>Ga0315285_10001532_pt1 | contig 24289 bp, 20 predicted proteins | sample YL17G09_36_MG_FD_203698 | JGI IMG/M metagenome (GOLD analysis project Ga0315285, IMG submission 203698) | Sediment microbial communities from Yellowstone Lake, YNP, Wyoming, USA - YL17G09_36 | ecosystem: Environmental > Aquatic > Freshwater > Lake > Sediment | place: USA: Wyoming | collected... | reverse complement strand
TTGGCGTTAACCATCATGCTGGAGACCGGCCCGATCAGTCGCTTTGCCCAAGTGGGGAACTATGTTTCTTACTGTCGAAAGGTTCCCAGCCAGTGGACCAGCAATGAGAAGGTCAAAGGGAAGGGGAACAAGAAGAACGGCAATAAGTATTTGGCTTGGGCTTTTTCCGAGGCGGCGGAGTTTGCGAGGCGGCATCATGCCGAGGCCCGGGCCTATTATAATCGGAAGATGCAGAAGACCAACTTCATGGTGGCGCATAGTGCTTTGGCCCACAAACTGGCTCGGGCGGCGTACTACATCATGAAGGATCAGGTTCCTTTTATGTCCGAGAAGTTATTTGGCCGATAAAGTGGCTGGAACGGGGAACCTGAATTGGGGTTGGTTCGAAACCACTAGACCTGATTGGTAACCCGTTCCACCCTTAGATAAACAGGTTATCCGTATCTTTACTGCCCATGCCGTGAGCCACTAGGGGTTGGCTAATAACCACGAGATCTGTCAAAAACATTTGGACACGGCCTGGAACCGAAGATTTTCTGGTCCGCTTTGAGCGGAGAGGGTCTGGATAGAATCGGGTGGCTCCGCTGCGAGATCTTGGGGGTCTCGCAGCTCCGCGACTTTGATTTTATCTCCATGGGATCAAAGATCCCAACAGACCTTAATCCTGATGGGTGACTGGTGCAGTTAAAGCTGTAACCGAAAACCAAAAGAAATCTCGGCAAAGGTGGAGATGCTGGTATCCCAACACTGGAGTTTAGCGAGAAAATAAATTTTCTCGCACAGGATTAGTTTTTCCTCTTGACAGGGGCCTTTTAATGGGTGACCCCAAACGCGGACTCTTGGCATTCTGCAAGGCGAGGGATGCAGCAAGTTGCTTCAGAACCAACGTCCCCTTCTCGGAACAGGCGGCCCTCTGTGGCAAAGGAGAAGACGTTCGGAACGAACATGGCCGGCACCTGCTTTTCGTAAATCTCATTGACCTGGAAGGCGCCGTCGAACCACGTCACCGCGCTGCGCGTAGGCGTCTTGGCTTCGCCGATGACCAGCGGCAAACCGTTGATGAGGAAGACCACGTCAAACCGCTTCTCCACCGCGCCAGCCTGATGGGTCCACTGGTTGCACACCGTCAGCCGGTTGTCGGCCGGGTGAGAAGCATCCACCAGCCGCACGGTAACATGCTCGCCGTGGGGGCCGAAGGGCATGGTCTTCTCGCCCCGCAGCCAGGCCATAAAGTTCTCGTTGGCCCGCACCAGCCCGTCGGCCTGCACGGAGAGGATGCAGGCGCGCAAGTTATAGATGACCTCGTCGGCGCGGTCGGGTTGGGCAGCGATTTCGGGGTTGAGCAGGATGAGCGCCTCGCGCACCCACGGCTCCACGATCACGTCGCCACTCTGGCGCGGAAGCTGGGCAGCAGGCATGTAATCCCAGCGGGCTGGGCGCAATTCGCCGCCGAGCGATCCGCGCCAACCCGGCGCCCGATCTTCACGTATATTCAATGGTTCGCCGTGGCGCTTCGGGGCAACGCTGTCGAGGATCATCTGTTCGACGGTGTTGGATTCGGTGAAGGTCATTTGACCACCTCCCAATGGCCGCCCTTGGCGGGGCCGATACGACGGATTCGCCCTTCTTCCCTTAGTTTTCGAATAGCCCGTTCAACAGCTCTTTCCGATTTCTCAATTTTCTCCGCCAACTCAGGGATGGATGCGGCTGGATTCTCACTGAGCAGCAGAAGAATCAGGTCAGGCGTTTTCCCCGTCGTTTTCCCCGTCGTTTTCCCCGTCGTTTTCTTCACACCCTCCTCTTCCTCGGCACTTATCCCCGAACCCTCAACTTCATTTCTGCGAACCGTGGCGGTGAACAAACAGCCGTCCCGATCATCGGTGAAGTCGATATCGGGCCAATCATTCAACGCCCGGTTGATGCCGGAGCCGAGTCCGTGATAAGGCAAAAGGCCCTTGGCCACGTAAGAAACGAGGATGGGATTGCGGATATTGGAATTTCCCGCCCGGATTTTCGCAACGGTCAGGTTGTTGGGCAGGTGACCGGGGCTGATGATTTCAATGCGATTGTCGAAGATGAACAACCGGATCGGTGCGCTGACCAGATAATCCCGATGGACCAGGGCGTTGACCAGCAATTCCTCGAACACCGAAGGCGGGATTTCCGGCGTGCCCGGTGCGTTCACGCCGCGACCGGCCTGGACCTTGTGGAGGTTGCGCATGACAAAGGCCATGGCGCCCGCGAACATCTCGGGCAGGGGCCCGGCAAAGTCCTCAGTGTCGAGATACTGGGTGACGTGGATGTCGTTGCCCGGATATCTGATAGCCTTCACCACGAACTGAGGCTTGATCCACTCCGGCCGTTCGGCAAACATAAGTACACCGGCGAGATTCAGCATACCGTCGTCGGTGGCCAGATTCATGTTCTGCACGAGCGTCACCAACTCGTCCAAGGAATCCGGAAAAGGCTTATGGTACACATCGCGCAGAAAGCCCCGGAAACGCAGCTTGTCCAGCTTATCGATGCCCGCCTTGGTCGGCAATTCATCGGCATGGAACTGATCCACGCTCTGAAACAGACGGCGCAGTTCTTCCTTGGAGTTTACCCGGCGCTTATCGGCCCCGCTCTTGAGCCAGATCACGCCATTGCGGTCGAAATAGGGCTTGTCCTGGCCTTTGGGAATGGTGAGCAAGATCACGACACGCTCATCTTCCACGCCGATGTTCTCAGTCTGCACCGTGAGAGGGCTGCGTACGTGCTGCGAGGCGGCATTGCCGATCAACTGATTGAGCCGCTTCACGTCGCCCCGGCTCAAGCCCACCAGGGAACCGTCGTCCGCCACGCCCAGAAAGATCGTGCCTCCTTCGGAATTGGCAAAGGCCGCCATCTCCGCGGCGAGCGAATCCGCATTGGTGACATCCCGCTTGAACTGGCGGCGGCTGTCCTCCCCAAGGGCGATCTGGGCTTTCAGTTCCGTCAACTTCATGCAGGCACCTCTGCGCCGCCGCGCCTCACGACGGCATCGAGAATCATCTGCTCTGCGCTGTAGGATTCAGTAAGGCTCATGTTCTCCCTTCGCCCGATAACAATCTCCACACCTCCAGGTATTCAGCCCCGGACAGAGCAGCGTTCTGAGGTCTGGCAGCCTCCCACTTATCAGGGCCGAGTCCTTTCAGAAAAGCCCGAGCGTGCTGCACCCCGATGTCACCATCTGCTACGACCGCCTTCCGATATTCGACGCCAAGTGTTTCCGCGACACTACGAGGAACCGCGTTCATCCGCATCAACACGCCTTCCTCTGTCATTACCCCGTGACAGATCATAGCTGGGAGAGCATTGATCTTCCGGCGTTCAGAGGGTGATAAAGTCTCAAAGTCGATTCCTGAGTGTAAGAAAATGGGGACGTTGGTTCAAACGCAACTTATAGATATTGATCCAAATTACCCACGTTCTCCGAACTGGCATACCGATTGACCAACGAAGTGGTCACCCCCAAAAACCGCGCAACCGACGCCCCAGTATACCCCAATCTCTTCACCGCCACATGGCAAAATACTTTCCGCGCACCCACCACCGCCCGCATCCAATCTCGGCTGTCTCGGCATGACACCAAATTACCCCTCCCCCCAACTCCATTGTCAATAATAATTTGCGTTTAAACCAACGTCCCCCATTCCCACTGACTGGGTTTTTCTTTGGAATAATGCTACTTATAGTCTGTAGACTCATTGTCATCACATGTGGCACCCTAGTGTAGTGAGCGCGGATCCAAGAAAACGGTTTGGCGAACATATTCGTAATCTCCGCAAACAGGCAGGTTTATCCCAGGAGGAGCTTGCTGTTGTTTGTGGGCTCCACAGGACCTACGTCGGTGCTGTTGAGAGAGGTGAGAGGAACATAAGCCTCCTCAATATTGTGCAGTTCGCCCACGCTCTCCGTGTGAAGCCCGGAGACCTTTTGGAGGGCATCTCCTGATGGTCTCCCCTTATGCAGGTTTACCTCCCGGAAAATGGCTTGAAGTAACACGCCAGCTTGTCAATGAACACCCGCTTAAGACTGCCGAGATTGTAAATGTCCTCTTAACTGCATGGAATTCAATCTTCGCCTCCAGTATGGGTAGCAGAGCTTTCCATATTGGCAAGGAGATATTACCAAAGCCGCAAATCATGGGGTTCTTTCTCCATGAACTAATCCCGCTCGAACTCGCAGCCCGCTATCCGAAGAAATGGCGTGGGGAGCGATCCGCGGGCGACAAGGACATAGTTTATATACCAAATGACAGGTTCTCCATCGAAGTAAAAACGTCTTCCAACCCAAGCCATATTTTTGGCAACAGGAGCTACGCCCAAGAAACGACAAAAAACAAGAAATCAAAAGCGGGGTATTACTTGGCGGTTAATTTCCAAAAATACTCAGCGAGCTTGAAAAGGCCAAACATTCTACTTATCCGTTTCGGCTGGCTTGATTCAACTGACTGGATTGGCCAGAAGGCCGCAACGGGACAGCAATCTCGGCTCCCGCCCGAAGTTGAGAGCTTTAAGCTTCTCGAAATCTACAAACACACCTAAAAGAGTGTGCTTTGCCTCGTGGCATTTTGCCGCTCTTCTTGGAATTTCTTGAATCTTTCAACAGCCATTTGGCAGTAGTCAGGTCTAATTTCGAACCCAACGAAAACCCGTCCGAGGCCGATGGACGCGATGCCAGCAGAACATGAACCTGCAAATGGGTCGATCACGACATCCGCTAGATTTGATGAGAATTTCACCACTCTCTCAACTACTCCAAGAGGGAATTGTGCAGGATGCCCGGTTCTCTCCTTAGAGCTTCTGTCTTCACCTGTCGTTACTTTTGGGAATTCCCAGATATCGGATGGGTTCTTTCCTAGAGGATTGCATCTGAATTTGCCGTTTTTCTTTTGGTTAGGATATTTCACGTTGGGGTCGCGTATGTCATCAAGGTTAAAGGTATAGTCTTGGGCATCCTTCACATAAAAGAGCCATTTTTCATTCCTTGGGCTTAGCCGTCTCTTTGCCGAAACGCCAGCTCCGTACGCCCATACGATTTCCTGCAACAAGTAGAATGACGATTTGTCCCATAGAAGGTATGGTATAGGCACACATAGCCCTTTTTCTTTAACTTCAAGGTACCCCACATTCAACCAAAATGCCCCATGGGGGCTGGTCATATCGTAAATCTGGCCCATCCAACGGGAGCACCAGGTAATGTATTCATCCACCGATAACGGTTGTTCATACTCTTTCCCAATATTGTAGGGAGGTGAAGTTATAGTCAGCTCGATACAGAACTTGCTTCCGCGCAACTGATCTAAAAAATCTTGGCAATTTCCCTGATATAGTATAAAGCCTAAGTCTGAGAAAAATGGTTGCCCAAGGCGTTGTTTCAGTATGATCTCTATCTCTCTGTAGCGACCTTCAAACCGCTCCCGCAATTTGACATCTAATCCTTGGAGAAGCGATTGCGGGGCGATTCGGGTCTCTTTGTGGGTGTTTCTTCCTTCTGCAACGTATTTATTGTACTCTTTGCTATCTATTCGTCGATTATTGACTTCGAAATTCGAGATTTTCATGATGCGTTACCCGCTTAGCAATTCATTCATGAGCCATTCTACCAAAAAACTTTGGTTTAGTCATCTTTTGGCCCCTAACCGTCGATTATATGGTTTCCGTATAAGACCCCTGCCGTTAACCGTTAGAAGGGGCAATTGCCATGCTGTGCAAACTTTTTCAATTTCTGAGGATTACGAAATAAAATCTACACCTTTTTGCAGTGTCTGTCAATTCTCGCCTTCTCGCCTTAAGGAGGGAGCCTTCAATTAGCCTGACATTGCCTGTGAGCTTAATTTCTGACTTTCAGACTTTTGCGCTCTGCTCTCTGATTCAGGCCCGTTTCTTCGCCGTTTTAACGCTCTGTCCTATGCCCTATGCGTTTCTTTGGTAGACCACCTTCCCGTCCACCATGGTCAAATCCACCTTGATCCCCAAGATTTTTTCGGGGGGGGCCTTCAGGATGTCCTCCGACAGGACCACCAGGTCGGCCAGCTTTCCGGGTTCGAGCGATCCTTTTATTTTTTCCTCGAAACTGGCGTAGGCTCCGTTCAGAGTATAGGCGCGAATTGCCTGCATCACGCTCACCGCCTCATGGGGAGCGATGGTCTGGCCCGTGGGGGTTTTGCGGGTGACGGCAAAGTAGATCCCGGTCAGGGGGTTGGGGTCGATGACCGGTGCGTCCGAGCTTAACCCGGCGACGATGCCCCGCTTCATGAGGCTCCCCAGCGGATAGACACACTGGAGCCGGTCCTGTCCGAAGACGGTGATATAGCTGTCTCCCAATTCATAAAGGAACGGCAGCCCTAAAGCGGCCACCACGTCCATTTCTTTCATTTGGTCCAGGAGGGGACCGTCCAGAAACCCGCAGTGTTCGATGCGGTGGCGGCAGTCTTTGCGGGGGTATTGCTTGAGGGCCTTGGCAAAACTCTTCAGGGTCATCTCGACGGCTTTGTCTCCGATGGCGTGGACGCCGATCTGGTAGCCGGCCTTCTGTCCGTTCAGGACCAATTGGTCCAGCTCTTCTTGGGATTGGTGGAGGATTCCGAAATCGGTCGGCTTGCCCGGATAGGCTTCGCGCATGGCCGCCGAGCCGCCTCCCCCGGCGCCGTCCAGCATGAGCTTGTAGGATCCCAGGCGCAGTCTTTCGTTCCCGTACCCGGTGACCAAGCCGGACTGAAGGTAATGTTCCCCCAGCTGAATGGCGGCCCCGCTGGTGCGGACCTGGAAATAAATCCGCACCTGTAGCCACCCCTCGGATGCCGCCGTTTGGAAGGCGCGAATCTCGTCCGCGTTTCGGCCGCTGGCATCGGTAGCGCTGGTGATCCCGTAGCGGAGAAAATCCTCGTTCATGATCTTCAGCCCGCGGAGAAAGTCGTCATAGGTCGGCTGGGTGCTCATCCGGATGGGAACGAGCGCCTGTTCGTAGAGTAAGCCGGTTGGCTCTCCCGCTTTGTCCCGGTCGATTCTCCCGCCGTGGGGGTCCGGAGATCCCTTTTGAATTCCGAATTCCTTCAAAGCCATGGAGTTAACGACCCCCAGGTGGCCGCAAGTCCGAAGGACGAAGACCTTGTGCTCGGGAGCGACTTCGTCGAAATCCCACCGGGTGGGATGGCGGTTTTCTTTCAGCTTGGTGTTGTCGTACCCCCGTCCCAGAATCCAGCCGCCCTTGGGGGTCGTGGCCGCCCGCTTGCGGATCTCTTTTTTAAGCTCCTCGATGGAAGGGATCACGCCGGCGGTGCAAACGATATTAAACCTCACTGGGCCATAGTTGCCCGCATGGCAGTGGGCGTCGATGAACCCGGGCGCCAGGCTGCGCCCTTGCAGGTCGATGATTTTGGTCTCCGGGCCGGCCAGAGCCTTCATCTCCGCCGAGGTCCCAGCGGCCAGGATCTGGTTCCCTGCGACCGCCGCTCCCTGGCAGACGCGGTCTCCGGAATCCACGGTGATGACCGTCCCATTGAGGAATACAAAATCGGCTCCACTCTTCAAGGCTTTCTCCTTCCTGAAAAGGCGAATGATCGATTGAGCTGGGAAAAGCGTTGCCCACTTAACCTGAAGGTTGCATAGAAAATACCCCGAGCCTGCCCCCTTACCCCGCCCTCTCCCCCGAATCCGGGGGAGAGGGGAAGGGTGAGGGAAAAATTCCGAATGTCGGGTAAAATTCACTGCCAGCGCATTTTTGCCTTTATCATGAAATCCATTCTTGGAACGCTCGGGTCTGCGAGATAAATCATTTTTGCTTCAGCTTTTTTTGAAAATATAGGGTTAATGCTCCGGCAAAGGAGGCTCCTGGCCGGGGGAGATCAGGGAGGTGTAGGTTCTCCCCTTGACCTTCTCCCGGAATTCTTTCTTGGCTTCTTCGAGAATATGGGGGGAAGTCAGGAGGTCCGCGCCGGCGAGACTGAGGGCCTTGGCCGCCGTAGCCATTCCTTTGAATCCGATGGACATCCCGTGGCTGGCGTTGGCCCCCCAACTGTGGCCGGGGATTCCCACGGGGCGGCAGGCGACCCGGACGACCCCGTAGGGGGCAAACCAGCTGGGCTCGGAGCTGTCGGTCACCCCCTTCCATCCCCCCGAGGGCGGGACCAATTTGGACGCAAGGCCCGCGGGCTGAACCCCATAGGCCGCCTGGAGGTCTTTGGCAAACTTCTCCTCTTCCTTGTCGAACTGAGGGGGGCCGATCAGCTCGAGGTTGCGGAAGATCAGGTGGGCCATTTTTTCATTGGGAAGGAGGTCGTGGGTTCCGGTGATGATCTTTGCTTCCACCTGGGTTTCGGTGGCCATGGCCGCCCCCTGGGCGCATTTCAGAATCCTCTGATGAAGAGCTTCCAGTTCCGGCCGGGTGGGAATTCGGTAGATGTACCAGGCCTCGGCCACCTCCGGAATCACGTTGGGGTACTGGCCGCACTGGGTGTAGGTATAGTTGATAGTGGAGGCTCCTTCGGGAGGCTGTCCCGGGTTCATATGGCCCCGGAGGAAATTCACCGCGACCCCCATGACCTCCGCGCCCTCGAGGGCGCTCCGCCCCAGCCAGGGCTTGTTGCCGTGGGCGCTGGCCCCGCGGAAGGTGTAGCGAACGCTGGCGTAGGCGTTGCAGGTGCGGTAGTAAGCGGTGGTCTGGAAGTCCGGGTGCCAGTCGAGGAAGGCGTCGACCCCCTTGAAACAGCCGTCCCGGGCCATGTAGGGCTTCCCGATACAGACCTCCTCGGCCGGGGTTCCGAAACATTTCACCGTGCCGGAGAGTTTGAATTTTTCCATCATGGACTTCAGGGCGACGGCGCCGGCCATGCTGGCCGTGCCGAAGAGGTTGTGCCCGCAGCCGTGGCCCGGAGCTCCTTCCAGGATGGGATCTTTGAAGGGCACCGGATGATTGGAAAGACCCGGCAAAGCACCGTATTCGGCCAGGATCCCGATCACGGGCTTCCCCTCTCCCCAGGACGCCTCGAAGGCGGTGGGCATAGCCGCTACGCCTTTCTTAATGGAGAACCCCTGCTTCTCCAATTCTTCCGCCAATAAGGCCGAGGACAGGACTTCCTCCATCCCCAGTTCGGCAAAACCCCATATGCCCTTGGCGATCTCGATCATTCGTTCCTGGTAGCCTTCCAGGAAATCGATCATCAAAGCTTTCTCCGGTTGCACGAGAAATCTCCTTTCCCGAGAATTGGAAAATCAACGCCGGGGCAAGATTCAAATCCGCCCCTCTCTCATTGGACATGGCGGTGAGTTGAGTAACCTGTTCCGTAATTCAGACACAAGACATTAGACCTCAGACATCAGACTGAACGGGCAAATAACCAGTGATTAAACAAAGAAGAAGTCTGGGGTCTGGAGTCTGAAGCCCAGTGTCTGAATTTCAGTTACCTATTATCCAGTTTCAGATAGCATGTCAAGGATTTTTCTTGATTCATCTTTCCCTTTGTCATATACTTCCCTTGCTCAAACCACTGAGGAGTCCCGATAAAGATAGCTCTGTCCGGCTGCTGGTTTCTCCTGCAAGGCATCCAGGATGAATAACCAAGAAACTTAGGAAAAGAGAAGTGAGGACAGATACCTGAACAAGGTGTAACCTGAAAAAATTCGGGAAAAAGGAAGATCCTTTTTCCGTGAAAATCTAGATTCGGGAGGGAAAGGGAATATGGGGAAGTCCCTATGGCCGGACGGAAACCAATGCTGTGTCTGCCTGTCCTTTGACGTGGATGCCGAATGGGTCTTCATGGGGAACGACCCGAAAGTGGCCGCTCAGCCCCGCAAGTTTTCCCTGGGGGAGTATGAATGGAGGTCCAATGCCATCGGCCGGATCTTGGATATCCTGGATGAATACCGGATTAAAGCCACCTTTTTTGTCCCCGGGATCAACGCCGAAAATCATCCCGAGGTGATGAAGACCATCGACGTCCGGGGGCACGAAGTGGCCTGTCACGGCTGGCAGCACGAAGACATCGCCCGCCTCCCCAAAGAGGAGGAGAAGGAAAGGCTTTTGAAGACCATCCGGGCCATCGAGAAGGCCACCGGGAAGAGGACGGTGGGAAATCGGACCGCCGGGGGGGATTTATCTCCCCACACCCTGGACCTTTGCTGGGAAAACGGGCTGATCTATGATTCCAGCATGCGGGGCCATGACCTGCCGTATCGGTTGAAAAAGCCCGATTCCCGGGAGGAGGACGGCCTGGTCATTGTCCCTTCTTATTATGAGATGGATGATTTTCATCTTTTTGCCGATTATCCCGGGGTCGCTCCCTACCATGGCCGCATGTTAAGCCCGCAGACCGGGTATGAAATATGGACGATGGCCTTTGACGGCTATTATAAGTTCGGGCTGTGCTACACCGCCATGTTCCATCCCCAGATTATCGGCAAACCGGGCAGCATCATGCTCCTGGATCGACTGCTCACGTACATCAAGAAATTCCCCCGGGTGTGGTACGCTACCGCGGAAGAGATTGCCCGGTACTGGATAAGCAGGAAATCTTGAATCGACGGAGGGCGGGGGTCCGTATGGCTCAAAATTTAAATTCCAATTCTCAAATCCCAAATCCCAAATAAATTCCAAGCTCCAAATTTCCAATGACCTAAATGAAGACTTCGGGAATTGAACGTTGTTTGGAATTTGGAATTTGTGATTTGGTGCTTGATGGTTCGGGGGAATTTTTCAAAAGGCTAAATACGTACCCATGAAAGAGAAAAAATCAGGCTGAGAGGAGGGCGGTGAGATGAATAAAAAGGTGATCGGGCTGATCGTGATCAGCTTGGTTTTTTGGGGGGCGTCCTGGCAGGTTTACGCAGCAGCCCCCAAACCCGTCGAGCTGCGCTTTGCCGGCGAGATGGAAATCGCTTCCCTGGACCCCATAAAGTCGACCAACAACTGGGAATGGGTGGCGATGGTGAATATTTACGATACCCTGGTGTTTCCGGACCCCGATCCCAAGAAGAGGTTCAAGCCCTGGATCGCCGAATCCTGGACCCTCTCCCCGGACCGGAAGACCTATACTTTCCGGTTGAAAAAGGGGCTGAAGTTCCATGACGGGTCGGAAATTACGGCCGAAGACGTGGCCTTTTCGATGGAAGGATTGGTGACCCGGAGCGGACCCGTGGGCGCTCAGTTCAAAATGATCAAGCCGGGGTCCAGCAAGGTGATCGACAGGTATACGGTGGCCCTGAATCTGACCGAACCCGATCCGTCTTTTTTGGCGAGGCTGACCATCTTCCGCATTCTCAACAAAAAGGTCGTCATGCAGAATAAGGAAGCCGGACGCTTCGGAGAATTCGGCGACTACGGAGAAAAGTTCCTGACCACCCAGGATGCCGGGTCGGGCCCCTATAAAGTGGTGTCCATGAAACACGGAGACCGGCTGGTCCTGGAGAAATTCAAAGATTACTCGCTGGCGAACTGGGGGGCCAACTCGATCGATCGGATTACCTTCTTCATGATCCCCGAGCATGTCACTATTGCCGCCAAGTTTGAAAAAGGCGAGTTGGACATGGGAATCTGGTCCCTTCCCGTAAAGACCATCCAGGGCTGGAGAAATAATCCCCACTTCGTGATCCGGGATGACATCGCCCAGGCGACCTGGTACCTGGTCATGAACGACAAGAAACCCCCGTTCGACGATATCAACGTGCGGAAGGCCGTCTCTTATGTCTTTGATTATGACACCGAGATCAACGCCATCCTGGGCGGGGGCAAGCGCGCGACCGGGCCGGTTCCCCCGGGGATCCTGGGGTACAGTGACACCATCCCCTATTACTCGAGGGACCTGAAAAAGGCCAAGGAGTGGCTCCAGAAGTCCAAGTACACGCCGAGCCAGCTGGCGCAGTTCAACATCGAGATCGCGGCGGTGGCCGGCAGCGAACGGTTCAAAAAAGTTGCCCTGCTGGCCATGAGCAACCTGGCCGAAATCGGGTTGAAAGGAAGCGTAAAGGCGGCCCGCTGGACGGACATTTGCGCGGCCCAGCAGAAACCGGAGACGGCCTATCCCATGGTCGTATGCTACCAGTCCGCCGTCGTCCCCCACCCGGAATACTGGCTGATTTTTTTCACTCCCAAGGGATGGGGGACGGCCTATCCTCCCGGGGGAATCTATTACCAGAACCCCAAAGTGACCGAGTTAATCGAAAAAGCCGGTACCGTAGACGACGCTGAAAAGCAGCATGAGTTTTATGTCGAAGCCCAGAAACTGATCGTCGAGGATGCGCCGGTCCTGGTTACCCATTATGACCAACGGTCAACCCCCTTCTGGCGGTATGTAAAAGGATACATCTATCCGGCCGGCGCGCAGTTTTTTGAAATGTGGTTCCACCGGTTCTCCATGGATGTGAATGACGAGCTGTACAAAAAAAACCATCCATAAGATAGGAAAAAGGTACAAGGTTCAAGGCTCAAGGCGCAAGGCTCAAGGCACAAGGAAGATATCGAAACTCCAAGAGCATGGAGCAGAGGGAATAGAGTAGAAAGCTCATAGCTGATAGTTCGTCCCCTGTAAAAGGGGGTCTTTTGCTATGAGCTATGAGCCCTGAGCTACGAGCTTCTTTGATTGGTTATGTACTATCTCCGCCGTCTCCTCTACATGATTTTCGTGGTCATCGGGGTGTCCATGCTCATGTTCGCCCTGGTGCGCGTGCTGCCGGGCGATCCCATCGGGCTGGCCCTGGGTCCCAACGCCACCAAGGAGGACATGGAGAAGATGCGCCATGAGATGGCCCTGGATCGCCCCCTCCATGTGCAGTACGCCATGTACGTCCAGGAGATCTTCTGGAACGGCAAGCTGGGGATGTCGCTCATCGAGAAGCGGGACGTCATGGAGGTGATCAAAGAGAAATTCCCCGCCACCTTGGAGCTCGTCCTGGTGGCCATGCTCCTGGCCCTGATCTTTTCCATCCCCCTGGGGGTCACGGCGGCCATGAACCGGGGGGGAGGGTGGGATCACTTCAACCGGCTCCTGGCCCTTTTCGGGGTCTCCTTCCCCCATTTCTGGTCGGGGCTGATGTTCCAGCTCATCTTCGGGTCCCTCCTGGCCCTGACCCCTTTGACCGGGAGGATCGGCGGGAGTTCTCCGGAGGACATCACCGGGTTCTTCCTTCTGGACAGCCTGCTCATCCTGAACGGGGCGGCCTTTAAGGACAGCCTGGTCCACGTCATCGGGCCGGCCGTGATTCTCAGCCTCGGGCCCCTGGCCAATATCACCCGCCTCATCCGGGCCAACATGATCGACGAGTCCACCAAGGACTACATCATGGTCAACAAGGCCACGGGGATGAACGAGCTGATCGTCCGCTACAAATACATGCTGCGCAACGCCTTCTCCTCCTCCCTGACCACCATTGGGTTCCTCATCCCCCTGATGCTGGGGAGCGCCTTCGTAGTGGAGAAGGTCTTTGCCTGGCCGGGGATGGCCCGGTTCGGGGCCGATGCCATCATCGCCAACGACTTCAACGGGATCGTGGGAGTGACCCTGGTCATCTGTCTGGCCTTCGTGGCCGTCAACCTGGCCATCGATATTCTCTACGAGGTCCTGGACCCCAGGATCCGGGTGAAGCGATGAAAGAGGCCGCTCTGCTCAAGAGGAAAGAAGGTCTGGCCCGCAGTTGGGTCCGTTTCCGCAAGAATCCCCTGTCCATGGCCGGATTGACCTTCCTGGCGCTCATCACCCTGGCGGCCATCCTGGCGCCGTGGATCGCCCCCTATCCCCAGGATGCCAGTCTCGGAGTACATTTCGACAAAGCCCTTTCTCCTCCCAGCCGGGAGCACCTCTTCGGCACCGACGAGGCGGGCAGGGACATTTTAAGCCGCCTTCTCTTCGGAGCCCGGATCTCCCTCATGCTGGCGGTCATCGTCCTGGGAATTTCCTTCTCCATCGGCGTGCCCCTGGGGATCATCGCCGGCTACTACGGCGGGGCCGTGGATGAGATCATCATGCGGGTAACCGATGTCTTCAGCTCGATCCCGGCCCTGGTCATGGCCATGGCCGTATGCGTCCTGCTGAGACCCAGCCTGGAGAACAGCATGATCGCCATCGCCCTGGTCTGGTGGCGCAGCTTCTGCCGCCTGGCCTACGGGGAGACGCTGTCTTTGAAGCAGGAGGATTTTGTCACCGTCAGTCGGTCTCTGGGTTCTTCCTCCCCTTACATCATGTTCCGGGAGATCCTTCCCAACATGACGTCCAGTCTCTTGGTCAAGCTGACCCTGGACGCCGGCTATGCGATCCTCGTGGGAACTTCCATCAGCTACCTGGGGGCGGGGGCTTCGCCCCCCACTCCGGAGTGGGGGATCATGGTGGCTGAAGGAAGACATTCCCTTCCCGGGAGCTGGTGGGCTTCTCTCTTCCCGGGGCTGGCCATCTTCCTGACCGTTCTCAGCTTCAACCTTCTGGGGGATGGCCTGCGCGATTTCTTTGACGTGAAAGTGGAATAAACGAGTAGTGAGGAGTGAGGAGAGAGGAGTGAGGAGCCGAACATTTCCTAAGATGCATTTTCTCCTCACCTCTCACACCTCACTCCTCACTTAATGGCCAGATCGGAGATCAACCTGAAAGAACTGCTTTTGCGAGCCCGTGATATCACCGTCCATTTCCATACCCTCGACGGGACGCTGCAGGTCCTCAACCGGGCCGGCCTGGACCTCTTTCAGGGGGAAGTGGTGGGGATCGTGGGGGAGACGGGGTCGGGGAAAAGCGTCATGGCCAAGCTGATCCTCGGCATCCTGCCCATTCCCCCGGGGAAAGTGGTGAGTGGGCAGATCCTGTTCCGGGAAAAGGACCTTCTCAGGATGCCCCCCCGGGACCGGCAGAGCTTCAAGGAAAAGGTGGCCTACATCCCCCAGGACCCCACGACCTCCCTGAACCCGGTCTTCCCGGTGGGAACGTTCCTGGTGGATGCCATCATCTGGAAGCAATGCCGCCAATCTCTCTTCCGTTACCTGGCGTCCCGCCGCTTCGGGCCTGCCCGGCGGCAGGCCAGCCGGCTGGCTGCGGGGCTGCTGGACAAAGTGCATATCCCCGACCCCGAGAGCATGCTCCGGCGATACCCGTTGCAGCTGAGCGGCGGAATGCGGCAGAGGGTCCTCCTGGCGGCGGCCCTGATCGGCAAGCCCGAACTGCTGGTTGCCGATGAACCCACCACGGCGCTGGATGTGACCATCCAGAAGAGGATTCTCCAGCTCATCCAGGAGAAAGTGAGGGAGGAGAAACTCTCTTCCCTCTATATTACTCATGACCTGGGCGTGGCCCGATCCCTCTGCGACCGGATCTACGTCATGTACGCCGGGACGGTGATGGAGTCAGGCCCGGCCGGGGCCATGCTGGAAAAGCCGCTCCACCCCTACACCCTGGGGCTGATTCAATCCATCCCCAAGCTGACGGGCGAGCGCTTCGACGGAATTCCCGGACAGGTCCCGGATTATCTTTACCTCCCCCGGGGGTGCCGATTCAATCCCCGCTGTCACCTGAAGATGGAAAAGTGTACCCTGGAAGAACCGCGGATGACGGAGGTTGAGCCGGACCGGTGGGTCAGCTGTCATCGGGTCCAAAAAAACCCATAGATCATAGAGCAAAGGGTAAATACGAGAAAATAAATCAAACGGCGTAACCGTCAACTCTATCGATTGGCCAGCCAATTTAGGATTGAGAGCATGACCGAACCCCTCCTTAAGACCCAGGATCTGTGCAAATTTTTCTTCTCCCGGGCGTGGAAGCTCCCTTCCTTGAAGCCCAGGATCATTACCGTGAGGGCGGTGGACAAGTGCAGCGTGGAATTGAAACAGGGGGACATCTTGGCCGTGGTGGGGGAGTCCGGATCGGGAAAGACGACCCTGGGACAGAGCATCGCTCGGATCATCAACCCCACGGGCGGCCGGGTCTGGTTCAACGGGAGGGAGATTACCGGCGTCGAAGGCCCGGACCTGAAGGCCCTGCGGCGGGAGATCCAGATGGTCTTCCAGGACCCGGGCTCCTCCCTGAACCCCCGGCACCGGATCGACGACATCATCGCCCTGCCGCTGAAGATCCACCAGGACCTTTCCCGAGGAGAGAGAAGGGAACGGGTGAAGGAACTCCTGCACCTGGTCCAGCTGCCCGCCGAGCTCATGCCCCGCTATCCCCACGCCCTGAGCGGCGGACAGAAACAGCGGGTGGGAATTGCCCGGGCCCTGGCTCTCAACCCCAAGCTGGTCATCCTGGATGAACCGACCTCGGCGCTGGATGTCTCCGTGCAGGCCAAGATCCTCCATCTGCTGAAAGAGCTGCAGAATCGGCTGGGGTTGACGTACCTCCTGATCACGCACAATCTGTCCATCGTGAAAAACTTCTCGGACAAGATCATGGTCATGTACCTGGGCCGGATCGTGGAGATGGCCTCCACGGAGAGGCTTTTTGCCAACCCTCTTCATCCCTATACCCGGGCCCTCCTTTCAGCCACGCCCGTGATTACGGAGGAAGAGAGAAAGCATATCCCCGCGGAGATCACCCTGGAGGGAGAGATCCCGTCTCCGGTCAATGTCCCCCGGACCTGCGCCTTTTACTCCCGATGCCAGGAGAAGAAACCTTCCTGCGGGGAGACGAACAACCCGGAGCTGGAGGAGGTCGAAAGCGGGCACTGGGTCCGGTGTCCCTTCGCGTTGGTTTGAAAATGGATCGAGCTATGTTGTAGGGGCGATTCATGAATCGCCCCTACCGGCCCGTCGAAAGAGCCAGAGGAAAATCATGGAAAAAATCAAAATCGCCGTCATCGTTCCCAACGTGGGCATGGCGAAGGAAGAAATGGAAGCCCGGAAGAAGCACCTGCTCCGGGTTTGCGACCCTGGCACTTCCGTGGACGTGTTTAAAAATGATATCGGCCCGGCGGCGATCGAGTCCCAGATGGAGCACGAGGAAGCTTCGGTGGAGATCGTCAAACAGGCCGTCCGGCTGGAGAAGGAAGGCTACCATGCGCTGATCCCCTGGTGCGGGGGAGACCCTGGACTGGTGGCCTGCCGGGAGGCGGTCCGGATCCCTGTGGCGGGCCCCCTCCAATCCTCCGGCGTGATCGCCTCCACGCTCGGATACCGCTTTGGGGTGATCACTCCTCTTTCCAAGAACATCAAGCTGGTGGAGCAGCGGATTTGGAACCTGAAACTGCATCCTTATTTGGCCAGAGTGCGGGCCGTGGATATCCCGGTTCTCGACCTGCGCAAGAACCTGGAGGGGCTGCTGGACCTCTTGACCCGCCTGATTCAAACGATGGTGAGAGAGGACGGAGCGGACGTGATCGTCACCACCTGCATGGGATTCTTCGGGGTTTCCGAAGAGCTGATGAAGCGGGTTCCCGTCCCGGTGGTGGACCCCGGGTGGGCGGCGGTGCGCATGGCCGAAACCTGCGTGCGCATGAGGATGAGCCACAGTAAAGGGGCTTACGCATACCCCAAATAGCTCATAGCTGATAGCTCATAGCTCATTGCTCAGAGAATAAGACCCTCTTTTTTTCCCATGAGCTATGAGCCAAATTGCTATGAGCTAAATTGCTACGTGCTATGAGCTACGAGCCATTCTTTTAAAAGGAGGGGACTATGTACGAAGAATACCTGAATGCCATCCGTAAGGATCGCCTGCTGGAGCACATTCGCCGGATGACCGATCTCGCCCCGGAGCGCCTATCGGGAAGCGAAGAGGAAAAGAAGACCGTGGCTTATTTTAAGGAGGTCCTGGAAGGGGATCGGATCCCGGTCACCGTTCACGAGATCGACGCCTATGTTAGCTTTCCCCGGGAGAGCAGGCTGGAGGTGCTGTCGCCCGAGTCCAGGAAAGTCGCCTGCACGGCTTTTGCCCAGATCCGATCCACCCGGGACGAGGGACTGGAAGGGGAGGTGGTCTACGCGGGGCAGGGCGGCCTCGACGACTACCAAGGGCTGGACGCGAAGGGCAAGATCGTTCTGGTGGAACTCTCCTACACGCCTCCCCGGCCGGAGAAGCTGAGGATCGCCACGGCCAAAGGGGCCCTCGGGCTGCTCATGATGAACTGGGGCCTGCCCGAGCACGACAGTCTTCCCCTGGGAACGGTGAAGGCCATTTGGGGAAACCCGACGGACGAAGATTTTCACCTGATGCCGACCCTACCGGCCGTGGGGATCACCCGGGCCGGCGGAGAGAGGCTGCGGGAGCTCTGCAAGCATGGAATCGTGCGGGTCCGCCTCACCGCCAAGGCCGACCGGAAATGGGGAACCATCCTCCTTCCCCATATCATCATCCCGGGAAGCGGCGCTTCGAAGAAATTCGTCCTGGTGGGCGGGCATTACGATGCCTGGGGAGGAGGGGTCACCTGCAACGCCGTCGGCAGCGCGGTGAAGCTGGAGTTGACCCGGATCCTGTGGGCCAACCGCAAGAAGTTCCACCACAACATCTGGGTCGGTTTTTGGCCCGGCCATGAGACGGGCATCATGGAGGGGTCCGCATGGTTCGTGGACCACTACTGGGAGGAGCTGTCGCAGAACGGGATCATTTACATCAATGTGGATTCGCCGGGGCTGAAAGATGCGGAGGTTTTCACGGCCACCACTTCCCCCCAGGTCTTCCGATTCCACCAGAAGGTGGTGAAAGCAGTGCTGGGGGAAAAGATTACGGAATACCAGCGCCTGGCGCGGACCGGGGATCAGTCTTTCTTCGGAGTCGGAGTCCCCAGCATCAACGGACGGCACAACCCCACGCCGGAGAGGAAGAAGGAATGGCACGGAGCCACTCTGGGCTGGTGGTATCACAGCGCCAAGGACACGTGGGACAAGATGGACCCGGAGAACCTGGTGAGCGATGCCCGGATGTACATAGGTTATGCCCTGCACCTGGCCGGAAGCATCCTTCTGCCCTTCGAGTATGTCTTCTCCGCCGATGAGATCATCAACCGTTTGCAGGAACTGCAGAAACTCGCCGGGGAAGGCTTCGACCTGAGCCGGGAGATCAAGTGGGCCAAAGCCTACCGGCAGAGAGCCTTGAAACTCCGCCAGTTGACCGATAAGCTGGCCCAGGATAAGCCCGCCAAGAAGATGAAGGCCATCCTGAAGGTCAACGAGTGCCTGATGCAGGTCAGCCGGATCCTCACCCCGGTGGTCAGCACGGTGAAGGGGAAGTATGGGCAGGACACCTACGGCCTTTCGGCCCTCGGCAAGCCGATCCCCGCATTGGAGCCGGTCAAGGACTACGTGAACTATCCCGCGGGAAGCGCCCAACGCAAACTCCTCATGACCCGGCTCATGCGGGAGAGGAACAAGGTCTTCGATGCCCTCCGGGGAGTGGTTGAACTGATCGACCGGACGCTGGAGGGTTGATAAGTACAGTGACAGGGTCAGTGATTCGTGTCAGTCAAGGTACAAGGGTATTTCAATTTTAGGTGATTGTTTAGCCGCTTGAAAAGGCTTTCCCAGAAATCCCTCCCGTCCTCCCTTTTTCAAAGGGAGGAGAGCTTTTTTGACGGATGTAAATATACGGGAACGAATTTCCCCCTTTGAAAAAGGGGGATCAAGGGGGATTTCTGGGGCTCCTTACAAATTTGGAACTCTCTTTTCAGATAGCTGATCAGTTACAATTTTAGGCAATTTAGGCATTCGAGGCATTTTAGGCATTTTGCGAATTGCGGGAGGTAGCCATGAAAGCGATGGTTCTGAGAGAATTTCATCAGCCTTTCCTGCTGTCCGAAGTGCCGCGGCCTTCCATCGGCCCCGGGGAACTGTTGATCAAAGTAAAAGGGTGCGGCGTATGTTATACGGACGTCAAAATCGCCTCCGGGTTGACCCCGGATATCCCCCTTCCCCGGATCCTGGGGCATGAAGTGGCGGGGGAGGTTGCGGCCCTGGGAAAAGAGGTGAAAAATTTCCGCGAGGGCGACCGGGTGAGCCTTTACTTCTACCTGAACTGCGGGAAGTGCGAATATTGCCTGCAGCAGAGGGAAAATTTATGCGTGAACCTCCGCGCCCGCATCGGGTTTCAGTGGGACGGGGGATATGCCGAGTATACCAAAGTTCCGGCCACCCATGCCTTCCTCATTCCCCCCGGCGTTTCCTTTGAGGAAGCCGCGATCCTGGCGGATGCGGTGGCCACGCCGCTGCACGCCTTGCGGGAGCAAGCCCAGCTGCAGGCCGGGGAAACCCTGGCCATCATCGGGGCCGGCGGTTTGGGACTCCAGGCCGTCCAGATCGGAAAGCTTCTGGGGGCCCGAGTTCTTTCGGTGGATTTGGAGGAGAAGAGACTGGCCATGGCCAAGGCCATGGGGGCGGAAGAAACATTTCAGGCCACCGGGAAAGAACTGGAGGATTCGATTCTTTCCTACACTCAGGGGCGGGGGGTCGACACGGTTCTGGATTTGGTGGGCAAAAATGAGACCTTCCATTCTTCCCTGGCCTTTCTGAAAAAAGGGGGAAAGCTGGTTTTGGTCGGGTACAGCTTCGACCAACCCTTTTCCATTTTCCCCGCGGTCATCATGCGGGGCGAATTCCGGATCATCGGCTCGCGGGCTTGCCGGCTTCGGGACATGGAAGAGGTGATCGAACTGGTGGCGGCAAAAAAGATCAAGCCCCTGGTGACGGAAACCTTTCCCCTGGAGCAGGTCAACGAGGTGCATGCCCGGCTGAAGCGAAATGAGATCCTGGGACGGGTCGTCCTGCGGCCTTGAGGAGGAATTCCTGTCCCTTCCTTTTGAGCCCGCCTTGGTTTATGGGTGACAGACCACCGCCCGGGGCAGGAGCAAGATTCTCCAGCCCAGATCAAGAAAAAATTCACTGCCACCCTTGCCCCTCATCTTCCCCGGATTCCCGGACAGAAAGAAGGCGACGGTCGAAAAAATCCCGGTCGAAAAAATCCGGTCGAAAAAATCCTTGACAAGGGAGGTCAAGATATGAGAAAGGTCCCCTATCCCTTGAGTGGTCATACCAGTATGCATCCTTACCAATAGACTTGACCGGAGCCTTGAGCCTTTCCCGGGGGTTGAAGCCCCTTCAACAGAAAGGTGAAAATGAAGTTAAAGCCCATCCAAAGGTCCCGCCTGTACGAGAGCGCCGTGGATCAGATCCGGTCCTTGATCCTGGCGGATAATTACAAGCCGGGAGATCGCCTGCCGTCGGAGCGGGAGCTGGCCGAGCAGCTCTCCGTCGGAAGGCCTTCGGTGCGCGAGGCTTTGCGGATCCTCGGGGCCATGGGGCTCATCGAGATCCGGGTCGGCAACGGAACCTACGTGCGCGATGTTACCCTCCTTCCCTACATCGAATCATTGATCGCCCATATCAGCTCCCGCCTGAAGGCTCGCGAGGAGAATATCCTGAAACTCTGGGACGTGCGGAAGGTCCTGGAGGCGGGGACTGTGGGCTTGGCCTGCTCCCGAATGACCCCCCAACGCCTCGATAAAATGGCGAAGTGCGTTCAGGAGATGGAAAAGAATATCAACAATCGGGAGATTTTCATCTCCACGGGGGTTCAGTTCCATCGGGAGATCGCCGAGGCCACGGACAATGAGATTTTGATCATGCTCTGGAATAATGTGTGGGACCTGATCCTCCGGAGCGACTTGTACCGTCGCCGGTCCAGCCCGCGCTTCCGCCTGCGCCATTCTCCACCCCAATCCCTCCAGGACCATCGGAGGATCTACCGGGCCCTGAGCCGGGGGAATCATGCGGAATCCCTGCGGGCCATGGAAGAGCACCTGGAGAAGGAAGAAGAGGCTTTCCGGGAGGTTCTGAGCGGCAGGGGGAAAAAAAGAAAGTCCCCGGAAGGACCCAAAATCGGGCGAGGAAAATCCTCGTAGAAGGAGGGAGAGAAATGATCCAGGGGACGTAGTTGAAAATATTCACTTTCTCCCTACCGTTTTTGGAACTCCTTATCCCCTCCCTTATGCTGCACGCTTTTCCCGCAGCTGAAAGCCGATTTTCTTGGGCGGCTTTTCCGGCAGAATACGTGCTCACGCCAAGGCGCAAAGAACGCCAAGGGTTTTCCCCCAAAAATCCTTTTATTGTTTTTCTAAAGGGAACTGGGGACGTTGGTTCAAATGCAACTTGTCATTCCGGGGCCAGATCTTTATTCTTGACAATCTGGTCTCCATCCATGAGTTTTGATTCCTAAGTCAACTCGCCCGAATCTCCTTCATTGATCTTACAGCGATGGGGCCCGTCGAATACTGCGCCAAATTCCTGGATAGATCCTTACGAACCACTTCCTTGAGCTTTTCCGGTTCCAAGACAGCGACCTCCGGGCCAAAGCTGAGGATCCAGCGTTTGATTTCATCCAGGCCAGCGACTCGGAAAGTGATCTGCATGCTGCCGTCTGGGAGCTTGGTGATTTTCTGGCTCTCGTGCCAGAAAGATCCTCTCTCTCGCCAAGGTGCAAAGAACGCCAAGGAATGCCCGGACAAGGTCCCGAGTCCAAAAAACAGGAACGAGGCACGAGGTTCAAGGTTTGAGACACGCTTTTTCCGCAACTGAAACCCAATTATCTTCGGCGCCTTTTCCGGAGACGCCATCAATTGGCGGATGGCTTCGAAGACCACTTTGAACTGGGAATCATATTTTCTCTCCAGCGCTTCAAGTTTACGAGCCAGCTCAACATGGGAGGTAAGTATTTTTCGTAACCGAACAAAGGCCCTCATGATCTCGATATTAACTTTTACCGCCCTTGGACTATTCAAAACACTGGACAGCATGGCCACCCCTTCTTCAGTAAAAGCATACGGCGGGTAGCGTCGGCCTCCTCTTCTGCTCTTCAGCTTTAAGGTCACAAATTGTGACCTCAAAGAAGAAAACTCTTCTCTACCCAACTGGAACATGAAACCTGGAGGGAAATCAGTTAATATTCCGCTTAACAGCCTGGATCAATACCTTGGTAGAAACCCCGTGAAGGAATGCCAAGTCTTTATCCAGTATGACTTTTTCTTTTCGGATGAGCAGGATTGAATTTTCAATTCGTTCTGCGGGAATTAAGGATGCCTCATTAGCCATTAAACCCCTCCACCTCGCCCGATTTCTGGCCTCTTAATACGCTTACTAATACGCTTACTTGGAGGTACTACCCTTTCTCCCCCGAAACAGCCAACGGGCCGCAGGCCCTTTGCCTTTGCAGGTTATCTCGCCGGATTTCTTTAACTTGGCCAAGATTACGCGAATCCACTCCCTTCCAACTCCTGGGCAGGCGCTTTCAATGTCCACTAACCTGAATTCTCCCACCTGCTTGCGAAGGGCTTGCAAAACGACTTCTGTCTTGGACCCTTTGGGAGAAGCTATTTGGCCCACCCGCTCTTCAAACTCCCGGTAGGCTGTTTTAAGGATAAATAGAAGGTAGTTTATGTACGGCCAAGGATCGTGTTTGCCTTCATGCCAGCCCTGAGAGCTTTGTTCCAGGGTCTCGTAATAACGCTCTTTGTTCTGTTCAATGAGGCGTTCCAGGCTTATATATCGCCCGACTTCATAACCCAGGTGATAGCACTGGAGCAAAAGCAAAAGGCGGGAAACTCGACCGTTGCCATCCCGGAACGGATGAATGCATAGAAAATCAAGATTGAAGGCCGCCAGAGCGATGAGCGGATGCACCCATTTTTCATAAAGGCATTCCTTCCACATTTCAATCATTCGACGAATGGCTTCGGGGGTCCTTTCCGCCTTGACCGGCTTGAATCTTACCCGCTCACGGCCATCCGGGTATTTCTCACCTAAATTGAGCGATTTTTTTAAACCACAGAGAACACGGAGAATAATTTCATAGTTAAAAAACAAAATAAGAACAATCTTTTCTCTGTGTCCTCGGGTAATAAATTCGGCAGCTAGAATATTGTATTGTTTTCACTTAACGAGGGCACAGAGCAAAGCGGAGAAAAGGAGTTTATCTTCTTGTTTTATCTCAAATTTCCTCTGTGCCCTCCGTGGTAAATCGCTTTTTTTGGGTTATAGTAAATTGAGGAATTGAATAATTCCTTCCCGAACTCCGCAATTCCCCAATGGCGTGTCCTTTCCCGCCATGGTGGGATTTGAATATAACTTGATTGTATAGGAATTTCCTTTTTTATCATTCCCCCTCACCCCCGCCCTCTCCCCCGTTTGCGGGGGAGAGGGGAAGGGTGAGGGGGCTTAACTTGTTATCCGTCTTTTAGCATATTCGCTTTATGGTTACAAATGTTTCTTCCCTTGGAAATCTCGTCGAGAAAGGCTGCTGGGCAAACGATTTCGGTTATGGTATTTTGGAAAAGTATCATGCAGTGAAAAATGATGATCTCGTAAAAAAGGCATCCAACTT
>Ga0315285_10001531_pt1 | contig 24290 bp, 20 predicted proteins | sample YL17G09_36_MG_FD_203698 | JGI IMG/M metagenome (GOLD analysis project Ga0315285, IMG submission 203698) | Sediment microbial communities from Yellowstone Lake, YNP, Wyoming, USA - YL17G09_36 | ecosystem: Environmental > Aquatic > Freshwater > Lake > Sediment | place: USA: Wyoming | collected... | reverse complement strand
TCATGACCGGCCCGCCGCTCGCCCGGGCCGCGGACACCACCGAACCTTATCTCCCCGGGCTGAGCGACCTCGAGATGTTCGCCACCGCCGGCGAACAAAACCGATGGTCCCACTCGTTCCTGCTCGGCTACGGTGTGAAGGAGCGGTTGAGCGTGGGCCTCACCTGGGACCGGGAGCTGGTGGTGGAGGAAAACGCCGATGCCTTAGGCGGGTTTCTCCTCTGGACCTTCTGGAACCGCAAGGTGGACGCGGACCTCATCGGTCAGTATGTCTATAACTTTCCGGACGAGGCCGGCGATTATCTTCTGGGCGCTGAACTCTCTTTGCCCAACGATTACCTCGTCCCCTACTCCCGCCTGGGCGCGGCCTTTGCCCATCCCGAGCATGGCCAACCCGGCTACTCCGCGCTGATGGGCCTGTCTTGGCCGGTCCACGACCGGATCGAAGTGCTGGCAGAAGCTGAAGGGGAATGGGTCAGTCCCGGCCCGCCGGATTGGCAATTGGCCTTGGGCCTGAACCTGATGCTGGCCGACGACCTGGAATTGATCACCGAATTCCGCGGTCACGATCCGGCCGCCCAGTCGCCGACTTACACCGGGACTATGGGCTTGATCGCCACCCTGGAGTGGCTGGGCCAGAAGACCAGGATCCCGGGGCGGTAAAGGTGGAGGGAAAGAAAATCTGGGCCCGGAGCCACGCTTGACAGCCGGAAAGCTCCGTGCTACTTTTTTCAGAAAGGTGTTAAAGCGATGCATATCCCCGACGGCTTTGTCAGCAATGAAATCGCCGTGGCGACCTTCGTCGTCTCCGCCGGCGCGGTGACGCTGGCGCTCCGCCAGGCCAAGCGCACCCTGGAAGAGCGCCAGGTGCCGCTGCTGGGGGTGACCGCGGCTTTTATCTTCGCGGCCCAGATGCTCAACTTCCCGGTGGCCGGCGGCACCTCCGGCCATTTCCTGGGTGCGGTGCTGGCGGCCGTGCTGTTAGGCCCGTTGCCGGCCATTTTGATCATGGCCCTGGTGCTCCTGATCCAGTGCCTGGTCTTCGCCGACGGCGGCATCACCGCGCTCGGCACCAACGTCTTCAACATGGGCGTGGTCGGCGCGGGCGGCGGCTATTTGATTTTCCGGGCGCTGCAGTTGGCGCTTCCCAAAAACCGGGCCGGTTTCATGGCCGCAGCCGGCATCGCCTCGTGGATTTCGATTGAGCTTGCCGCCTCGGCCTGCGCGCTGGAGCTGGCTTTCTCCGGGACCGCGCCGCTCGACAAGGTGCTCCCGGCCATGACCCTGGTCCACGCGCTGATCGGGATCGGCGAGGCTTTAATCACCACCGCGGTGCTGGGCGTGGTCCTGGCCGGCCGGCGCGACCTGATCCCAAGCCGGCTCCTGCCCCGGGAGGTGACGCCATGAGCAAGTGGGGCTGGCTTTTACTCGGCGGGCTGATCCTGGCCATCGCGCTCGCCACCCTGCTCTCGCCCTTTGCCTCGCCCTGGCCCGACGGCCTGGAAAAAGTGGCCGAGAAACTGGGCTTTATTGATCAGGCGGAAGCGGCCAAGCCGCTGGTCCCGGCGCCGGTCCCGGACTATGCCGTGCCCGGCGTGCGCGGGCAGGCGCTGGCCACCGCCCTGGCCGGATTGATCGGGACGTTGCTGGTGTTCGGCTCCGGCTATTTGCTCGCCCGCTGGTCCGCCTCCGGCAAAACCAAGCCTGGTCCCGCCCCGCCCCCATGACCCCCGGGCCGATCCTGGTCCTTTCTCCCCGGACCAAGATTCTGATTACCCTGGCCCTGGTGGTCGTTTGCGTCAGCACTCCGGCCAACCGCTTCCCCGCGTTTCTCGGCTACCTCGCCTTTCTCTTCGGCTTCGCGGTTCTGATCCGGGTCGAGCTGCGCCGCGTGCTGCGCCACACCCTGGCCGTGCTCCCCTTCCTCCTGATGATCGCCGTTTTCGTGCCCTTCCTGCCCGAAGGCCAGCCCGCCGGCAGCTTGAGCCTGGGATCCTCGGTCCACCCCTTCCCCTCCAAACTCCTCGTGCTCTGGAACACCGCGATCAAGGCCTGGACCGGCGCCTTCGCCCTCGTCATCCTCGGCGCTTCCACCCCCTTCCCCGAACTGCTCCACGGCCTCGAGCACCTGCGCTTTCCGAGGCTCTTGCTCGCGCTCCTGGCGGTCACCCACCGTTACGGGCTGGTGTTCGCCGAGGAATTCAGCCGCACCCGCCGCGCCCTGGAGGCACGCGCGTTCCGGCCGCGCTGGCTGTGGCAGGCCGGGGTGATCGGCCGGCTGATCGGGTCCTTTTTCCTGCGCGCCTACGAGCGGGGCGAGCGCGTTTACCTGGCCATGCTCGGCCGGGGCTTCACCGGCACCTTCCCGGTCGCGCCGCATACCTCGCACGCCTGGGACCTGCCGGCGCTTTCGCTGTCCGCAATCATCCTCGCCGCGCTCCGCTGGGGCGCCGCATGACGCTCACGCCCGCGGTTTCCATCCGCGATCTCTCCTACACCTATCCGGACGGCACCTTTGCGCTCAACTCGGTCTCGCTCGAGCTAAAGCCGGGGGAAGTGCTGGGCCTGGTCGGGCCCAACGGCGCGGGCAAGTCCACTCTTCTTTTGCACCTCAACGGCATGCTCCGCGCGAATGGCGGCGCGGTGCAGGTGATGGGCATCCCGGTGAAACCCAAGAATTACCGGGAGGTCCGCCGGCGCGTGGGCCTGGTCTTCCAGAACCCGGACGACCAGCTTTTTTGCCCCACCTTGTTCGAGGACGTGGCCTTTGGTCCGCGCAACCTGGGCCTGCCCGAGGCGGAAGTGACAGCACGGGTGCAGGCGAGCCTGGCCGCCGTGGGCCTCTTGGGCCTGGAAAACAAGAGCGCCCATCACTTGAGCTTCGGCCAGAAGCGGCGCGCCGCCATCGCTACCGTGCTGGCCATGCAGCCGGACGTGCTCGCGCTGGACGAACCGACCTCCAACCTCGACCCCCGCGGCAAGCGCCTGATCACCGAGCTGATCGCCTCTTTCCACCACGCCCGCATCATCGTCACCCACGACCTTGACCTCGCCCGCACCCTCTGTCCCCGGGTCGCGGTCATGGCCCAGGGCCGCATCATGGCCCAAGGCCCCTCGAAAGAGCTCCTTTCCGATCTTGAACTCCTCGACCGCGCCGGGTTGCGCTGATCCTGACCCAGAATTGAAGGCGGCCCGCCCCTCGCGTATAATCAAGCCATGATGTTCCTGCGCGTCCTCCTCTTTCTCTGCATGAACCTGGCCGTGGCCTTCTTCGCCCGGAGAGCGGCCCGGAGAATTTTCCCGCAAGCCGATGCCGCCACCCGCTTCTGCGCCGGCCTGGTCCTTTATTTCTATGGAATCATCGTGGGCCTCACTCTAATGGTGAAAATCACCCTGCCCCTGGCCTGCGGCCTGGCCGGGCTTTTAGCTCTGGCCGGCTGGTTCTTGGGGCGCGGGAGGAGGAGGCTGGTCGAGATGCCCTTTGGCCAGCCCCGGTCAATCACCGCCGGGCTGTTGGTTTTCCTCCTCGCCCTCGCGCTGCTTCGGATTTTGACCAACGGGCTTCTGCATCCGCAATTTTTTCACGACCCCCTGACCTACCAGCTCACCTTTGCCGCCGAGTGGTTGCAGCAAGGAAAAATCACGCTGGTGCCTACCCCGTTCGGCGACCCTTCCCAGGCCTATGCTCCGAGCAACGCCAGCCTCTATTACCTGTGGCTGATGCTGCCTTTACACATGGATCTCTTCGCGCTCTGCGGCCAGTTTCCTTTCCTCTTGCTCGCATTCTTCTCGGTCGTTGGGCTGGCCAAACTCCTCCAGATTCCCCGCCCCTGGCACCTCCTGCCCCCTCTCTTCATGCTCGCCTCCCCCATGGTCCGGGAACAAGCCGCTTCGGCCTACTCCGACCTCGCGCTCGGCGCCCTGTTCGCGGCCGCGATTTTCTTTTTCTTTCGGACGCGGCGGACGGGTGAATTAACTTCGTTCATTCTCGGCGCCATGGCGCTCGGGCTGATGCTCGGCACCAAATACAATTCCCTGCCCCTGCTGGTCCTGGCCCTGCCCCTGGCCGCGGCCGCAAAATTTTCGATGATGAAATCCGCGAAGCGATGGCCCCTGGTCGCCGGAACGGCGATGGTCCTGATGATCCTCGGCGGCGGCTACTGGTATGCCCGCAACGCCTGGCTGACCGGCAGCCCGGTCTATCCGTTCCGGGTGGATGTTTTCGGAAGCATTCTGGTGCCCGGCGTTTATGGCCGGGCGGAAATGCTGAACTGGATTTACCACCATCCGGGTTATCAGGCCTGGAAGGAAACCGTGCTGGCGCTCACGGACCGGCCGATGGTGGTCCTGTATGCCCTCGCGGTCCTGGTGGTCGCGCCGTGGCTTTTGCTCCGGCGCAAGATCAGCCTGCTTGCCGCCTACGTCTTGATCTTGCCGCTGCTCATGGACCGGATCAACTGGCACGTGATTCCCTTCCAGGTGGACCGCTTCTGGCTGCCGGCCTTGCTCCTGGCTCCGCTCGCGCTCGTGGCCCTCACCCGCCAAGGGCCGAGGTTGGGCTATCTCCTGCTCGTCCTCGCCCTGGCGGACCTGGCCGGCTCCCGCGTTAAAACTACCGAGCCGGAACGGCCGCCCGGGATGACCCGGCGCGAGCAGGCGCTCCTGGCCTTTCGCTTCGGCCCGGCCTGGAACGCGCTCGCGGCCCAGCCCGGCCCCTTCATTGTGGCCTATGCCGGCAACAACATGCCGTATCCGCTTTATGGCCCCGGATTGAATCGGAGGATTCATTACATCAATGTGGGCGATCATCCCCAATATCTTTTCCACAATTATGCTCCGCCCCGTCGGTTTCGCGATACCCCTCTGGCAAGCATGCAGTTGTGGTTTAATACGCCCGAGCCTGCTCCCTATCGCCTGAGGCTTTCGCCCGGCACCTGGTGGAATAACTTACAGCAGAAGAAAGTGGATTATTTGATGGTAACTCGCCTGGCCGAGCCGGAGCTGGTCAATATCGAACACGACGAGAAGGGTTGGCCCACGGAAAGAAGCTGGGCGGACCAATATTCAGAATTGTTTGATCTGGTCTATGCCGACCCATATGCGCGTGTCTATCGAGTGATGCTCTCCCGTCAATATCCATGGGGAGAGCCTCTCTATGGAGAATCACGTCCGCTGGACGCGATCTGGGCTTATGCACAAAACCAAGAGACAGGCGAGCAGTGGTTCCCCATGGCCCCGCGCGTGATCAAAAAATATAACCTGAAGCTGTTGTATTAGAAGTAGCGCTGGCGCTGCCCCACCTTTCTCAAACAAAAAATTTTCAACGGCGGTAGCGTTCTTCCTTCCAGGGATCGCCGTGGAGATGGTAGCCCCGCGATTCCCAGAAACCGGGCCGCTCCTCGGTCAGGAACTCGACGCCGGTCACCCACTTGGCGCCCTTCCACAAGTAAAGCCTCGGCACCACCAGCCGCACCGGAAAGCCGTGCTGAGGCGGGATGACCTCCTCGTCGCACGTGAACGCGAAGACCACGTCCTCCGCGAAAAAGTCCTCCAGGGTCAGGTTGACGGTGTAATTCGTGTGGCCGTGGACCAGGGCGCATTTGGCTTCCGGCCGGAGCTTCACCAGCTTCTTGATCTCGGCGCTGCTCACCCCTTCCCAGCAGTGGTCCAGGCTCGACCAGCCGGTGACGCAATGCACATCCGCATAGACTTTGACCCGGGGCAGGGTCTGGAACTCCGGCCAGGTGAGGCGGCGCTCGCTTTCCACCGCGCCCCAGATCCGGAACGACCAGGTCGCGGAGTCAAAAGCCGGGACGGGTCCCTCATGGAGGACCGGTAGTTTCTTCACTTCCCGTTGCCCGGGCGGAATGCGGTTTTTCCGTTCGGTGTCCGGACTTTTGATGATTTTGATTTCATTCATGATGCGCGATCCTCATCTGACCAATTCTCTTCCTTTCTTTCCTGACTACTGCCTGCTTGTCTACTGTCTATTTTCGTTCACGTTCACGATCACGTTAACGGAGCTGTTGCTTATTCAAAGGTGAGGATGGTGGAATAGATTTGGGTGCCGGTGAGTTGGCCGCTCATCCAGACCCGGTCCTTGCCCTCGGGCGGGCTGGAATAATTGTAGAGCAGGTAACGATTGTCATCGAGCGGGACCAGGGCCGGGAAGGCGGTGTCGCCCTTGGAGGGGAAATCCAGGATCGGCTCGAAGCGCAGGTTCTCTTGGTCGAGCTTGTAGAGCGCGGTGCGCTTTTTAGTCCACCAGTAGCGGGCCAGGTAATAGAGACCCTCGATCGAGTTGGGGAGCCAGCGGTCGCCCTTGTCGTATTCGCCGTCAATATTCCGCCGCGCGATCAGGTAGATGTCCTCTCCGCGGCGGAACATGAGGGGCGAGTCATACTTGAAGGGCGTAACCGCGCACTGCCAGTCGGTGAGGTCCGCGGCTGAAGCCTTGCAGACCTTGCTGCCCCAGGTCTTGCCGTCGCCCGACTCGTTGCGGATCGCGGTGTAAAGGTTGCCCTGGGCATCGAACTCGAAGGCGGTCTCGGAGCCGCCGGTCGCGACCACCGGCCGCTCCGGGTTCACCGGCTCGAAGTGAAAGCCGTCGGCGGTGGTGAGGAAATAGATGGCGATGGTCTCGTTGCCGCCGGAATAGATGCCCTCGCCGCAATAGACCGTGGCATAGGCCCTGCCGTTGCGCACCTTGGCCCGCCAGAGCACGCATTGGTCCTGGAACACCGGCGCCGGCTCGGTCCACTCGGCCGGGCCTTTGCGCTCGAGCGCGTAGATGTGTTGGGGCGTGAAGCTGAAGGGGTTCTTGCCCGCCTCGAAATAGTAGAACATGAGCTTGTCGCCGAGCGCCAGGAACCGCGGCTCGCGCATGTCAAAGCCCATGAAGACCTCGGTCTCGTAATCCCAGTTCTTCTGGTCCTGGCTGGAGAGGATGTAGAGCCGGGTTTGGGAGGACGCGAAATGCGTGGGCGCGGTGCGGAAGGCCAGGAAGAGCCGGTCCTGGAAGCGGACCAGGTCGAGGTTATTGTTGGAGCCTCGGCAATGGACCTGGGGCGGCAGCCCGGGCCCGGGCACCACCTGCACCACCGGGGTGTAGCTCACTCCGGCAAGTAAGCTGAGCGCCGCCGCCGCCAGGCCCATCGCCCCAACCCTGCTCTTCTTCATCGTTTGGTCCTACCTTTCCGAATTTCCCTTGTGCGCGATCATATCACACCTGCCAGCCGGTAGCATGGGCACTGGACGGGCCCAAAGAAAAAGGGTAAGGTAAAAGGCGGAGTTCAACCTGGGATTCTGACGGCCGGGAGGGAATGGAAACGAAAGGCAGGATTCTGAGAGCGGGTTTAACGGCAGCGGTGGTTGGCTTGATGGTTGCGGCTTGCGCCGCCAAGGCGCCGGTGCGGCCGGAGTTGCTGGAGGGACCGGGATACACGCGGATGGACAGCAACCTTCACCAGATCGAGGGTCCGCCGCCTGGGAAGGACGCGCCCCCGGCTTTCCGCCTCTATCGGAGCGGGGCGCCGGGCCAGGAGACCTTTGCCAAGTGGTGCGGCGAATACCGGATCGAGCGGGTGATCGTGCTCGCCGGCACCGCGGAAAGCTACGAGTTGAAATACCAGGCGGAGGGGATCTGCCCGGGCATCCAGGTGCTCTACAACGAGCATCAGACCGTGGGTGAGCCGGTGAGCGACGGGTTCTTGAAATGGTTCGACCAGCAGGTGGAAGCCGCCAAGCGCGACCAGGTGGGAATTCTCTTCCGTTGCCAGACCGGCAGCCACCGCGCCGGGAGGCTCGCGGCTTATTACCAGATGAAGTATCAGGGCCTGAGCGCGAACGAGGCGATCGCGGTCATGAATCACAACGGCAGGCTGATGCCGCTGTTCGACCCCAAGCTCAAGCCCCAGGTGCGGGCGCTGGCGGAATACCTCCACGGCCGGCCCTGCGCCCAGAAAGCCAAAGCCTGCGTGCAGATGAGCTCGAACGCCTACCTGCCTTAACCCAGAAAAGGCCGGAAAGGACCGGGCCGCCGGGCCTTGAAAATTTTTTTAAAAAAAGCTTGCAATTCGCCTGAATTTGTGTATAATCATAAGGTAAGTTAGCTATAGATGGATGAACTAACCGCTCGTCAAACTCGCCTATTGATCGAGGAAACGGCCCGCGAGGGTAAACCTACCCGAACTGATCTCGGAAGATAAGCCAGGCGACGTTCCGAAAGATTTGTTCGACCAACCAAGGAGAGAAAAATGAATATCTATGTGGGAAATCTGTCGTTCGACGCGACGGAAGAGGACTTGCGCGGGGCTTTCGGGGCCTTTGGTGAGGTGACCTCGGTCAACGTCATCAAGGACAAATTCAGCGGCAAGTCCAGGGGGTTCGCCTTTGTGGAGATGGCCAGCGACGAGACCGGCAAGGCCGCTATTCAGGGGCTCCACGAAACCGAGCTTCAAGGCCGCAAGCTGAATGTCAATGTGGCCAAGCCCCGCAGCGAAGGCGGCGGCGGCGGCGGCGACGGCGGAGGTGGCAGAGGCAGAAAGGAAGGCTACGGCAGCGGCCGGCGCTGGTAAAACCGGCATCCGCTCGTAAACGATAACGGCCCCGGTCGGGAGAAATTGCCCGGCCAGGGCCGTTTTTTTTAGCCCCGGCAGCGGTCTCTTAATATTTGGGGTCAGACCCCAAATATTAGATTAAGAGTTAGTGCAGAGCCATAAACGTCCCGATCATCCCGGCCACGGTTTCGGCGATGGGCTTTAGCCGGGCCTGGTCCACCTTGTCCAGGGTGTCGTAGGCATCGAGCAGGTAGGCCGGGCCGGTGATCCAGGAAATAGCCGGCACGCCGGCTTCGGAGATATAGCGGGCCGCGTCCGAAGGAGGCGTGGGACCGAGAAGGTCCACCGGCAGCGACACCGTGGCCGGGAGCGGCTTTTGTTCCAGGCCCTTGGCCACGGTCGCAATCACCTCGGGATCGTGGGAGGTGAACAGGATGGTCAGCGCCGGCTGGCCGGTCTCGGCATACTCGCGGTCGCGCTCCTCCACGTCCTTGGCGCCGAGGTGCTCAAGGGTCACCAGCACCCGGGTGCGCTTCATAATCTCCCGGTGCTCGCGGGCAAAGGCAGCCGCGCCGATCGAGCCGTAAAAATGCCCGGCGTCCACCACAAAGACCATGGTCTTGGGCCGCTTCGCTTGGGGCAGGCGCGACCAGGCCCAGGCCTGGGCCAGCACCTGGGCCACCCCGGCGCCGTCTTCCACCGCGCCCAGGAAGGGAGCGTCATGGTGAGAGGTCACCAGGATCACCTCATCGGAAGCGCCGGGCAGCACGCCCCAGACGTTGTGGGTGACGCCGGGTTCGATCCGGCCTTCGAGAAGGAGCGAGGCTTCCGCGCCCTGTTGAGCCAGCGCTCGCAGCCGCTCGCCGTCATAGTTCCCGATCCAGAGCCCGGGCAGGGGCTTCATGATGCCGTCGTAAGGACCGTAATGGGTGTTGCTGTTGGAGGGATGGCCCTTGAGGATCAGGCAGATGGCCTTGGCGCCGCGGCGATAGGCTTGCCAGTAAACATCCCGGGCCGGCGCTTCTTCCTCGGTGGCATAGCCGGTAAAGTTGGGGAGCAGGAAGGTCAGGTATTGGCCGTAGCCCAGGGTCACCTGGCGGTCCGGGTCCGAGAGCGCGAAGTAGCTCCCGGTCAGCTTGAGCATCGCGCCGGTGGGCAGGTGGAGGATGGGGACCTCGGCCACCACGATCTTGCCCTTGACATCAACTTTTTCGAAGTCCTTGGGCTTGCCGGTGCCCACGAAAACTAAGGGCGCGCTCACCCCTTCCGGCCCGGTCCAGCCGGTATTGAGCACGTAGAAGCTGGGGATTTCTTCAGCGCCGACCCGGAGCGACCATTGCTCCGCGGTCCAGACCTGGAGCGGGATCGGGTCCAGGGTCACGTTTTCCAGCCCGAACTCCCGGAAGCGCTCGGCCACCCACTTTTCCGCTTGCTGGTCTTCGGGCGTGCCCGGCCGGCGGTGCGGGGTCTGGCAGATGCCCTCGATCCAGGAGTAGATCGTGCCGGAGTCGGGCACCGTGACCGTGGTCTCGAAATCAGGCAAGGATGGAACCAGCTTTTTTGCCCGATTCCTCTCTTTCCGGATTTTGTAAGGCCCGGTAAGCAGGCCCTGGAGGAGGTTGCCGAGGCTGGCTCTTTCCGTGGCCGGCTGGCGCTCGGTTTTGGGGGAAGGCTCATCCGCCAGGCAGGCGGTGAAAGCCAGCACGGCAATAAAAGCCGATAGGCAAGCATTTTTCATTCCGGCCTCCTGTTACTTCTTCTTTTCCTTGGTCTCGCCCCAGCGCAAATCCTCGATGCTGAGCGCGGCGAAATACTGGTAGCGCTCGATCTCTTTGGCGGAAAGCGGGGCCACGGAGATCGCGGTATCCAGGTAGATCCGCTCCCGCGCCTGGGTGTTATACTTGGGCCAGGCCGGAAGCTCGCCGGCGTTGGGAGTTCCGGTCTTGGCCAGGTTGGTCCAGTAGGACATCATCTGCGCGGAGAGCGGCGCGGCCTTCCGGGCCGCTTTTTTCGGAAGCGCCAGCCGCAGCGGCGCGGTGCGCAGGTGCAGCTTCAAGTTCCCGAACACCAGCGGGATCTCCAGGCCGTGGAACGCGCCCAGGGTCTGGCCCCAGCGCTCGTCGTCCCAGTCGAAGCGGTAGAGATAGACCGGCGTGTAAGGCGATAACTCCTCCGCCGCGGCGAAGGCGCGCGAGCCGAACCCGTCCGCGAACAGCGCGCCGATCAGGAAGGCCGGCTTGCGGTAATCGTCAAACGAATACAGAGCCAGCATCTCGTCCGCCCGCTGACCCACCGTCTTATGCAGGGTCTTGGTGAGCATGGACCGGCTGGCAAACATGGCGCCGGGCATCAGGAGCAGGGCCATGTTGAACTCGTCCTTGTTCGAGCCCACCAGCACCGGCACCCGGTTGAACTCCCCGGTCTTGAAAACGTCAATCGGCTTGGCCGAAAGCACGTAGCCGTCCACCTGAGCGGAAGCGTTGAAGCCGGCGGTGGCCGGCCCGAGCAGTTTCCAGACCAGCGCCGAGCGCAGGCAATCCACGACGTCGCTGCCCTCGCAGCCCGCGGCCCGAGCGAACTTGCGGCCCTGTTCAAATCCCTTTTCCTGGGTCAGGACCAGGTCGCAGCCGCCGCTCTCGATCACGCCCTGTTGGAAAAGGCCCGCGGCCAGGGGCGAGGCGAGCAGGTTGCAGACCGCGACCCCGCCGGCAGACTCACCGAAAATGGTAGCGTTATTCGGGTCGCCGCCAAAGCCGGAGATGTTCGCGCGCACCCAATTGAGCGCGGCGATGATGTCGAGCATTCCGTAGTTGCCGGTGCTGTGGTTCGGGTCTTCCGCGGCCAGCTCGGGCAAAGCCAGGAAGCCGAGCACGCCCAGCCGGTAGTTGATGGTCACCACCACCACCTCGCGCTCCGCGGCCAGCCGGGCGCCGTCATACATCTCGTAGCTGCCCGCGCCCTGGGTAAAGCCGCCGCCGTGGATCCAGAACATCACCGGGAACGTGCCGGAGCGGGCCGGACGATAGATATTGAGGTAGAGGCAGTCCTCGCTGAACACCTTGCTCTTGCCCCCGCCGCTGAAGCTCTCGTCCTGAATGCAGGACGGCCCGAAAGCCTTGGCCTTCAGCACGCCGGTCCGCGCGGCCGGAGGCCGGGGCGCTTGCCAGCGCAGCTCGTCCTCGGGCGGGGCCGCGTAAGGGATGCCTTTGTAAGAGCAGGCGGCGAGACCGGGCTCAGCCGCTCCGGCCACCTGGCCCTGCTCAGTGGCGACCGGCACGGCGCAGAGGTCCTCCGCGGCCAGGACCGGCGCCGCCAGCAGCCAAGCCAACCCCAAAACCCAAAACTTGATCATCCGTGCTTTTTCTTTATGCATTTCCTCATCCTCCTTAAGGAAGAGCAAAACCTCCAGCCCGAAAACCGAATCCCGCCGCCGCGCTTTCCAAGACGCTCATCGGCGCCGCTCTCCAGCCCCCTGCGGTTTTTCCCCGGCCCGGCGGCCCAATTCCTCCACGCTCAGGCCGGCGAAGTATTGCAGCCGCTTCAACTCCTCGCCCGTCACCGGTCTTGCGGAAACGTTCGTGTCCAGGTGGAGCCGCATCCTTTTTTCCGTGTTGTATAGGGGCCACTCGGGCAGGCCGGCGCCGTTGGGATCGCCGGTCTTGGCGAAATTGGTCCAATAAGCCGTCATCCGCTCGGAAAGAGGCTCGGCCTCGCCCGCGGCCTTCCTGGATATCGCCACCGCCAGCTCGGAGGCCGGGAAATGCAGGTCCAGGTTCCCGAAGACAAAGGGAAGCTCGAGGCCGTGACAGGCCCCCAAGAAACTGCGCCCGCGCTCCTCGTCCCAGTCAAACCGGTAATAATAGACCGGCACATAGGGCGAGAGCTTTTCCGCCGCGTCAAAGCCGCGGGAGACATACGTGTCAGTGATGATCGCGCCGGAGATCATGATTGGTGGATGGTAGTCGTCAAGGGAATACATCGCCAGGACCTCGTCGGCCCGGGGGCCCATCCTCTCCTTCAGCGTTTGAAGGACCTTTTTGCGGGAGGCGAAATAGCTCCCCGGCTCCATGAGAACAAAGAGTTTGCCCTCGTCCCGGTTGTTGCCGATCAGGACCGGGACGCGGTTGAATTTTCCCTGGGCGAACAGGTCCGAGGGCCGGGCGGTCAAGAACCACCCGTCCATATGCGCCGTGAACTCGAGATCGCGGCGCGCGCCAAGGGACATGGCCAGCTTATTGGCCGGAAGCGCCCGCAGGCAGGATCGGGCGTCCTCCCCGGCACAGCCAAGCTTCTTCACGAACTCGCGACTGTTCTCAAAGCCCTGGGCAAGGGTCTGGACGTCGTCACAGCGTCCGCTCTCGATGATGGCGCGCTGGAACAGGCCCGCGGCCCGGGGCGAGGCCAGCTGTCCGCAGACCGAGCGGCCGCCGGCGCTCTCGCCGAAGATGGTGACGTTGTCCGGGTCGCCCCCGAATCCGGCGATGTTGTCGTGGACCCATTGCAGGGCCGCGATCTGGTCGAAGAGCCCGTAATTTCCGGTGGAGCCGTTCGGGTCTTCCCGAGCCAGCTCCGGCAAGGCGAGGAAGCTGAGCGGGCCCACGCGGTAGTTGATAGTGACTACCACCACGTCGTGTTGCGCGGCCAGGTTGGCCCCGCGATACATCTCGTAGGAGCCGGAGCCCATGACGAAACCCCCGCCGTGGATCCACACCATCACCGGGAAAGCTCCGGTCTTTTGCGGACGCCAGATGTTGAGGAACAGACAATCCTCGCTGAAGGACTGGCTCTTGCCGCCGGCCCCGAAGATTTCATTCTGAACGCAGGACGGGCCGTAATCCAGCGCCTCCAGCGTTCCGGCCCGCATGGCGGGCGGCCCCGGCAGCCTGAAACGGAGCTCGCCCACCGGCGGGGCCGCGTAGGGGATGCCCTTGTAAGAGCAGGCGGCGATCCCGGTTTCGGCAAATCCCTTGACCGGCCCTTGCTGGGTCGCCACCGTCTCGGGGCATCCCTCCTCCTTTATGAGGCTGGCGAAGTATTGGTAGCGCTGAATCTCCGAGGCCGTGAGCGGCGCCGTTGAGATCGGGGTATCCAGGTGAATCAGCTCTTTCTGCGCGGGGTGATAGACCGGCCACGAAGGCAGACCCGGGCCGTTCGGGTCTCCGCTCTTGGCGAAGTTGGTCCAGTAGGACATCATCTGCTCCGAGAGCGGGCCGGCTTTCTTCGCCGCCTTTTTGGTGAGCGCCAGGCGAAGGGCCGATTGCTTCAGGTGAAGATCCAGGTTGCCGAACACCAGGGGAACCTCTGACCCGTGGAACGCGCCCATGATCTTGCCAAACCGCTCCTCGTCCCAGTCAAATCGGTAGCCATAGACCGGCGTCTGCGGCGAAAGCGCTTCCGCCACGGCAAACGCACGGCCGTGCGTCTTGTCGGTAATCCAGGCCAAGAGCAGCTCAACCGGCCGGCGGTAGTCGTCAAAGGAATACATGGCGAGCACCTCGTCGGCGCGATCTCCCACGTACTTGGGCAAAGTTTTCTCTACCATGGAGCGCGAGGCTAGGATGGCGTAGGGTATCATCCCCAGCAGGTCGTAGCCAGCTTCATCCTTGTTACTGCCCACCATGACCGGCACGCGGTTGAACTTGCCTTGCTGGAACAAGTCAATCGGCTTGGCCGAAAGCACATAGCCGTCCACAATGCCGCCTTCAAAGAAGGAGATTAACTCCCTGGCCGGCTTGGCGCGGAGGCAGGCACTGGCGTCTTCGCCTGCGCAACCCAGCCCCTCGGCCAGCTTGCGGCCTTGCTCGTATCCTTTTTCCCGGCTCACGACCAGGTCGCAGCCGCCGCTCTCGATGATGCCCCGGTGAAACAGACCCGCGGCCAGGGCAGAGGCGAGCAGGTTGCAGACCGAGTGCCCGCCTGCGCTCTCGCCGAAAATGGTGACGTTGTCCGGGTCGCCGCCAAAATTCTTGATGTTAGCCTGCACCCACTTCAGGCTGGCGATGGTATCCAGCAAGCCGTAGTTGCCGGTCGAGCCGTTCGGGTCTTCCGCGGCCAACTCGGGAAGCGCGAGGAAGCCGAGCGCGCTCAGGCGGTAGTTGATCGTCACTACCACCACTTCCCGCTCCGCAGCCAAGCGCGCACCGTGATAAATCTCGTAGCTGCTGGCGCCAAAGATATAGCTGCCGCCATGGATCCAGAACATGACCGGGAACGTGCCGGACTTCTGCGGCCGCCAGATATTGAGGGTCAGGCAGTCCTCGCTGAACGCTTTGCTCTTGCCCCCGCTGGCAAAGTTTTCATTCTGCATGCAGGACGGCCCAAAGGTCTTGGCCTCCAAAACTCCGACCCGGGCCGCCGGAGGCTCTGGCGCTTTCCATCTTAGCTCGCCCTTCGGCGGGGCCGCGTAAGGGATGCCCTTGTAAGAGCAGGCGGCGAGACCGGGATCGGCCGCGCCCGTCACCTGGCCCTGCTCGGTCGCGACCGGCACGGCGCAGAGGTCTTCCGCGGCCAGGGCCGGGATGGAGAACAAGAACCCGGTTGCGAGTAATAAAACCAGTGTTGGCTTCGCCAGTTTTTTCATGGCCAACTCCCTCCTTAAGGTTGAAACTCGGGGAGCGAGAGCACCGCATTCCGCCAGTAATCGAAGGACTCGCCGGTCTTGACCCCGGGGCCCCGCTGCCACAAGAGCTTGCCCGGGTGCGGCGGCTGGGTAAAATCGTAATCGGGCGTGGCCCGGATCGGCTCGCCCTGGCCGCGCAGATGGCGCCAGAGGCCGATCGAGCCTTCCGGATACATGAAGAACCATTGGCTCTGGTAAGTGTGGCGGACCTTTTTCCGGACATGATAGCCCTCGCGGTCAAGCCGCATATATTTCCAGGGTCCCCAGGCCTTGATAAAACCGTTGACCCGATAGGGCATGATCCAGGGGCCGGAGGTGTTGTAGGTGGGCACCTCGAACCGCGCAAACGGAAAATCGAGGCGCCGGCCGGCCACGTAAGCGGCAAGCGGGGTGGCGTCGTGGTCGGTGTGGCCGCCCTCGTAGGCGCAGGTGATGACCAACGAGGGCCGGACCTCCGCGATCAGGGCCGTCGCCTTATCCACGGCCTCGGGCAATTGGTCCACCACCCCCCGGTCGGGAAAGCCGAGATAATGCTGGCGCTCGGGCGGGATGCCCATGACGCCGGCTGCGAGCCTGGCCTCGGCGATGCGCTCCTCCGGCTCGCCGTAAATCCCGCCCACGCCGCCGGCCGTGGTGATCCAGGCAATGTGCACCTCCCAGCCGTTCCGCACCAGGAGGTTCATGGTGCCGGAGATGGTCGAGTCGTCGTCAAAGTGGCCGAAAAAGCCCAGCGCGACCTTCCTCCCCTGGGCCTCGGCCGCCGCGGCCAAAAAATCCGGGACCGGCGGAATTCCGCCCTTGGCGTTCAACTGGACCGCGGCCAACACCGCGAGCGCCAGGATCTTGATCCAAGTCATGACTCATCCCTCCCGGCCCTGCATTATACCTCAGCTTGCGATGGGATTGGCAAGCCTTTTTATTGGAGTGCGGCGGCTTGCCGCCGCTTTTCCTGGCCGGAAATTAGGGGCTTTACTTGCAATTTAACAAAGAATCCGCGACCGGGGCGGTCGCGGCTACCTTTTGCTTTCCGCCAACTGTCAACCGCCAACCGTCAACCGAATTCGTTCAAGTTCACGTCCACGTTCACGGGGTCTTCACCTTGACACCTGACACGGAAGGGCGAACACGAGGTTCGCCCCTACACCCTGGCACCTTGACACCCTGGCACTTTAACACCATGCCACCTCGACACCTTTTCAAGACATGCGGTTGCTAAAAGCAGGATCACGGGTTAAGATGATCCGCGCCGGAAAAGGGGATTTTAAAGCGGCCGTCCACCTCTTCGGCGCACGCGATGGCCCATGAACGCTGCCTGGAAAAAGGTCTTCTCTCTCGATCTGATCCTGAGCGCCGCGGTCTTTGCCCTGGCCCTCCTTAGTCCGGTGGATCTACCTCATCCAGTTCCAGAAAAGCCCGTTCTTCGATACGCCGATCATTGACGCCCAGACCTACCTGCAATTGGCCCAAAACCTGGTTCAGGGTTTTTGGATCCAGGAGGAGGCCTTCTGGCAGCCGCCGCTTTACCCTTACTGGCTCGGGGTCGTCCTCTGGCTCACTGGTCCCAGTCCGCTCCGCCTCCACCTTGCCCACTTCCTGGTCGGCGCTCTCAACTGCGCCCTGATCTACCGGCTCGGCCGCCGTCTGTTCTCCCGGCCGGCGGCGCTGGCCGCCGGGATCATCGCCGCCGGCTACGGCCCCTTCCTCTTTTTCGAGGGCGACTATCTGCCGGTGCCGCTGCTCATCCTTTTCATGGCGGCGGCCCGCTACCGCCTGCCCACGGTGCCGGCGTTGATCCTGGCCGCGAGTTGGCTCCCGGCCTGGGCCGAAGAAAAATGGCGGCAAAAAAAGAGGTTTCCCCTGCTTCTCGCCGCCTTGGCCGCGGTCGGGCTTTTACTGGCCTCCAACCTGGGCGGGAGCGAAGGCCCGGAAATGGGGATCGCCGAACAGCTCATGTGGCAAGGCTATGCGGCCAAAACGCATGGAAACCTGGCCGAGGCTGAGAGGCTTTTCCGGAAGGTGCCGGCAGTTGAACCAGGTCCTGGAGCTCGATTCGGCCCATCCCGGCATGGTCTCGGCCAATGCCCGGATCCTGCTGGCCAAGCTCGACGAAGGCAGAGGCGATTCCGAGTCCGCCATCCGCCATTACCGCGCGGCACTGGCGATTTTCCCTGCGGCCGAGGAAGCCATGCTGCGGCTGACCCCTTTGCTGCTGGATGAGGATCGGACCGCGGAGGCGGAGGCCGTTATCCAGCAGTGCTTGCGCTATTACCCCAATCAGCCCTGGGCCTTTCGGAGCCTGGCCGCCATCCGCTGGAACCAGGGGCGGCGGAAGGAAGCGATTTCTCTCTACCAACGGGCGGCGAAACTCAACCATCTCGACCAGGAGACCCGGCTCTTCCTGGCCCGCTATTACGCTTCCTCGGGCAACCGCCGGCTGGCTCGGCGCTACCTGGACCAGGTCCTCCGGCACGACCCCCAAAACATCGAGGCCCGGCAACTGCGGGCGTTGCTCGGGGGCTGAGTCCGGCCCGGGCGAGAAAGTCGGACTCGGGTTCAATAATGAACTACTCCGCGGCAAGCGGCGGGGTATCACAATTCAAAAAGTTTGAGCTGTCGGAGTTCCGCAGCGAAGAGATGGGGTCACTTCTGAAGCCGTCGGTCAAGCCCCCCGATCCCCCGGCCGCAGCGTCCGCGCCCAGGCCGGGATCGCCTCCGGCCGGTGGCGAAGCTCCACCTCCAACCGCTTCTTGCCTTCTTCGTTCCAGGTGGTAAGATTAGGAAATGTCCTGGTGGAAATCCACGCCCATGTCGCTCATGGTCGGCTTCCTTTTGGTAATGAGATGAGTTTGCTTGCCTATCATTTTACCATGGGGAGGCCTTCTCGTGTGGGCTTCATGATATCAGAGCTAAACTTTAAACTTTGCCTTTCTGTATGTTAAATGTGAAGACCTGACCCCCAAAGGAGGACGGCTGATGCCTAAGATCACCGGAGCCGAGTTGTTGGTGCGCTGCCTGGAGGCCGAGGGAGTGGACACGGTCTTCTCCATCTCCGGCGGCCAGCTCCTGTCCATCTACGACGCCATCCGGGACCGCAAGAACCTGCGGCTGGTGGTGCCCCGCACCGAGTGGGCCGCGGCCAGCATGGCCGACGGCTACACCCGCGTCTCCGGAAGACCGGCGGTGGTGCTCACCACCGTGGGCGCGGGCGCGGTCAGCGCGGTGCCGGGCATCGCCACTGCCTGGGCGGATAAGACTCCGATTATCTCGCTGGCCGCCCAGGTGCAATCGTGGAAGATGGACCCGTTCCACGAAAGCCTCCAGGGCTGCGACCAGGCCGAGCTGTTCAAGTCCATCACCCGCTGGAACGGCGTGGTCCGGCAGTGGAAGCGGATCCCGGAGATGGTGCAGAAGGCCTTCCGGGAGGCCCTCTCCGGCCGGCGCGGGCCGGTGCACTTGGATTTGCCGGTGGACGTGATGTTCGAGCGGCGGGAAGTGAGCGAGGTCGAGCTGAAAAAGATGGTGCCTCCGCCCGAGCGCTACCGCTTCACCGGCGAGATCCGGGGCGACGCCGAGCGGATCTCGGCCGCGGCGCGCCTGCTCCGGGAGGCGAAGCGGCCGCTGGTGCTCTCCGGCGGCGGCGTGCGCGCGGCCCGGGCCTGGAACGAGCTCAAGGCCTTCCTCGAACACACCCGGCTCCCGGCCTCGACCACCATGAGCGGCATGGGCACGCTCGCGCCCTCGCACCCGAGCTTCATCGGCGGCCCGAGCTACGTGGGCGGCATTCCGTTCCACCGCGCCATCAAGGAGGCGGACGTGGTGCTGGCGGTCGGGGCCACCTTCTCCGGCCTGGAGGGCTTTGGCCAGCCGCCGCTCTGGGGCCAGGACATCCGTTTCATCGTGGTGGACGTGGACCCGGGCATGATCGGGCTGAACGTGCTTCCCGAGATTGCGATCGTGGGCAGCGCCGGCTCGGTGCTCAAAGACCTCCTGGCCGCGGCCCAGGATATTTCGGCGCAGCCCTGGCCGGAGAGCGAGTGGTTCCTTTCGCTCAAGAAAGATCAGGCGGCCTGGCGGGAAAAGGTCAGGCAGGAAGCCGACCCCAAGGCCAAGCCCATCCATCCGGGCTATGCGGTGCAGACCGCGCGGGCGAAGCTTTCCCCTGACGCGATCGTGATTGTGGACGGCGGCAACACCGCGCTCTGGGGCGCGACCTATGGGTTGCCGGAGCGGCCCAACTCCGCCTTCTTCCCCTGCGGCATGGGCACGCTCGGCGTGGGCATCCCGCTCGCCATCGGCGCCCGCCTGGCCGCGCCCGACCGGCCGGTCGCGGTCCTGGCCGGCGACGGCGCCTTCCTCTACAACCTCCAGGAGATCGAGACCGCGCAACGGCTGGGCATTCCGCTCGGCATCATGCTCCTGAACGACGGCTGCTACAACATGATCCGCATGGCCCAGACCTTCATGTTCGGCGGCCGCTACCTGGGCACGGATATCGAGGGGGTGAGTTACGCGGACATGGTGCGGGGCTTCGGCGGCCAGGCCTTTACGGTGGAGGACCCGCAGGAGTTGCCCCAGGTTTTGGAGAAGCTCGCCGACCCGGACGGGGTGGTGGTGGCGGACGTGCGCATTGACCGCTACACCACGCCCATGCAGCTGGCGAGCTTCGCCAGGGTGGAGTTCGAGGGGGTGGAGATGGAGCCGCTCAAGGCCCTGCGCGGACTGTTCCTCAATCCCGACGCGCGCAAGGGCCGCGACCTCTGGCACCGGCTGGAATACCTCTGGAAGACCAGGTAGTGCACAGTCAAAAACTTGAACCTGAACGTGCGCATGAACGTGAACGTATCCGGGTTCAGGCCGCGTGTCAGGTTTGAAGAGTCAGGTAGTAGCCGCGACCGCTCTTCGGTCGCGGGGTATTCGATAATGAGCCGGAAAAAAACGGAGGGGAATTTATCCCCTCCGCTTCCGGTTGCCCCTCCGGTTAGGAAAACGAATCTACTTTTTTTCCACTGCGGCCTTGATCTTTTGCAGGGCCTGCTCGATGTTTTTCTTCGCTTCCTGGACAACGGCGTCCCAGGCCTCCTTGGTCATATCCGGTCCGACCGCGGCGCCGTATTGGATGAAAATAAGCTTGGTTCCCGCGCCCGCGGGCACAAAGAGCCAGGTGTCGGTTCCATGGAGGTCGCCGTTCCAAGCCGCGCCCCATTTTTGGTTGGGAATGTAATCAACCACCACGGAATGCCCGCCCAATTTTTCACCCAGAAATTCGATTGACCAATCCATGGTCTGGCCCAATCCCTGACCCTGGACGTTGCTGATTTTCGACCATTCCCATTCCGAAAAACTGGCCGGATCGGTCACGTAAGAGAACACGGCTTCCGGCGGCGCCGCGATCTCCACGCTGGAAATGGATATTTCCGACAAACCAGCCACCCGGTTGGGGGCGGGCGCCGGCGCCGGGGGCGGTGGGGGGCAGGCGCTGAGCAAGGCCAGGGCCAAGCCGAGAGCAACCAATCCCAGAATCATCCTCAAACTAACTTTTTTCATGTCTCTTGTCTCCTTTCTTGGTTTCCGAAGATTGCATGCGACCGGATATCTATATCTGAAAACCTGGAAATGCGACTCTACTTTTCCAGGGCGGCTTTGATCCGTTGCAAATTCCCGTCCAGAAGTTTCTGGAAGGCCTCCTGGGTGACCGATTCCTTGGGGATCTTGGAGGTCGGAGGAGTTTGACTGGTATTTTCAATCATGCCAATTAGTTTGGTCCCTGGCGGCTCCGGCAGGAGGAGCCAGGTCCGGGTTTGCTGACAGGCGCCGGTGCCGGGGAAAGGCTCGCAGACGGTCTTCTGCACCAACTTCTGATTGGGGACGTAATCCACGACCAGGTCCTTCCCCGCAATCGTCTGCCCGGCCCAATCGGCTTTCCAGTGGGAGGAGCTGCCGAGACCGCTGCCTCGAATATCCGTGATATCTTCGGGTTTGAGGTTTTCTTCCCATTCCGCCGCAGTTCTGGGGTCTGCCAGGTAAGCGAACACCTTGTCCGGCGGGGCGGCGATCACGATCGTGCTCCAAACCATGTTATAGGTATTGAAGCCGGGGTTCGGGCTTGTGCAGGCGCTGAGCAGGGCCAGGCCCATAAAAGCCATGGCCGCAACAATGCTTTTGCTTTTCATTTTCTCCTCCCTCAATACTTCAGGTGATGGGGACACCAGACCTAATTACCACCATCCACCGAATGAAGTAAGGTGTCCCCTTAATATTAAATCATTTCTCGATCCCGGCCTTGAGCTTATTTAGGGATTCCTCCAGATCCTTGGCCAAGGCAGGGAGTTCCCGAGAAGTGTTAAAGACGACCAGGACCTTGGTCCCTCCCTGGTGGGGCGCGAGAATCCAATTCCAATTGCTTTCAATGTCGCCGACCGTGTGTTCAATCACCCGCTGATTGGGGACGAATTCCGTAAACACCGAGGTGCTGTGGTAAACCTTTCCCCCCGCCTCATAGGTCCACTCGTGAGTGGACCCCACTCCCTCTCCTTGCCAGTTGGAAGTTTGGCCAAAGCCCCACTCCGGCACGTGCGCCAGCATCCACTTAAACACCGTTTCCGGCGGGGCCGGGATCACGACGCTTTTCATGGCCGCGCCCGACGAAGCCCTAGGCTTCTCTCCGGTGGAGACCAGCGTCGGCAATTTCTCCGCCCCTTCCTTGACCATCTTGAGCGCATTATTATTGAGCTGGTCCATCTCTTTGATTAAGGCGTCTTTGGAAACGCCCGCGCCTTCGGGCAGATCAAACGAGTATTCATTGATGAGGATCAGTTTGGTCCCTTGGTCATGGGGTTGCCAGAGCAAGGTAATGGTGGCGTCCACGTCGCCGGCCCATTTGGCCATGCCCTTCCCCTGGTCCGGGTCCCAATCAATCAGCGTGCCATCGCTCTTGAACTTCCGGCCGGCCACTTCCAGGGTCAGCTTGTTGGTTAACCCGACTCCCGCTCCCTGGATGTCCGTGGCCGACAGCCACGGGGCCCATTTATGGACGACCGTCCCTCCCTCCACAATGTTGCCTTCCTCGCCGTACATGTACTCATAGACCCGCTCCGGCGCCGCCTCGATGACCGTCCATCCCATGGCCGTGCCCGAGACCCTGGTTCCCCCCGATGGACCCTTTGCCTCGCACCCGGCCAGGAAAACCATTCCCAGACCCATCAAAGCCATTGCCAAAAAGTTGCCCTTGCCTTTCATCTTTCTCTCCTTTCTTGGGGGCGCGGCTGATCCCGTTTCCGGCGGGGCCGCACCTTCAGGCCAGGCCCCTTGCCTTGGCCATCAGGTCCCACACCTCGTAAAGGTCTTTGGGCGGAGGCTGAGTCCCGGGGCGGGGTTCGAGGACGATGGCCTGCTCCGGGCAGGTGGTCACGCACAGGCCACAGCCGATACAGCGGCCGTCGATGACTTTGAAAAATTTCTCCCCTTCCCGGATGGCCTCGATTTGACAGCGGTCGAGGCAGTCTCCGCAGGCGGAGCACAGCTCCGGGTCAATTTTCGCCTGGAAGTAGGAGATCACCTCGTCTTGCGGCCGGGGCAGATACTTGCCGTAGCGCAGGCTCGGGCAACAGCAGGAACAGCAACAGCAGATGAAGGAAAGCTCCTGGGTGTTGCTGGGCGAGAGCACCAGCGCGTTCTTTTCAGCCAGGTCGAGGATGCCCAGACACTCCTCCAGGCTGATCTGCCGGCCGGCGCCATGGTCTATGCTCCCCCGGGCAAACTGGCCAAAGGCCAGGCAGACCTCGCTCGGCCGGTGGCAGTCCTTGCCCAACAGCCCCTGCTCCTTTTTGCAGATGCACTCCTGGACCGCGATCAGCTCCTGGCCCTTCACCAGCTCGCGGACCGAGGCATAGGGCGCAACCGGCTTGGCCGGGCTTAACGCGGACTGGACCGGGATTACCCGCAACTGAGGCACCTGGGCCGACCTCAGGCTCAGCGCCAGGTAGGGAAGATATTGCTCGAACCACTCGCAAAACTCCCGGTCCAGCCGCGTCAACTGCGCCTCGTAAACGCCCACCACGAAGTGGAGGGCCATATATTTCTTCCGGTCCCCGCTCCGCTCGCGGTGGATCAGACCCCGGGCCGCCAGATCGTCCAGCTTCTTCTCCAGCTCCTGCGGAGAAATCTCCGTCCGCTCCGCAATCGCGGAAAGCTCCTCCGGGTGCCGCGTCAGCTTCATCACCAACTCCGCGTCCTCCTCCCGGAACAGTTTCTTCAAAATCTTCATCTCCACCCCGGAGGGGGTCTTCGGATACCCGCCCGGAAGTTTGTCCATGAACTCTCTCAGCCGAACATAAATTTGCTCGCTCATGCTCGTCCTCCTCTGATGCTAGAGTTATAGGGACACCCTACCTCATTACTGCCATCCACCGAATGAAGTAGGGTGTCCCCCCAATCCATTAGAAATTCAGAAACTTGCGGACAAAGGTGCCTTCTAACTGGGCTTGCACCTCGCCGTCCAAAGTAGTCACCTCTTTAAATTCGATGGTCTTGTCGTTTTTCCAGATGAGGTCAGCCACTGTCCGCAAGGCTTTTCCATCGCGCTGGCCTTCGAAGATCAAGCGCAGGTGGTTGGGGTCCGGGAGCTCGCCAATCCCGTTGTAGAATTCGCCGTCGTTATTCATCGCGAGCCAGCGGAGCTTCCCGCTCCCGACGTCGTAACCGATCAGGCCGTCCTCAAGAATCTTGCCCTGGCCCGGAATATCGGCCTTGGCATTGAAGAGGAGATGGCTCTTGTCCGCGGTCTTGCGGAAATGGACACACTCTTTGTATTGGGTGGTTTTTCCTTCCGCTTGCATAGACACCGTTGCCACCCATTTGCCCTCCAGGGTCAGGACTCGCTTGAGAATTTCCGGCATCGGCGCGGCCGGCTCTTGAGCCAAAGCCACCTCGGCCAGTATCAAGGCAAAAAGCACGGTTCCGATCACGGCAATACGCTTCATGGCTCTCCTCCTTTGGGCCACCGGTCCTTAAAGGGACTTCCAGACTTTTTCGCACTGTTCAAGGGTCAACAGGGTTTTAGTCGTCCATTTGATATGGGGAAGAAAACTGTCGGTTAACTTCTGCACTTCCATCTCG
>Ga0315285_10001529_pt1 | contig 24314 bp, 14 predicted proteins | sample YL17G09_36_MG_FD_203698 | JGI IMG/M metagenome (GOLD analysis project Ga0315285, IMG submission 203698) | Sediment microbial communities from Yellowstone Lake, YNP, Wyoming, USA - YL17G09_36 | ecosystem: Environmental > Aquatic > Freshwater > Lake > Sediment | place: USA: Wyoming | collected... | reverse complement strand
TTCTCTTATCCCGAAATCAGTTTCCATTTAAAGATATCCCTCCCAAAACCACGAGTCGACTAAGCCGAAGATCCGTTCGGGACGAAGCTTCCAATAGAAGTCGTGGAGGGGGGCCCTGCCGTCAAGACTCGAGTGAGGCCAGGACTCGTTGTACCATTGTGCTGCGAGATTCAGACTGCTGAACCTACCACAGATGCGCTCCAGAGTCTGGAAGACTCTCTCGACCTTCCCATTGCCTTCCGGCCTTCCGACCCTCGAGAGTATGTGTTCCACTCCCAGCTCTCCCAGGTGAACGGTGAACCTGGAAGGACCACGGACAACCGTGTCGTAGGGGTTCGCCCAGAATACGCTCCCGTGATCTGAGAGCAGCTGGACGGGTGGACCCCACGCCGCCACGGCGGAGTCGAAGGCGTGCATGCTCACGTCCATCGTGGGCGTGCGGTCCACCGCCACGCCCGTGACGAGGCGGGAGGCGTCGTCCTCGTAGACCAGCCACCACTCGTCGTTCAAGTGCTGGTACCAGTCCGCATGCCAGAGATCCATGCTGTGAGGCCTCTCGTACCTCACGTACCGCCTCCTCCTCTGCTTCTTCGGCTCGTCCTTGGCCAAGCCCCTGGACTTCAGGATGGCGTGCATCCTGTTGTGCGGAACGTGGATGCCGTCCCTCTCCATCGCCAGCTCAACCCCGCATGCTCCCATGCCGTACATCTCGTGATACCTCAGGACCAGGTCGACGACATCCTCCGATGGCGGTGAAGCAGGCCTGCCTGGCTTCCCCAGGACCGGGATCTTGCCTGTTTCCCTGTAACGCCTGTAGAGCTCGTTGACCCACTGCCTCGTCACCTTCTGTATGCTGGCTATCCTGGAGACCGGTTCCCCTTTCTCCATCTCCCGGATGATCCACTTCACCTTCTTCTCGTTCAGTTTGGCCATCCTGACCCCTGCGAGAGGAATTATGGAAAGTGAATTCAGGATAGCGCAGGGACCTTGACTGATCCAAAGCCTGATCAGATGGTCTTCTGGGCGAACTCAACGGACGGCGATCCCGGAGACCTGATAAACTACACATGGCGGGTGGCCACTGATCCATCTCTCGCAAGCATCGTCGATTCCGGAACGACCGCTGACAATTCTTCCGCTCCGTTCCAAACCAATGCTGGTGTGACATACTATTGGTGCGCGAATGCAACTGATGGTTGGGAATGGGTCGACTGTGCCGCGGTATGGTCTTTCACTGCAAGGCTACCTCAGCACTCGCCCATTGTGGACGCGCCTATGCTCGATGGATTTCCCATGGGCGATGCGCATCTCACGCATGTGACGAACCGTGTGAGCCCAGTCCTGAGCTGGACATTCGCTGATCCGGACGGCGACAATCAGGAAGGCTACACCATCAACGTCTGCTACGGAGCGAACGATACTCTCGCCTGGACCCTCACTGGAACCGGCGGTTCAACGAGCATTGCCTATGCCGGCAGTACGCTGCTCAGCGGGATTGACTACTACTTCCGCGTCAACGCGAGCGACGACAGCATTTCACATCTCTGGAGCGGCTGGAGTCCTCGGCTCGATTTCCATGTCAACGCACCGCCGCCCGTTCCGAGAGAGCCTGTCCTGCCGCTCTCGGGAACCGTTATTCTGCCGCAAAGCGTCAAGGTGCAGTGGACGTCTGGCGGGACGGATCACGAGGGCGACCCTGTCTCCTTCGCATACTGTGTCGATGAGACGACCCCTCCATCCTCTTGCTTGATTGCGCAGGGCACAACCGGCGCGAATGAGTCTGTTGCTTTTGCCGCACTGTCTGGCACGACGTACTATTGGCGCGTGAGGGCGTATGACGGCTACGAGTATTCGGAGTGGAGCCTGATTTGGGATTTCAGGGCGCAATCACCCCATGTGAACACGCCGCCTTCAATCAACGTTGCCGATCCGCCGGCCAGGCTGCAAGAGGGCACGGCCTATGTGATCAGCTGGAGCATGCACGACGACGAAGATGCCAACTCTCAGCTCGTTGTCTATCTGAATTACACGTTCACCGGTGGTACCTTCGAGATAGCCGGACCGTTGACGGGCGTCACGGTCTACCTATGGACGATTCCTCAAGTGGAGGCCACCGACATCAGCATCAATGCCACCGTCATGGATTCAGAGGGATCGAGAGGATGGAACGCAACGATTGAGTTCGAAATCTTCAGGGAATCTTCACCTCCTTCGGATCGGGAGGTCAACTACAAGTCAATCGTGGCTCTTATCTTCGCCGTCATCCTGGCGGTTGCTGGAGTCTGGTCATCCAAGAAGAGACCTTGGAGGGGCGGGAAGGACAGGATGGCGGTGGCGAAGGCGTTCACATTCACCTCATTGCCGTTCGTTCTTGCAGAGGCGGTGACCGGGATAACCTCCTACCTCACCGGCCAACTCTCCATACCGCCAGCGCTGGGGATTGGAACCGCCATCGACCTGAGTATCCTTGTGTCGGGGATGGTCATCGTGCTCGCCAGAGCATTGAAGTCCGAGGAAAAGAAAGCTGAAGCGGCGAATGTGCCCGAGAACCGATGATACTCGGCGATCCGACGGACAACACTCAGCAGTCAATCGAGGCCGTGGGCTTTCGCAGAGGCCTTCGGCCTCTGTCTCGACCTCGTAGCCTTCATCGAAGTCGTCACCCCGATTCCGCTAGATTCATCCCTGTCCCAAGGCCTGCGGTCTGACCAAGGCGTTCGGTGAGGACCCTCTACTTTCCCAGAGCCCACGTCTTGGTCCGGATCCGCGCCGATGACGGGATGAGGCGGGATGCCCCGGGGGCACCCTTAAATAAGCGGCGGGTCGGTGTGGTTATCGGGGATTGCGTCCCCGGGAGGTCCGATTTGCGCGTGCGTGGCGTCATGCGTGTGATCCTGTTCACGATGCTCATCCTTCTGTCCGCGGGTGCGTATATCCCGCGGCCACACGGGCCCGGAGCCACTATGGCGCCCGACGCTGGGATTCTGGGTGACCCCGGCTCGGGATGGTCCCCGGACGTTCTCGTATCCGAACCCTACCCCGAAATCCAGCGGAACACGTCAATCGGAGCCGACCACGACGGTGTCCTACATGTTGCCTATGAGATCTATCTTTCCTCGTTACAGTGGAGCGGAATATGCGCCACCACCTCCCACAACGGTGGAATCTGGTGGGACGTATCCTACTGTAATTTCAGTGAAATCGAGATCTACAGCCACCCGTCGATCGCGGTGAACTTCTCTGGCAGCGAGGCACTCGTCGTGTTCGATAGTTCCGGCGGAGGTCTTCGCTTGATGACCATCTTTCCACACATGTCGGGCTGCTGCCAAACTCTCACGACAGACCCGGGGGACCACAACCCTTCCATCACTATCTCTCAAGACAGCTCCGCGAGCGCGTTCCTCACCTTCGAGCGCGACGACGGTGCCGGGGGTACCGACATAATGTTCATGGCCGCGCGCGACCGCGGAGTGTGGTCGGCGTGGGAGGCGCCGCAGACCCTTGTGGGAGGACTGGACCACTCCGTTAACCGGATGCCTCGCGTCGCGTGGTGCGATCCCAATCATACATACATCGTCTACGAACGGCAGGCAGCGCCCGGGAATCGCGACATGCTCCTGATACGGAGTGCGGCTGGCGGGACTCCCGGGTCTTGGACATCCGAACCAGGGACGATTGTGGTGGCGACGGCTGCTGACGAATTCGCCGGCGATGTGGCGGCGGTCTTGAACTCCGGCAAGGTCGTCGTCCCCTTCGCGCGGGCTGGGGGAATCTTCAATCAGATCTATGTCGCGTACAGCGAAGACTGGGGCAATATGCTCTCCTGGAGCGTTTCCCCATTGACGACTGATCCCGGGGACCATGAGAATCCGCGGGTCGTTGCGATTCCTGCTGCCAAAATGGTCCGTCTCGTGTATTGGTCGCCATTGGGGGTCTTCGCGTCGACCGCGCTCGCGTCTTCGCTCTCTTCTTGGACATCACCCGTCCGGATCACAGACAGCGCGGCGAGGCTGACGCCCGCGTATGAATTGCCCGCGATTGCAGCTTATCCCTATGCAGACTTATGGTACACGGGCGCCGTCTGGACAGATTACCGCGCGGGACTTCCGAACTGCGACATCTACTTCTCGAGGAACCAGACAATCTCTTTCCCGGACCTGATTCCCACATCGATCGGGATCGTCCCTCGCCCGCCTCTGTTGAACAATACTGTCACGCAGGTGAATGTGACGGTCGCGAACTTGGGAGACATGTCAGCCGGGGGCTTCGACCTGCTCCTTTTCGATGACAAGGACGGCGACATGACGCCCGACGCGGGCGAGAACATCAGCCTCTCTTCTTTGACCGATTTACTTGGCCATTCACAGATGGATGTCTCGTTCAACTGGATTGCTTCGCCCATGGGGAACCACAGATTATGCGCGTTCGCGGACCCGCCACCTTCAAAGGTGAACGAGTCAGACGAGCTGAACAACATGGCGTGCATCCCCGTCCAAGTGCTCTCCCTGCCGGACCTTGCGCCTTCGGTCAACGTGACCACTTCTCCCCCATTGCTGGACGGCGCGGTCGTGCAATTGAACGTGACCGTCGAGAACAATGGCGACCTTTCGTCGGGCGCTTTCGACCTACTCTTGTTCAACGACTTGAATGGCGACAGCCTGCCTGACGCGGGCGAGGACATCGTCACGAAAACCATCCTGGGCCTTGCGGGGCACTCGCAGACCAACTCATTGTTCGACTGGACAGCTACCCCGCCCGGCCCGCACAGGCTGTGCGCGCACGCGGACCCGCCGCCTGGAATGGTGACCGAATCGGATGAGAGCAACAACGTCGCGTGCATCAACGTACTTGTCCAGCCCGGACCGCCGACGAGACCGGACTACGTCCCGATTCTCCCGCAACCGCCATCGCCGATTCGGGTCGGTCTCTCGTCTCCGGTCTCCCTGTCCGTCATCGTCCACAACCAGGGCAACGCCACCGCCACGGCTGATGCCGCGCTCGCGTTCTACAACGAGTCTTCGCCGCCATTCGCGACGTTCACCGTCTCTCCTCTTGCTCCAACCGCAGACTCCTCAAGGTTCACGGCCACGTGGGTCTCTCCCGCCATTCCCGGGACATATCGCGTGATCGCTGACGTCGATCATGATGACGACATCACGGAGTGGGACGAGACGAACAACCTCTACACATGGACCATCGAGGTCGTGGCGGGGCCGATCACCTCACTCGTCATCGGCAACCCGAACTACACCGCCACCGTGACCTACGTCAAGTCCTCCACCCCCCTCGACGTCTTCGTCGTGGACCAGAGCGGGCAGGGCATCCTCAACACCACGTTCAGGATCGATGGCGGGGACTGGAGGAACTACTCCGCCACGGGCCAGTTCTTCCTGGCGGGAGAGGGACAGCACGAGATAGAGTGGTATTCGATCGACCGCGCGGGGAACGTGGAGGGGATCACCGCCACGAACATCACCGTCGACGACACTCCCCCCGCCACGGTCATATCCCCAACCGAGGAAGAGGTCGAGTCGGGCACGTTGTTCACCCTCACCGCCACTGACTCGGGATGCGGGGTGAACGTCACCAGGTACAGGATCGATGGCGGTAGCTGGGCGGTATACTCTGGCGGCTTCACTCTTCCCGAGGGAGAGCACAACATCTCCTACTACTCCAACGACATGCTGAACAACACGGAGAGGGAGAGGTGGCTGGTGGTGGACGTGAGCGGACCTCAGCCACCGCCAGTCGAGGTGACCGTGAACTACAAGCCAGTCGTGGCCCTCATCTTCGCGGTCATCCTGCTCGTGGCGGGGGTCTGGTCTTCGAAGAGGAGGCCGTGGAAGGGCGGGAGGGACAGGATGGCGGTGGCGAAGGCGTTCATGATCACATCGCTGCCGTTCGTGATTGCAGAGACGGCAACTGGTGTGGTATCTTTCCTCACCGGACAGATGTCGATACCGCCACTGGTTGGAGCGGGCACTGCTGTTGACTTGACGATTCTGATATCGGGACTCGTGGTCACCGTCCTGAGGGCCGTGTTGAAGAAACCGCCAAAGGCCGACGCCATCGACGAACCCTTTTAGTACCGATTCGTCTTGGCTTGACATGAGGAGAAGAACGAGTGCCCGCCAAGAAGAGCCGCAGGGAAATCCTTGAGACAGAAGGATGGACCAGGCAGTTCATCGCTTCCGAACCGAGGCTCAGCGAAGCCAAGGACGCGTACGAGGAGATGGGTCTGGAAGTGAGATTCGAACTTGTCGACAAGGATGATATTGATCAGGAATGCACGGAATGTTTCGAGATAGATGACAGCTGCCGCACAATATACACCAGGCCTAGACGAGAAAGCAAGGGAGCCAGATGAGACTCATCATCATAGGTGCAGGAGCTGCCGGACTGAGTGCGCTGAAGGCGATCCGCGAGATCGATTCCAGTTCTGAGATCACGATCGTGAAGAAGGAGAGCGTCCCGCCATACTCGCTGTCCTCGCTGCCGTTCAATCTGGCGGGAGAGATTAAAGACGAAAACATGAGCAGGTTCGACGACGACTACTTCCAGGTCATGAATGCCAATGTCGTGATCGGCAGGGCCAACGGCATTCTAACCGACGCCAAGAAGATTACCCTTGATGGCGGTAGGGAGATCGCCTATGACAAATTGCTGATAGCCTCAGGCTCCTCGGCGATAGTGCCGAGGATCAATGGCCTGGAAAAGGAGGGCGTGCACACCATGGGCTCCCTCTCCGACACCTATGAGCTGCGAGAGGCCGCCAAGTATGCTGGCAAGATCGTCGTCATCGGTGCGGGCTTCGTCGGTCTAGAGGCCGCCATAGCCCTCAGGAAACTGGGGAAGGAGATCGTGGTCGTCGAGATGCTGGAGAGAGTCCTCCCGAGGATGCTGGACTCCGACATGGCGGCGATTGCGCAGAAGATGCTCGAATCCAATGGGATCGAGGTAAGACTTGGAGACCAGGTCAAGGAAGTGCTTGGAGATAAGAAGGCAACCGGGGTCATGCTCGGCAAAGGCGAAATCAAATGCGACCTCGTCGTGGTCGGAATCGGCGTGCGACCGAACATCGAACTCGTCAAGGGCACGGCGGTAAAGACGAACATGGGCATAGTCGTCGACGACAAGATGCAGACCACGGTGAAAGATGTCTATGCGGCGGGAGATATAGTCGAGACCCGGGACCCGCTCTCCGGGAAGACGCGCATCGCCGCCATCTGGCCCAACGCGATAGAGCAGGGTCGCGTGGCGGGCAGGAACATGGCGGGCGTGGAGACCCACTACCCCGGTCCGCTGTCGGTGAACGTCATCAACATCTTCGACGTGCCCGTCGTTGCCCTTGGACTGATGGCCTCCGATGTCGAGGGCGCGGAGTCTCTTGTCGTGAACCGTGGCGGGAACACGAGAAAGCTGATCATCAAAGACGACAAGGCGATTGGAGTTCAATCGATCGGCTATGTGAGGAACCTAGGCTTCCTCCTGGGATTGATCAACAAGGGCGAGACGCTCGGCGAGCTCAGGAATCGAGTGTTGGACGAGAGGTTCGCCTACCCGGTCGCAACCAGATAGTGGCTGCCGTACAGCATCCTCTCAACGAAGTCTCTTCTTCGCCTCAGCAGCTCCTCCGTGTCCTCTAGATACTCGATCGCCTTCGTTGCACAGAACTTGACGCACGTAGGGTCGCCATTGCAGAGGTCGCACTGGACCAATTCCTTGCCCAGGACCGTTATCGCGGAGTACGGACAGATGATCGCGCAGAACCTGCAGCCGATGCACTTCTCCTTGTCGCGGACAATTCGTCCCTCGACTTTCGTGACCGCGTTCTGCGGGCACATCTTGACGCAGAGCGGGTCGTCGCACTGCATGCAGACCAGCGGGACCTCGTACCTCCGGAACTCGTCACGGATCACTGTGATGGCGGCTTTCTTCGGATTGTTCTCTCCGAACTTCTTCAGCGAGCACGCGATTGAGCACTGCCTGCAGCCCGTGCACAGCTCTGGATGCATGTAGATGTGCTTCATCAGATCGCCTCCAGCTCTGCCTTCCGGGCCTCGGGCACGGTGCCGTCCTCGTTCCATTCTCTGAGCTTGTAGTACCTGCTGAGCATCCCGTCGAACTCCTTCCGGTCGATGTGGTGCCCCTTGGCCAGTCCGAGCGGCATCGGGTCGTCGAAGTACCTCTTGGGGAGCGTGTCGTCCTTCCTCGTCACGCCCTCCCTGATGTTGATCAGGCGCTCCGTGTCGATCACCCTCTTCCCGACCTCCTGCAGTTCCGCCTCGCTCATGTCCCAGCCCGCCGCGGCCTTGATCAGCCCGCTGAAGTGCTCGTACTTCAGGAAGTGAGGGCTGTTGAACCCGTGACAGATGAACTTGCAGAGGCCGAGGCAGTCTATCGTCGCGAAGATGTTGTCAGAGAAGTAGACCGCCTTTTCCTTCCCTACATAGGATGACGGGTCAGTCACGACGCCCTTGCCGTAGATCTTCTCCTTGGCCTCCAGGGGGAGCTTGAGGAATATCTCGAGCGTCGGCCTGCTCCTCAGGTGGTCCGCGCCCCTCGATGCAGTCGCGATTCCTAATGCGAACGCCTTGATGTACCTCACATCGTGTGGGTCGCTTTGCGGGAGGTTCTTGACGGCGATGAGGTAGTCCCTCGACTTCTCGCCGAATATTTTCGCGGCCTGGGTGCTTTCCGCCAGGTCGTTCCCGAATTCCTCCCGTCTAGAGATCATGTGCAGGAGCCTCTTCGCCAGTTCGAAGTCCCCGAATCTGAGCGCCTCGCCGGTCATCTTATCGTTGATTACGCCCTTCTCGTAGAGCTCGAACGCCCATGCGAGTATCGTCCCCGCCGAGGAAATGTCCAGACCGAGGTCGTTGCAGACGTTGCTCAGCTCGATGACGTTGGCGGTGTTCTCGATCCCCAGGTTCGAGCCGAGTAAGCCGAGCGCTGTGTACTCCGGCCCCTCGCCGCCGAGAGTATTCCTGTGGCGGCAATGGACGAAGCAGTCCGCGCAAGCGACCATCTTCTCCACGAACTTGTGGACAACTTCCGCGTCCAGCGAATCGCTCCACTGGTTTAGCTGGCTGTTCTTGGTCCTTATGGCCCCCAGAGCGTTGCTGACCTCGTAGAGGAGAGGAGTGCCCATGGTGCCGAGGATTGGCATGATCTTGGACGACATCAGATATTCCTTGAGTTCGAGCACGTAGTCCAGCATCTCTTCCGGGTGGGCGATCTGGATGCCAAGTGTCCCGCTCGCTACGACCGCTTTGACATTCTTCGATCCCATGACCGCTCCCATGCCGCCGCGGCCCGCCGCGTTCTTGACGCCGGTGCGGACATTGGCGAAGCGAACCATCTTCTCTCCCGCCACGCCGCAGACGACCATCTCGCAGTCTCCGACTTCCTGTCTTATCGACTTCTGCGCGTCGTTGGTGTCCAGGCCCCAGTGGTCCTTCGCGTCGCGGATTTGGATCGAGCCGTCGTTGACCAGCAAGTAGGATGGCTTTTTCGCCCTTCCCAAGAGGATGAGCCTATCGAAGCCCGCGTACCTGAGCTCGGGCCCGAAGAACCCGCCGCAGTTCGCGTCCCCGAGGATCATCGACTCGGGCGACTTCGCGCTGACGCTGAACCTGCTCGAGCTCGGCGAGGACGTGCCCGTCAAGAAGCCGGTGCCGAAGATCAGCACGTTGTCGGGCGAGAGCGGGTCCACGCCCTTGTGCAGCATCTTGAGGAGGTAGTGCATGTTCAGCCCCCTCCCGCCGAGGTACTTCCTCCGCAGCGAGTCAGGGACCTCCTGCACAGTGACCTTCTCCTTCGTCAAGTCGACAATCCCGAGCTTGCGCTTGTGCACCGACTCACTCCTCTCTCAGCCACCCGCGATGGCGACCATGATCATTACCTCGTCACCGTCGCGGAGGACAGCGGTCTTCTCCGTCTCCGAGGTCACCGGCACCTGGTTGATGAATATGTTGAGGTGGTCGCGGATTTTGCCTTCCTTGTCGAACAACTCGTCCCTCATACCCGGGTACTCGCCGCACAGCTTGTTCAGCAGGCTGACGATGTTCCCACGGTCAGGGGATACCTTGACCTCGCTGCGTCCTGCTATCTTGCTGAACGGCTGGAACAGCTTCACCTTCAGGTTCAAATGGCGACCCCGGTGGCCCTTTTCCTCAGGAAGGTCGATTCTGCCTTAAACCTTGGCGACAAGAGAATACTTGTTTGGCGGGAATAGCCGCGTCATTTCCCTGCTGCGTTGCCTGTAATCGAGCTTCCCCACCGTCGCTGGGACATGGTCGTACCACTGCCCCATCAGGGTTGTGCCGGGCCGGGATTAACTGCGAGACCTAACGCTATATGCAATCTTTTGAGAGAAACGCTTATGAATCCATCGCCATATTCCTCTTTCGCGGCGGAATGTGGATCCAAGCCGCCGTCGTTCAGGAGGAAGGAGAATACGCCTATTGAGCATCAAGGTGGGAAGTGTTTTGTGTGTCATCGTGATGGTGACGGTGGTTTTCCAGCAAATGCAATCGGCTGGGGGACCCGCAAGCGTGGGCGGGGGCTACGGAACTGATTCCATGGAGGATTGGGAGTCATCCAGACCTGTCACATTGAGTCGCGGTGATTCGGTCGCCCCGTCGGCTACGGCGATGGGGGACGGCGTCGTGCACCTCGCCTGGATAGACACGAGGACAGGATCCGGTGCGATCTATTACAAAAGGAGCGCGGACGGAGGGCAGACCTTCACCTCGGACAGGCGCGTTTCGGAAATCGGTTCTCAGCCAGGGAAAGTCTCTGTGTCAGCTTCCGCGGACGGCGGGAGCGTGGCAATAGTGTGGGATGCGGTCGTCGAGGTGGACAATCACACCGGGAGGGCCGTCATCTTCCGCGAGTCGACCGATGGCGGGTTGAGCTTCGGCAAGAGCACCTTCGTCACATTCGGAAGCACTCCGCAGATACAATTCCACGGCGACGACATGATACTCACTTTGCTGCAGGACGATTGGAGCAGGGGGGCGACCTATCTCAGGACACTTCGAATATCGACAGGCACCAAGGCCCAGGATCCTGCGGACGACCTTCTCTCGTTCGACACATCCGCCTCCTCATTGAGGATGGTCGTCGAAGAGGGAATGGCTCACGTCATCTGGGACGAATGGATGGAGGGCCGCCACGTCATCCTCCATTCCTCCGTCGATCTAAGCTCCGGGCGCGTCGAGGGGGCACACCTCGTCGCCATCCCGGGCGGCACTCTACTCCCTGAATCGATGACTATGTCCGCATCGGATCGCAGGATAGTGTTGGCATGGGGCGAAACGAAGGATGGAGTGACGGGGGTCCTCGCTGCGAGCAGCAGCGACATGGGTGCGCATTGGGGTTCGACCGTCGCGATAACCGACATGAAGAGCAATGCTGCGAATCCTGCGGTGACTACGAACTCGACCGGAGTCCTGACGGTCGTGTGGCAGGACGACCTTGGCGGACCATGGCGCCTCATTGGGCAGTCTTTCAGGGATCTCGGAATTCCGATTAGCCCCGCCAAGAAAATCACTTACGGGAATTCGGACGCCTCGAAGCCTGTCGTGGCGATTGACGGGCAGGACACCATCTACTTGTTCTGGCAGGACAGGAGGGGCGGCAGGATCTCGCTATATATGGACAGCGACCTCTCTCTCCGCAGACCGCTCATAGGGAGCGTCTTGGTTTATGCTGGCAGGCTTCCGAAATCCGCCTTCGCATCACCGGAGCAACAGAGCAGGATGCATTTCCTGGGCCTCCTCAGGGACCTGCGCTCGTCGATTGCCCAGAGCGAAGAGCAGATGGCGGCGATGAAGATCAGGACATTCATACTCCCCAGGATGGATGGGAGCCTTGGCGGCAACGCGCTTGACGATCTCCTGGTCGACCCCAAAGCGCAGGCTCATCTTGCATGGTCATTCAGGCTGATGCTACGCGAACTCGATCCGGACACATCCGGTTCCGGGAGGACTAGAAGCGAAGGCTCCCCGGTCTCCGGCGAGGAGCCCCTGCCACCGGACACGCAGTTCTCATATTCCAACTACGCCCCCGTTTTCAACATCACCGTGTCAAACGTCACCTCCACTACCGCCAAGGTGAGCTGGGAGACCGACCCGCCTAACGCGTATTCCACATGGCTCAACTGGGGCGAGAACACGACGATGGGCAACCAGGTCTTCGCGCCACAAGGGAATCCCTGGAGCGTCACGCTCACATGGCTGGAGGCGAACACGATCTATTATTACGGTGTTCAGGCGGTCCTGCAGACGACTCCCCCGCCGCCGATGTATGTGGCTTATGACAGCTTCTACACCGGGGTGCTCATCGGAGACATGGACTATTACGTCACCTCGGCGGAAAACGCAACGGTCTGGTGGGAGACGAACCTGCCCTCGACCGCGTTCGTGAGGTACAACACCACCGCGGACTATGGACTCGTCGCGGTCGGCGATAACGGCACATTCCATCAGGCGAACCTGACAGGGCTGGACCCGAGATGGACCTATCATTTCCAGCTTGAGTCCGTCGCACTCTCCGACCAGATCCTCTGGGCCCAGAGTTCTGACTTCAACCTCACGACCCACCTGTTCATCAAGAACCTCACGGTGGCCTCGACAGGCTTCGCCGACGGCTCATACTACGTCAAGCTGACATGGAACTCCTCGCGGAACGCCTCGTCCGAGGTCCGCTACGGCAACACGACGCTCTACGGCCAGGAAGTGGAGGGCACGTCGGGCAGGACGCACAACGTCACCCTGCAGAACCTCAGCAGCGCCACGGCGTACTTCTACCAGGCCGGCTCCGTCGGTCTGGAAAACGCCAACGACAGCGACGCGGTGGAGGGCCCTCCAATCGCCACACCTCCGATCAGCATCTACAACATCACCGTCAACGCCACCTCGAGTTCCGCCGAGGTCTCCTGGGAGACCAACTACAACGGCACCACCGTGGCGCGCTGCGGCGCAACTGAGAACTACACCTATAACCAGACCGGTACGAACGGGACGCAGCACTCCGTCACCTTCTCGAACCTGGGCTCGGCCACGACGTACCATTTCCGCGTCGAGTCCGCCTCGCTGACGAATGCGAACGACACCGCAATCGGCCTCGACAGGACGTTCACGACGAAGGACATACTCGTGACAAACGTTCAGGTGACGAATCTGGGAGCGAACACCGCCACGGTCATTTGGTCGACGGGCGGAGATCCAGGCACGACATTGCTTAGATACGGGCGCAACTCGATCTGGGAGAATGACGCGACCGGCGTTAACGGCACCGCCCATTCGGTGACCCTGCAGGGCCTGCTTCCGGAGACGAAGTACTACTACAGGGCCGAGTCGTCCTCCCTCTCCAACCTGAACGACACGAACGTCTCGCTGACGAGCTTCTTCACCACGGCCTACGCGCCGAACGACGCGGACAGCGGTGCAGACGCGGGGAACACGATCAACCTGGCGCTGCCGACTGAGCCGGGATCGTACAAGGGGCGGGAGGAGGCTGTCGTCGACCGCAACGACTTCTACAGGATGCGCGCGGGCGGCAACGAGTCGATCAAGGCGCTTCTCGCCCCGCCCGTCAACATGGACCTGGACCTCTTCCTCTACGGTCCAGACCAGCAGCTCAAGGCCTCCTCCCAGAGGCGCGGGCTCGGTTTACCTGAGTCGCTCTCGTACACCGCCAGCTCGAACGGCTTCTGGTACCTCGAAGTCCGCCTCATGAGTGTCCAGGGCGGCACTTCTGGATACTACACGCTCACGTTCAATGTCACCGCCGGGATGCCGGAGAGGCTCGTCCTCGACGTAGGTGCGAGCGGCGACGCGAACCTGATCGACAGGATCCCCGGACTGTCAATCGACGCTTCAACGGGTTGGGGCAATCCCGCCCACTCGACCGCCAGCTCCACCGCCACCTTCTGGAACGTGGCCAACAAGCCGTGGTACCGCAACGCCACGACCAACAGCACATTCTACCTCAACCTGTACCGCAACTCGCCCGAGAAGTACACGGACTGGCTCGTGACCCTCCAGTACTACTGCTCAGAGGACGTGAACGTCTCGCTGTACAACGGGGCGGGCTGGGTGAACGTCACCACATTGCCGGGAAAGGGCAACTGGTGGACGCAGAGCCTCGTCCTGGTGCACACCCTGTTCTACGACTATCTGCCCTCGACGATAGGCATCAACGTGGCCATGCGCTTCTCAGACCTCGTCCAGGTGGACAATATTTCCGCCATCGCATACGGCTACTCCACCTACGTTGGGCATGGCAGCGACGATAACGACACCCTATATCACTCGCCAGGGATTCTGACGAGCACGGGATGGACCGACACGGGCAACGGCTACAGGGACGGGACCAACTGCAGCGAGCTGATTCTGAACATACCTGACTCCTTGGCGACGTACAACGTGAAGTTCAGGTTCAAGGGCGATGTGGAGGAGCTCGGGATCGAGCAGCGCTACAACAACGGATGGGTGCGCCTCGCCACGCTCGTCTCCTTCGGCATGGACGACTTCTTCAATACGAACCAGTCCGCCTACGAGGACGCATACCCTTCCGCGCCCGGCTTGCAGGTCCGCATCAGGTTCGTCGCCACCGCCATCAACGAGTTCACCTACGCATCGATGCGCATCGTCCGATGGTTCGACGAGGTCGGCGCGTCTGGGGACAACTACCTCTGGCTCCACGAGCCGGGGATGAGCCTCTATCCGAACGGGCAGTGGGGCCAGACAGTTGTCCTGGACGGGCGGGAGGTTAAATATGGTCAAAGGGACAGCGAGGTCTACCTGAGCGCGCCGCTGATCGGGTCCGACTACGTGGTCTATCTCACCTACAAAGCGACAAGCGGCGGGGGCCAGGTCAAGCAGTGGAACGGAGGGACGTGGGAGGTCCTTGGCGACCTCTTGGGTGACGGGTATTGGCACACGGGCGTCTACAGGACAAACTCCTCGATTTACAGGGACTACTACGGCAGCGAGCAACTGAACGTCCTGCTTCACTTCACCATGGCGCTCTACCTGGACAGGATGTGGGCCGAGCCAGACCAGGACGGAGACCACATGACGGATTACGGCGAGACGCAGACCTATCCTGAGGATGAGCTGCCAAATGGCACTCTGCCCCTTGCCTTCGATATCCCCGTGTACACGTCGGGCGTTTACAGGTTCTCTGGGAGTTCGAGAGGGGACTGGAACCAGCAGCTCGATTCTCAGCGGGCAGAGCAAGGATTCTACGTCAACAACACCCTGGTCAGCGTTCTCGCCGTCGGGGTCTCCAAGAATAGGCGGATTGGCCACTTGGAGGAGGATGTGGAAGTGAAGCTCAACAGGACGATACCGCCAGAATGGCGGAAGGACTTCGCCTTCAACATCGGCTTGTGCTCCGGCCCGAAGAGCATCAAGGTCGTTGCTTCATACAGGCCCTCCGAGATACTCAGTTGGCGGTACTCGAAGGTCTCTTCGTGGACGGAATCGAACGACACCGACGGCGACGGCCTCTCCGATTATCAGGAGGCGTGCGTCCTCCACACTCGCCTGGACGACCCGGACACCGACCAAGACGGGCTGACCGACTACGACGAAGTCTATTCATTTTCTTATGTGAATTCGTCATCGCAGGGCTATCTGGCGAACGTCACCACGAACATCACGGTCGACGCGTTCGCTCGCTACGCATTTCAAGTGCGGACGAGCGCCATCGCAATCGGCGGAGCGGTCTCCGCCCAAGTCTATCTGGACGGCCAGCTGAGGGATGACAGGAACACAAGCGACGGTTGGAACAACCAGACAACCGCGTTTGTGGCCTCGATGGCAAAGGGCCTGCACAGCCTTGAGGTGAAGAGGGGCAGCGGCACCGGGAAGGTCTGGGTGTTCGAGGTCGAGGTCGGACGGACCGAGGCGACTTCCCCCCTGTGGAGCGACCGTGACCGTGACGGGCTGAGCGATGGCGACGAGGTGAAAGGAGCGACCGGCTGGTACACGAGCCCGGCCATCGCTGACACAGACGGGGATGTCCTGACCGACGGGGACGAGCTGAGGGCGAAGCGCACCGACCCGATGAAGAACGACACCGACATGGACGGCTTCCCGGATTCGGTCGACCTGGACCCGCTTCACGACCTCATCGTGCAGGTGTGGATGAAGCAGTTGCTAATTTCAGATGAATGCCCTCAGGGGCAGACTGGCTGCCTCTGGTACGGCGAGGTGGGCGTCAACGGGAACTACACCAGGGGCGATGCCACCGCTCTGATGGACTCTGAGGGAAGGGGGAATCACTACATCTCGGTCAACGTTCCGGATGACAGCGAACTCGCGACGGTGGTCATAAAGGCCTTCAGAAATGGCGATCCGCCCGTCAGCCTGGACCTGACTCCGGAAACAGGCAATAGCCCACTAATCCTGAACTTCGCTCTCCTCGACAATGTGCACTGGGGCGTCTCGACCGGCGACGAGGAGCATCACGCAAGGGTCTACTACGAAATCCGAACCGTCAGGTTCGCGAAGACTAACACCATCCTTATGACCCCGACAGATTGGTCGACAGTCCTCAACGGCTCCACTGGGCTCCACAGGTTCGTCGGGGAGCAGAGGTTCGCCGTGCTCAACCTGAACGTCGTGGACGCCGGCGGCATGGAGGCGTACTGGAACATGGAAAGGACTGAGGACTACCTCTCGCAGACTTACTTCACTGACCTGACCGGTCATTATCACCGGGCCCGCAGAGGCAGCCCGGGGACCATGGACCTCACGCAGGGCATCTGGGGCAAGGGCCTCCACATGGTGCCTGGGATCGGCAACGAATATCCCTGGGTGGCCGATGACAACATGCTCGACTTCTCGGGCGAGATGACGGTCTCGTTCTGGGTGAAGCCGCACGTCAACTATGATTCGAATTCGAACGAAGGGAGATGGTACTGGAGCGTAGGCAAATGGGAGGCGTGGACGCTGGGCTGGTTCGGAGGCGAAGGATTGCACGGTCTCAAGTTCGTCGTCCGCGACGGCAACAACGGGGAGCATTCCGTCCAGAGTGACGCTCCCCTCGGCCAAGGGAACTGGCACCACATCGTCGGGACCTACGACGGGATGAACATGACCATCTACCTGGACGGCGAGCGTCTCGTCTCCCAGATCAATGGCGGGTTCACGATCCAGAGCACCGAGCACATCGTCCTCATAGGGCGAGCGTCCGTCGACGGGGACAACCTGTGCGGTTTCATCTTCGGCAACTGCTATGACTTCGACGGGGTGATGGACGAGGTGGCGCTGTACGGCAGGGCGCTGAAGGACACGGAGATCGCTCTCTTCAACAACAGGGTCGTCGACCTCGACATGGACACCATGGCCAACTCCTATGACAGCCAGCAGCTGAAGGACCTCTCCGGCCACGGGAACAACGCCGTGCTGGACTCGGGATTCAAGGCGGTCCAGGGTGAGAGGGGCCTCGCCCTGCAGTTCCTCGAAGGCTCCCATGCCTGGATCGACGGGAGAGGCACCGACGTGGACAGCCTTACCATGGCAGTGAGGCTCTATTGGAAGGGCGGCACAGGCCTGCAGACGATCGCGCTCGGCAAGGACTCGTGGCAGTTCGCGTGGGGGGTGGTCACGTACTCCCTCGGCGTAGTCGACAGCCAGGGGACGCTGGGCTACGGGCTCGGGAGGCAGGGGGAAACGTTCATCAATACAACCGCCACGGGTGCGAAGCTCCCCCCGAACCAGTGGCACGTCGTCACGCTTACGTACGATGGGCTGCATTCCCGCCTCTACCTGGACGGGGAGAAGGTGCACGAGAAGACGTGGGGTTCCACGAAGGGGCTGGCGCACCCGCCGGACCCGGACATGTTCATCGGCAGGTGCCCTGGCGGGGTCCAGTTCAACGGCTACATGGACGACCTCACGCTCTGGAACCACTCCCTCGGCCAGGGCGAGATCCGCGCGCTCAACTACCTCGACAGGGGCCTCAACGGCATCGTCGTGCCTCGCGGCCTCTTCTTCCAATCCCAGTTCTTCTCCAACCTCAACACCACATCCTTCTCCGGCTCCTCGCCGATCGTCGGCTCGACCGTCATGGGCAACGACAACCCTGGCGAGCTGAACGCAAGGACGATACAGCAGCTGATAGCCGCCAACCTCACCCTCGCCGCCGCCTGGACGTGGATACAGGAGCTGATGACCGCCAACGACACAGGCAACGTCACCTCCTTCCCGCTCGTCGTCACCGGCGAGATCTACACCATCGGCCTCGACCGCATGGTACTGAACGTGCTCGCCAACATGACCGTGCAGAATAGCGGCAACAGCTCGGAGCCACCGCCGCCGATACGCGAGCCCACGTTCTGGGAGGGCGTCTGGAACTCCTTCACGGGTCTGCTGTCCGCCGCCTGGAACGCTGTCGTGGCGGTTGCCACTTTCGTCGCCAACGTCGCCCTGGCGGTGATCAAGTGGTGCATAGACTTCGCCGTGGCGATCGCGAACGGGGAGGGGCTGGAGTTCTTCTACGAGACGGTGGTGAAGCCGTTCGTAGAGGCGATACTCGCGTTCATACGGTGGGTTATTGACGCCGCGCTTTCCATTCTAGCTGCTATTTTCAATCCGGTAATTCAAGCCGCGAGAGCGTGGACTCAGGGGGTCATGGATGCTCTGATTGCGACTTTCACCCCGCACTCAACTCCGTTGGCCGCAATGCTACCCCTGGAAGGTTTGACATACGTCTATAATGCGATGACATCAGGCAGCTTCTGGATTCTCTTATTCATGCTGTGGATGGCTTTCAACATCGTCAGGTATTTCCTTGTGCCTTTCGAGCCTCTGTTACTGCCTTTTGGGCCCTTCCTGGCCGAGCAGTTATTCAAGATCGTGCTCACCGTTGCCTTAACTATTCTAGTTGATGTCGCTATCGGCGCTGCCGTGTTATACCTTGTGAGACAATCTGATGATCCTTTCTGGACCGAGGGAGTCGGTCTTTGCGTGATCTCGATTGTGAACACAATCGGTCTGTTCATAGCCACACGGCTCGCGGGCCAGAGGCTCACATGGGAATTCATCGGGTTCGGATTTGCCATTCTGGGAATCTTCCTTCAGGTTTTCCTTGGAGGTGCCACTCAAATCGTATTAGGAGTGAAGATGTCGACACTTGCTGGGTTGGCCGGAATTGCTTTTTCTCTATTGGGTTTATATCTGACTTGGGATGATGACGTGGTGGACATAGCCACTGGCCCGCTGGGGCAGATTGAAGAGGTCACGTCATATGTTTCTCTTGGCTATTGCGCAATTGCCACCATCGGTTCGCTCTAAGGTTGATGCACATGCAAGTTGAGTCTATTACGGCTCAGAAAGGCACGGTGATTCGGCTCAGGGCATGGGACACCATGCTGGTGGGCATCGTCGCGATAGCCATTTCCGTATTAATCATGACTTTGATTGTGCTCGCAGACAATCTGGAGCCTTGGCGTCTGATTGGGAGCTTTGCAGTGCTCGCGCTGGCGGTCGTGGCTGGAGTTATTCTGATGTTTAGAACTTACTACCTAAGGTACTTGATCATTGAACCGGGTTCCATTCGGTTTCCCCCGAGGCGTGTCAGATTTATTTTTGGCCCCGAAATCATACCGTTCGACCGCGTCCAAGGCGTCTGGATTACCCCACGAAATCGAGGTATTATTGTTGCCTACTATGAACGAGACATTAGCTCTGGTCTCGCGCGACGGCGTCTGCTGTATCTCAGACTGTCACGCGATCGACTCTTTGTTGTGCAGGAGGGTTTGAACAGGATTGGCATCAGTGTCTCGGATATGCACACTGGAATGCGCTTCTAGAAGAAACCACAGAATCCCGATTCGCTCCATTACGCAACTAAAAGAAGTCCCTAAGAAAAGGAACACGCTCCTTTCAGTCACCCCAGTGCAGCACTCCAAGCTCCCGCCAAACCAATGGCACGTCGTCACGCTTACATACGATGGACAACATTCCACCGTCTACCCGGACGGCGAGAAGATACACTCGAAGACGTGGTCCCAGACTTGGCTGCTGCCGCACCTGTCGTCGCCCGTCCTCTGCATCTTCGGCTGCCCCGGCGGCTCTTCGTTCAACGGCTTCCTGGACGACCTCACGCTCTGGAACCGCTCACTCAGCCAGGGCGAGATACGCGCGATGAACTACCTCGACAGGGGACTGAACGGGATAGTCGTGCCCAGAGGTCTCTTCTTCCAGTCTCAGTTCTTCGCGAACCTGAACACGACCTCGTTCTCCTACTCCTCCCCGATAGTCGGCTCCACCGCCATCGGCAACAGCAATCCTTTGGACCTGCACGCCAGGACGATACAGCAGCTCATAGCCGCCAACCTCACCCTCGCCGCCGCCTGGACCTGGATAGAGCAGCTGACGACCGCCAACGACACCGGCAACGTGACCGCCTTCCCGCTGGTAGTGACCGGCGAGGTCTACACCCTCGGCCTCGACCAGATGGTCCTCAACGTCCTCTCCAACATGACAGTGGAGAACAGCGGGAACAGCACCGTGCCGCCACCGCCGATACGCGAGCCGACGTTCTGGGAGAGCGTCTGGAACTCCTTCACGGGCATGCTGTCCGCCGCCTGGAACGCGGTCGTGGCGGTGGCCACGTTCATCGCGAACGTCGCCCTGGCGGTGGTCAAGTGGTGCATAGACTTCGCGGTTGCGATTGCGAACGGGGAGGGGCTGGAGTTCTTCTACGAGACGGTGGTGAAGCCGTTCGTGGAGGCGCTGCTGGCGTTCATAAGATGGGTGATCGATTTGGTTCGCGCTGTTCTAGAATTCATCTTCAAACCCATTACGGACATCTTCAACGGGTTTGTGCAATCGTTGCGGGCTTCCATGGTTTCGTCATTCTTCGAATTCCAATCTGAGAACCCTTGCCCGGAAGAGCATGCGAAGCGCGCGGCGGGATTCGTGGCGGCTTTGGTCTATGGCGGGATGATGTTGTTGTTCTGGGCATTCACCCTCGTTATGATGACATTGGACGTCGCACTCAAGCCACTCATGATACTCATCGCCGCCATCGTCACAGGCATCGCCCTAGGGTTGATACTGGCGGCGGTGGGTATCGCTGGATTCAGCGGAGGCTACAGCGGGCTCGGCCCAACTCCCGGCGAGCAATCAGGCATCGAGAATTGTGCGATGGGTGCGATACCAGATTCATTGTGGTGGACAGAGCGCGCTGCAATGACCTTTGGGCGTTTCATCGCGACTCTCGCAATACTTGGCCCAATACAGCTAGATCTTCCTGGCTTGCTGACGGCCATATCTCTGGTCTCAGGCATCGTTTCAGTAATCATTTTCGTTATTGCCACAGGCGAGCCCTCTGGGAGCGCTTTCAAACATTACGCGACAATCGTCAGTTTCGTGCTAGCTTTGTTCTCGGTGGTGTTCGCAGGACTCTCCACCTATGTGGATAGTCTCTTGTCTGGTGGATGGGGTCTGAAGCCCGCCATCATGTGGGCGCTCGCCATAGGTTCTTTGGGCATGGCATATCTCAATCTCTTGGACGCCGCTTGAGGTGAATTCGTTGCCAAGACTCGGAAAGCCGCTAGCTGAGGAGAAAATAGTCTTCCATGCCGGAATTGTCGTTTCAGTGGCGGCAATGGGTTTCCTCTGCGCATGGCTTGCAGTCTGGTTCGTGATCCTGCCTGCAATCAGGGGACTCGATGCAGGAACTGATCCATGGGAGGGCGCAAATCCTCTCACTCGCAGCATCGGCGCTCTCGTGGCGCTTTATGCCGCAATCTGGTGCACACTATTCTTGGTCTATAAAGGTCGCGCGAAGGTTTTCGACGAGGGCTTGGTTCTGCCTTGGGGAATCCCGGGCAGAAGGTTTCACAAGTACGAGGACCTGCAGGACCTCACTCTGTTCATCGGAGCCTCTGGTCGGTGGGCGCTAGGTCTGAAATTGCCGAATCGAGGCCCGCGCATCATGATAATAAGGCCCAAAACGACGATGATAGCTAGCTTCCTACTCAAGCATGCTGAGGAAGCGTTTTCTGCATTATCCGGTTCCGGAATCCCAAAAAAGCCATATCCCGGCGGTGGGGCTTACTGAGGCTAAGAGGATTACGAATCGAGGGACGCTGGAGGCAGCAACTGCTAAATCCCCACGAACCGTTCCTCCTGGCAGTGAAATGAAGGAGGTGATAGCGTAGTCGTGTCGGTCAGCGTCGGAGGGAGAAAAGAAGACGGCATCGGAGCACTGCGGTATCAGAAGATGAGGAGAATAAGCGGCGGGAGACGACCGAGAAGCCCCAGAGGCTACGGCTGGCAGACCACCCTCTCGCTCCTCTCACCTCTCAACACCGCAATCCCAGATTCCCGCAAATCCTTCAAGATGGTCATCTGCCCCGCCTGTCACTCCGTCCACGAAGAAGGCGGCGTCTGTACATCCTCCCGCCATGAGAGCATGAACTCGTTTGTCCTCGACACTCCCGCCACCGCCATCGGCAACAGCAACCCCCTCGAGCTGAACGCCAGGACGATACAGCAGCTAATCACCGCCAACCTGACGCTGGCGGAGGCGTGGACGTGGATCGAGCAGCTGACGAGGAACGAGTCCGGCAACGTCACCGCGTTCCCCCTGATTGTGACCTCGGAGATCTACACCATCGGATTCGACGCCGGACTGATGAACGTCCTCCCCAACATGACGGTGGAGAACAGCGGGAACAGCTCGCTGCCTGCCCCGCCGACCCGCGTGCCCTCGTACTGGGAGCGGATGTGGAACTCATTCACCGGGCTCGTGTCCGCGGTCTGGAACGCGGTCGTGGCGGTGGCCACGTTCATCGCGAACGTCGCCCTGGCGGTGGTCAAGTGGTGCATAGACTTCGCGGTTGCGATTGCGAACGGGGAGGGGCTGGAGTTCTTCTACGAGACGGTGGTGAAGCCGTTCGTGGAGGCGCTGCTGGCGTTCATCAGGTGGATAATCGACATGGTCGTGGCGGTCCTGCAAGCCTTCGCCGACAGCGTTCTCAAGCCTGCTCTGGCGGGCGTCGTGTCCGCCGTCGAGCGCGTGATCACCGCCATGAGCGTCGCATTGCAACTGGCGAGTGATGTCGCGGGCGCAATCGGGGAGGCGATGATGGGAGCATTGCCCGTGTTGCTCCTTGTCGCAACAATCGTCATCCTGATCGTGGCCGGCGTGGGCTGGGCGATGAACTTCTTCCCCTTCGTGGGCGCGATCATCTTGGGTCTGATAGCACTCATTCTCATGGTCGTATTCTATTCCATGATTCCGGATGAGGAACCGGCCTTCGGACCCGACAAGGTCGAGTCTTCCCTGGAGGGGTATGAGGCGCAATGGGGGACGGCACTATGGTTATTCGGGCTTGTCGACATATCGCTGGGGAAAATCGCCACAGCTTTTGGGTCGAAGACAAAACTGGCCGTCGAGTGGGAAATAATCATCGGCTTCGTGTTCGTGATGACCGCATTCGTCGCTGGCGGCATCGCCGAGGGTTGCGACGGCAAGGAGGGTGCCTGCGCCGCCGGGATATTCGCGCTGGCAGTCTCAGGTCTCGCGATTATATTGTCGGCGAACGCTGTTCTCTCAGCTAAAAGTGGATTGACAGGGGGCCAGAGGTTCGCTTACTTCGCCTTCACCGGAATAATGGCTCTTGCGAGCCTAATGTCTTTTTTGGCGAATTCTGGATATGTATTCAAGAACTGCCGGTAAAATCATGGCACAAGATCGAGCGCCCCCAATGGTCTATGCCAATCCACCAGCGCCCGCGTTCTATGTCGGGACCATCGGTATTGTGGTGCCGATTGGGACGCTGATAGGATTCCTTCTCCGTGTCCACGAGTATTGGGGTTGGTCAGTTCTGGTTGTGGCCGACTTCTTGGGGGTCGCTCTTTTGATTGTGGCAGAGTCTCGCTCTGTCTTCACGAGCGTCGAGATCGGCAAGGACTACGTCGTTCTCCGCGCTCCGTTTCGCAAGGTCATTCTCCACTCACAGGATATCGATCGTGTGGAACTTAACCCGCCTGTTAGAACCTTGAGCATGGACTGGGCTTGGTGGAAACATTCCAGCGTCTGCATCATTCATCGCAAGGTCAGTGATCCAAATCGCGCGGCAGCCCACAAGGAACACCCATGGCTGGTGACTGAATACCGCTACAGTGAGCAGCCCATTGACGTTACAACAATGCCCGACGGCCTCAAGCGCCGAATCGCGCAGACCCTCGATCCAGCGCACTGGCCGCCGCTGCCTGAGCCGCAGCAAGGATCATGAAGGTGGAAGAGGATTGAGATTCAGTGGAACAAGGACCTGG
>Ga0315285_10001528_pt1 | contig 24327 bp, 23 predicted proteins | sample YL17G09_36_MG_FD_203698 | JGI IMG/M metagenome (GOLD analysis project Ga0315285, IMG submission 203698) | Sediment microbial communities from Yellowstone Lake, YNP, Wyoming, USA - YL17G09_36 | ecosystem: Environmental > Aquatic > Freshwater > Lake > Sediment | place: USA: Wyoming | collected... | reverse complement strand
CAGCGCTGGACCGGATACGCAGGGCGCGACCTTGCGTCAGAACCCAAGGCAAGAGCCCGGTGCGGTAGTGCCGCACGCCGGGATCCGTGCGGGGGGCACGGGGCAACCCGTGTCCCTACCGCGACCGTATAAGGAGAGGACTTTGGGGCCACTCGTTAAAAAGAAGTAGGCGCACAAGGCGATGGTCGCCTTGTGCGCGTCGAAAAAGGTTAACTGCTAGGCGCGCCTGCTAGGCGGCGTCGAGTACCCAGCGCGTTTCGTAAAACATCATGCCCCCCACCGAAACGATTGGCCGCTGTCGCTTGAAAGCCACGCGGCGACCCCCCAGTGTGGACAGATACCACATCCTGATTACCGACTTTGTTGTGATAGATCCTCTCATTGTTGCTCTCTCTTCCGCTTGACCTGGTAGTAGGGTTTGTCTGGGTGGGAGGAGCAACTGTTGTGCCAATTTGGAAAAAATTAACAAAGTGCTTATATGGTAAAGGTTTGGGAGTTGTAATGGTTTGTGGGTAGGTATAATTAATGTACAAAACTGTAAATCTGCGCACTTCTGGTGTACATTTTTGAACTTCCGGCGCGGAGCGAGGCGCCGGGAGCGGAAGAATTGTCGTTTTTCTGCGATCTAATTCAAGAAAGTGGTAACCGCGTTAAGATGTCTACCCACCCCTCCGTCAGGACGCCGTAATTGGCGACGGTGACGCGGCGCCGGTCTTGGCCGGCATGTTCGAGTGTCACGTCCACCCTCCGTTGAGGGAGGAGGTTCTCTGCGCGGTCCGCCCACTCGATGGCACACACGCCGTCGGGGTCGAACAATTCCTCGTAGCCGAGGTCGGCGATTTCGCGGACGTCCGTGAGGCGGTAAAGGTCCATGTGATAGAACTTTATGGTGGCGCCGTACTCGTTGACCAGCGTGAATGTGGGGCTTGTAACCAGTTCGCCCGGGGCAAAAAACGATGCCATCCCGCGCACGAGGCATGTCTTGCCGGCGGCCAGTTCGCCACGCAATGCTACGACCGCGCCCCGCGGGAGCATTTGGGCCAGGCTATGACCGAGCCGCTCCGTCTCCTCGGCGGATTGGGTCTCGATCAGGACGCGCTGGGCGTTCATGGCCGGGCGATTGCCTGGCGGTACAAGTGTGTGTAGGCGTTCGCGGAGCTGTACCAGGAGAAATCCGACTCCATGCCCGCCAACTGCACCGCCCGAAGCGTCTCCGGGGAGGCGTAGAGGCGTAAGGCTTGGCGCACCGCATCGACCAGACTTTCCGCCGTGGCATCTTTGAACACAATGCCGGTGGCGCTGCCGTTTTGCAGGTTGGTTTTGGTGATGTGCATGACACTATCGGCGAGGCCGCCGGTCCGTCTCACGATAGGCACGGTGCCGTAAGCCAAACTGTAGAGTTGGCTCAGTCCGCAGGGTTCGAAATGGCTTGGCATCAAGAAAAAGTCGCTGCCGGCCTCGAACAGGTGGGAAAGACGGACGTCGAACCGGAGAATGGCCTTAAGTCGGTTGGCGTGAAGGGCCGCTGCCTCCTTGAGCGGCTGCTCGTAATAAGGGTCTCCGGTACCGAGGATTATGAGTTGGAGGTCCATGTTGAGCAGTCTAGGGAGGGCTTGGACGAGCAGGTCGACGCCCTTCTGCCAGTACAGGCGGGTGATCATCCCGATGAGGGGCACGTTTTTTACCGGCAGGCCAAGCGTTTTCTGGAGGTGTTTTTTGCAAGTTTTCTTTCCGGAGAGGTCGTCACGTCCGTACTTGGCGGGGATAAAGTTGTCTTTAGCGGGGTGCCAGACGTCATAGTCGACGCCGTTGAGGATGCCGCTGAGGTTTTTTGCGCGGGTCCGGAGAAATCCGTCGAGCCCTTCTCCGAACTCCGGCGTCTGTATTTCCTCGGCATAGGTTTGGCTTACGGTGTTGATGCGGCTCGCGAATGCGATGCCGGCCTTCATCAGGTTGAGGTCTCCGTAAAACTCGAGGCAGTCTGGCGTAAACAGGCTTGGGCTGAGGCCGGTGAACGGGAGAAACCTGGCCTTGTACTGTCCCTGGTAAGCGAGGTTGTGGATGGTGAACAGGGTGGGCATGGCGCGCCAGGCCAGCGTGTGGGCCACACGGGTTTTGATAAACGCGGGCATCGCGGCGGTGTGCCAATCGTGACAATGCACGACGTCGGGCCGCCAGCCGGTCTGGGCAACACCGTGCAGAACCGCGAGACAAAAAAAACAAAACCGCTCGGCGTTGTCCTCGTACTCGTGTACGCCGTCGCCATACAACTGTTCGCGGCCGAAATAGCCGTCGTGCTCGATCAGGTAGAGGGGAATTTGCGTCCCCGGAATGGTTGAGATCCTTAACGCGCCGTAGGAGGTTCTTGCGCCGAGGTCGGCCACGGCTATGCCATACGGATCGCCGATCATGTGTGCGGGCAGCTTCTTGTAGCAGGGCAGGGCAAACCGGACATCGTGCCCTTGTGCCTTTAAGGCGCGTGGCAAAGCGTTGGCCACGTCGCCGAGCCCGCCCATCGTCGCGTAGGGCGAGAGTTCGGCGCACACATACAGGATCTTCAACGGTTTCATTGAATGCCACGGCAGGCCCGGCTCGCTGAACGCGATCGGACACGGTTGGTTGTCATTAACCAATCTAAGACGTCACCACAAAACAACCTTTGCGTTCTGGGCCGTTTTCGTCGCGGTTTGATCGTGTTAAAGCCCATGCTTCGTAAACTCTGTTTTGTGGTGACGCATAACGCCTGGCAGGTCATTAATAAGCCCCGGCCAGGCGCCAGAGATCCGGTTCTTCGAACTCCGTTACTTCGAGCCCAGGGAACTTTTCTCTCAAGAAGCGTGCAATCACGGGCACAATACATTTTTCGGTGCCGTCATGGCCGGCATCGATCAGGGCGAGGCCGCGCTGGCGGGCGGCCATCGCGGAGTGATAGTTCACGTCGCCGGAGACAAACACGTCCAGATCGCCGGGGATCTCGCCGATATGGCTCCCCCCGGACCCGCCCATCGCACCCACCCGCTCAACGCATCTTGACATATCCCCCAGAACCCGCACCGAACTCACGCTCAGCACCTTCACGACGTGATCGGCAAATGCCCGCAGGGAGGTCGGCGACTCGAGCCGCCCTTTCACGCCCAGGCCCGCGTGGGGGCCGGGGATTTTGAGTTCGACAACGTCATAGGCGGGTTCTTCGTATGGGTGTGCCTTTCGCAGCGCCTCGACAACCGGCCCCACGCGCGCCATGGGAACGAGCGTCTCGAACCGGCGCTCGGGCTCTTCGTTGAGTTTGCCCCGGCTGCCGGAGAAGGGTTCCGTGCCCTCCCCGGGCAAGAAAGTGCCGATCCCGGCGGCGCTGAACGTACAGTGCGTGTAGGGGCCGATAATGCCGGCGCCCGCGTTGCAAACCGCCTCGCGCACAGCGGCCAGATGGCTCTCCGGCACGAAGGTCACCAGCTTCGCGAGGACCGCCTGCGGGGCTGGCACCAGCGGCGACCTCTCGAGGATGCCGAGCAGGGTGGCGAGCGTGTCGTTGACGCCGCCCGGTGCGACGTCCAGGTTTGTGTGCGCGGAGAAACAGGCTATTTTCTTCTCCGCGAGCATCAGACACATGGCGGTGTGCGGGTTATCCGTCCGCAAGGCGGTCAAGGGTTCGTAGATCAGCGGATGGTGGGAGACGATCATGTCGGCGCCGGCCAACGCCGCCGCTTCGGCCGCTTCCAGCCCGACGGTCAACGCCGTAAGCGCCCGGCGAACCGGCCAGTCGCGCTGCCCGATAGCCAGCCCGGGCCGGTCCCACTCGAACGCGAGCGAGGGGGGCGCCCAGTCGTCCATCGCCGCAATGAGGGCGCCAACGGTCAGGGTATTGCCCGTCATTCGGGGAACTCCATCGAAACCGCCGCGTATCCGACCACCTGGCCGTAGTCGCCGGACGTTTCGGCGCTGGTTCGGTAGTCGAGGAGGGACCATTCGGTCGCGCCACGGGCGAGCGCATACGACATTGCCGCGACAACGGCGGCACTGCCGCACATGGAATAGGCGCCGCGCCCAATCCCGCCGATCACGGCGTGGGCGTCTTTGGCCAAAATGGCGTCGAGCGTGCGTTTGTCGATTTGGTGGGCCTGCTCCTGGGACAGATAATGGGACAGGTCGGTCGAGGCAACCACGAGATCGGTTTCGGAAGCGAGTTCGGCCAGCTTCAGCCCCGCGTCGATGTGACGTTCGTTGGCGCGTTCCCCGAACAGCACCGGCACGATCGGCACTTCCCCAACCGTCAGCCACAAAAACGGCAACTGAACCTCGAGCGAATGTTCCGCCAGGTGGGGTTCCACAGAGACGCTTCCGATTTTCTGTGCGAGCGCTTTCGCAAACGGCTCGTCGACGGGAAAGGCGCCCAGCGGGGTCTGAAACGCGCCCGAGGCATACACGGACGCGCCCGGAATAGAATAGCGGTGGCTCGTTCCCAGCAGGATAACGCGGCCAGGCCGTTTCCCTCGCAGGCGCGTATAGGCAAACCCGGCGGTCGGGCCTGAATAGACGTACCCGGCGTGCGGCGCCACCACCACCGCAACCCGATTGGGCTGGGGTTCCACCTCGGACCGGGTGAGATATTGTTCCACCATCCGCTGAAGCGTCTGGGCATCCAACGGATAGAACTGGCCTGCAACAGCCGGTTTTCTCGTGTTCATGGCCGAGCCTCCCTCTCGCTTGCCACCATTGTATACAATCCCGTCGGTTTTTTCCCCTCCTCATTGGAAGCTTTGTCCACAACATCTGCGCAAGAGCGTATACGTTGGCTGAAGGTCAGGCGGCTGCCACGGTGCCGTGGAACCGGCGTCCCCGCCGCTTTAGGCCTCGAGTGCTACGTAAAGCGGCGGGGACGCCGCTTCCACGAGTGCGCCCGGGAAGGAATCTTGGTTGGGGCTGCGCCGCGTCAGGTTTATGTGCCTTTTTCGGCGTCTTGCGGGTAATGTCGCGGGCGGGGATCGGTTGATTTACAGCCCGCGTTCACGTAAGCTGTTTGGGTCGAGGCAAGTAGGCTTGGGGGTACCAAGCGTGATTCCGACAAAACTCAGTGCGCAGGTGTTTTACGAGTTGCCTCCTGTGCTTGCCCATTACGTGGAGCAGGAGCGGAATTCGTGGATTGAAGCCTTGCCCAAAATGGGCAAATTCTATCTGCGGGACCGCCAGGGCCTGTTCGTGGACGTTTCGGTGATCGTTTCGGAACGGCGTGCTCAAATCGAGTACCTTGGCCTCGAGCGGGCGCGGGCGCTGCAGTACGCGTCGGGATTTCAGGCGGGCCGCACGGACGCGGGCCGCCACCTCGAGGAATTCAACCAGAACGTGCGTCTGGCGCTGCAGGCGGCGCCGGTGTTTCGGCAGTTACAGGGGTGGTTTGTGGCGCAACCCGGGAAGTTCGAGTTTGACCTGGATGCGCGAACGCTTTACCGGGAAATTGCGCTCAACGACTCCGTGGAAGTTCTGGCGTTCCGGCAGCTCATGATCGACCACGCCCAATGCGAATTCGCCTGCTGGGCGACGGCCGGCTACTTCTCGGGCCACGTCAGCGAAATCCTCGAGCGCCGGGTGATCGCGCTCGAAACCGAATGCTCTGCGCATGGCGGCAAGACGTGCCGGATCGTCATGCGGTTGGACTCCGAGTGGGGAAGCGAAGCCGACTGGGCCCGGCGCGCACTCGCCGCCGAAACACTCCAAAAGGAGTTCTCCAAGCTCGATGAGGCCGTGGCCGCCGCACGTAAGGCGGAACTTCGGGCGCGCAACGCGCTCAACGACCTCAACCGCCGGCTCCGGTCGGAACTCATGCTCGAGACGATTGTGGCGGGCCATCCGGGCATGCAGACGGCCGTACACCGAGCGCGGCAGGTGGTTGGCATTGATGTGCCCGTACTCATCAAGGGCGAGACCGGCGTCGGAAAAGAGTCGCTGGCTCGGGCCATCCATTACGCCGGGCCCCGCAGAAACAAACCTTTCGAGATTATCGATTGCCTGGGCATCTCGGGCCACCTGCTCACCCACGACATCTTCGGTTATGAAAAGGACGCCATACCGGGCGCCACCCGGGCCCATGTGGGGGCGTTTCAGCGGGCCAACGGCGGCACCCTCTATATTAACGAGATAGCGAGCCTCACACTCGAGGCGCAAGTGATGCTGCTCCGGGCGCTGCGCGAAGGGGCCCACTACCCGCTGGGCGCGGAAGTTCCGGTAAAATCGGACGTCCGCCTGGTTGCGGCTACTCAGCACGACCTCCGCAAAAAAAGCGAGTGCGGGGAGTTTCTCAGGCACCTGTACGACGCGCTCTCCGTGGTCGTGATCAACCTGCCGCCCCTGCGGGACCGCGGCGACGACATTCTCAGGCTGGCGGAAGACTATCTGCGCCATTTTTCGGACCGGTACGACCGGCCCAGCCTGTCGTTCAGCCCCGAGTTCCGGCACGCGCTGCTCAATTGCGAATGGCCCGGAAATGTGCGGCAGTTGAGCAATGTTATCGAGCACGCCGTTATCATGACGGAAAAATCGACCATCGGTGTCGACCAGCTTCCGGACGACGTGCTGGCGGCCCGCGGCCTGCGGTCACAGGTGGAACTAAGCGAAGAAACGATCAAGACGGCCCTCCGCCGCACCAACGGCAACCGAAGCCAGGCCGCCCAACTCCTTGGAATTGGCCGCACCAGCCTGTGGAGGGCGATGTCCCGGCTCAAGATTTCTTAACGGTTGTTTGAGTCCGAGTCATAGTGGCAAAGGGAGAATAGAATCAGACATGTGGCGGTTCGCCCATCTTACGGACACCCACCTTGGCAGCGTTACGGACGGCGAATGGAACAACCGGTTCCTTTGCAGCATGATGCCGGACGTTATGAGGTGCCTGAAGGGCGACCTCGCCCGGCTCAACCCCGATTTCGTGCTGATCACGGGCGATATCGCCAGCCATTACGGCCGGGATTCTTTTTTTGCGGCACGAGACCTCCTCGACGCGCTCGACATCCCGTATTATCCGGCCGGCGGCAACCACGATTTCCTGCTGGAACAGTGCCGGGATTGGTTCCACGAAGCGTTCAACCAGCGCATGCCGGGGGGCGATACCGTCTACTCGTTCACCCATAAGAACCTGCACTTCTGCATACTCGACCCGTGGTGGATGTGGAACGACGGCTCACTCGCTCCCCAAAGCGAACCCAAACCGGGCCAGCCCGAAAAAATCTCGTTCGCCGGCCGTTGGGCAATCCCGCCCCACCAGCTTGCCTGGCTCGAGGACGACCTCGCGAAGAATCGCTCTGTCCCAACTATCATCGGCGTGCACTACCCGGCCATTCCGATACCCGAGCGGATCCACCGTGCCGGACTCAAAGACGCGGGCCATCTTGAGAACGGCGACGCGCTCGCCGAAATCGTGGCAAACTACCCCCAGGTCAAGGCCATCCTGTCGGGCCACGTCCATATGAATTTTATTGAAGCGGTCGACGGGCTCACCCACGTCGTCACGGGCTCGATGCCGGAATTTCCCACCGAATATCGCGACATCGTCGTCGAGGACGACCGCCTCATCATCAACACCTGCCCGCTCAGCGACGCCTCGTTCGCCGCCATGTCGCTCATAGAAGGGAAAGAATGGACCGCGGGCCAGCAACACGACCGGGTCGCGGAAATCCCCCTGAAGTAACGTCTGGAGTCTGGAGTCCGGAGTCTGGAGGAAAAACCAACAACGCGCGAGAAAGCGGGTTGTGGCTGTGGTGCGGGTGCCCTCACCTGCACGTTTACGAACTCCTCACCCCCGCAGCATCAACACCACCACCAACTCGCCGTTATCCAGTTTCAGCCCCCGCAACTTCAGTTTTTTGTCGGGACTGATCAGCAGGGTCGTCGTAATGGCGTTGACCGGCTTAGCGCCGGCCGCGCCGGTTTTCATCTCGACCCGCACGTTCAGCCGGACCTGGCCGGAGGGCTCACGGGACAACGGCTTTACGCACAGCTTGTACCTCGAGTTGATTTGGTATGTAGCTTCTTCGTTTAACCCGGCGCGCAACGTGGTCGCGCTCAGGCGGCGGAACGTGTCGTAATCCAGGTCGGACAGCGCTTCTTTAAGCTCTTGCAGGTCCTTGTCAAAAACGCGTGCGCCCCGATTTTCGGAAAAGGCGTGCACCGCCACCACATCCACCCGCACCGCGTCCTGGGACTGCGCCGGCGGCGGTGATGTGACGGGCGCGCCAAACACGGCGATCGCGCCTAACCAGAATAGGGCCGCAACCTTCACCAGATGTCATCCTTCGACATGGTTACGGCAATGGTCGTGTCACCCTCGGCATCTTCGTACGTGCGGACGGTCGCCCCTTCCAAATCCGTGGTGCACGATTCCACCACGGTCGCGTCGACCTTTTTCGGTTCGTCCGAGATGATGACAAACGTCGATATGGCCGCAATCAGTGCCGCCGCCGTCAGCGAGGCCAATGCCCAGAAACGGCCCCAGCCCCGCTGCCGGATCTCGAGACCTTCCCGCACGCCCGCCATGAACGCCGGGAACTGGCCGTCGCCAATGGCCTCGTGCCGGACCGCGGACGTTGCCGCCGCCCGCAACCGCCGCAACTCGGACAGCCGGGCGGCGCAACTCGAGCAGCCGGAAACGTGCGCGGAAACTTCCGCAGACGATTCGGAACTGGTTTCGCTGTCAAACCACCGATCGACCCGCTGTGACCACTTGCACCCGCTCATAATTACGATTCCTCCGCGATCCCCATCTGGATGAGGCTCTGCTGCAGTTTTTTCCGGGCGTGATGTAGGCGGCTCATCACCGTGCCAAGGCTGCACTGCATGACACGCGACATCTCTTCATATGAAAGGCCTTCGAACTCGCGCAACACAAACGCCGTCCGGTGTTTGTGGGGGAGTTTCTCGAGCGCCGCCTGGATCGCCTCGCCTATCTCCTGGGCTTCCACGGCCCGCCCGGGTTCCAACTGTCTCCCCGGCGGCTCGACGCCGATCCGGTCGTCAAACGAAACCGTGGCCAACCGGCGCTTTTTGAAATAATCTTTGCACTGGTTTGCGGCTATCCGCAACACCCAGGTTTTGAAATTGGATTCGCCCCGGAAATAACCCACGGAACGGTAAACTTTGATGAAAACCTCCTGGGAAAGGTCCCAGGCCTCTTCCCGGTTATGGAGGTAGTGGTAAGACAGCCGGAACACGTCGTTCCGATACCGCCGAACCAACTCCTCAAATGCTTGCAACTCGCCGGTTTGCGCCCGCGCGACCAGCGACACATCGGGCTGATCGCGTAGCAACTCGTTACGTGTCTTGGCGTTATCACTCACAAGCCATACATCATACACAAGACACGCTTCCAGTGGAAGGCTCATCGTACACAGCCTCTCATTTGACTAATCAGACGAATTCCGGCTTCCATTATTCACAGCGCGGCACAGCCGCAACCAGAAACGGGGTATGGGGTAAGAACCAGAACAGCGCATCAAAACGGCCATAAAACTGAGTAGTACAGGGTGCGGAGAAGCGCGGCGGGGGGCGTCTCGACGTGGGTGCCGGCTTCTCAGCCGTGTCTTCCAGCACGCGCCGTCCAGCACGCAGAGCCTTTTTCCCAAAAGCGCCAAAAGCGGGACACCCCCCACAAAAGCCGGGGGGCGTCCCAACAGGTTTATTGTGTCTGGAGGCGGGCTTGGAGAGCGGGGATGCGTTTGTTGAGGTCGCCGTATTGGGGATTGATGGCGCGGAGGGCGTTGAGGGTTTTGAGCGCGTGGTCGATTTTGCCCTGCTGCTCGAGGGTGAGGGCGAGGAGGTAAAAGAGGTCGAGGTTAGTGGGGCCGGGGGTTTGTCCCTGGATGAGGGGAGCGAGTGTGGCGGCGCATTGGGTGTAGTTGCGGAGGTCGTAATAGCTGCGGGCGAGGATTGCGCGCGATGCGGTGAAGTCGGGATGGGCGGGATCCATCTGCTGGAGGAGTTCGGTGGCCTGTTCGGGTCTTTTGAGTTGGAGGCAGGCGTGTGCGGCGCGGTATAAATCCCCGGCTTCTTGAAAACATTCGGCGCCGAGGTGTGTTCGTCCGGCCTGCATGAACCTTTTTGCGAGTTCGGCGAACAGTGGTTTCTTGGCGTCGTCATCGATTTTGTCGCTCAGTTCGCCGCGAAGTGCGGCGTAGCAGGCGTCGGCCATTTCGAGCTGTTTTTGGGGCGGATCCTGGGCGTTTTGGAAATAATCGGCGAAGACGGCGAGGACGGCGTCGGGCTTTCCGGCCTTTGCGTTTGCGAGTGCGGCCTTCGCGTGCTGGCCGGCGAGTTGGTGAGCCTTTGCGGCTTTTGCGTGTTCGCCGATTTCTTCGAAGAATCGGGCTGCCGTGAGGTAATCGCCGTGTTTCATGAGGAGTTTTGCGGCTTGCGCGGTCTGTCCGAGCAGTGCGAGATTATCGGCTGCGCTTTTCAGGTCACCGGCTTTTTTGTAGAACTTTGCGGCTTCCTTGTGCTGGTTGAGCGAAGCGTAGATGGCGGCGACCCGAGCGTATTTTTTCTGCTTGATGAGCGGTTTGATGACGAGGTCGGGGTGTTTGACGGCTTCGATGGTGTCAATGAGGGGGCTCTGCACGTCCTCGACGAGGGTGACATCGACGAACTTTTTCTTGCTGTCGAGATAGCGCTGAATGGCGTCGCGGATGCGGAAGTAGATTTCGATGAGAAAGAACAGTGCGAGCGCGCTGACGCCGATTTTGAAGGCGAGTGTCGGAGTACCTTCGCCGACTTTAATCTCGAACTGTTTGTCGAGCAGGTCGATGAGGCTTCCGAGCAGTCCGTCCCAGTACCAGTTCACAAGTCGCATAATTAGGGGTCCATTCTTTCGAGGTTCTCGATTGTGGCGAGGATAAGCCCGGCGGTTCGGTCCCATGAGCGGGCTTCGGCGGTTTGCCTGGCCTTAGCGGCCATGCGTTTGCGGAGTAGTTCGTCGTTTGCGAGGGTCCGTATGCAATCGGCGAGGGCGCGCGTGTCGCCGGGCGTGTAGAATAGGCCGGTTTCGCCGTGGATTACGAACTCTCGTGCGGCGTCGGTGTCCGGGCAAATGACGGGGACACCGTGGGCGGCAAATGCGAGCGCCTCCTCTTCTGCGCCGGGCCCGCAATAGCCTATTTGGGCGCGGCGGTAGAGGTTTCTGCGGTCAGATTCACTGACGCGCCTCGAGCCGACGAGGCTGGCGGAGATTTTGAGACCGTCGTTTTGGACGGAGCGCAGGGCGGATTTAAACCGGCGTGGGTTGTCATCGACGGCGACGATGGCGGCGTGTACTCCGGGTGATGGGGCTTCCTGCTCGGGCGGCACATCGATGTCGACGCCGGCAGGGGCCTGAACCAGGAAGTTTTGTGGAAACCCGGCTCGCTCGAGTTGGTTTCGCGCCTGCGCGGTGGCTGCGATGACGGGCCCGGGCGGCGAGTCGTTTGCGCGCATCCGTTTGCTGAGGTTGAACACGAGCGGGATGATGGGAATGGCGGTGGCGTTGCTGAGCGGTAGGGGTTCGCCGACGACGCAATCGATGATGGCGTCCATGCGGCGTGTGGGGCCTTTCCGTTTTTCGAGGCGGGTTAGAAACAATTGGGCCATGGTGCGGTAGAGGAGACTTGGTGCGAGGCGGGCAACCTGGATGCCGTCGAGCAGTTCGATGTGTGGCAGGCGGGACGCGGCGGAGAACGGGAAAAGCCGGTTTTGCGACACCCAGCCGACGTAGTTGCCCTGTGCAGCGATGCGGGAGAAGACTTTGTGGGCGTATCGCTCGACGAATCCGGCCTTTGGATGATGCCAATCGCGGGGACAGAAAACGAGGATGTTTTTCATGAACTACTTCCAGATGGTGGACGGGCAGAGCCGCTGTGTCTTTTGTTGAATGCATATTCCGTGAAAAGAGGCCTGAATATGTCGGCAGCTAAAACCTTCCAAAGTCCCGCTGAAGCGGGCTAAGGCACAGAAAGCAAGGCGCCCGGGAGTGATTAAACTGGCACCACTCGGGACAGACTGTTTCTTGCTTTCTAACCTGTGCATGGCGGGTTCAGATTACCGGGTCTTTGTTTTCTGATCAAGCAGACGGTTGTAAACGGCCAGGTTTCCTTCAATCATTCTGTCAATCGAGAAGCGGTCGACTTGCGCGGGGAGGTTGGCGCGGAGCTTTTGGACGAGGTCGGGTTCGGTAAAGACGCGGACGACGGCTTGCGCGAGCGATTGGGGGTCGCGGACGGGGACGAGCAGGCCGGTTTTTTCGTGGACGACGGTGTCGGACATGCCGCCGGCGTCGGTCGAGACGACGGGCAGACCGCATGCCATGGCTTCGAGCGCGGCGCCGCCGAACCCTTCTTCTTTGCTGGAGAGTACGAATGCATCGAGGGCTTTGAGGATGCGGGGGACGTCGAGGCGGTGACCGAGGAGCGTAACGGCTTGGCCGATGTTGAGGGTTTTGATTTGCGCTTCGATCCGCGGGCGCAACGGGCCTTCGCCGACAAGGATAAGCCGCAGTTGCGGGATGCGGCGCAGGATAAGGGGCATGGCGTCGAGCAGGGTGGCGTGATCCTTATGGCCAACGAGCGCGGCGACGCAGCCGAGGAGGGGGACGTCATCGGGGACACCGAGTTGGTCGCGCGGGATGGGAAGGACATTGAATCTGGCGGCGTCGGTGCCGCTGTGTACGACGGCGAGGCGCGACTCGTCGATGCCGAACTCGAGCATGACGCGGGCGATGCAGGTGGAGACGGCGACGAACGAGTCGGGGAGCGAGTATTTGAAGCGGTTGAAGGGGTTGTTGCGCGGTGCGAAGTCGACGCGGCGCGAGACGACGACTTTTCCGCGTCTGGCGATAGCGCGCGCAATACACGCGATGGTATGGGCGTGGCTGGTATGAGCGTGGATGAGGTCGACGTCGTGGCGTCGGACGGCGCGGGCGATGATGGAAGCGGTATAGACGTCGAATTCGGAGAGAAACGGCGCGGTGATTCTGGTGATGGGACCGATGCCGTGATCGGATTGGATGAATGGCGTTCCGGGGCGGCCGGCAATGAGGACGTTGTGGCCGCGTTGGACGAGGCCGCGGACCAAATAGCTGGCCTGCTGCTCGCCGCCGCGCCACCCGCGCTGCTCGTTGATGTGCAGGACGTTCATGGGCGTCGCCGGTCGCGCGCGATGGCGAGTGCGCGGCAGTAGGCGTCGACGGTGCGCTGCGCAAAGATTTCGACGGTGAAATCGCGGATGACGCGTGCGCGGCCGGCTTTTCCCATTGCGGCGCGGCGCGCGGGATCGGCGGCGAGGGAGGCGATTGCGGCGGCGAGGGGTTCGACGGAGCCGGCGGGTACGATGAAGCCTTCGACACCGTCGTCGATGAGTTCGACGAGGCCGCCGTAGTCGGAAGCGATCACGGGCATTTCGAGCGCCATTTGTTCTTTGAGGCTGAACGAGGAGGTGTCGCAGTCGATGGATGGCTGTACGCCGATGTCGAACGCCTGGGTGCATCGGTGCATGTCGTTTCGGAACCCAGCGAATTGGACGATGCCGGCGATTCCGAGATCCGCGGCGAGTTGGCGGAGCGGGCGCTCTTTGGCGCCCTGGCCAAAGCACAGGATGCGCAGTTGGGGGAGTTTGTCTTTGAGGAGGGCAGCGGCGCGGAAGAGGAAGGCGTGACCTTTGGCGTCGACGAGCCTGGCGGCAATGCCGAGGACGAGGTGGGCCGGGTCGTAACCGAACTCGGCGCGTGCTTGAGCACGGATTTCGGCGGAAGGCGTGAAGAGGGTTGCGTCGACGCCATTGTGGATGGTACAGAGGCGTGTGGGATCGAACGCGGGATGGCGTGCAAGGTCTCGGCGGACGGTGTCGCAAACGACGATCTGGTAATCGGTCCAACGGCGGTTGAGGACGCGGTTGGGAAGGTTATTGGCGACGGCGTATGTGTTGTGGCGAGTGCGGAGGATGCAGACGGGGGCGCCGAGGGTCTGATTGGCGAGTGCGGCGGCCCAGTGGTCCTGGGAGGAGCTGACGTGGATGATGTCGGGCTTTTCGATGCGGATGCAGCGGCGGAAGTTTTGGAGGTCGTTGCGCCATGCGGCAGGCCGCAAGCCGCCGCGGAACGCAAACGAGTCGCGCGCGGGACATCCGGCGGCGGCCGCGGAGTTGACGAGTATGCTTCCTGGCCTGCATCCGATGGTGATTTTGTAACCGAGCTGGACGAGTTGGGCGGCGAGGTTGGAGACGTACCGGACTTGGCCGCCGCCGCCGAGGTGGGGGTCGGTGATGAGGATGTGGAGCGGTGCGGGGGTCAAGGGGATTCCGGATTTTGCCCGGGCTGGGGTTGGGAAGTGGCGGAGCCGGTGTCGTCGAGTTGGTCGGCGGGGGCGGTTTCGGGAGGGGGTGGCGGTGGAGCGTATTCGGCGAGCAGTCCGGTCACTTCATCATTTTTTTTATCGAGCGTGTCCATGGCGGCTGCGAGCTCGGCGTCGATGACTTCGAGATCCTGGGGTTGCTGAAGTTGAATTTTTTGTTTCTTGGCCATACCGCGCGATTCAGTCCGTAAAATGTTACGCCCCTTCAGGGCTTGCCGTTTTCAATTCCTGTTACCTGGGGCGTTGCCCCAGGCTGTTATGTTTAGCCCTTTCAGGGCTTGATGTGCCTCAAAAAGTGCGGCTGGTGCGCCTCAAAGCTGGAGCAGGGGCGATTGGCTCAATTGTTTGCAGAACCCGTCGAGCAGTTGTTTACGCTGGTGAATATCCGCGGGGGCTTTTGCGGAGGCCAGTATGCTCCAGGCGGCTTCCATGGTGCATGACGCGCATTGCTCGGCGGGCAGGGAGAAGTCGTCGTGCGCGGCGAGGTTGGCAATGCAGACGCTTGCGGCGAGCCTGGGGTTGTTGGCCTTGTCGAGGGGGCGGTGGGGCGCGGGGTGATGGCACCACAGCGAATCGACCAGCGACGCGGGGAGGTTCCAGTGAATGGCGAGGGCGGCCGCGGCGTCGGCGTGGTCGAACCCGAACGTTTCGGTTTCCAGCTCGCAGAGTCTGGAAGCGACACCGGCGGCGGCAATGAAGATTTGCTGGTAGGTTGAGCCGAGCTGGCGGAATAGGACCATCTTGCCCATGTCGTGTAACAGGCCGGAGGTGAAATCTTCGCCCTGCAAACCGAGAGCGAACGCCGCGCCGAGCCGTTTTGTGAGCGCGGCGACGGTGACGGAGTGGGTCCAGAAATCTTTCATCACGAGCGAGTTCTGGACCTCTTGATCCTGGAGTTGTTCGAGCACGCTGATGCCGAGTACGATGTTTCTTACTTCGCGTACGCCGAGTATAACGAGGGCCAGCTTGAGCGAGCCGACGTGTTGTTTCATGCCGTAGTAGGAACTGTTGCTGATTTTGAGGATTTTGGCGGTGAGGCCGGGATCGCGCTGAACGTGCTCACTGATTTGCGAGACGGCGGCGGCCGGATCGTCGGTGATTTGGAGGACTTCTGCGACGACGCCGGGGAGTGCGGGCAGTTCGCCGACACACGCAATCACGGCTTCAACGGCTTCATGTCGATTGATGTCCATTTTGTTGTAACCTTTATCGCAAAAGTAATAGCGGACACGGCGCATGGTTAAGGGCATACGCCGTAGTGCTTCCCACCACGAGTTCTCTGACTTTGGTGTGCCCATATGCCCCCATAATGAGCAAATCTGCCTCAGACTGCCTTGCGTAATCGACAATGGTTTCGCTTGGATCGCCTGGCTTTAGGACGTAGTCGACCTGCAATGAGACGCCTTTCAACAGGTTTCTGGCTTCCTCCAACAGACTGCGTGCCGATTCATCCCCCACCACGAGGACATGGCACGGCACCTGCCATTCTACTCCGATTCCGGCGGCTTTTTCCAGCGCAGTGCGCGCGTGGCCTGAGCCGTCGTAGGCGACGAGAAACAGGCGGTGGCGGAGCGTGTCGGTGCCGGTGACGAGTACGGGCCGCTTGGCTCTTCGGACAACGGCGGCGGTGGTCGAGCCGACGAGCCCGTCGAGCCATTCGGAATGCTCGCCGCCGCGGCCCATGACGATGAGGTCGGCGGCCAGGCTTCGGTCGACGATGCTGCGGACAACCATGCCGGTGACCTGTTCGGCCTCGCAGGGCACGCCGGCCTCGCGGCAGATGTCGACAAACGAGTCGAGCGCGGCTTTTCCACGTTCTTCGAGGAGCATGGCGATGTTACCCTGGTAGTTGACGTAGGGAGCGGTGCCGAGGGAAGCGGAGATGTCGCGGAGGAAGGGCCCTTCGAGGAGCTTAACGTCGACGACGTGGATGCCGAGGAGTGCGGCTTTGTATTGTTGGGCGAGTGCGACGGCATAACGAACGCCGCGTGCGGCGGGCTCGCTGCCGTCGGTGGGAACGAGGAACCGTTTCATCCGGTATCTCCTTTAACGAGGTCGCCGAACGCCCGCAACAGGCCGATGCCGTGTTTTTGGCTTTTTTCCGGGTGGAACTGGAATGCGAAGACGTTGTCGCGGCCAACCATGGCGGCGAACTCGACGCCGTAGACGCAGGTGGCGAGAACGAGGCTATCGTCGGCGGGCCGGGCATAATAGCTGTGGACGAAATAGACGTAGGGTTCGGGCGGGATGTCTTTGAACAGCCGGGCGGCCCGGCCGTCAACGGGTTTGATCCTGTTCCAACCCATGTGGGGGACTTTGAGGCCGGTTTTTCTGGCATCGGGAAAGCGGACAACCCTGCCGGGCAGGATTCCCAGGCCTTTTGAGATTCCGCCTTCCTCGCTTTCCTCGAAGAGCAGTTGGAGGCCGACGCAGATGCCGAGGAAGGGCCTGCCGCTCGAGGCGGCCTCGAGTATGGGTTTGACAAGCCTGCGGGCCTTGAGTCCGTTGTAGCAGTCTTTGAACGCGCCGACGCCGGGCAGTACGACGGCGTGTGCGGCGGCGATGACGCCGGGGTCGTCGGTGATGGTGGCGGCGTGGCCGGCCTTTTCGAATCCTTTCTGGGCGCTGCGGAGGTTTCCCATGCCGTAGTCGACAATAGCAATCACGCGGTAAGAGTTCCTTTGGTGGAGGGCACGCCGCCGACACGCGGGTCGAGCTTGACGGCTTCGGCGAGAGCCCGGGCAAATGCTTTAAAGACACCTTCAATGGAATGATGCACATTGTTGCCGTAGCGGAGCACGATGTGGAGGGTTGTTTTGCTGTTTACGGCGAATGCGCGGAAGAATTCCTCGACCAGTTCGGCGTCAAACTCCCCCACTCGGCCTTTCAGTGCGGGCGCGTTGAACGCCAGGAACGGCCTTCCGCTGATGTCGACGGCGACTTCGGCGAGTGCTTCGTCCATGGGCACGACGGCGTGGCCGAACCGGGTGATCCTGGCGGCGTCGCCGACGGCTTGTGCGAACGCTTTACCCAGGCAGATGCCGATGTCTTCGACGGTGTGGTGTGCGTCGATCTGGAGGTCGCCTTTTGCGGTGACATCGAGGTCGAACAGGCCGTGGCGGGCGATATGGGTGAGCATGTGGTCCAGGAAGCCGACGCCGGTACGGATGTTGATGGCGCCAGCGCCGTCGAGGTTGAGGCGGAGGTCGATCCGGGTTTCTTTTGTTTCTCTGTTGACTTCAGCGCGCCGCATGGGATTCTCCCGTGTTCATGTTTCCATTAGGGACACCCCCCACAACGCGCGCTAAGAAGCGCGGCCGGGGGGCGTCCCAACGTGATTATACAATTTGTTTAGCGTCCCAGGGAGAGGCGTTCGGCCAGGAACTGGGGCAGTCCTACCTCGATAACTTTTTCGGCAGCGAGTTTGATGGGGTATGGGACGCGGACAAGCTCGTATTCGTGCGTGTCGGTGTCGAAGAGTCCGAACGCGGCGCGTCTGTCGCCATCGCGGGGCTGGCCGACGGAACCGGGGTTTATGAGGAACGTCTCGTGTTCTTCGAGAATGAACCTTGTGACATCGTCGAAGGTGTCGATGGAACGGCTGCTGTCGGCGGAGAAGATGCCGGGGCAATGGGTGTGGCCGAAGAAACATACGGTGACGTTTTGTTCCCGGAGGAAGTTGAGGTGGGGCAGCACGTCTTCCCAAGTGAACATATAGGTGTCGCGGTCCATGGGAGATCCGTGTACGGCGAGGAAGTGCTCGAACCGGCGGGTATTTGGCAGGCTTCTGAGCCAGTCGAGATTGACGGCCTTGAGGTTTTCGCGTGTCCAGATAGCGGCGGCGAGTGCGACGGGATTGAACCCCCATGGTTCGGATGCGCCGCAGGCGACGGCATCGTGGTTTCCGCAGATGGTGGGAATCTGCCTCTCTCGGACGAGTTCGACGCATTCGTTGGGATTGCCGTTGTAGCCGACGACATCGCCGAGGCAGACGGTCTGGTCGACGCCGATCATGTCAATCTGATCGAGAACGGCAATCAGCGCCTGCAGGTTAGCGTGGATGTCGGACATAATGGCGTACTTCAACGTATCGCCTCCCGGGTTGGCGTGGCCATGGAGGGGGCTGCGCGGCGTGGATTACGCCCTGACTTGCACAGACCTTCGCATTGAGCCTCTTCACCGTAGCGTATTTTGCCTGAACGCGGCAGCGCTTTCAACAGGGTTCCGGAGCGAGTTAAGGCGCCGGTGCGGGTGCGGGAACGGGGGCTTGAGGCGCGGCGGCGGCCAGTTCGAGGTAGTTGGAGTAGATCCAGGGGGTCCACTCGCCGAGGATCTCGAGTTCGGCCTCGAGGCGGTATTTGCCGGGGCCTGGGGGTATGAAGTCGAAGTCAAACCCGATGCCCTGGGCGATTTGTCTGCCGTCCTGGATGACGGTGAAGCGGCACTCGTGCGGAGCGGCGGCGCGCAGTTTGACCGCGGGGTCGAACGGAATGGATTCGCCGATGGCGGCTTTCCCCTGGGGTCCTTCGGCCATCCATACGAACCCGCGGGCGTCGGCAATCGCATCAAAGGCTACAAATACCCTGCCGGCGCGGAGGGCTTGGATGAGGTCTTTTTCGGTGAGGTTTTGGGCGAGTATGTGGGTGTTGACGTAGCGGGCGGAAGTTTCGTACTTGTCCATATCAAAGCGGTGGATTTGCCGGCCGGGTTCGAGGGGCCCGAAGAGTATGCGGAGTGCGAGGCGGGAGAGCGCGTTGAGCTTGAACTCTTTGATGTTGAATTCCTCGGATTCGCCGCCGGTTCCTTTGAGGAGCAGGGTGTTTTTGGGTGTGTAGATGAATCGAATGCCTTGGTTCTGGTGTGCGTCGTTTGCGGCGATGCCGACGATTTTGCGGTTGCGGTTGAGCGTGTCAAGGCGTTCGAGGAAGGGGGTCGGCCGGTCAAAGATAAGGCGGAACGCCTGGTCGGGGTATTTGCGGATTGAGAACAGGATGTCGGGAAGCAGGGCCTTGTAGTCTTCGTCTTTGACGTCGACGTGGATGTTGTAGATTTCGATGCCGGTGAGTTCGTCGAGATGCCAGAGCCGTGGCTCTTCGCAGTGGGCGAAGAAGAGTACGCCGCCGGCTTCGGCGATTTTTCGGGCGGTGTCGCGGGGTTCGTCGCCGTTGCGGAGGATGGTGTCGTCTGGCAATCCCCAAGGCATGAATCCCTCACTCATTTCATAGCCGCGGACAAACAACTTGCCGTCATGGAGGCCTTTCCAGCCTTTTGAATAGTCGGCGACGTTGTTGTCGCAGTGGTCGGAGGTGAAGATGAAGTCGAGTTCACATTTTTTGAGGACGCCAAGGATTTCTTCGGGTGAGACGACCGAGTCATGGCTGAGCTCGGTGTGGTTGTGCATGATGCCGCGGTATTCGTTCCAGGCATAGCGCAGCGGCGGAGTAACCCGCTTGGCGCGTATGGCGTCCCAGGCTTTCTGCTGGCGGGGAAAGAGGACGAAGCGGTTGTAGAGGGGCTTTCGAAACACGATGCCGAATACGACAACCGCAATGAGGACCAGGATGACAACAACCCGCGCGCCCCAAACGAGGCCGGCGCGCAGACACCCGCGTTTTTGTCTTTTGTTTTGCATGAGGGGAAGATACCTTATGGGTGGCTGAGCGGTCAAGCATGGCGGCGGAGGAACGGAATTGCGGATCTTGGATTGTGGATTGGAGGAGCGGGCGGCGCAGACGTGGAAGCAGGAAAGGCGGCCCGGCACGTTTTCCTTAACTTGACAGGGGGTCTGGAGAGCCGGTAATCTTACGTGAATTTGCTCAACGTGCAGGGAGGTTTTCCTATTAAGCGCGGATCAGTTAAGGCGGCTAAGAAGCCGCATTCAGAATCTTTGTTCGCGACCTTGAGCCAATATCTAGGCGTCGTGCGCAGGTGTTGTGAACAAAGATTCTAAACATCGGGAAAGTGGGAGAATGTACGTTCCAACGAGATTGTTTTTGACCCGGGGTGTGGGCCGTCATCGCGAGAAACTTTCGAGTTTCGAGATGGCCCTTCGCAACTGTGGCATCGCGCAGTTTAACCTGGTTCGTGTATCGAGCATTTACCCGCCGGGATGCAAGATAATCAAGATTGAGCAGGGGTTGCCGGAGTTGAGGGCGGGCCAGATCGTTCACGTGGTGATGAGCGAGGTTGCGACGAACGAGCCGCGCCGTTTGATGGCGGTGGCGGTAGGCGTGGCGATCCCGCGCGACCCGAACCAGTTCGGGTACCTTTCCGAGCATCACAGTTTCGGGCAGACGCAGAAAAAAGCCGGCGATTACGCGGAGGATCTGGCGGCGGAAATGCTGGCGACGGTGATGGGTGTTAAGTTCGACATGGACAAGAGCTGGGACGAAAATCGAGAGATCTGGCGGATCAGCGGGAAGTTCGTGCGTACGATGAACCTGACTCAAACGGCGCTTGGGGACAAGGATGGGCGTTGGACGACCGCGCTGGCCGCAGCCGTTCTGATACCGTAACACAACGCGCGCCAGTTTTTCGGCGGCCGCACCGGGTGTTCGAGCCGGGCGCGGCCTTGCTTATGCGGGAGGGTTTCAACAGCATGGACGGCCAGTCGAGTTTTCTTTTGGGGAAGAAGATCGCGGCGCCGGCGGTGCGGGCGGGTATGACGGTTCGCGAGCTGGTGGAGTCGACGTTTCTGGCGTACAACAGCGCGCGGCTGAAAGAGGCTTGCCGGCTGTTCACGGTGAAGATGCTCGAGCCGACCGTGACGATCGGGATGTCGCTGAGCGGGGCGTTGACGCCGGCGGGGCTGGGCTCGTCGTGCATGATTCCGCTGATCGAGAACGGGATGGTGGACTGGATCGTGAGCACGGGGGCAAACCTGTACCATGACACGCATTTTGCGCTGGGGAAAAGCCTGCACGCGGGCAGCCCGTTCGAGAATGACACGGTGTTGCGTGAGAACGGGATTGTGCGCATCTACGACGTGCTGTTTTCGTATGATGTGCTGCTGGATACGGACCGGTTTTATTACGAACTGATGTTCGTGGAGGAGTTCCAGCGGACGATGGGTACGGCCGAGTTCCACCATCTGGTGGGGAAGTATCTCGAGGCGCGGGAGGAGGCGCTGGGCCTGAAAGGTACGAGCCTTTTGGTGGCGGCCTACCGCGCGGATGTGCCGGTGTACACGTCATCGCCGGGGGACAGTTCGATCGGGATGAACGTGGCGGCGGCGGCGCTGAAAGGCAGCCATTGCGCGATCGATCCGAGCCTCGATGTCAACGAGACGGCGGCGATTGTCTATGAAGCGGCGCGGAACGGGCACAGCGCGGTGGTGATTTTCGGGGGCGGGTCGCCGAAGAATTTTATGCTGCAAACGGAACCGCATATCCAGGAAGTGCTGGGGCTCGAGGAGTCGGGGCATACGTATTTCGTGCAGTTCACGGACGCCCGGCCGGACACGGGCGGTCTGAGCGGGGCCACGCCGTCGGAAGCGGTAAGCTGGGGAAAAGTAGACCCCGAATACCTGCCGGACGCGATTGTGTGCTACCTGGACACGACAGTGGCGATGCCGATCCTGACCGCGTACGCGATCGACGCACATGCCCCCCGCCCGCTGCGGCGGTTGTACACGCGGCGGGGTGAAATGTTGAACGTGATGGCGGCAGCCAGCCCCACCCGGCCGGCAAGGGAGGCGTAGGCGGATGGCGGGCGGGCTGCCGATCGAAAAAAACTTCCTGGGACTCGAGGCGGGCCAGTCGGATCCGGAGACGTCGGGGGTGATCGTGGTTCCTGCGCCGTTCGAGGCGACGTCGTCGTACGGGACGGGATCGCGGCGTGGGCCGGGGGCGATCCTCGAGGCGTCGCACCAGGTGGAGTTTTATGATTGCGCGCTGGGGTTTGAACCGGTGCAGGCGTGCGGGGGCATCGCAACGGTAGAGCCGGTTCCGTTTGAGGACTTGCTGCAACAAACGGGCGCGGTCGCCGGGGCGGCGTTTGCGGATCGGCTCGAGGAGGCCGTGGGGCGGTGGCTGGACCGGGGGAAGTTCGTGGTGACGCTTGGGGGCGAGCATAGCGCGGTCATCGGGGCGGTTCGTGCGCACGCGAAGCGGTTTCAAGACCTGACGGTGGTCCAACTAGATGCGCACAGCGATCTGCGGGAAGAATACCTGGACAACCCGTGGAGCCACGCGAGCGCGTTGCGCCGGATCCTCGAGTTTCACGACCACGCGGTGCAGGTGGGCATCCGGAGCGAGGAGAGCAAGGAAAGGCAGACGGCGCGCGAGTTTGGGGTGAAGACGTTCTATGGGCACGTGATCGCGCGGCAGGCTGAATCCGGCGCGGACTGGATCTCGGGTGTGGTGTCCGCGGCGAGGGCGCGGGTTTATGTGACGCTCGATGCGGACGTGTTCGACCCGTCGCTGGTGCCGGGGACGGGCACGCCGGAACCGGGGGGTCTGACGTGGCACCAGGTGGACCGGCTGCTCGAGCGGTTGTGCGGGGAACGGGAAGTGGTAGGTTTTGACGTGAGCGAACTGGCGCCAATCGAGGGTGTTCGCGTTTCGGAATATACGGTGGCGAAGCTGATCTACCGGTTCATCGGGTACAGGTTCGGGTGACTGCCGATTGCGGGGAAGGTCATGCCGAGGCACCGTACGGACGGACGAACACGGACCGGCACGGACTAACGTGGAGTCGCGGAGCCGCAACCCAAAACGCATCGGAAGGTGTCATTCTGAGGAGCGCTGGCCACTGACTATCATCCCACAACGCTGGCTTGCTTCCAGCGCGACGTGAGAATCCCCCCGGTATTATGGCGGGTGTGGGCAAAGTAGAAGAATGATCAAGACGCCACTGGTTGCAACCGAGGAGATCCTCACGCCCGCCCACATCGTAAGCCGGAGTGAAGGAGATAACCAGTGGCTGGGCGGGCTCAGGATGACAGGCTTTGATCTAAGGCCGGCTGAAATTTCTTCGAAAAACTACGTGAAATTGACAGACAGTAGTACAAACAAACACCGCAAGAATCAGCGGAGCCAAGAAGACTCGAGATGCGGTGCCTTGACCAGTTGGGTCTATTCCAGTTGCAGGTCTACGCGGGCGGTTTCGGGGGTGGTTTGTGAGCTGCCGTAGAAGGTGACGACGAGTTGGCGTTCGGGCACGCCCAAGTCGAGTAGAAAGCGTCTGACGTTTTCGGCGCGGAGGCGCGAGAGGTCCATGGCGTCGGACTCGGGTTGGGCGGGATTACCGTGGCCGGAAAGGCGCAGCCTAAGCCTCGGCCATTCGGCGAGCCGTTCTTTAACTCCGCGTAGGTAGCCTTTGGCTTCGCCGCTAAGATCGCTCCCTCTTTCGGTGAACAGCACGGGCTCGAGCGCGGGCAATTGGTCGGGCGCGCCGTCGTGGTCTTTGTAGCCGTTGACGGTTTCGGGCTCGTTGGGACTGACGTCGGTCTTGTCGGGAACGCCGTCGCGGTCGTTGTCGGGATCGGGCGCGCCGTCGTCGTCCTCGTAGTTGTCCAAGTCTTCGGCGAGACGTGGGTCGGCGTCTTCGAGGTCGGGGATTTGGTCGTTGTCGGCGTCTTGGTGGAGAATGGAGTCGAGATCGGCCTGGGCGAGTTCGAGCGCTTTTTGTGCGCGCGGCCATGCGGCGGGGTAATTGAGGGTATGTTCGGCCCTGCTGAGCATGGCGGTGAGGTTGGCATAGATGATGGGGGCGCATTGGACGGCCTTGTCCCTGTCCAGATCGAGGTAAGCGGCTTTAAGTTGCTGGAACTTTGCCTGGCATTGCTCGAAGGAGGCTGGTGGCGCGGGCGGTTCGGGTGTGGACGAGTCGATGGGGCACAGACGTATGGCGGCTTCGCTCATTTGTTTGGCAAGGCCGGCGTAATCCCACATGGCCTGCCTGTCGCCGAGCCGGGCCTGGTCGCGGGCGATGGCCAGGTATTGCAGGGCGGAGAAGTATTCGTAGGGGGCAG
>Ga0315285_10001526_pt1 | contig 24336 bp, 18 predicted proteins | sample YL17G09_36_MG_FD_203698 | JGI IMG/M metagenome (GOLD analysis project Ga0315285, IMG submission 203698) | Sediment microbial communities from Yellowstone Lake, YNP, Wyoming, USA - YL17G09_36 | ecosystem: Environmental > Aquatic > Freshwater > Lake > Sediment | place: USA: Wyoming | collected... | reverse complement strand
TCAATTGTGTTGACCTCGAAAGACGGCAGCATCTGGCTGCGAGCGCGACCGATCTGCCCCGCGAATACATCCAGGCATACGCACCGATTGATTGGCACTGTGATTTCAAGGCCGGGTGCAGATGGGAGCCGGAGGAGCTTTACCTGGACGTGCGTTTCGATCACATTCCCGGTGCGGACATCAAGATCCCGTGGGAGCTTTCGCGCTTTCAGCATCTGGGCCCGCTCGCCTGGTGCAAGCGCGACCGGGGTGCCGTCGAGTTTTTGCTGCAGGCGAACGACTGGATCGCCGCGAACCCGGCTGGCCGCGGCGTGAATTGGAAGTGCACGATGGACGTTGCGCTTCGCGCGGTGAACTGGATATGGGGCATTCGCCTGTTCGAGCCGGAAATGGCCCGCTACCCCGTGGCGCTGGGCCAGGTCGTCCGAAGCCTCCATCTGCACGGCCACCATATCGAAAACAACCTGGAATACGACGAGGAAAACACCGGCAATCACTACCTTTCCGACATCGCGGGGCTCATTTACATCGGCGCGGCGTTTCCCCAGTTTCCTGAGTCCGACTGCTGGCTGCTGTTCGGATTGCAGGAGCTCGTATCCGAGATGTCGCGGCAGGTTTACGACGATGGCGCGGGCCATGAGGCATCGACCAGCTATCATCGGCTGATCGCCGAGTTATTCGCCTCATGTGCATCGCTTGCGGAGCGCCTCCCCGCGGAGCGCAGGCTGAGGCTGAAAGCGGTAGACGCGGGGTTGCATCGCGTCAGGCCGCAGTTGCGTGCTCCCGGTGCAACCGGGCTCAACCTCGCCGCCGCCGGGGCGTTGTTGCCAAGGGCGTTCTACCTGCGCCTCGCAAAGATGGCGGAATTCACTGCGGCGCTGACGAAGCCGAATGGGCTGGTCCCGCAGTTCGGCGACAACGATTCCGGCCGGGCTCACAAGCTGGTTCCCGTGGCGAATGCAGACGCGCGCGACCATCGGCACGTTGTCGCCCTGATAGGCGAGCTGACGGGGCGCCAGGATCTGAAACAGGCGGCCGGACCTCTCGCAACAATTGAAGCAAGCCTGATCGCCGGGGGCCTGAATGGCATCGTTTCAATTCCGGCGCCCGCGCCGGTCGCGACCGGGCCAACCCTGTTTGCGAACGCGGGCATCGCGGTAGTGCGGCGAGGGCAAGCGTACTTGGCGGTGACTTGCGGGCCCAACGGGCACAAGGGTCGCGGTGGACACGGGCACAACGACAAGCTGTCGTTCGAGCTCAATTTGGCCGGCCACGATGTCATTGTCGACGGCGGATCGCCAGTCTATACGTCTGATCCGGGGACCAGAAACCGGTTTCGCGGCACCGCCGCTCACAGCACAGTCGCCGTAGCCGGCATGGAGCAGGACGGGTGGCGCGATGGGCATGGAGGGCTGTTCTCGCTGCCGGAGTACTCGCGACCGGAGCTCTGGATCGAGAGGGAGGGCGCCATCGCCGGACGGCATCGCGGCTACGGCCCGCCGCACACCAGGCGGTTCAACCTGGAGGAAGACCGGTTGATCATCGAAGATAGCCTGGACATGACAGCCAAGAAGAGGCTCTGCTTCAATTTTGATCCGGGCGTAGAATGCCAGAAGCTAGAGTCTTCCGGCGATTGGGTGAGCCTCGGCATGCGGCACTGCTCGGGCATTCGATTGCAGTTGCTTGTCGCTGGCGCACACACACCAGTCATCGGTGAAGGCGCGTTCAGCGAAGGCTACGGACTGCCCGTACCGTCACGCAATCTATGCGTGGTCATGGCGGCGACGAGCGTCCGGACAGAGATAAAGTGGAGTCGCTAGGAAACATGCCGTCTCCGTCTCCCAGAGTGTTCATCGTCGTGCCCGTCTACAACCGCGTTGCGACGACGTGCAATTTTCTCGCGCTGATCAGCGAGCAATCCTATCCGTCGATAACGGTGGTTCTGGTGGACGACTGCTCGACCGACAACACCGTGCAAGTCGTCCAGGAGAGGTTCGGGCGCTTGGTGGATCTCGTCCTGGTTCGGACGAAGGGGGATGCCTGGTGGGGCGGGTGCGTGCACAGGGGCTTGGAGGAGGTTCTGAAGCGGGCGAACGACGCCGATTGCGCGCTCCTGATGAACGACGATGTGGCGTTTGACACGGAGCTCGTCGCCGGCCTGGTGGAGGCCCACAGGCGCTCGCCAAGCGCGGTCCTAGCGGCGTTGCCGGTCCTGGATGGCCGGGTTCACGGTCCGGGGTCGAACATGCTTTGCTGGCCGCTTGCGCTGACATCGAGACCTTACGAGGGGCGCGAGCTTTCAAGCACTAAGCTGCCGGAATTGATTCCCGTTCAGTTCCAGTTCGCCCATGCCACGCTCTACCCGCTGATCGTCCTGAAAACGATAGGCAATGTCGCCTGTCGCGCGCTTCCGCACTACCACGCCGATGGCGAGCTCTCCTACCGGGCGGTGCGGCACGGCTTTCCCTCGTTCGTGGTCACATCTGTGCGGGTGTTGTGCGATCCCCACAGCACCGGCTTGTTCAACTTTTTCCACAATGATCACAATTGGAAAGACCTGATACCGTCTTTCTTCCGCTTCAAATCGATCAACAATGTGCGCCACCGCTGGCAATTCGCGAGATTGTGCAGCCCTGCGATCTGGCGATATCCCTATTTCGTGAGTCATGTCCTGAAGTCGTTGATTCGTTCCATCGCCATACTGCTGCTCGGAGACAAGAGCATTCCGTTGAAGGTGAAGAAGGAAAACCGCGCCTGAGCGCCGGCCCGTCGAACGTTGTGCGTACTGGATCAATGTCATGTTGCTAGGCACCCGGTTATTGCCCGTCATCAAGGCCGAGCACCGCTTGAGCTCGTTCGTCGTCGCATCCAACTGCCTTCCCAGCACGGTGAAAACCGCGTATGGGCGCTGGCGCAGCAGATTGGGACTGGCGCTCTATCGCTCTCGCTACTGCCCGGTGCCCACGTCTCCGAACTGCGTGCTGTCGGCGGTGCTTCGGCCGGGCGACGTCTACATAGACGTGGGCGCGAGCGAAGGGCAGATGGTGTGCCTGGGCAGTGTCGCCACCGGTGCCCGCGGGCGCGTCTATGCTTTCGAGCCCCGACAGCAGGCGGTCAGGCATTTGCGCCGCCTGTGCGCGGCTTATGGCATGAGCAATGTCGAACTGTTCGAGAACCTGGTCGGCGACCGCGAAGGTGACTGCCAGCTTTTCGAAAGTGCTGACGCCCCGGAATCCTCTTCGGTCTCGCCCGACTGGGTCGGGGGCGTCGCCAGCTCCTACCCGATGGTGACGCTCGACGCCTGGGCCAAGAGAAATTCAGTCTTGCGGGCAGACCTGATGAAGATCGACGTCGAAGGAGCGGAAATAAAGGTTCTTCAGGGAGCCGCCGGGTTCCTGAGGACCGTGCAACCCATCGTCATTCTCGAGATCCGTGACCGCGAAGTCCGCAGGCGCAGTTTCGGCTACGACGTCCCGGACCTCATGGAGCTGCTGCGCGCGGCGGGCTACGAGGAGTTCTATTGCCTGCGCCGCCCGGGATTGGCCAGAATCAGCACCGGCGCCGACATCGGCGATGAAGACCACGACATGGTTGCGCTCTGCCCTCGAAAGAGTTCTCATCAGAACGCGAAGAACCGCATGAAGATCGCTTTGGTGCGATGACCCAGAAGCTGATGCGTATCGAATCTGTAGTGCACACCAACCATAGCGTGGCTCTTGAGGAGCGCATCCGAAAGGAGGCAAGGACGCTCACGCAGGCCGGTCACGCCGTGCATATCCTTGCCCTCGAGTTGGAGAACAAGTCCGGTCACGGGGTGACCCAGGAAGGCATTCCGTACCAGACGATCCGCCTCTGGACCCGGGAGCTTTTTGCGCGCAGGCGGTTCCTGTGGGTGAAGGCGCTGGAAATGCAGCTGCGCTTTATGCTCGTCCTGCGAAGGCGGGAATGGGAAGTACTATGGGTGAATGATCATACGATTCTGGGGGTGCTGGTCTACGGTTGGTTCTGCAAGCTTTTTTCAGGGAACAAGCGCTTGATCTGGGACCAGCACGAGCTCGGTCCCGAACGGATTCTGCGCTGGAGGCTCTATCACTGGCTGCTCGGCGCCTGCGACGCCGTCATCCACGCCAACGAGGAAAGAGCGGCGCACTTGAAGGCGCGCGTACCGGCCAGCTTGCACTCCCGGTTCCTAATCGTTGAAAACTATCCCGACAGGGCGTTTGCCGAGCTCCCCCCCGGCAAGCAGCCTGAAAAGTTCCGGCGCTGGCTCAACGGCGCTCCCTATTGCCTGTTTCAGGGCGGTGCGTACTCGCACCGCAAGATATTCGAGTCGATCGAGGCCATCTACAGGCTGCCAGCCATGAAGCTGCTCGTACTGGGTCCCTGCGACGACGAGATGCGCTCGGCCATCGCGGCCCGATGGCCGGCTTATCAGGAACGCGTGTACATCACGGGATGGACTCCGCCCGGCGAATTCGTGCACTACATGGACGGGGCGCAGGCGAGCCTGGTTTTCTACGAGAACATCGACCAGAACCATTGGCTATGTGCGCCCAACCGTTTCTACCATGCCATCCTGCGCGCCATCCCGGTCGTCTGCGGCTCCAATCCTCCCATGCGCAGGATCGCCCAGACCAGCCAGCTGGGCGTGATTTGCAGCAGGAACGGCGAGGACTCGGGGGAAATCGCCGACGCGATTGAGCGGATTGAGGCGTCCCATGAGGTGTTCCGCGACAATGCCCGCAGGGTTCGGGATCAGTATGTTTGGCAGAGTCAAGACCGTACACTGCGACAGCTTTTGCGAGAGAAATGACTAGGGTGGGTTCTCACAATCAAAGCAGCCAAACAATGGAGCAGGCCAGGCTAATGAAAGAGCGGATGGCAACCGACGAAGCAAAGAAACTATACAAAGAATGTGCCGCGACGGTCGAATGTGTCAATGCACGGAGGCGCAATCGAAGTTTGGTGCGGCTACCGGTGCGTGGATTAACCAAAGTGAAGAGCGTTGCCTTGCTGATTGTGCTGGCGGACAACCTGATGAGGATAGTGCGACTGGCACCGGAGTTGATCGGCATAGGGACAAGTACGTCCGTTATTCCAGAAATGGCTGGCTGAAGGCTGAAAATAAGGGGAAATCGTCTAATGAACCGTCGGTAGCGAGCATAGTTATGCGTTATATATACCCTACCCCGAAGTGGGGTGAATTACCCCGGTGCTCAATTGACGGCTGTTGAATTTGAAAAAATCACATACTCTGAGTAAAAGGACGGCATTGATATGGTATCTGTGAATGAAGTCAAAGCCTTCTGGGAGGCGAATCCCCTCTGCGCTGAGTTCATTCCTTATGAGCCAGGGACCCCAGAATTTTTTCGCGAGCATGATCGGCTGAGATTTGAGAGCGAGCCGCCAGAGATTCAGCGCCGCTTCTACGAATGGGATCAGCACTCCGGAAAGCGTATTCTGGACGTCGGTTGCGGTATTGGTTACGTCGCGGCTCTTTACGCCAAGGGCGGCGCAAAGGTCACTGCCGTGGACATCACCGAAAAGGGCGTAGAGATCACGAAGAAGCGCCTCGCTTATCTCGGCTTGTCGGGTGAAGTCCAGGTCGCGAACGCAGAGGAATTGCCGTTCCCGAATGATTCATTCGACGTTGTCACCTCGTTTGGGGTTCTCCATCACACCCCCGACACAGCGAAGGCACTGCGTGAGGTACTCCGAGTGTTGAAGCCAGGCGGGACTACCTACCTGATGTTCTACCATCGGAACTCGTTCGCCTATCGGGTGCTATTTCCTGCGAAGCGCCTCCTGCAATCGTCATGGAGAGGGAAGTCCGCACAGGATCAGGTGAATGCAGTGGACGGGGCTGCAAACCCGCTAGGAAAGGTCTATACGCGGCAAGAGATTACTGCACTGTTGCCCGGCTTCATGGCGTTCCGCTTCTCCACTTGGGAGTTGAACTTCCACCATGCCGGGAAAATCCCGAAGCCCCTACGCGACTTCATGGCCTCCCGTTGGGGTTGGTTCCTGTATGTAAGGGCAACGAAGACTTAGCCTTCGACTAGCCTCGCAAAATTAAAGTATCCTTTGCTTCCTGTTGGATTCCGCTCAGGCTTCATCCAACCACCCGATTTATGGTTCTGTCGCATTACAGTGCCGTAGGCACAACTTCGACTATGTTGGTGGCCGTTGAATCGTTGAATCGGTCGGGCAGATGCAATGCTGAAGATGAGTGGCATGCGATTTCCGCGGGAAATCATTCTGATGTGCATCCGTTGGTACGCGGCGTACCCACTGAGTTATCGCGACCTTGAAGAGATGATGCAAGAGCGCGGGGTGTCTGTTGAGGTTAGATCACGACCATTTCAGTGGCTCAACTGAGAACACGCCCTAGTGAGTAGAAGCCCTGGCACCATTCGTTAAGACAGTCCGAAGGGGTTCGTTAAGTGCAATTTCTGCGGGTTGAAGGTTATCCACGGCGGCGCGCGCTGCCCACAGCCAGATTATTGGCTATGTCCTAAGCTAATAGAATGTGTTCAATTGCCGGCTATTCTGGATCCTTTGATCCCTCATTGCTTGGGGTGGTGAACCGTCTTCAGGCTCACCGCGGGCCAGACGACGCTGGCAAAGGGTTAACGTCGGACGACAGCGGCGTGGCGGCGCAGATTAGGTGGGACGCGAGCCGCTTGGTTTGCCCGCGGTGTCGTTCTCGCGTGGAGGAACGAGCTAGGGACCGCCTCTCGTGTATCGCGTGCGGCGAGGACTACATGCTTCGGTCTGGCATACCAATCTTTCTTTCGCCGACGGAGTATGAGGCGTGCCGGAGGAAGCTCGCCGCGAAGCAGTGGTTGTGGGACCGATATGCGTCCGCGCGGCGGGATTCGCTCCTCACCCGGATGTATTACGATTGGTGGGTGTCGGAAATGCTCCGGGAAGTGCCGCCCGACCAGTGCGGCCCGATCCTGGAGCTTATGTGCGGAGGCGCGGAGATTAGTCGTCGATTGCCTTCGCGGTTCGCATCAGTCGTGGCGTTCGACCTAAATGTTGTGATGCTCGAGCGGGCGGCACGCGAACTGGGGCGGCTAGGGGAGAGCCGGGTGACTTTTGTCGGCGGAAGTGCTGACCGGCTGCCATTCCCGGATGGTTCAATTCCGGTCGTGATGGTCCAAGGGGGCCTGCATCACGTCAAACCGATTCTCGCAAGCGTGCTTCGCGAAGTCGCCCGCGTCTTGGCGCCGGACGGAATCGTGGTGGCATCGGAACCGGCCAACGATAACCGTGTCATTCGGCGCTTTCGCCAATGGCAATACACGAGATCAAACATGCACGGGGAGGGCGAGCAGGGGTTTGTGCGAGCCGAGCTGGCCGGGCGGCTGTTCGAGGCCGGCTTAAGACTGAGGCGCTACCGGCGATTCGGGTTCCTGGGGTATATGCTGATGGGCAACACGGATCTCCTCCCGGTGCTGGCCAACTGCTCGTGGGCATGGCTAGGCCGCGCGTTGCTTTTCGCTGATACGCTGCAAGCGAGAGTGCCGCTCCTCAGGGGCCTCCTGTTTGCAAGCCTCTTCATAGCTGCTAGGGAAGACACACAACGTTTACTAAGCCCCTTCCGCGAGAGCTAACTTGTCGTGCAGTTCAACATACTGGCGCAATGCTTCAAGGTGAGAAGGCTTGGTTTCCTTTCCCTTAATATTCAGTTCAGCAGTAACGTCTTTTCCGAGTGTCCATGTAACAGCTTGAATTGTAAGCGGTTCTCCCGCTCTATTTGCTCCCTTTAAGATTTCAGGTTCCCGGCCGGAGGACAAAATCACTTTTGAGTGATAATTTACAGAACGACACACTAACCTCCGGATGAACTACTCTTGATTCCGAAAAATCGTGGCTGCTAGAATCATTCACCTGACCTTTGCGAGCGCGGCTTTCTATCATGGAGACCTCGCAAGGAATTGAAGCAATGCGCATTTGTCTAGTGAATCCTCCCATTTCGCGCCGGCAACGCTACGGAGGGCTCAGTAGCATCGGGAGCCGTCTGCCGCCTGTAAACCTGGCACTTTTGGCCGCAGTGGCACGCCGGGCAGGGCACGACGTAACTCTGCTGGACGCTGAACGATTCGGGTGGGATATCTCGGAGACTGCATCGAGGGTCCTTGCTGTTTGTCCCGATCTGGTTGGTCTCACCGCAGTTACGCTCAGCGTCACTGCGGCCGCTATGGTAGCGGATTGTCTAAAACGCTCCCCCGCCAGCGTAACGGTCTGCATCGGCGGCGTCCATGTCACCAGCAATGCGGAAGAAACGTTGCAGAGGTTCCCGAGCATCGACGTCGGCGTGCTCGGTGAGGGCGAGAAGACCCTCTTGGAACTGGCCGGCGCGCTCGGCAAAGGCACCAGCCTGGACCGGGTGGATGGCCTTATGTTCCGGCGTGGCCAGGAACTCGTGCGCACCGCACCGCGCCAGCCCCTGACCCCGGAGGAGATGGAAGGTCTTCCCTGGCCGGCCTGGGACCTGCTCCCCGATTTCACTCGGGCCTACCGCCCCGCCCTCCATAGCTTCCGTCGTCTGCCCTGTGTCTCGTTGGTAACGTCGCGAGGCTGTGTGGGCCGTTGCACCTTTTGCGACCGGACAGTCTCAGGCAGCCGAGTGCGAGGATTCTCGGCAGAGTACCTGTACACCATGATCCGAGACCTGGTCTATCGGTACAAGGTCCGTGAGGTGATGTTCCATGACGATAACTTCGTGATGCTCCGGAACCGGCTCCGCTCGTTCTGCGAACTGCTGATCCGCGATGGCCCTAGCATCACCTGGTCGTGCAACGCTCGGGTGGACATGATCAACTTGGAATTGCTCCACCTGATGAAACGTGCGGGCTGCTGGCAAATCGGCTACGGCATCGAGAGCGGCAGCCAGGAGATCTTAGACTCCCTTGGTAAGGGAATCACATTGGAGCAGGTGCGTCAGACGCTGGTATGGACGCGGGAGGCAGGCATTGAGTCTCGGGGATACTGGATGATTGGGGTGCCGGGCGAGACCCGCGACACTCTCCGCAAGACACGGGAACTGTTGATGGAATTGCCGCTGAACGACTTTTCAATGAGCATGTTCGCGCCTCACCCGGGAAGCCAGATCACGCGGGAATTGCTGGACCAGGGGAAGATCGCGCCGGACTGGGAGAGGGACAGTGGCTTCATGGTCACCTACGTCCCCGAAGGGCTGTCGGCGGACGAACTGGTCACCACGCAGCGCCGGTCGATTCTCGGCTTCTACTTGCGGCCGCGTATCATCTTGAACTACGCGAAGCGTATGGCAAGCTCGCCCGCAGCTTGGTTGCCGTTGTGCAAAGCCGTTTGGCAGGTCGCGCGCCACCGTGCGGCTTGAATGCAGGCTTGGAGAGACCTGGAGAGACCGCGATGAGCAGCTTGTGGCAGGAGCTCTGAAATGGCGAACGGGTGCAGGACACATCATCTTAATGCTTGCGACGCCTGGCGCTTAGGGTCTTCGAGGTGAATTTGGGGAATGGAAGTCCGGACCGGTGCCGGGCAGTTCGCTCAGACAGATCGGTCCCCTGGGAATCAACCACCATCCGCTCCCCGGCGTGTCCCGGCGGGGCTTCCTCTTCCAATCAGGGGCGGATTGCACGTTGAAGATGCTAATCAACCAAATGGCCGCCAGGACGCACAGAACGGCGTTTGGCGGGCGCTGGCGGGGCGAAATGTGCTAATCATCGCGTATGTCGCGGCAGGGAGGCGGCAGGAGCGGCGACGCGGCAGCTGGCGTTCCGGTCGGGCCGTGCTAATCTAACCATGCCAGAATGCTAGCCAGGCGCGCTAAAGAGTGCGTTGGTCGCGCGTCTGTTCGCGCGGGAAGCACAGAGTGCTACATACGGCGGCTCCGTGGGCCATGCTAAGCAGGTAAATCCCTCTAGCAAGGTGTTTGCTCGTCCTGGGGTGCCAGGATCCTAACGCGAGTGCTAAGCAGGTAACGCGACGGCAATGAGCTGAAAGCTCGTGAGCATCGTTGCTCCCGTCTATAACGAGGAAGCGGTAATCGCGGAGTTCGTGTCCCGGACGCTGGCTGCGATCACGGGTCTGGAGCAAGAGTACGATTTCGAGCTCATCATTGTGAATGACGGCAGCGATGACCGGACGATGGAGATCTTGGCTGAGTCGATGAAGAAGGATAACCGACTAAGGGTGGTGGAGTTGAGGCGGAACTTCGGGCAGACGCAGGCCATACGGGCGGGGCTGGACCAGGTCAATGGCGACATAATCGTGACCATGGACGCCGACCTGCAGCACTTCCCGGAGGAAATCCCGTGCTTCTTGGAAAAGCTGCGGGAAGGCCACGACATGGTCTGTGGCTGGCGACGGCAGAGGGAGGACCGCGTCACGAGGTGGTGGCCGTCTTGCGTCGGGAATTACCTGATAAGGAAGATCTCGGGCCTGCACATTCACGACATCAGCACCACTTTCCGCGCTTACCGCGTCGAGATCGTTCGCGAGCTCGAGCTATTCGGGGAGTTTCACCGGTACATTCCAGTACTTGGACATCAGATCGGAAGCCGAATCGCGGAGATCCCCATTCGAAACGTCGATCGGCCGGCAGGGAGATCAAACTACGGTCTGGGACGGACCCTGGGGGTCGGTCTCGACCTCGTGCTGCTGTATTTTTTTACGCACTATCTTGACCGACCGATGCGCGCGTTCGGGAAGATCGCGTCGATGATCTTTGCGGTGGGGGGAGCGATCATCGCAGCGCTGGTGGCGTATGCCTATACGTACAACATCCACGCCGTCCAGGAGCATAGCGGCTGGTTCCTGATGGCGGTCGTCTTGATTCTCACGGCTGTGCAGGTTATTCTAGCCGGCATCGTCGCGGAGATTCTCGTCCGTATCAGATACGGGCGGGGTGACCACCGGGTGTACCGGATCCGCCGGATCTGGACCTCTGGCGAGAGCTCGTGAATATGTGCGGGATCGTCGGGATCCTTACCAGGCAAGGAGCGGCATCGCAGTACTCCGAGATATGGCCCGAGTTTGTCAATCACCTGTACCACCGGGGGCCCGACGAGGGCGCGTTCTGGTCGGAGGGGCCCTTTTTCCTGGGAAGTAGGCGCCTCAGCATCATTGATTTGAAGACGGGTAGCCAACCCATGGGTTCAGAGGATGGCTCGCTCGTCGTCGTTCACAATGGGGAGATTTATAACTACATAGAACTGCGCGAGGAACTGCGCCGGTTGGGTTGTCAGTTCCGGACGGAGTCCGACACCGAAGTGCTGTTGCACGGTTATCGTGTCTGGGGTGAAGAGTTGCCGGCTCGCTTGACAGGAATGTTCGCCTTCGCGATTGTGGACCGGCGCGCCGGCAGCTTGTTTTTGGCGCGCGATCGGTTCGGCGAGAAGCCGCTGTTCTGGACGGCAAACCCCCAATTTGTGGCGTTCGCGTCCGAGGTGCGTCCACTCGCGGCCCTGCCCGCTGTGCGACGAGAACTGGATGCAGAAGGTCTCGGAACTTTTCTGTCGCTGAATTACGTTGCGGGAACACACACGCTGCTCCGAGGAATCGAACGGGTGGCGCCAGGTGGCTGGCGGCTATTCACCGTGGACGGAGACAAGAGCGGGACATATTGGTCTCCGCCTAGGGCTGCGATCCGAGAGACCGGGTCTGTAGATGAGCTCCGGGAAACGCTGGCCTATCGTCTCGATCATGCTGTGAAGCTGTGTCTCCGCAGTGATGTCCCAGTTGGGATCTTTCTTTCCGGGGGATTAGATTCGTCCGCGATCGCGGAATCCGCCGTGAGGCAGGGCCGCATCTCGCAGGCGTTCGTGTTGGACTTCGAAGACCGAGCCTTCAGTGAATTCCACTGGGCAAAGACGGTGGCCGACCGATTAGCGCTTCCGCTGGAGCGGGTCGTTCTGACGCCGAAGGTACTGGAGGAGTTCCTTCGCATGGTCGATCACGCGGATGATCCGGTGGCCGATTCGTCAGCTATCGCGGTGTGGGAGATCTCGAAGAGGGCATCGAGGACGCACAAGGTTGTGTTGACGGGGGATGGTGGGGACGAAATCTTCGGTGGGTACATGACCTATTTGGCAACCCTTCTGCACTCGAGAATCACCGCGGCGATGCCGCGACCGATGAGAAGGGCGTTCTCGTACTTGAGCAACCTGCTCCCGACGAGCGAAGGGAAGGTCACCCTATCCTACCGGTTGGGGCGGTTTCTGCGAGGGCTTGATCTGCCGTGGGGTATGGCTCACCTGTTCTGGAACGGAACATGGCGGCCTGAGGACGCGGCCAGCCTGATCCTTCCAGGGGCGGAACGAGACGAGGCGGCGACGGCACTGGCGAGTCTGGTGTCACGCCTGGGACTGGATGGAGATTGTGATCTCTTACGGCTCCAACTGGCCGACATCGCCGAGTACCTTCCCAACGACATTCTGGTCAAGGTCGACCGTATGAGTATGGCACACGGGTTGGAGACGCGAGCGCCGCTCTTGTCGCACGAGCTGGCGGAATGGGTTCTGCGGCTGCCCGAGCCGATGAGGATCGATCGGCTCGGCAGAACCAAGTGGCTCCTCCGCTCGCTGGTCCAGCGGCATTACGGCAGACCTATTGCCAGCCGCGCGAAGCAGGGATTTAGCATACCGATCCACCAATGGGTGCGGGGTCCGCTGGGGACGGTCATTCGGGACCTGCTCTCGCCGAGCTCGGTTAAGCGGTTGAACATCCTGAATGCGAAACGCGTGAACAGCCTCGTAGACATGCACCTCTCAGGACGAAGATCCTACGGATTCGAATTGTGGGGGCTGGCAGTCCTTGTGGCCTGGCATCAACTCCGGATCGAACGGCCTCCGGCCCCACCCCCGTCTCATCTCCTGCGCCGGATCTCCTTGGGCTGAACCGGTCCCTGGGGTCGCGCCGTTTCGGACGTGGGATGGCAGATGGCAGAAGACAGGCGGTTCGATTCGCTCGTAAGGGTAGCGGTGAGCCCGGTATCGAGACGGCGGGACTGGTGGATTGTCTTCGCTGGGATGGCGGTGTGCCTAGCCATTGCCATGTCGATCGTTGGCGTCGTCTTGGAGAGGCGCGAACTCGTAGTCAATTATATGCACGCGGCGCACTCTATTGAGATGGCCTTCAACTGGGTCTACTGCGGCCAGTTCTCGCGCCTCTACGACGACGGCTTAGCACACGACATCCTGCACAAGCCGCAGAATCATGGCCGGTCGCTCGCCGATCTCGTGCGAGACCGACACGGTTCGATCGAACACTACTGCGCGAACAGGAGCGTGACCATCGTACGCGAGGACAGCGGGCTTTTCTATCTGCATGCGTTCTTGCTCTGGATGCGACCTGGCTTAAGAATTAACGGGCTCTACACTGGACTGAGCGTGTTGATGATAGCCTTTCTCGTTTTTTTTGCTTGCGCCATGCTGAGGGTCGGTCTCAGTCCGCTGGTCGCGCTCGGCTCGCTGGTCTTCGGGATCGGGATCTACGGGGTGGAGACGGTGCACAGCTACATGTCAAATCACATTTTCATGTGGCCGCCCATGTTCGCCTTCATTGGCGGCCTCGCGCTCGTCGGCTACCCAGTCATCAAGACGCATCCTTGGCGCAGCGCGGTGGTCCTATTTGCGTTGGGGGCGTTGGCCGGGATGATTGTCAACCTGCGGTATTCCTATGTCGTGTATGTGGCCTCCCTGGTCGGGTTATATGCGCTGTGGCTCGCCCTGGGAGCGCGGACCGACCACCGCACAGGCTCGGGGCTCAAGTCGGTCGTGGTTGCCGTAGCTGTGCTCGCCGTCTTTGGGGGATTTTTGGTATTCGACCATGTGCTGATCACACCGTTACGGGCACGCAACATTGCGTGGGGACGTCTGACCCATCCGGTTTTCCATCCACTGGTGTTGGCGCTTTCGATCCCCCCCAATGGGCTGGCCAAGGGCGAGGGAATCAGATGGAATGATGAGGTGGGGATGACGCTCGCAAAAAGGATTACTGGAGGGAAGGTAGCGAGCTACCAGCAGTACGAGGATGCTCTAGCCTCCTACTACTTCGGTCTATGGAAACAGAAGCCGACACAGATGCTCGCCGTGCACCTGCGAAAAGCCCACGTCGCCGGGGTTGCAAACGTCCGCTTCCTGGCACGGGTTATGGGAATCGGTTTCGTGTCGCCCTTTACTCTCTGTTTTTCCGGATACCTCATTCTGCTTCTGCTGCTGGGTTATGGGACCCATACATTCTTTAACTTCATGCCGGCTTGGTCGCCCTTCAATCACATCATCCGCGGCGTGGTGCTCATCGGGTTACTCAGTTGGGTTCAATCGATGCTTCTTGTTTCGACGTACAGCTTTTTCTTCCCGGAGTTCCTGTTCAGTGTGATCATCCTGACCATCTACTTCTGGGAAGAGGTGGTCCGACGAATGGTCCGTCGCCGACTGAGCAACCTTGACGTTAGCAAGAGTTCCTCATGACTGATGATACCGCAGGATCACTGTTACGCTCCTACCCTCGCTCAAGGCAACCATTAACTAAAGAGCACAAAGAGATCTTTGTCGCCGAATACAAACTCAACCGCTGTGGAGGTACTTGGCTGTACCGGCTTACCCAATATCTCGAATCCTGGATGCATAGGGCTGTCGCTGCAAGAGGGCGAGGAATTCAGGGGAGCATTCTTGAAATTGGGGCAGGTGCGCTAAACCATATTCCGTACGAGCAGTCATGCTGCATCTACAACTGCGTAGAGCCGTTCAAAGAACTGTATGAAGACTCGGCATACTCACATCGAGTACGGCGTCTGTATGACGATATGAGCGATATACCTGACGAAGCGCAGTATGACAGAATTTTATCGGTCGCAGTTCTGGAGCATTGAGAACGATTGCCAACGGTTGTGGCTGCCGCGGCGCTCCTCCTAAAGAAGGGCGGTCTTTTCCAGGCAGCGATTCCAACCGAGGGAGGATTTCTTTGGGGTGCTGCATGGCGGCTGACCACCGGGTTTGCGTATCGCATACGAACCGGCTTGGATTACAAGACGCTCATGCGTCATGAGCACATCAACTTGGCGAACGAGATCGAGCAAATCATCAGCTATTTCTTCACTCAAATGCGAACAAAGCGGTTTCCTCTGCCGTCCTTCCATTTGAGCTTCTACACTTATATTGAAGCAAGAGAGCCGAATGTGACGCGCTGTTGCCGTTATTTGCAGGCCAAGGCTGATGCGAAGTTTCTACTGACACAGCAGTCCTTTCGCCTCACTTGTGGTCGTTCCGGGCCATGACGAAGGCGTAGAGGCCGTTTGCCGCAAGGCGCGGCAGAGCAGCATCCGGGCGAACGCGCTTACTCGGCGCATCCGTCCACGAGGACCGCATCCAGCTCCGGTGCGAGCGGGGTGTATGTTGGGGGTCCGGTCCAAGTCCTCACCGTTTACGGTGACTAGGTATAACGGAAATGTATGTGTGGAATAGCTGGGTTTATAGGGTCCTTCAATCCTGACCTTTTGCACGCGATGAACCGTGTCCAGGCTCATCGAGGACCGGATGATGCCGGTGTCTGGTATGAGGCGGAGATGCGTGTGGGAATGGCCCATCGACGACTGTCCATCATTGACTTGACACCGAGTGGTCATCAGCCCATGTGGGATATGAATCGGCGGGCGGTGATCTGCTTTAATGGGGAGATCTATGACTATCGTGACGTGCGGGCCGGGCTCGAACGCGATGGATTTCGTTTTTCCGGCACGAGTGACACCGAGGTCATCTTGAACCTGTACTTGCGGGACGGGATGGAGTGTCTTGGGCGATTGAATGGTATTTTCGCGTTCGCGCTGTGGGACGTGGAGAAGCGGAAGTTGCTGCTAGCACGGGATGGCGTAGGGGTGAAGCCTCTGTACTATGCCTTTTCGCCGAGTGGGTTTGTATTTGCAAGTGAAATCAAGGCATTGATGCAGGTCCCTGATCTGGATACGGAACTGGATCCCGAGGCGCTTCTCTATTATACGTCCTATCTGTATGCTCCATATCCCCATACTCCGCTCCGATCGGTACGAAAAATGCCGCCGGGGCATGGAGCATGGGTCAGTGCGCGTGGATTCGAACGCATGTGGCAATTTTACCATTTGCCCTATGATCAGGCAGTGTCTAATGTGTCAGAGGAATCCTCAGCGGAACAGTTGCGTGGTTGCCTGGATAGAGCTGTACGGCGACAGATGATGGCCGATGTGCCTGTTGGCGCTTTTCTGTCCGGCGGTCTCGATTCGAGTTCCGTTGTGGCGTTTGCTCGTCAATATGCAGATGGGGGCAAACTGAATTGCTTCACAATCGGCTTTAAGGACCAAGGGGCAACGGAGGAGGGTATGGTAGCAGATTTGGCCTACGCTCGTCGTGTCGCTGACCACCTCGGGGTGCGGCTTGATGTGATCGAAGTCGGGCCGGATATGTCAACCCGCTTCCCAGAGATGATCTACCACTTGGACGAGCCGCAGGCCGACCCGGCGCCTTTGAATGCGCTCTATATTTGCGAGCTGGCAAGACAGAGCGGCATCAAGGTACTTCTCTCCGGAGCGGGGGGGGACGATATCTTTTCTGGGTACCGGCGCCATTTTGCCCTGATGCAAGAGAAGTATTGGGCATGGCTCCCTAAGTCGGGGAGACGTGTTCTGAGGGGCGTGTCCAATCTATTCCCGGTGGATACGGCGGCGGGGCGGCGATTGTCCAGGGCTTTTCACTATGCGGATGAGACTCCGAAACGCCGGCTAGCCAGCTATTTTCTCTGGATAGACCCAGGGTGGCTGAGAAAGTTGGCGGGGGAACGCCTCCGCAATGCTGCCCTTTCGCTCGACCCACTTGGACCAATGCTGAGGCTTCTCGACGATCTGCCTAGGGGTACGCCGCGGCTCCATGAAATGCTGGCGCTGGATGCAACCTATTTCTTGACGGACCACAATCTGAACTATACGGACAAGATGAGCATGGCCGCCGGGGTGGAGGTGCGCGTGCCGCTCCTGGATCGCGATCTTGTCGCTTTTGCAGTGAGCGTGCGCCCTGCGTTGAAACAACGAGGAGCAACGGGCAAGTGGATCTTCAAGAAGGCGATGGAACCGTTGCTGCCGCGCGAGATCATTTACCGACCGAAGACGGGTTTCGGCGCTCCTCTTCGACGATGGCTGCAACAGGATCTCCGTGAATATGTAAACGATTTGCTTTCTGAAAAGACACTCAAGAGTAGGGGTCTTTTTGACCCGCAGGCGGTCAAGGAACTGGCTGCTCTTGACAGGTGCGGAAAGATTGACGCGGCGTACCCAATATTTTCCTTGATGTGTATTGAATTGTGGGCACGGATCTTTATCGATGAAAGAGCCAGAAGGAACTGACCCCAAGATCGGCTGGGCAAACTGGGTTCATCTTTCGGTGCCCCAGCGGTGGCCGGTGCCAGAGTTATGCTGACAAGCAAAGAAAATGTCCGGGACTTTTGGGAGGAGGCCGCCTGCGGGGAGAGGCTTTATTTGGAAAGCGATAGCATGGAGGGATTCCGGAAACAGGCCGAAACCCGATATGCACTTGAGCCCTATATTATTCCGTTCGCAGATTTTGAGGCTGCACGGGGCAAGAGAGTTCTGGAGATCGGTGTTGGTCTTGGCGCCGACCATCAGCGCTTCGCCGAGGCTGGCGCCATTCTAGCTGGCGTTGATTTGACGCCTCGGGCCATCGAAATGACGCGTCGGCGATTTGAGAATTTGGGTCTGAGGAGCGACCTCAAGGTAGGGGATGCGGAGAACCTAGACTTCCCTGATAACAGCTTTGACGTTGTCTACTCCTGGGGGGTGATTCACCATACCCCGGACACGCAAGGGGCTGCGCATGAAATCTTCCGAGTTTTGAAGCCGGGGGGAGTGGCAAAGGTCATGATCTACCATAGATACAGCATAGTCGGTTTCATGCTCTGGCTGCGCTACGCGCTCTTGGTCGGTCGGCCGTTCGTCTCGCTCGATGCGATCTATGCGAAGTACGTCGAAAGCCCAGGGACCAAGGCCTACAGCGAAGCCGAGACTCGCAAGCTCTTCCGGCAGTTCGAAAACGCTTCAATTAGCATTCAGTTGAGCCATGGGGATCTGTTAACATCGCAGGCAGGGCAACACCATAGGGGCCTTCTGCTCCATATCGCCCGGAAGATTTGGCCGCGCTGGTTGTTGAGCAGGCTTTGCCGGCGCAACGGGCTTTGCATGTTGATTCAGGGAACCAAGCCGGTCTGAGGATGATAGGGAGGACCGGCAGACGAGGCGAGCGCCAGGCGGTTCGCGTCCGAGCCGGTTACTGGCCGGGGTCACCGATCGGACGGCGCATCTTGAAAGTACTCGCTACGGCAGGAGTGGGTGAGGATCGGCGTTGGGTATTCATGTGACTGGAGCCGACCATTCAGTAGGAACGGACCCCGGCATGCCGGTGCTAAGACAAATACGTTGACGATGCAGTTTAGGCTATCTGGCGCGTGTGACCATCGACTATTGAGTATTTCTTGGAGGCGTCATGATTCTGTGCCTGACCGTTCGGGAGGAGACGTGAAGCAGGTTGTCCAGACCTTAAAAGATGGTCGGATTCAAGTCGTGGATGTACCCGTGCCGGCGCTCACGCATGGGTTTGTCTTGGTCCGCGTGGCAGCGTCCCTCGTGTCTGCAGGTACCGAGCGGGCTGCCATTGAGTTTGGGCGGCAAAACCTCCTAGAAAAGGCACTCTCGAAGCCGCACCTCGTGAAGCAGGTCCTGGAGAAGGTCGTTCGCGACGGTCCACTGGCGACCGTCCGTGCGGTGATCAACCGTCTCGACAGCGTCAACAATCTGGGGTACTCGTGCGCGGGCACGGTGGTCGAGGTCGGGGAGGGCGTGACGCATGTCAAGCCCGGGGATCTCGTCGCCTGCGCAGGAGCGGGATACGCCTCGCACGCCGAGTATGTCGTCGTGCCCAAAAACCTGATTGTACACATTCCGAGTGAAAACGCGGCTCTACTGGAGGAAGCGGCTTTTACGACCCTCGGGGCCATCGCGCTCCAAGGGGTACGCCTGGGCAACCCGCGGCTGGGCGAGGTGGTCGCCCTCATCGGGTTAGGATTGCTCGGGCACATCACGCTCCAGTTGCTGAAGGCGTCCGGTTGCACCGGACTCGGCCCGGCGGCTCGAGATCGATGCCGCCTTCAGCGAGCGTCCGGCGTTCGTCACCGCCTGCCTCCAGAGGACCGGGGGCAAAGGCGCCGACGTGACCTTGATCACCGCGGCAACACGGAGCAATGAGCCCATCGAGTTGGCGGGTGAAGTGACCCGGGAGAAGGGCAAAGTTGTTGTGGTCGGCGACGTCGGCCTCAGTGTCCCGCGCCGGTCTTACTATCACAAGGAGATCGAGCTTGTCGTGTCGCGCTCCTATGGGCCCGGCCGTTATGATCCGGTCTACGAAGAGCATGGACATGATTACCCGTACGGATACGTGCGCTGGACCGAGCAGCGCAACATGCAGGCCTTCGTGGACCTGGTGGCTCGGGGCGCTATCCACATGCGGCCGCTCATCACGCACCGGTTTCCGGTGGCGGAAGCCCCTGCCGCCTATGAGCTGATCGCCGGGAAGAGCGCAGAGCCTTACCTTGGCGTTGTGATTACCTATCCAGGCGAGGCGGTTCCGACGCGCTCTGTCGAGGTGCCCCGCGTGAACGAGAAAACGCCGATCCGCCCGCTCGGCGAGCGCGTGGGGGTGGGTGTGGTGGGTGCGGGCTCGTTCGTGACCAGCGTGCTGCTGCCGGCTTTTAAGCAGGTAGCGGGTGTCGAATTGATCGGGGTCGTGAACCGAAATGGCGTGAGCGCGCGGAACAGCGCCCGCCGCTTCGGTTTCCGCTACGCCGCGACGGACATGAAGGAGCTGCTGGTCGATCCAACGGTGGATCTGATCCTCATCGGAACCCCGCACCATCTCCATGCCGAGCAGGCGGAGGCTGCGCTCACCGCCGGCAAGCATGTGTTCGTGGAGAAGCCGTTGTGCCTGACGCGTGATGAGCTGCACGCTGTGGAGATGGCCCTCGAAAAATCGCGCGACCGGCAGCTCATGGTCGGTTTCAACCGCCGGTTCGCGCCGTTGTCCGTCAAGGTCGCCGAGGTTCTACGCGACCGTCGCGAGCCCCTCGTCGTGCACTACCGGGTCAACGCGGGCTACATCCCGCCCGACCACTGGACGCAGGATCCTGCCGTGGGCGGCGGCCGGCTTCTCGGTGAGGGGTGTCATTTTCTGGATTGGATGGTCTGGTTGACCGGTAGCCACGTGGAGGAGGTGTCCGCCTGGGTGATGGACGACGCCGGACGGTACTGCGGAGACAACCTCGTGACACAGTTGCGGTTCGCGGATAGCTCACTCGGGATGCTGACCTATGTTGCGAACGGATCGCGCCAGTCCGGCAAGGAGCGGGTCGAGATCTACTGCGCAGGACACACCATTGTCCTCGACGACTTCAGGCGTCTGGAGATCGCCCGGCCGGGGCGGCTTCGGCCGGAAAGGATCAAGGTGTGGACCGCGGATAAGGGGCACGCCGAGGAATGTCGTCTCACTGTCAAGGCATTGCTGGCCGGTACTCCCGTGCCCATCCCAGTCGGTGACATCCTGCATTCGAGCCTGGTGACGCTGATGGCGCACGAGAGTCTGCGTCTCCACGCTCCCGTCCGGATCGCCGACGCAGCCAACGACGAGCACCATCGGTAGCTGGACATGCGAACAATGCACGTTCTTCACGTCGTTGGAGCGCGCCCCAACTTCATGAAGGCGGCTCCCGTCCTCTCGGCGTTGGCGCGGCGGGGCGTGCGGCAGACCCTCGTTCACACCGGACAGCACTACGACGCGAACATGTCCGACGTGTTCTTTGAGCACCTGGACATGCCGGAGCCCGATATAAATCTCGACGTGGGGTCCGGGAGCCATGCCGCACAGACAGCGCAGATCATGATGCGATTGGAGCCGGTCCTCCTGAGGGAGAAGCCGGATTGGGTCTTCGTATATGGCGACGTGAATTCAACGGTCGCCGCGGCCCTCGTCTGCGCCAAGCTCCTTGTGCGGGTGGCGCACGTGGAAGCCGGCCTGCGCTCGGGCGATCGCACTATGCCGGAGGAAATCAACCGGCTGCTGACCGATCAGGTGGCTGACCTCCTGCTCACACCTTCGCCCGATGGTGATGCGAATCTGATGCGGGAGGGGATCCCGCAGGAGCGGATCTGCCGTGTGGGTAACGTCATGATCGATTCGCTCGTCCGCCTGCTCCCGGCGGCGGAGGAGCGGTGGGAGGCGCAGCGATCACGTGTGGGCCTCGACAGGTTCGCCCTCGTCACGCTCCACCGACCCTCAAACGTGGACGATCCGCACGTTCTGGGTGACGGGATTGAGGCCCTCGCTGACATCGGTGACTCGGTTCCTGTCGTTTTCCCCGTCCATCCACGGACGCGTGAGCGGCTCCGGGCGCTCGGTCTTCGCGAATCAACCGCCCGCCTCCGGCTGATTGAGCCTTTGGGGTACGTCGACTTCTTGGCGCTCCAGGCCCATGCGGTGCTCGTCATCACGGACTCAGGGGGCATCCAGGAGGAGACGACCTATCTGGGTATTCCCTGCCTTACCCTCCGCGAGAACACCGAACGGCCGATCACGGTCTCGATGGGCACGAATGTCCTTATCGGCAGAGACTTCGTGAGGCTGAGGACCGAGGTGCGACGGATTATGGATGGCCAGTGGAAGTGCGGGCAGCGTCCGCCGCTGTGGGATGGCCGGGCCGCCGAACGGATCGCGGCCCGGCTCCTGAACGGGTGACTCCGAAGATGCTGCGCGAGCTGCGGCTCGTTCCCCAAGTCCTTCGCCATCTGGGGCTGCAGTGGGTCCTGTTCCGGTCTTGGTACGCCGTCGCCCAGAAGACGGGTTGGCAGGAGCTCGGCATGCCGGCCGGCGAGTGGACGGACCGGCCCCTCCAAGCTTGGCTCCGTTCCGGCGTCCCATCGGGACCGGAGGCCTATGCGGCTTTCAGGCAGAAATCGGAAACGAGCTTCTTTTTCTCGGGTCCCGTCTCGTCTTTGGGCATTCATTCCGAGGCGGCGGTCGAGGAGGCTGAGAACCTTCTGCTGGGTCTTTGGCGCTACTTCGGAGGTCCCGCCCTCCAGGTTGGCTTCCCGCCCGACTGGCACTTGAACCCGCGGACGGGCCTGTGCGCTCCCAAACATTGGCATTGGTCCAGGATACGGGAAGAGGCGTGCGGTGACATCAAGCTGATCTGGGAGCCCAGTCGCTTTGGCTGCGCCTTCCTGCTCGCTCGAGCTTATGCCGCCTCCGGTGACGAGCGGTACCCATTCGCTTTCTGGATGCTGGTTGAGGACTGGGCGAGGAACAACCGGCCCATGCGAGGACCCAACTGGAGGTGTGGCCAGGAGGTGGCCTTCCGGATCCTAGCCTGGTGCTTTGGTCTTCGGGCGTTTGCGGCCTCGGTCCATTCCACCCCAGCTCGGGTCGCATCGCTTGCAGCCATGCTGGCATGGCAGGCCGAGCGGATCGAGGGAAACCTCGCCTACGCACGGTCGCAAAAGAACAACCACGCGATCAGTGAGGGCGTTGGGCTTTTCACGGTAGGTCTTCTTTTCCCTGAGTTGGTGACTTCTGAGCGCTGGAGGCAAAAGGGCCGAAGGATCCTGGAGGAACAGGCGATACGCCAGATAGCCGAGGACGGGGGGTACATCCAGCATTCACCGAACTACCATCGTTTGATGCTTCACGATTACCTGTGGGCAATGCGTTTGGGTGAAGTGAACGGATGTCCCTTCTCCAAATCGCTCTATGAGCGTCTCGCACGGGCTACGGATCTCCTCTTTCAGTTGATTGATCCTGCGACCGGTGAGGGGCCGAACTACGGTGCCAACGATGGGTCTCATGTGCTTGCATTGACGGGCTGTGATTTCACTGATTATCGCCCAGCCCTTCAAGCGGCGAGCTACCTTTGCCGGGGCACTCGGCTGTACCCGTCCGGCCCCTGGGATGAGACACTGCTATGGCTGTGGGGGCGGGAGGCCTTGGCCGCGCCGTTGCAGGAGCGGATGCCCCGGGCCATACGGGCGGACGAAAGCGGCTACTACACCCTCCGCGGTCCGGAGAGCTGGGCTTTCCTCCGGTGTGCCCGGTATCGAAGCCGTCCATCACAGGCCGATCAGCTCCACCTCGATGTCTGGTGGCGGGGAGTGAATGTCGCCTGCGACCCGGGGACCTTCCTGTACGGAGGACCTGCGCCGTGGAGGAACGGGCTCGGGGGCACGCGCGTCCACAACACGGTGGGCGTAGACGGCCGGGACCAGATGACCCGGGCCGGACGCTTCCTCTGGCTTAACTGGGCACAGGGACGGGTCAGAGCAGAGCGCGCGGAGGGAAGCCTGGATTATCTGGAGGTGGAACACGACGGATATCGCAGCCTCGGTGTAACGCACCGGCGGGGGGTAGTGCGGGCTGGGGATTGGTGGCTCGTGATAGATGACATCCTTGGGTTTGGTACCCATACGACGTGGCTCCAATGGCTCTTGGCCGACGTCCCTTTTGAGCTACACGAAGCCCTCGGAAGGATTGAGCTGAAACTGGCCACAGGTCCATACGCGGTCCGGGTTTGGTGTACTGCGCCGGCGGATCTTAGTCTGGCAAAGGGAGGGACCGCAGGAGACGAGGTCCGTGGGTGGCGGTCGCGGTACTATGCGGCGAAGGAGCCGGCCATCTCACTTGGGCTCGAGTCCCAGGGCGCGCTCCCCGTCCGGTTTTTGACACTTCTGGGGCCGGCGGATGCCATGATGAGGGAGATTGACCCTTTCCACGTAAAGCTGGAAGGCGAGGCAGCGTGTCTTGCCGCCGTGCTCAATGCTCCCGGTTCCTCTCCGATTGCAGCGCGGGTGGACCTGACGCTTCCGACAGGATCTTTCAGGTTGGTGCCTTAGGCTCTGTAAAGTAATAACATGATCATGGACGTTTCGGGGTCGGATGGATCGTGTAGTTCCAGTCACCGTGGAACGCATGGGGCGTCAGATGGATACTGGCCATTTGCGCGGCGGTCACCTTGACGGCCTTGGGATACGTGTGCTTGTCGAGCATGCAGCGCACCGTCAACCCGGCCTTGGTGCGGGTGGCAGCAATGAGCTGCACAATCGTGGCATGCGTGAGCAGCGGCTGGCCCCGCCAGTTCTGGCTAATGAATGCAAGGTCCTTCCGGCTTGAGTGTGGGTAACCCCAACATCTGGGGGTAAGGGCATGGTTTCCGAGGACCCCGCCATGGTATCGTCCCGTGCCAAGAGGAGGCGAGGTCATGGACGATACC
>Ga0315285_10001525_pt1 | contig 24336 bp, 15 predicted proteins | sample YL17G09_36_MG_FD_203698 | JGI IMG/M metagenome (GOLD analysis project Ga0315285, IMG submission 203698) | Sediment microbial communities from Yellowstone Lake, YNP, Wyoming, USA - YL17G09_36 | ecosystem: Environmental > Aquatic > Freshwater > Lake > Sediment | place: USA: Wyoming | collected... | reverse complement strand
CCAGGGTCAGTGCAGGAAAGGGTTGTTGGGGCCCCCCACTTTCGACGGCGATCTTGATCTCATCGGCCCCATCGGCCAGCAGTCGCTCCGCCTCCTGCCGCGCTTCTTCTGCATTGGCCACTTCCAGGACACTGCCTCTCCCAAGCATGGGCACCGGATAGCCGCCAGGCGCTGTCATAATCGGCCCGGCGATGACGATGGTGGGTACCGTGTTTCCGTACCCTGCCAGTCGCTGCTTAAATGCCGCGATACTGAGCGATGGCACATCTTTTCCATAGCGCGAACCCAGATCGCGTACCGTCGTAACGCCGGCTCGTAGCCAGCGATTCAGCACGGCTTGCGTGGTACCGGCACTTTCAAAGATGTGCGTGTGCGCATCAATGAAGCCGGGCAGGATGGTTCCCCCTTGAGCATCAATCACCTGGGCCTCCTGGGGAATCTGAAATTGCGCCTCTGTGCCGACGGCGATAATCCGACCATCTTGGATTGCCACCAGCCCGTTGGGGATCGGCCCGGCACCAGTACCATCTATCACCGTCCCGTTGCGGACGACGATCGCGCCACCTGGCAATGCCGGTATGGAGGGCGTCGGCAATGCAGTCGGTACAGGCGTAGATTGGCAGGCCACCAATATCATGAGCAAAGCATAGAACGCCAAGACCTGAACAAGCCGCCTCATTTTTTCCTCCTTCCCTTTATCGTCAAGACGAAGGACAGCAGATGGCCTCACGATGTTGGCGTCTTTGTCAAGCCCCTGGTGATAGACGCTCGGGCAGACCCGGCTTGCCAGGGGGTGTATTTCACCCATGGGGCAACAGCCGTGATGATGGACCGCACCGCCACAGAACGGGCGGCGCTGGGGCTCTTCCCAGCACCGACTCTTCCCAGCACCGGCTCTTTCAGGCCGGTGTGGCCTGCGCGAGAGCCGCGCCGCCGTGGAACAGGCGGCGCTGGAGTCCTACACCCCCCAGCACCGGCCCTTCCCAGCACCGGCTCTTCCAGGCCGGTGCGGCCATCAGGAATCACGGCGCAGTGATGCTATCGCACGTCTCGGCGTTGGCGGCCGAGTCGTAGGTCCAGCCGCTCTTCGTCACGTCGTCCACGCAGAACGTCCACGTGCCCCCACTCTTCTTGGAACCTGAGGTCAGCGTCACGTTGCCGTTGGTGCCGGTGACCCCGCTGACGGCGTTGCTCGTGGCCCCGCTGAAGGTGCCGGACACGCTGGCCCCCGCCACCGGCGCGTTGCTGGCGTCCACGACCGTCACCGTGGCCAGCGCCTTGTAGTTCTGGCCCGTCTTCTGGGACGACATGGCGATGTTGCTCACGTGCAGCGCGCCGCCGGGCACAGGCGTGGGGGTCGGCGGCGGCCCTCCGCTGGCAGCCCACAGCCGATCCCGGTAGAAATACCCCTGCTCCGATGGTGTATAGTTCCAGTCCACCACGAGGATCGGTTCCCATTGAGGGCCATAGTTCCACACCATCCAGCCGATCCCTTTGCTCTCCAGGTACGTATCCAGGTCGGTGCGATACGTTCCAGGCCCGCTATACGCGCTCTCGTCGTAGACGCTCGAGCCGTTGTTCTGGAACCCGAACTCGGTCGCCAGCACCGGGTAAGTGGCTTTCAGATAGCCAAAGTAACTCTCCCAGGGCAGCGACTTGACAGGATAGGGGTGGGAGCCGTAGGCGATGCCGCTCCGGCGCACGGGATTGGCGCTGGCATATTGGAGGTTGTAGCCCCAGTCCAGGCCGTTGCAGATGATGGGCTTGTTGGGGTCAAGCGCCCGGATCACGTCTACCAGGCTCTCGTACCAGTTCCTCTGGGCGATCCAGTCGCTTTCGGTGACCTGCCAGCCATCCCGGCCTGTGACCGGCTCGTTGATCAGCTCGTACGCCGCCACCCGAGGGTCATCCTTGTAAGCCGTCGCGATCATGCTCCAGAACCCCTCGGTTTCGGCCTGGGTCGTCTTGTAGACCTGGTTCTGGAAATAGCCGGTCACGAGGGAGCCGATGACGTGCCAGTCCACGATGGAATACATCCCGTTGTTGGCGGCCCAGGTGACGGCCTGTTCGATCGTCTCCATCTTGTTGGCGTTTCCGCCCTCGTTGAAGAACCGGTGATGCCATTCGCTTGGATGGACGGGGATACGGACCACCTTGGCTCCCCAGTACGCGATCTCGGCAAAATAGGCATTGTCAAAGTGGCCCATGTACCGCCTCATCGCCAGGACGTCCAGCGTATTGACGCCCCGCAGGATCACTTCCTGGCCGTTGGCCACCAGTTTGTTCCCTGAGACGCTGATCGTGGGCAGAGCGGCCCGCGAACGTTGGCAGGGAAAAACCGCCAGTCCGGTGACGGCAGCGATGAACACCACCGTCAGTGTGAAAGACAGAAACTTGCTACTTTTCACGTTGAACCTCCTTACCAGGCTTTTGAATAGAGTACATCTTCTTACTGCCCCCAAGAACGGCGCGCACGGCGCTCAGGATGTCTTCCACGTCCGCCAGCGCACTGTTCTCCAGCGTCCGGTTGTAGGGAATCGGCACGTCCGCCCCCGCCACGCGGCGCGGCGCGGCCTTGAGCGCGCCCAGCGCGACCCCGGCCACGCGCGCGATCACCTCCGCACCGAAGCCGTGCGTCAGCGCCCCCGGCTCAGCCACCACCAGCCGCCCGGTCTTGACGACCGAGCGCACGACCGTCGCCCAGTCGCAGGGGACGAGCGTGCGCAGGTCCACCACCTCAACGCTGACCCCTACCCCCTCCAGCGCGTCGGCCGCCTCGAGCGCCGGCCCGACCAGCGCCCCGAGCGCGACGAGCGTCACGTCCGAGCCCGCACGCTTGACCTCCGCCACGCCGATGGGCACAATGTACTCCTCCTCCGGCACCGGGCCGATAGCGGTGTATAGCAGCTTGTTCTCGAAGAACAGCACCGGGTTGTTCGAGCGGATCGCCGCCTTGAGCAGCCCCTTAGCGTCGTAGGGCGTGCCAGGCGCGACGACGATCAGCCCCGGGATGCCGGTCAGCCACGCCTCCAGGCTCTGCGAGTGCTGCGCGGCCATGCCGATGCCTCCACCGCCCGGCGTGCGCACGACCAACGGCAGCGCGTACTGCCCGCCGCTCATGTAGCGCAATTTGGCGGCCTGGTTGACGATGGGGTCCATGCAGGCGGTCAGGAAGTCGGAAAAGAGGATCTCCGCCACGGGGCGGCGTCCGGTCATCGCCGCGCCCACCGCCGCGCCGACGATGGCGTACTCACTGATGGGCGTGTCCAGGACACGGTGCGGGCCGAACTCTTCGGCGATGCCGGCCGTCACCGCAAAGTAGCCGCCGGTGGACACGTCCTCGCCGAGCAGGAAGACCCGCTCGTCGCGCGCCATCTCCTCGGCCAGCGCCTCGAACAGCGCCTTCGAGTAACTGATCTCGCGGGTTGCCGGGCGCGGGGGCGCGGGCCGGTAAAGGATGGCCGGTTCGGGCGCGTATACGTCTTCCGTGAGCGCTCCGGCGGGCGGGTCGGGGCTGCGCAGCGCAAAGGCCAGCGCCTCGTTCACCGTCGCCTCTGCCTGCTGGACAATGTGAATCGCCTCGTCTGGGGTGAGAGTGCCCGCCGTCAGCAACTGGCGCTCCAACTGCTGGATGGGGCACTTTAACTTCCACGCTTCGACCTCGGCCGGGTCGCGGTAAATGGCCGCCTCGCCCTCCATGTGGCCACGCCAGCGGTAGGTCAGGCATTCCAGGAGCGTGGGGCCTGCGCCCCGGCGCGCGCGGGCGACGGCCTCCTGTGTGGCGGTGTAGACCGCCCATACGTCGTTGCCGTCCACCGTCACGCCCGGGATGCCGTAGGCCGCGGCGCGCTCGGAAAGCCGCTGGACGCTGGCGTGCTTGCTCAGTGGGGTGAACTCGCCGTACAGGTTGTTCTCGACGATCAGGACGACCGGCAGTTTGAACACGACGGCAAAGTTCGCCGCCTCGTGGAACATGCCCTGGTTGGTCGCCCCGTCGCCGGAGAAGGCGACGGCCACCCGCTCGCCCGCCTGCTGGCGGATCGAGAGCGCCGCGCCCGCCGCGATGAGGTACGGCGCGCCGACGATGCCGTTGGCCCCCAGCGCACCCACGGCCGCCTCGGTCACGTGCATCGAGCCGCCCTTCCCCTTGCACAGCCCCGTCTGTTTGCCGAACAGTTCGGCCATCATGCGCTTCACGTCGGCCCCTTTGGCCAGCATGTGGCCGTGGCCGCGGTGCGTCGTCGCCATATAGTCGTCGGCGCGCAGCGCAAAGCACACGCCCACCGCCGTCGCCTCCTGGCCGATGGATAGATGGACGGTCTCGGTGGGCAGGTCACCGCGGGCAAACGCCTCTGCCAGTGCCTCTTCAAAGGCGCGGATGAGCCGCATGCGGCGAAGCATCTCCACCTTGAGCGCCGTCTCGTCGGCCGGCAATGCTTGCTCCCGCACCTCCACGCGCCACAAGTCAGGCAACTCCCCCTCGATCAGCGGAATAAAGTGCCGGTTCAGTGCCTCATAATCCACCTCCACCGCCCTCCCACCCTTCTCCTCCTGCCTCCTACCCCGACCAACCCCAAAGAGCCCGCCCCACACCCGCGCCAGCCTTCCCTCCTTCCCCTCCCTTCTTTCCCTTCCCTCCCTTCCCTCCCTTCCCTCCTTCGCCGGAACCATCTCCTCATAACCCAGGGCTCTCAGCACTTCAGGGTAGAGCCCAAACACCGGCTTCACCGCCGGCAACAGCGCCAGCGCCTTGGGCACCGAGCCGCGCGAGATCACCTTGCGCGTGGCAATGGCGCGCGCCACGTTCAGCCGCCCCAGCCAGAACTGGTGCGCGGTATCGCCCGATTGGATCATCTCGACGTCGGGTTCCAGGTTAGATGCGCCCAGCGTGTACGCGATGGGCGCACGGCGCAGGTCCACCGTCACGGCGCCGTCGGGCTCGCTGAAGCGGAAGCGGACGACCAGGTTGCCTTCGAGCAAGCGCTCGACGAGCGCAGGCTCGGCAGAGACACGCTCGAACAGCGCGCCCAGGACCTGGTACAGGTGATTGGTATCGCGGAAAACGGGCATGGTGCACCTCCCTGGACAAGATGGCATCTTGTCCTACATGGTTGTTGGACGCGGATGAACACGGATGAATAGGAAATCAGCGTGGATCTGCGTTGATCTGCGTCCAGGAAAGAAGCCGTATTGTAGGCCGCAATACGGAAAATTGTATATCGAACTTGACAAAAAGGGAAGTGAGGGCGCCATCTCTATCGAGCTTTGCACCGGAATCCCATGTGTGGTAGGATACCGGGGCGGACGTGGACAAGATGGCATCTTGTCCTACATTTGGATGAGGAGACAGCCGTATGGACAGTGTAGTGTTCGAGCGCACGACGTTACCCATCCTGCACGCCTGCGATGCAGTTGTGGTAGGCGGGTCGTTTGCCGGCGTGGCGGCGGCGCTGGCGTTGGCCCGCGCCGGGCGCGCGGTGGCACTGGTCGAGCCGCGCACGTACCTGGGGCACGAGGTCACAGCCACGCTGCGGCCGTGGATCCGCGTGCCCCCTGAAACCACCCCGCCTCCCCTCCCTCCCCAAGGAGCCACCCCGTCTCCCCTCCCTCCCCAAGGAGCCACCCCATCTCCCCTCCCTCCCCAAGGAGCCACCCCATCTCCCCTCCCTCCCCAAGGAGCCACCCCGTCTCCCCTCCCTCTCCAGGGAGCCACCCCGTCTCCCCTCCCTCCCAGGGAGGGGCAGGGGGAGGGTAGGTCTCCCACAGTGAACCCCTCTACATTGCCGGAGCTGGTAGCGGCCTGCATTGAGGCCAGCGGCACCTCAGCAGTCGCCGGCGAGTTTCCGCTGCACCTGGACGCCGTCAAGACCCGCCTGGAGGACCTGGTGCTCGGCGCTGACGTCCGGCTCATTTACGCCAGTCTGCCGGTTGGCCTCTGCACGGCGGAGAGCGCGCTCCGGGGCGTCGTCGTCGGCAACAAGTCGGGCCGCCAGGTGCTCACGTGCCGGCTCCTGGTGGATGCGACGCCGACCGCGTTGGTGGCTCGCCTGGCGGGCGCTGCGTTTCGGCCAGCGCCGAATGAATCAGCCAATTACACCATCTCGCTCGAGTTCGACGGGGTCGCGTTCCAGGAGTGCGACAATCTCATCGAGAGCGTCTCAGGGTTGCCCCTGCCGTCGCACCTGGGGGTTATAGGCGACAAAGCGGTCACACACCGGGGATACCGCCCCGGCAGCCACGCCTACCTCCACGGCCACACGCTGATCGAGTGCACGTTCACATTGCCAGCCCGCACGGCAACGGCGCTGGACATCACCCGGCGCTACGTTGCAGCCAGAGAAAAGGCGCTGGACGTCGCCTCGTACCTGCTGTGGGAAGACCATCACTTCCGGCTGGCCTACCTGGCCGCCATGTCTCACGAATTGTACGGCCCACACACGACGCCGCTGGCCGGCCCGCTGCCCGCCTGGGCGCGCTCTCTGGACTCCGCTCACGCCGAGATCGGCGACGGCCTCGGGCAATGGTATCCGGTTCCCCTCTCAAGTTTTGCCAGCCCGCTCGTTGGCATCTGGTGCCTGAACGAAGCGGTGCGCCTGGAGCCGGCCGTCGGAAGTCTGATGCGCGACCCGCTTCCGGCAAGCCTGCTGGGAACTTGCCTTGCTCGAGCACTGGATACACATTGGGAGACCACCGCCGTGCCGGCTCAGGCGATGCCCGGCGCAGGGGCAGCGATCCCGGCACCGGCGCCGGCTACACCAACCTCGTCTCGCCTCCAGGTGAAAGAGTTGGATAGCCCGCAGCGCGGCCGTCGCTATGAGCGGATCCCGGTGGCGGCCCCTGAGGTTCCGATCATTGATGACGTAGACGTGCTCGTCGTCGGCGGCGGCACCAGTGGCGCGATCGCGGCGATTGCCGCCGCCCGCGAAGGCGTGCGCACGTTCGTCGTCGAGATGAACCCCAGCCTGGGGGGCACCGCGACCTACGGCGGCGTCAAGGAATACTGGGCGGGTTGGCAGGGCGGATTTACGGCCCAATCCAGGGAGTGGGTCAACCGGGTCCACGACCGGCTGCGATACCCGAGAATCCACGGCCTGGTCGGCGGATGGAACATCGAGGCCAAGGCCCAGGCGCTGGTCCAGGAGACGCGGAATGCACACACCGAAATGCTGTTCGATGCGCTGGTCTTTGGTGCGGTGGTCGAGGGGAATGGCAGGCTGGAAAGCCTGCCCCACAGCAACATGGTGCGGGATGGCAGGCTGGAAAGCCTGCCCCACAGCAACATGGTGCGGGATGGCAGGCTGGAAAGCCTGCCCCACAGCAACATGGTGGGGGATGGCAGGCTGGAAAGCCTGCCCCACAGCAACATGGTGGGGGATGGCAGGCTGGAAAGCCTGCCCCACGACAACACAGTACGGGGCGTGGTCGCCGCAACCCGTATGGGGCCGGTGGCCGTGCTGGGGAAGGTCGTGATTGACGCCACGGGCGACGGAGACGTGGCCGCGTTTGCCGGCGCCGAATTCACCTACGGCTCGGCCCGCGACCACGCGGTGATGTGGTACTCACTGGCCCAGTTCGGAGCGCCGGGCCAGACCCACAACAACTTTACCAGCATGGTGGACGTCTCGAACGTCGTGGACTACAGCCGGGCCATCCTCTCCGGCCGGCGGCGGGGCGGCCGGCTGCACGACCACGGCGCTTACATCGCAACGCGCGAATCCAGGCACGTGCGGGGCGACGTCGTCCAGACGCTTACCGACCAACTCGTGCAGCGCTGCTGGCCAGACGCGATCAACGTTGCCGTGAGCAACAACGACGTCAAGGGGCAGATCAGTTCCGATTGGATGCGCATCGGGCTGATTCCGCCCAACCTGGAGATCGAAAGCCCGTATCGCATCCTGTTGCCGCAGGGCCTGGAGAACATCCTGGTGGTCGGGAAGGCCGTGTCGGTGGCGCGCGACGCGCTGCCATCCATCCGCATGCAGCCCGATCTCGAAAACCAGGGTGGCGCGGCCGGGCTGGCGGCGGCGCTGGCGGTGCGCGGGGGCAAAAGTCTGCGCGAGATTGACGTGCGGGTCCTGCAGGAACGGCTCGTCAGGATCGGGACCTTGCCGGAACGGGTCCTCACCCGCCACCTGGTACCCCGCCGGTACAGCGACGCCGAACTGGAAGCGTTGATCGACGAGCTGGTGGCCGACGAACGCCCGCTCCACGCCTATTCCAAAATGGAACTGAACGAGGTCTTCCGCGGCCGGATTCCGCTGGTGGAGGTGTGCTGCGCCGGCCCGCGGGTCATTCCCATGCTGGAGAAGGCGCTCGAGCGGATGGAAGGGTCGGGCAAAGTGCGACTGGCGCAGGCATTGGCCCTGCTGCGGTCGCCCGCCGGGGTGCCGGTGCTCGTCTCGGCCATCCAGCAACAACTCGCGGGAAGCCGGCTGCCCGAGCGGAAGGACGCGATCAAGCACACCGACAAATATGCGCCCGACCAGGCAGCCATGCCCGATGTGGCCTACCTGATCTACGCGCTCGGCCTGGCGCGCGACCGGCGCGCGCTGCCGGTCTGGCAGCGCGTGGTGGACCTGCTCGCCGCTGCGACGGAGGAAGACGTGTGGAGCCAGGCCAAAGGCGTGTTTGGCTACGTGGACGCCGTGTGCTGCGGGGCCGAGCAACTGGGCGACCCGGCGGCCGTCCCGATCCTGAAGCAGTTGCACGGCTACGCCCCGTTCCATCACAAGGAACTGCTCAGCGGCTTCCAGGCCGATTATCTGAAGGAGCGCCCGGCCTACCTGGAAGTGGTGATCGGCCGGGCGCTGGCCCGCTGCGGCAGCCCGCACGGCGTGGTGATCCTCATCAACTACCTCAACGACGTGCGGGCGCTCCTGGCGGAACAGGCGCACGACGAGTTGATCGCCATGAGTGGCCTTGACTATGGCAAGGATGCGGCGGCCTGGAGCCAGTGGCTCGAGGCTGCCGGCGAGGCGCTGAGGCCGGTACCCTGGTCAGCGCCGGCCGAGCCTGTGGTGGCCTGGGAGGATACGATTCTCACCGCAGTGCCGGACGACGAGGACGGACAGCAGCCTTCCTGATGAACACAGCCAGCACGAGCGCGGCACCTCCTGCCACCCAGAAGGTCCAGAAGGCCAGAGGACGGCGGCTGCCCGCGGCCGGCAGCAACGGCGGAGGCGACGCCAGGTCCTCCTCCAGCAGCGGGAACAGCACTTCGGCAATCGCCACGTCGTCGTAACGCTGGCCCAGATAGGCGTTTTCCACCACCACCTGGAAGGCCAGGACGGTGGCCGGCTCCTCCAGCCGCAGGAACTGCCAGCGGGGAGCATCGTCCAGCGTCAGGCGGTGCTCCGTGATCTCCAACGCAGGCCCGGGGTCGAGGGTAAACAGGAGCGGGCTGGGAAACACCGTCGGCGGTGGCTGTTCGCCCTCCTTGAGGTGAGCCAGGCGTATCAGGACGACTTTAGGCCGCCCGTGGGCGCTGAAGGCCTCCGCGTCGCTCGCCACACCGGGCAAAATCCCCAGGCCCAGCGTGGGAGAGGCGTAGTGGGAAAAGCCACCATACCCCCATCCTATCCACGTCGGTGCCGTATCGTCAACCAAACGCCAGGCGGTGGCGGGATCGCCGTCGGCGATGAGCGGCACTGGCGGCAGACCGTGCTTTGACTGAGAAGGTGGCTGTCGCCCCCAAAATATGGGGGCAATCCCCAAATTGTGGGGGCCGTAGGCGGGGCGGAAGTACACCTGAATGTCGTTCCCCCGGGTCGGCTCGAGGTCGGTGAAATGCCAGCGCAGTTCGTGACGCCCCTGTATGTGCCCGGCCGGGCTGGCCGAGAGCGTCTCTGGCAGCACGTCCCGGTCCCGCTGCCAGCGCACGACGACGTCGGCCCGGCCGATGGGGCCAAGCCAGGTGGCTCCGGTGTGCAGGACGTACTCGAAGACGCGTCCACCGTCGGACTGCAAGGTCAGGCGACCATGGTAAGTATTGCGCACGGTGCGGATCTGGCCAGCGGCAAAAGGGACGGTGAACGAGTGCCAGCCGGCATAGTCCCACTCGCCTTGCGGCTGGGCGTTCGGGCGGAAGGTCACCGGGACTTGCTCACTGTCCACGAAGGCCCGGAAGTCCAGCAGTTGCGATGCTTCACCTGCGCTAGCCTGGGCCTGAGGAAAACCCATCAACACCTCGGCCGCCGCCCCGGTGTTGTGGAAGGTGAAGGTGCACGTCACCCATGCCTGGTCGCCGCGCATCTCCGCTTCTACCCGCTCAGCAGCCATCGTCACCTGGTCGTTGTTCAAGGGCACCACGCCGTAGCCCACAGCGCCCAGCGAGGCGTCGTCGGCACGGGCAGCGGGCAGCGGGATTGTCAGGGAAAACCCGGCCAGCGCGATCAAGAACAGCGCTTTGCACATGAGCCATATCCAACGCTTGCTCACAACCACACCTCCCAATCAATCCAATGCATTGCCCAGCCACCCCAGCACCCGGCCGCCCTCGGGCAGGGGAATGAGCGTCGCCTCGCCATCTGTAACGTCTATCAAACTCACGGTCACCCGGCGGCTGATCCCACACAGCGTCTGCAACACGAGCGCCTGGCCGTCGGCCGTCCAGCCGTGCAAGGCTGCCTCGGGGCTGATCACGGACGCGACCTGGCGCACCTGGCCGGTCTCGGCCTCCCAGACCCACAGCCCCAGGCTGGGGCTCACGTCGAGACCCGGGGCCGCACCCTCGTTCAACAGGTAGGCCAGCCGCTGGCTGTCCGGCGACCAGGACAGCCACGTGGCGTGTGTGCCAGTGGGCAACTCTACGTACGTACGATCCACACCGATGCGATCTGTCCGATAAACCTGTAGCATACCAGACACAGCAAGCGGTGTGCCCGTGGAGGCCGCCAGCCACGCCAGGTCCGGCGATAGGACCGGCACTGTCGGTGGAGACACAGCGGTGGGCCAGGCTTGCTCCCACAGGCGCTCTCCCCGGCGCAGGTCGTAGGCCCACATCCTGCTCTTGCCTTCAATCCCCCCCACCGGCATCACGACCAGCCTTCCGGCAAGCCGATCGAACCCCAGGATCTCGAGCATGGCGAAACCTGGTTCTGGAGGCACGGGCGGCTCCGGCGGCGGGGTAGGCGTCGGTCCGGCGGGCCGGGCCACCAGTGTCTCCACCACCGTCTGCCGGTAGCCATCGGTGGTGCCCAGTTCGACCATGCGCGAGCCGTCAGGCTCCTCCCAGGCCAAGGCATAGGCCAGCGCCGATCCATCGCGGGACCAGCGCAGGCTCAAGTCCTGGCCGGGGCGATTGGGAAACTCGAACAGCGCACGCGATGTACCGTCGGCCAGGCTGAACGTCCAAACCTGATTTCGGCTGACGTACGCCAGATAATGCGCGCCCAGGGTCAGATAACCTGCATCGCCCGGCAGTGGACCAATCGGACATGCGCCACGCTGACTCAGCAGATAGACAATCTCTTCCTCGAGATAGACCAACCCTGCATCTCCGGCCTCGCTACAATTCACGTCCATAGCAGCGGTCGGCACCGACAAGGAAAGTTCTGGGACCTGAATCAGGCCCGTCCACCAGTCGAAGAGTTGCTGCCATTCCACGTGGCCATAAACACCGAAGGGGACGGCCGGCGCCGGGCTTATCTCTTTGACCACCTGCTGCAACTGGCTGCCGTCGCTTCCCATCAGCCACAGGCTCACCTGCTGCTCCTGGATGCGGGCAAAGAGGATGTGCTGGCCGTCGGCCGACCACAGTGGGCGCTCGTCACGATAGGCCGGGCCGTCCGTGAGTTGGCGGCGGCCCGTCGCGTCGCCCCTCGCCGCCCAGATGCATCGCTCACCCAGGGCAGCGATGGCTCTCTCACCGCCTGCCTCACCCTTCAGTACAGGCATGCTGGCGTAAGCAATCCACTCGCCGTCGGGCGACCAGGCGGGCCACGCGACCGCCTGGCTCACGTCGGAGACCGTTCGGGCAGACTGCCCCGCGGCATCCACGACGACCAGTTGCTTCTGGAGCCAGGTCTCCCGCCCGCTGCCAACCACCAGCGCCAGTTGATCGGAGAGTGGCCTGGCGACAACGAAATCGTCGTAAGTAAGCATCACCGGCGCCAGTGTCCGCGTTTGGCCACCGCCGGCCGGCAGGCTCACCAACTCCGCGCCGTCGGCCTGGATGGATGCCGAGGCAGGTCCACGCCAGAACAGGACGTGTGTCCCATCGCCGGACCAGCCGGCCAGCCGGATGGTCGTCTCCATCGGCGCGCCCTCAACGAACAGGTCAGTACTCTCCTGCCCGTCGGCCCGCACCAGGCGCAATATCTGCCGGGCAGGCGGGCGATCCTCGTTCACATCAGCCCATTGCACTACCTGGCAGGCCAGCCACTCGCCGCCGGGGTGCCAGGCAAAGCGCTCGACCCGCTCGGCCTTTTCCGGTGGGGCTCCAGCCTGGGGCGGCCGGCTATGGACTGCGCCATCCGTGTCTACGACCATCAGTCGTCCACCGAGCGTGGTATAGGCCAGCAGATCCTCCACCGGCGACCAGGCGACCTGGTCGGGGGAACTGACGGCTGGCAAGGCTCGGGCATTACTTCCATCAGCGGCCATCGCCCACAACTCCAGCCCCTGCTGAAAAAGTAGCCACTCGCCCGAAGGAGACCAACGCGGGCTGGCGTTGTTGCCGTCGGCGGTCAGGCGGCGGGGTTCGCCGTCGGGCAGTTCTCGCACCCAGATGTCACCGCCCTGGACGTAGGCCAACCAGCCCAAGGCCAGTTCGGGACGTGGCATGCGCGTCGGTGTCCGTTCCACGCCTACCTCCAGCGTGCCGCCGCAGGCGACGAGTGTGAATACCAGCAGCAGCGCGCATAGACGAGCAATGCACCTCCTCATTTCACCTCTCCCGTTCGCACCAACCACATCTGATCGTCAACGAGCAGTGCCAGGTCACCACCGGCACCCCAGCCCACCCAGTCCACCTGTCTGCCTGTCACAACGGGCCGCACCTCCCCGTCTCGGCTCATCAAGGTCAGGCCACCTTCTGCCGGCCGGAAGGCCAACGTGTCGCCTTGCGGCGACCAGACAGGCGTTGGCAGGTCCCGGAAATCCCAGACGTCGCTGACCTCTTCTGTGCTCACCCGATACCCCACTGTGAGTCGGCGCTCAGGCCAGTCCCACATGACCAGGTACGGGATGGCTCCGATGGACTCGATGGGGCCTCTCGCCCCCGACGGCCCTCCTACACAGAGAGCCGCCAGCCGATCGCCGGTGGGAGAAAAGGTCGCGCGGAAGATCCTCGTCTCCACAAAGCGCGCCGCCCCGGCATCCGCTTCCCAGACGTAGAGGTCAGGTTGCGGCGGGCCAGATCTGTCATCTGGCTCACCGGGCGGGTAAGCGACGAAGGCCAGCACGCCATCGCCCCACGATTGGGCCTCCGTGTACCGGCCATCAAGGTTGGCAGACAGATCGACCGGCTCGGCCGGGCCAGGCCATTCGAGCACCTGTGCCACGGGCAAGGCACGCCCCCAACTGGTTGCGGCCAGCCAGCGGCGGTCAGGGCTGAAGAGGTAAAAAGTGGCAAACACCTGGGCGTAGGGCGCCTCACGCCCCTCGCGGCCCCACGTGTTGACCGCCGGGCTCAGTATGCCGGTGGCGACGTCCAGCGTGTACAGGGACTCACAGGCAGTGCCGCAGTGCACCCGAAAGGCCAGGACAGTTTTGCTCAACCAGCCAACAAAGTTCTTGCCCAGGCTTACGGCCAACCTGGCTTTCTCGCCCGGCAAGAGATCGCGCCACCCGGTCTCGCCAGGGTATGCCAGTCCAATGCTGCTGGTGTCCTGCACATCGCCGCGCGCAGCCCCCCGATCGAAGACGAAGAGAACGGCCTGCCCGTCCGGCGTCCAGGTGAGGTCTATGAGAGGCCCTGTGTCCCAGCGCCCCTCCAGGCGAAAGTCGGGTAGAGCGCGTACCTCCAGTCCCTCGAACCCTTCAGGGTTGGTCACCGCGTAGGCCAGGTAGTCGCCGTCCGGGCTCCAGGCTGCGGCCGTCACCAGGCCGGCCGGAACGATGCCGGTGAACGTGACGTCCGGTGCCAGTTCGGGCGGGCGTGGCTGGTCCAGGCAGCCAGGGGCGAAGGGGGTCACGTCGGCGCAGGTGACTTCGATTGGAGCGCTCGGAGTGACGGCCGGCACGGCGGACGCAACGGATGTAGCAGTCGCAACTGGCGCTGGAGAAGGGCGGACAGTTGAGGTGGGCAACGGCGTCACCGCCGTGGTTAGAGCCGGAATAGGCGAACTCTCAATCCCCACTTTCCGCGTTCCAGCGCAGGCAGCCAGGATGACCAGAAACAGTAGGCCAAGTGTATGGAATGCGTACTTTCTCATACCATCACTCCTGATATACTCCCATTCCCGGTTTCTCGTAGGCCTCCAGCCGGTAACCGAACGGTGCCAGCACGACGTTATAAGGCTCCACGAGCTTCTCGGCAGATAGACACTTCCTCATTTCACATCTCCAATCCAGGGTCTAGCGGGCCACCGGGAGACGTATGGTGACGACCGTCCCCTGCCCCAGGCGGCTGCGAACGGCCAGTTTGCCGCCGTGGCGGACGGCGATAGCCTGAACGAGTGCCAGTCCCAGTCCGCTGCCCTCGATCCCTGCAGCCGCACTGCCCCGATACAGTTCCTCTCCCACATGGGGCAGGTCCTCTTCACTGATGCCAGGGCCGGTATCAGCCACTTCCACGACGACCGAGGCACCATCCTCGAAGGCGCGGACTTCGACCGTATCGTGCGGCTGGGAGAACTTGAGCGCGTTGTCCACCAGGTTGTGCAGCGCCAGGAAGAGCAGGTCACGGTCGCCCGCCACCGGCGGGAGCGGCCAGGGCACCCGGGGCAGTGTCAACCGCAGGTGACGGACACTCGCCTCTGGCCGCCCCCCGGCCAACTCGATCAACTCGTCCAGCAACTGGCCCAGGTCTACTTGCTCCTGTTCGACTGGCCGCACTTCCAGGTCGGCCAGTTTACGCAAATCGGCACTCAGGCGGGCCAGGCGGTCCACCTGGGCACGCACGCTGGAGAGAATCGAGCCGCTGCCTTGATCGGCCAGGTTGGCCAGCCCGGCGCGGATGGCGGTGAGTGGGTTTTTGAGTTCGTGGTCCAGCCGGCGGACGAAACGGCGGTGGGCGTCGGCCTGCTCCTTCCGCACGTGCTCCAGCGCCCGCCCACAGCGACGGTCCGCTAACGTCCACAGCGCCGACCCCAGTCCCCAGATGATGCTTCCGGCAAGGCCGAGCCACAGACACAAGGTACCCACGTCGGCACGCAGGTACAGGACGGGGTTGGACCACAGTCTGGCCTGCCAGAGGGCAGCCAGCACCAAACCCAGCGCCAGCGGCAGAAGTGGCAGTATGAACTTCCTCACACCCCCACCTCTATCCTGACGAAGCGCTCGTGCTTCCTGCTTCCTGCCTCCTGCCTCTTGCTTCCTGCTTCTTGCTTCATGCTTCCTTCCCTACCTCCACCCGCCCGACGAAACAGTAGCCCTGGCCGATCACTGTCTCGATGAATTGGGGACGCTCGGCATCGTCGTTCAGCGCCCGGCGCAGTTCGGCGATGCGCGAGTCCACGGCCCGCGTGGCGGCCGGGTAGTCCCAGCCCCACACCGCGTCAAGCAGGCGCTCGCGGCTCAACACCTCGTCCGGGTGGAGCATCAGATATTCCAACAACGTCACGGCCCTGGAGGTGAGTGACACCTCACGCCCGGCCAGCATGGCACGGCGGGCCTGCCGGTCCAGTTCGAGCGGCCCGCAGCGTAGCCGGCGGGCACCGGTCAGCGAGGGTGCACCCGGGCGGCTGCGCCGGAGCACCGCCCGAATACGCGCTACCAGTTCGTAGGGTTCGAAGGGCTTGTTCAGGTAGTCGTCGGCCCCTTCGTCCAGCGCCATGGCCCGCTCGGCCGGCGAGCCCACCTGCGTAAGCAGGATTACCGGCGTCCAGTTGCCGGCCTGGCGCAGGCGGCGCAGCGTCTCCCGGCCGTCCAGGCGGGGCATGAGCACGTCCAGGACGATGAGGTCTGGACGGAAGTCGGCGACGCGCCGGAGCGCCATTTCGCCGTCGGCGGCGACGGCCACGGCGAACCCGGCCCGCTCCAGGAAGGGAGCCAGGTGGGCCGTGATGGCCTCTTCGTCGTCTACCAGCAGGATGCAGCGGGGTTGTTCTATATCGTCCACCTCCATATCTCCCATAGCGAGCCCCTCACCCTCACCCCAGCCCTCTCCCTGCAAGGGAGAGGGAGCCATCTCCCCTCCCTCCCAGGGAGGGGCAGGGGGAGGGTAGGTCTCCCACAGTGAGCCCCTCACCCTCACCCCAGCCCTTTCCCTGGGAGGGGGAGGGAGTTCATTCCACCGTAAACCGGAGCGTCTCAGCAATCTCCCGAATGTGGTCCTTATCGGCCCACAGGATAAAGTACCCGTAGGTCACGCTGCGGATTTCGACCGGCTGTGGATAGCGCACGATAAGCCCGGCCTGGCCCGACATGGCCGCTGGCTGGTCCGCCGAGGGCAAGATCAGGCAGGCTGGTTGGCCCTGGATCTCCAGTTCCTCCACCTGAGGCTGAGAACCGTAAGGCTGAAGTTTGTGATACGCATCCAGCGCACAGACCTCATCCAGCGTCATGCCTTGCCCGGCGCCGACAGTCGAGACCTGGAAGAACCCATCCGCTCCGCCGTACCGTTCGTCGTAGCCCGGCACTGGCTGCCAGGCGGCAGGATACTGAAGTATGATCTGGAAATCCTGACTGGCATACGTCTGCCAGCCCGGCCTGGGGGTGGCGCTGCCTTCACTTCGGCTGCTGGGGCTATTGCTAGCCCAACCCACGACTCGGCTACCCTCAGGCAGGGGTATGGGAGTGCTTTGCCCGGTGACCACGTCCACCAGGCTCACCGTCGCCTGGCCAGTATCATCCATCGTTTCGAGCACGACCGCCCGACTGTTGGCCGTCCAACCGTGCAGCGTTGCATAGGTGTCAAGTGTAGACACAAGGCGGCGCGCCTGGCCGGTCTGAGTCTCCCAGACCTCGAGCGCCAGCGCGGGGCTGGCGTCCAGGCCAGGGGCTACACCCTCGCTCAGCAAGTAGGCCAGGTATCGCCCATCGGGCGACCAGGACAGCCACGTGGCGTGAGTCTCCATCGGCAATTCCACCCGTTCTGGAGGTGCATCTGTGCCCAGCGGCCAGACCTGGAGCACGCCCGCTAAAGCGAGTGCCAGCCGCCTCGTGTCTGGCGAAAGCGCTATTTCCTGGACATCTGGAACACTGGGAGCCACAGGCATCCCGTCAATACGCTGCCCTGTCTGAGGATCGAAGACCCACATAGCGTAGTAGCGCTCCTGTCCTCCCACCTGGGTCACCGCCAGACAGCCGGCGGACAGGTCAAAGTTCAAGATTGCCAGATTGGCATAGCCCGGCTCAGGCGAGACAGGCGGCTCCGACTGCAGAGTGGGCGTTGGCCCGGCGGGCCGGGCGATCAGTACACCCACCACGGTGTGCTGGCTCCCGTCGTGGGTGCCTAATTCCACTACCCGCGAGCCGTCGGGCTCGTCCCAGGCCACCGCATAGGCCAGCGCCGAGCCGTCGTTAGACCAACACAGGTCGAAATCCTGGCCAGCGCGCGCCGGAAATTCGAGCAGCGTGCGCGCCGCGCCGTCGGCCAGACTGAACGTCTGAATCTCGTTGCGGCTGACGTAGGCCAGTTCGCGTGGCCCCAACGTCAGATAAGCCGCATGGTCGGACAGCGTGCCGATGGACCGCGCGCCGCGCTCACCCGGCCCATAGACGACTCTGTCTTTGAGATAGACGAGTCCCGCACCTACAGAGCCGCCGAGAGAATCGTCCACTACTATCCATCCGCAGATCTGCCAGTGGCCGTCGGTCTTCTCCAGGTCGAAAGCGCCCTTCACGTCGTCAATGCGCACCTCCACGAGGGCACCCGTGACACGCGGGTCGTCCTCGTCCAGCGGTTGGTAATCCTGTGGCGCGACCAGGCCCCCGTAGGTCGTCCCTCCGACCGTGAACCGGTGTCCGCCCGCCGCCCACCTGTCCACCATCTGGCGGATGAACTCAACGTGTTCTGCTGGTTGATCCGGCCGCTCCAGGTTCCAGTAGCCGAGTGCCTCTTCGACGTTGCCGGCCAGGACGGCCTGGAAAAACGCGACGACCACTTCCCGGGCCGCGCCACCCTGTTCACCGATAATGGAGAGGCCGCTGGTCGAAGTCGGGGTAGCCACTGGTTGCGCAGGAGGCTGTTCCCCTTGTTGAAGCGAAGTGGCTGTTGGAGGAACAGGTGTCGGTCGCACTTCTGTCAGGGTTGGCGTGTCCTCCGCGACCGGTCGCGTAGCGCTGCTGGCGCTGCCACAGGCTACCAACACGGATAGAAGCGACATGGTGAGTAAGCAGAATGTGTACTTTCTCATCATACCTCCGAAACAGAATAGTTCTTGGTATCAGCCGTTGTCAAGGCAGGAGAGGCGACTGAAGTCGCCACTACAAACTCACATCAATGAGGTGGCACCCAGCAGGCAATGTCCGGGTCCGGCTCCTCCAATCCGAGGCCATAGTGTTGGTTGACGACGGCACAGCCACCCCGGCACTTTTCCCGCACCGGGCAGGCAGCACACTTGTCACGCAACGAGAGGAATCGCCTACGGAACCCCTTCCATGCCCCTTCTTCCGTCCAAAGCCTCGGCAAATGCTCCACCGGGCCCACTATGAGATCCAGGTGGCTACAGGGATGTACCATCCCGTCCACGTCCACCGTGACCAGGAGATCACCGGCAATGCACCCGCAGGCCCCAAGCGCGTCCACCACATCGCCGGATACCCCACAAGTCAGCAGAAGCGGCGTCAGCGCACAATCGAGGTGAAACGGCAAGTGGTACTTGTCGCCGAGTTCCAGAAGTACGGGCAGCAACACCCTCTGCTGCCATGCGCACGGGTGCACTGACCGATACACTGCCCGTCCCCTCCCAGAAGGCTTGGGCCGCAAGAGTAACACGCTGTCCGCGCCGGCTGCTCGCGCTCCCTCGAACAGCGCCGACAACCGTTGGATATTGTCCGAGGTTACGATGAAGTTGACACCTGAGATCACGCCAGCATCCCGCAGCGTGGCCACTGCGCCAAGCGATGCTTCAAACGTGGCTCGTATGTCCCGGGGGCCTCCCACCAGGTCCACGCTCACGTTCACGCGGGCGAACAGGTCGCGGGCGCGCTTGGCCCAGGATGGGGTTACGAGCGTGCCATTTGTAGTGAGCGTAGGGAGAAGGTTCATCCCGCGCGCCTTGTGGGCGAGGAACAACAGACGGGGGTGAAGGAGCGGTTCCCCTCCACCGAACGCTACGTGAAAGATACCCATCCGGGAAGCGATCTTGAGCGCCTTCAACACCGCTGCCGCAGAAACATCCCTTCCGGCTGGGCTTGATCCGACGTAGCAACAAGGACAGGCGAGGTTGCACCGGTCGGTCACGGCTATTTCCATCTCCACCGGTGCGCTGAGCAGGCCGGGGTCTTCTCCCTCCCACTTCGGTCCGCCGTGAAAGCCTCGAGCGCGGAGGAACTCCCGATCTACCCACAGGAGAGAGACGGGGGCCTGTGTGCCGATGATCCCGCCAAAGTGCTCAAAGCGGATTCTCTGGATCCTCATCGCGCTCCCTTCCCAGGCGGAACAAACTGTAGGCAGAGAGCAGAGCCGGCACGCCCCAACCCCAGAGCGGGAAGAAGAGGCCCACTGTATTATAGTAGGCGTAGCCTATCTCTGATAGCGGTGGCGATACCGGCAGCAATGGTATGATGAACAAGGTCCCAAGAACGACGTATATGATGCCCGACAGCCACATCGCCAGGCTGTTCCTGAGCACTCCTGCCATCCTCAGACCTACCCCCGTGAGCGCCAGGGCCAGCGGTGAAGAATAACTGTACATCACCACGAATCCCAGTCGGAATTCAGGAAAGGCCATCAATCCAGGAAAGATCCCTATGTTGGCGAGGAAAGGCAGGAGGAAGACGACGCCTGCAAAAAGCCCAACCAGGCCCATTGTGGTAACGACCCCCGTCATCTTCATCAAGCAGCGGTCTGTTCTCCGAGTGTACGCCAGATACGTGATGGGACCGGCAACGAGGACGGAGATGCAGCCACACAGCCATGGAGAGACGTCCATGAGGATCTGGCTTAAGAAAACTGACCACGCAGCACAAAAACCGGTCCACGCAAGTCCCCACAGGATAGGAACTACAGCCCTTTTCCCGCGCTCCGCGACGTCCTGTGCGTGCCGGTAGCGCTCCAGCGCCGCATCCACTGCGCTTGCCATTACACCTGTCAATAGCGAACCGACGACCGAATAGGGAAGAAAGAACATCGCCCCGAATATGATACCGTAGCCGCTGGAGTTGGGATTGATGCCCATGCGGAGACTCAGTATACTCCCCTTCGCCTCACGGCCTGCGGGACCTGCTTGTGTCGCCTGGAACTTGTGCAACGTAAACCCTCCAATCACTTTCATGCTATCACACTCGTGTAGCACCTGTATGACACGAACGTAGCGACTATGAGATGCTGTGTAACGAGTCTGATACAGTGGGCGTCCCACCCTCACCCCGGCCCTCTCCCTGAAAGGGAGAGGGAGTGGTCGGCCAGAATGAGAGCGGCGGCATTGCGGCCTGACTGAATTACCGACGGCATGCCACACAGGTTCACCCAATGGCCGGCCTGGTACAGTCCCTTCACCGGTGTCCGCTGCGAGGCCTGCGCGAGCATCCAGGCGGGTGTCTGGAGCCAGCCGTGGATCGAGCCGCGATGGTTCAGCGTGTACCGTTCGTAGGTCAGCGGCGTTGCGATTTCTCGCTCGACGATGTGGTGTGAGAGGCCAGGGAGCACCCGTTCGGCCGAGCGGATGAGCGCGTCAGCCACCTGGTCCTTGAGGCGTTGGTAACGCTCACCGCGCGTACCGTCGGGTTCGATGCCCCACCTGTCGAGGTAGTCGTAGGGGAGCGGGGCCTCGATCAAGACGGTGTGGTACCCGGGTGGGGCAACGGACGGATCGTCTAGCGAATACATATTGATCGTCAGCGAACATTCTTCAAGGTCGGTGCTGGTGAGTGCATCAATCTCGTGCGTCGGGTTAAAAATCACACGCCCGGTCGTGTGCCCCAGCGCACGCAGGTCGAGGTCCACGCCCAGCCAGACGCTGAAGATGGCGGGCGCGACCGGTCGCTGTTCCAGGTCGGCCAGGAAACCGGATGGCAAGTGCTCCTGGCCCACCATCTGCTTAAACGTCATGAGCGCGTCCGCGTTCGATACCACCACGCCAGCGCCGATCCGTCGCCCGTCTGCCAGTTCCACCTCCGCAGCGCGGCCATCCTGCACACAAATTTTACTCACCTGTGTCCCGCAGGCCAGCGTGCCGCCGTGTTTCCTTAGCGCCGCGACGAAGGCATCCACGAGCGTATTTGCACCACCCGCGCGCGGTAACCAGGCCGGGTACAGCGCGAGCAGAAAGAGCGTGGCCAGGAAGCCGGCCTGTGGGCACGGCACGAGCGAAAAGATAAACGCCCGCAGGCGCGGATCGCGAAACATCTGGATTCCCTCCGCGACGGTCGTATGACGATATTTGCCCAGCACCGGCAAGGCGGGCAACGTCTGCACCGCTGCCCTCACTTTCTCCCACCACGACATCAACTCAAACGACTGTGCAGAGGGACGAACCCGGCCCATCGTGCCTGCCTCTTGCAGAAGGCGACGTATCGCTTGCGCCTCGGTCGGAAACTGGCAGACCAGTTCTGCTTCCACCTGGTCACGGTCAAACGTCAGCATAACGTCGTAGTCGGGGCCGATGACGCGCAGAAACGTGTCGAGTGGCTTGAAGCCAATCTGGTCGCGCACGCCCAATTCGCGCAGCGCCACATCCAGCCACTCGCCTTCACCGCACAGCATCAGGTATTGTAGCGTCTGCTCCACGCGGAAGCGGCCGGAAGGGCTGGGGTACGCGGTGCAATAGCCACCCGGCCGCGCGTGCTGCTCGCACACAAGCACCGACCTGCCGGCGCGAGCCAGGTACGCTGCGCTGCTCAGTCCGCCCAACCCGCCGCCTACGACGACGACGTCATATTCCGGTTCCAGTTGTACCTGTGCAGATAACACGACCTCACCTGCCTCGAGAACGATGTAGGACAAGATGCCATCTTGTCCATTACCGGCGAAAGTAGACCACCTCGTCGGGCGGATGCGCAACCTCCGCCATCTGCGCCGCACGCCGGCGCAGCCACTCGAATACCACCGCCAGCAGGATCAGCGCAGCCAGCAGCGTCAACTGGACTCCCCACGCGGGTATGAGGCCCAGTTGGAAAAGGGCCGCCCCCAGATTCAACAGCGCGTGCAGCCCCACGGCTGCCAGGTAGCCGAGCGCTCCCCACGCTTTGCCGCGCTGGAGGCCCGTCACCAGCACGGCCGTCATCACGCCGTGGACAAAGCACACCAGCAGCCGCTCGCCGAGGTAGCCGGTGAAGAGGTACCAGGGCAGGTTCGCGTACTGGGGGGCCTGCGCAATCCCGTAGGCCAGGTAGGCCGCCTCGCCCAGGCCAAAACCGATGCCCAGCGCCATACCTGCCCACAGCGCCGCCAGGGGACTCACCAACAGCCTCCGCACGAAGGGCAAGGGCAGAGGGAGCAGTTTGATCGCTTCCTCGAAGACGGGCGCCAGCATGAACAGGTAGATCATGAACCACAGAGGTGTCTCCAGCCCCATGTGCGGCGGAATGCCGGCCGCCTGCCCCACGACGATCGCCAGCGGGCGCTTGACGGCCAGGTTCACCAGCGCGCTGAGCGGCAACCCAGGCAGAAGCAGCCACAGGTAGCGGCAGTTGCGCCCTGACAGGACGTACAGTAACCCACCCCACAACCCGGTCGAGACCACCAGGGTGATGATTGCCATCACGTAGATACCCGGCATACGTTACGCCTCCATGCGTGCCAGCAGCGCCACGACGAAGCCCTCTTCGTCGGCCGGCGTCAGACCATACCTGGCATCGTCGGTCTCGATGAGCAGGATGCGGTCGGCGGCGGCTGTGGCGCACATCTTCACCTGGCCGACGTCGCTGTAGGGGACGGTGAACAGCGCCAGCCCCGGCAGCCGCATGCTGGACCATAGGGAGATGCTCAGGTTGCGCCGCCGGACACACTGGATGCGCGCCAGTGGGATGCGGTAATGTAGCACCGGGCCATAGTGCAGCGTGAGCATCTGATCGTCCAGTTCGTAGCGCATAGTCGGGAACCAGACGGTCAAGACCAGCCCTGGGATGCCAATCCCCAGCCCCAGCCCCAACGTCAGGACGAGCAGTGGCACGGGCATCTGGCCGGCCGACACGATGGCCGGCCACACCGTTAGCATCAGCGTCAGGACCGAGAGCGCCGCCAGCCAGGCCCAGCCGTGGGAAGGACGAGGTTTGAAGGTCAACGCCGCGCCCACCGCGCTCACTTCCTCTTCACTCTCCATCCTCCATTCTCCATCCTCCATCCTCCATCCTCCATCCTCCCTACCGCAGAACGACCGCCGCCTGCAAGGAAACCCAGCGATCCGTTTCCTCAGCGTCGGCCAGCGCGGGCCACGTACGCTGCCGGAATGGGCTGGCTCCACGCCAGCGGCCGTCCGGTTTGCGCCGGGCGGCCAGCCACGCCAGCGCGGGGCGCGCGCCGGGATGGTCGAGCGCCCCCAGTTCGCCCAGCACGCGCAACACGAACAGGATGTCCGCCTGGTAGAACAAGGGGAAGTTGAGGCGAAACCACAGGTGATGGACGCGCCCGGAGGTGGGATAGTCGGCCTCGACCAGGCGATGGGTCTCCAGCAGGAAAGCCAGGCCGCTCTGAATGGCCGCTTCGGCCTCGGCGGAGCGGAGCGTGCCTGGCAGTGCGGCCAGCCCCCACAGCGCGCGGGCAGCCCCCCACGCGCACGGCAATTCGTCGTTGTGTGCACAGCGCCAACCGCCCACCTGGGCATCGTGGGCCAGGTATTGGACGATTGGGCGTATGCGCGGGTCGTCAGTGTAGCCGCAATGGAGGGCGTAGCGGAGCAGGTTGCCCCAGAAGCAGGAGAGGCCATGCGCTTCCCTCTGGATCGCGTGCTCCAGTTCGTCCTGGGTGGCGGCCAGCATGAAGGCAGCCCCCTGGCGCAGGCCACCGGCGTGAACAGCCGCACCGGCGTGAACAGCCGGTGGTAGACCCGCAGGGTCGGCGGCCAGTTCTGCCAGGAGCAGCATGCTCCAGTGGGTGCTCACGTACTTTGGCGTGTAGTAGCCGCGTTC
>Ga0315285_10001524_pt1 | contig 24357 bp, 25 predicted proteins | sample YL17G09_36_MG_FD_203698 | JGI IMG/M metagenome (GOLD analysis project Ga0315285, IMG submission 203698) | Sediment microbial communities from Yellowstone Lake, YNP, Wyoming, USA - YL17G09_36 | ecosystem: Environmental > Aquatic > Freshwater > Lake > Sediment | place: USA: Wyoming | collected... | reverse complement strand
CTAGCCGGCCAGCGTGTCCGGGCTGAGTTGCAGGCTCAGCATCTGGCGCCGGCCTGCGTTCGCCCCTGGCTGAAGGCGCGCATCTCAGCCAGTTGGGCCGGCGGGACGCCGGTGGTACGCCACCGCCGCCCTGGCCCGGACAGCGGGGTCCTTCAGGGCAACTCCTTTTCTACCGCGGCCAACAGCGGGCCTTTGAACAAGCACAGACGAATGGTCTGCAATGAGGATTGCGGCTGTCCCTCGAAAAACTCCCTGACCGCCCGAACGTATGCCCGGGCACAAACGTCGTAGGGCACGGCAAAGATCCCGGAGCTGATCCCGGGAAACGACAGCGAGGCCCAACCCCGCTCATGCGCGCGAAGGAAGGCGGAGCGGAGCGTGCCGACCAGCTTGTTCTCTTCGTCGCCCTCGCCCATGCGCGGCCCCACGGCATGGATCACACCCTTGAAGGGCAGGTTTCCGGCGGTGGTGACCACGGCCTCGCCCACCGGAATCCGTCCCCGCTCCCTGATGATGGCGTTGCCTTCGGCGGTCAGGCGCGGGCCGGCGGCCTGCTCGATGGCCGCCGCCACTCCGCCGCCGTGCGAGAGCCCGCCGTTGGCGGCATTCACAATGCAGTCCACCGGCTCGTAGAGCAGGTCGTACACCACCACCAGAAACTGCCTGCCACCGGGAAAATCCAGCTTCTTGATCACAGTGCCAGCCATGTCGGCCTCCTGGTGTCCCGTTTCGTAGCCAGCTTTACAGCCAGAACAATTTCGGATTTCAGAATGCGGATTTCGGATTTCGAGCACGTGCGCTTGAAATCCGCAATCCGCAATTCCCACGCCTGCCGGCGCCGTGTGCTGTTGACGGAAGCCGGCGCTGCGGTTAAGGTTACCACCAGAAGGCAGAAAGGGCCTGCATCAGGTGCGCAAGGCGGCCTGGATCACCGATATCCACCTGGAGTTTCTCCGCTCCAACCGGGTGGGGGCCTTTATTGACCGCCTGTGCCGCGCCAGTCCCGACGCGCTGCTGATCGGAGGGGACATCGGGGTTTCCAGGAACCTGGTTTCGTACCTGGAGGAGATCGACCAGAAGCTTCCCTGCCCGGTGTACTTCGTCCTTGGGAACCACGACTATTATGACGGGTCGATCTCCGGGACGCGCGCGGAAGTGGCGGCCTGGTGCCACGGCAGCCGCCGAACCAGGTGGTTGCCGGAAGCGGGTGTGGTGGAACTCACGCCCCATACCTGCCTGATCGGCCACGGAGGCTGGGGCGACGGCCGCTGCGGTGACTTCCTGCGGTCATCGGTCTGGCTCAACGACTACTCATTCATCAGGGAGTTCCTGGGCTTGAACCGCGGGGCGCTGCTGCTGCGGCTGAATGCCCTGGGAGATGAGACGGCCGCCTTCCTCAGGGAAGTGTTGCCCGGCGCCCTGGAGCGCTACCAGGAGGTCATCTTCCTGACACACGTGCCGCCGTTCCGGGAGGCTTGCTGGCACCAGGGGCGGCTTTCCGACAGCGAGGGGACGCCGCACTTTGTCTGCGCTGCCGCCGGGGAAGTGCTGCGGGAAATGATGGCCCGGCATGCGGAACGGTCGATGACGGTTTTGTGCGGGCACACGCACAGTGCCGGCACGGCCCGCATCCTCGATAACCTGGTAGTGAAAACCGGCGCCGCCGACTATGGCTCCCCCAAGATCCAGGAGCTCATCACCGTCCGCTGATGGCCATAAGGACGACTTTGCCCGCGGCCACCAGGCATCCGCGTGGCCGGGCGGTATCAGATCGGCACTTCCACCATCAGGTCGTCCCAGTGGCGCTCGGTGATCTCCCAGCGGCGCTGCTCGTTGCGGCGCATCTCGTCCTGGTCGGGAAAGAGGCGGCGGAGGATCTCCTGGTTGTGCTCCTCGTCCCCGAAGACGGAGAAATCCGAGTAGCGCAGCAGCACCTTGTAGTGCCACTCGGGGCTTCCCTGGTGGATTTTAGGCTGGAAAATGCCGATCGAGATCAGCCGCCCCTCTTTTTGCATCTCGAGCAGCATGGGAAGGTGCCACTTCTTGTACAGGGCCAGCCACTCCTCGCTCTTGCCCGGCACGATCTTATAGTAATTTTCCATCACCGGCTGGGGACGCATCGTTGGCCTCCAAAAGAAAAAATAGGGCCGGGCCGGCACGCGAGGCCCCCTACAGCGAAGCTGCGGAGACGGGCCTTCTGGCGGCCCTGGCCCTCCACAATCAGGTTTCCAGGTGGTCGGAGCCCTAGTCCAGTTCGGGCAGCTTCAGGTTGGCTTTGGAAAGCGCGCGGTCGATCAAGTCCTCGACGTGGCGGTCGCTCAAATTCTTGACCGTGCCCAGTTCGCTGACCAGCAGGTGGCGCGCCCGGTCCAGCATCTTCTTCTCGCGGAAGGAAAGCGGCTTGTCACCGGCCAGCTTCAGCAGGCTCTTCATGACCTCGGCCACCTGCAGCAGCGAGCCCGTGCGCATCTTCTCCGAGTTCTCCTTGAAGCGCCATTTCCAATCCGCTGGCGTCTCGCACTGGCCGTTGGACAGATACACCAGGATGCGCTCGGCTTCGGCATGTTTGATGACCTTGCGAAGCCCCACACTCTCCACGTTCCCGAACGGAACCATCACCGTCAGGCTGCTGCCGTTGATGCGCAGCAGATAGAACTTCTCCGCCGCTCCCACCAAACTGCGCGTGCTGATCTGTTGGATTGTTCCTACGCCATGGTTGGGATAGACGACCTTCTCGCCGATTCGAAAAGTAACCATAAACCCCGCCCGCTCGATCCGCCTCGGGGAGAGACGGAACTCAAGCTGCTCACCAATCCTGCGCTAAGACCCTACATTCTAACCTTCCGGTGGCCGTGAAGTCAATGGAAAAACAGTAATAGCGGCCAAAAGCCGCGACTGGCGCGCTTTTCAGCCCAGATTGCGGCGCCAGCCACGAAGTCTGAGGCGGTCGAGGCGGGTCAATTATTATGGTTGTAGTTCGTAATAGCTACGGCTGTCGTAAAATGGCCGGGTACACCCGTAACGGCATGATATATAACGACTAAACCGGCGAGGGATGTTGCAGGCTGCCACCTCGTTCCAGCAGCCTGCCGCTCTCTGCTCTCCCCCGGAAACCGGCAATTCCCGGGCATGGGGGCGGAACGGAACACCAGCATCATCCGCGGCGCCCGGTTGGGGACCGCCATAGCCGGCGAAGGGCGACCACAAGGGCCGCCCCCGCACCCGGTTGCGGCGACACGTCACTCCACACGCTTCAGGATGCTGACGACCTCGTTGCCGCCAAAGGCGGTTTTGCCCACCGACATGCCGACGATCAGAAAGCCGGCATCGCCGGACTCGCGCAGCTCTTTTTCCATGGTCGAGGTACGGCTGGTAGCCAGCAGCTTGTACAAAAACCGTTTGACCTTGGATTCCGGATCGCGCTCCAAGATCACCACCGTTTCCTTGCCGCCAAAAGCGGTTTCGAATACGGTCTGGCCTTTGTAGTCGAAGGCCTCGTCACCGGCCTGCTGGAGTTCTTTCTGCATGGTCGAGGTCCGCTGAGTGGCCAGCAGCTTGTACTTCTTGCGCGAGCTGGCTTCACCCGAACCGCGGGCCATGACCACCACCACTTCCTTGCCGCCGAAGCCCGTTTCGCCTCCCATTACCGCCCGGAAGCTGAAGCCGGCATCGGCCGCCTGGTTCATTTCCTTTTCCATGGTCCCCGTCCGGTTGGTCGCCAGCACTTTGTACTCGTAGCGGTCGGCGGCGGCGAGGACAACGGAAAAAGCGAGTAAAGAGACAACAGATAGCCACAATGCACGTTTCATGTCCGCAACAATTTCGTCCAAAACGGACAGCTTTGTCAATGGGACTATTCGCACATTACCGGATGGCCACAGGTAACAGCGGTGCTTGCCAGGCGGCGCCAGGGTCCCGCCGGGGCTACAACGGGGAATAGACGCTGACGGAATCGGCCACATCGAAATCGAGCGCGACCTGGGTGGCATCCACACGCACCACGATCACCGGCCAGCGTTGCAGCAATTCGATGGTGCGGCCCGGAGTCAGCCCGAGCGAAAGAAGTTTTTGAATTCGCGGCGAGCCTTCCCCTTCCAGGTAGGCGATGCGGGCTTTTTGTCCGGCCTTCAACCGGGAGAGCCTGACAATCACCGAGGACAGCTCTGAATCGTCGCGGCGGCAGCAATCGCCGCCGGGGATGGGGTGGCCGTGCGGGCACAGGCGGGGATGGCCCAGCAGCGTGCAGATGGCATCGGCAATGTCGGGCGCCAGCAGGTGCTCGAAGACGCAGGCGGAATCCTCGGCCGCCGCGATATCGGCGTGAAGCACATCGCAAACCAGGCGCTCGGCCAGGCGGTGGCGGCGGATGATAGGCTCGGTCCTGCGCCGGCCTAGGTCCGTCAGCGCCAGGGCACCGCCGGGGGCGCGCTCGACCAGGCCGCGGCGTTCCAGTTCCGCGGCACCCTCCGGGGAGACAGCGCCCCGAAAATGCTCCGGGCGGCGGGCCGCATCCTCGCTTCCGGCTTCTTCCGCCACCCAGGCGGCCTCCAGCGCCTCATCCAGCAACAGAGGGAGAGCTTCGCCTTCCTCGTCGGCATGGTGGGCGCGGCCTGTAATGGAATCGTCGGTCATATCAATTTCGGATTGCGGATTTCGGATTGCGGATTGCCAACGGGGTGAAATCCGTCCGCCGCGGCGGAAGATCCGCAATCCGAAATCCTTCCAAGGTTCAGACGACTGCTAATAGCGCATGCAACAGGCCGCCGGCCAGCAAGGCGACCACAATAGTCACCGCGGCCACGCGCAGCGCCGCCCGCGTCCCGAATTCCTTCACCAGCATCAGGAAATTGGCCAGGCAGGGGATGAACAGCACCAGCGTGACGGAGGCCACCACGATCTGGGAAACGTCCATCTGCCCGCTGCGCGCCAGCGCGTACAGCCCCGCCGCTCCATAGTCCCGCCGCAAGAACCCCATCACAAACGCCAGGGTGGCCTCCGGCGGCAATCCCAACCAACGGGTGACCACCGGGCGGCCCAGGGCCACCAGCCCCTCGACGAGGTTCAGGCGGTCGAGCAGGAAAAGAACGGTGCTGCCGGCCAGAAACAGCGGCACCGCTTCCTTCAGATACCAGATCACGCGCAGCGCCGTCTTCCGCAGCAGGTTGCCGAAACGCGGCAGGCGCAGCGGCGGCAGTTCCAGCACGAAGTCAGGGCTGGCCCCGGGCATAAGGCGCGCGCCCAGCTTCCCAACCCACAGCAACTGGAGGAGAACGACGCCGGCGATGACCAGCGGCGCCCAAATCGACAGCCCGGCCACCAGCCCCATCAGCACGCCCAGTTGCGCCGAGCAGGGGATGCCCAGGGCAATCAGCAGGGCGGCCAGTATCCGTTCGCGCCTGGTGGGCAGCACGCGGGTGGCGACCGTGGCCATGGTGCCGCAACCCAGGCCCAGCGCCAGGGGAACGATGGCCTTGCCGCTCAACCCCACGCGCTGGGCCGCCCGATGCCACAGCACCGCCAAGCGCGGCAGGTAGCCGCTGTCCTCCAGAATGGCGAACAGGAAGAAATAAGTGGCAATCACCGGCAGCACCAGCCCCAGCGCATAGCTGAGGCCGGTGGAAAACAGGCCGTAGCGGCCGGTCATGAATTCGGCCAGGGGCCGAACTCCGGTGCGGGCCAGCGCGCCGGCCAGCCAGGGCGTCAAACGCTGGGCGAAGACGCGCTCGGTCAAGAAGTCGGAAACGAGGCCCGCGCCGAGTCCCACCGCGGCGTATACCAGCGCGCCGACCGCCAGCATGACCGCCAGGCCGACCGGGAAATACCTTAGCCATTCGTCGATCTGCTCGCTGCGCTGCAACCGGCGGTCCCCTGTCTGGCGGATAATGAGGGGCAGTTGCTCGGCAAGCCAGCGGCGCCGCCGGTGCCAGGTGGCGCTGCCGGGGGCGTGCGCGGTCCACCAGGAAGGACCGCAGACGGCGGCCACGGCGCAGGCGGCGGCATGACAGCCGGGCTGTCCGCCCAACGCAGCCGCCGCCATGGCTAGCCGCGGTTCGGCGGCGACGGCGGGCGGCGGGACCGCGCCGTTGGCCGGCATGCGCGCCCGTTCGATGGCCCGCCGGAGCTGCCCCAGGCCGCGCCCCTCGATGGCCACCATGGGGACCGCCTCGATGCCCAGCAGGCTCCCCAGGCGGTCCAGATCCAGCCGCAGGCCCGCCGCCTTCGCTTCGTCCATGAAGTTGACGACCAGGACCATAAGGCGGCCAAGATCGGCCAGTTGCAGCGTGAGCGAAAGAGCGCGGGCCAGGTTGCGGGCGTCCGCCACCTGGACCAGCACGGCCGATTCCTCGGAGGCCAGGATCTCGAGCGCCACCCGCTCGTCTTCCGACTCGGCCGCCAGACTGTTGATCCCCGGCGTGTCGATGATCTCGCGGCGGGAAAGCCGCTGCCGCCCGCGCATGATTTCCACCGTCGTGCCCGGATAGTTGGACACCCAGGCGTACTCGCCCGTCAGCAGGCCGAACAGGACCGATTTGCCCACATTGGCCTGGCCCACCAGGACCACGGGGCGTGTGGCGGAAATGGGAGTGTGCGGCGACATGCAATCGTGTTGCAACTACAGCCGTTCAGTATAGCAGAGCCGCCACGCTATCTCGCGAAAAAAAGTTCTTGCCGGCGGTTAATTTGGACCACAAAGACACCAAGGGCACAAAGGACCACAAAGATCGCCCCTTTGTGGATCTTTGTGTCCTTGGTGCCTTGGTGGTGAACTCGACTTTCAGCGCGCCTTCGCCGGGGCCGCCTTGCGGATGGCGGCCACGATTCGCTGGTAGGTGCCGCAGCGGCAGATGTTCCCCTGCATGAAGCGGATGATCTCCTGCTCGCTGGGACTGGGATTGGCGGCCAGCAACGCGGCGCCGGCGACGATCATGCCCGGCGTGCAGTAGCCGCATTGCATCACGTCCAGATCGAGGAAAGCCTGCTGGAGAGGATGCAGGCGGCCGCTCCGCTCCAGTCCCTCGATGGTGGTCACCTGCCGGCCGGCCGCCGCCTTCACCGGCGTGATGCAGGCCCGCCGGGGCTTGCCATCGATCAACACCGTGCAGGCCCCGCATTGCCCCTCGCCGCAACCGTACTTGGTTCCGCTCAGGTCGAGCTGCTCGCGCAAGACGTGAAGCAGAAGCGCATCCGGCTCGACATCGACGCTGCGCGCCTTTCCGTTAACGGTCAGCTCCATAGCCGAAGTTTAAAGTCTAAAGTTTAAAGTTTAAAGTTCAAAGTTGAAAGAGACTGCTTTCCGCCTTCCGCCTTCTGCCTTCTGCCTTCTGCCTTCCGCCTTCTGCCTTCCGCCTTCTGCCTTCTGCCTTCTGCACTCTGCCTTCCGCCTTCCGCCTTCTGCCTTCCGCCTTCTGCCTTCTGCCTTCTGCACTCTGCCTTCCGCCTTCCGCCTTCTGCCTTCCGCCTTCCGCCTACCGGACCTTCATGCCCAGGATGGCCGGCCAGTTGGCGGGGGGCTGCTCGCGGGGATCGACGACGATCTCGACCAGTCTGGGCCCGTCCGCCTCGAGCGCTACCCGGAAGACGGTTTCCACTTCGCTGGGATCGGTGGCGCGGGCGCCCCGCAGCCCGTAGGCGGCCGCCAACGCCGGGAAATCGGGGTTGCCGTGGTCCGAGCCGTAGCGAAAGCCGCGCAACCCGCTCAGCGTCCGCAACACGCCGTAGCCGCTGTCGTTCAGCACAATGGTCAGCGGCATCAGGTTCTCGCGCGCGGCGGTCTCCAGGTCGGCAGCGGTCATCAAAAAATCGCCGTCCCCGATGGCACAAACTACCAGGCGCTCCGGATAGATCAGCCGCGCCGCCATGGCCGCGCCGAAGGCGAAGCCCATGGCGCCGAAATTGCACGCCGACAGGTATTGGCGCGGGCCGTAGCAGGGCAGCGCGGCGTTGACCGGCAGCAGGTGCAGGCCGGTGCCGCAAGTGACGATGGCGGCGCGCGGCAGCACGGCCGCCAGCCGGCGCAGCGCGTAGGTGGCCGACAGGGGCTTGCCGGGGAACGCGCATTGATCGACCACGCGCTGCCATTCGCTGCGCGCCACTTCCAGCCGGTTCCACCAGTTGGCGCGGCACAACCCTTTCAGCCCGGCGGCCAGCAACTGCTCGATGGCCGCGCCCGCGTCGCCCTGGTGGATGCTGGCCTCCGGAAAGCGCTGTTTCATCGCTTGCAGGTAAGCGCCATCGGCATTCACAAACGCCAGCCGCCCGGCCGGCAGCCGCCGGTAATCGTAGGTGAGCATGTCGGAGAGGCCGCAGCCCAGGCAGAGCACGAAATCCGCCGTGGCCAGCCCGTAATCGGCCGCGCCGTTGCCGCCCCCATAGCCGGCGCGCCCGAAACACAGCAGGTGATCTTCGGGGATGGACCCCCGGCCGTTGCCGGTGGTGACGGCCGGCAGCCGCGCCGCTTCCACCAATTGCAGCAGGCGGCCGGCCGCGTGTTGCACGCCGCCGCCCGCCACCAGCAGAGGCCGCTCCGCGGCACGCAGCATTTCAACCAGCGCATCCATTCCGCCGGGCGCGGCAACGGCGGGCAGAGCGAACTCGGATTCGGCGGGCTGCGCCGCTTCCTCAGCCTGATCCCAAAGATCTTCGGCCACTTGAAGCACGACCGGGCCGAAAGGCGCGGTGGCAGCCGCGCGCCAGGCCTCGAGGAACGTCCGCGGAGTGTCGGCCGCCCGTTCCAGGTGGAAGAAACCTTTGACCAGGGGTGAGAGGACGGCGGCCTGATCGATATCCAGCATGCCGCCCTGCGCAGCCAGCGACTGCTTCACGCCGCCGACAATGGCCACCAGCGGCGAGCAATCTTTGGCGGCCGTGGCCAGGCCCAATGCGGCGTTCAGCACACCGGCGCCGGCGTGCAGCAGCAGGATGCCGGGCCGGCCAGTCAAGCGGCCGTCGGCATCGGCCATGGCTGCGGCAACCAATTCGTTCCGCACCGAGATGTAGCGGATACGGCCGCTCGCGCCGGCCAGCGCCCGGTAAAACGGCGTGGTGGAACTTCCGATCAAGCCATAGACGCGGGACACCCCGGCGGCGATCAGGCCGGCCAGCAGCGCATCGGCAGTGGTTTGCTTCATCTTCGTGGGTCTTTGTGCCTTTGTGTCTTTGTGGTTCAGCTCTGTCCAAGCGCTGCGAGCAAAGCATCGAGCGCGCGCTGGGCCGCGGCGGCATCGGGCGCGCCGGCCTGCGCCGAGTCGCGCGAGCCGCCGCCGCGCAGGCCATATTCCGCCGCCAGTTTCTTCACCGCGGCCCCCAGGTCGGCCGCGAGCCCCCGCGACTGCGCCAAAACCAGCGTCGGCGGCTGCTTCAGCAGCAGCATGGCGCGCGCGTTGGGCTGAGCGGCAAACTGGGCGGCCAGCGACCGCGCGTACGATACTTCGCCGCTCGCGAGCGTCTTCACCAGAAGCCGCACCCCGTTCTTTTCCGGCACCGCCGCGTAGAGCTCGCGCGCCTCGTATCCGGCCATGGCCTGCAAGAGTTTCTGGCGCTCTTTTTCCGCCGCCTTCAGCTCCTCGACCTGCCTGGCCATGAGCGCCGGCAAATTGTCCGGGTGCGCCGAGAGCACGGCGGCGGCTTCGGTCAGAGTCGCGTAATCGGCGCCGGCCACGCGGGCGGCCCGCAGCCCGCAAACGAACTCGACGCGCGTCCCATAGCGCGACTTCTCGATCTTGCGAACGAGCACCGCGCCGATCTGGCCGGTGCTGGCCACGTGCGTGCCGCCGCAGGCATTCAGGTCGAAGTCCCGGATCTCGACCAGGCGCACTTCTCCTTCGCGCTCCGTCTCTTTGCGGAGCGCGAGCGACCGGGCCTGCTCGGCGTCGGCGAAGAAAACGCGCACCGGGCGGTCCTCGAAGATGATCTCGTTCGACAGCCGCTCGGCGCGACCCGCCTGCTCGGCCGAAACCGCCGACGTCGCGAGGTCGATGGTGCACGTGGCCGCCCCAAGGTGAAAGCTGACCGTCTGGAAGCCGAACAGGCGGACAAACGCGGCCGACAGCAGGTGCTGGCCGGAATGCTGCTGCATGTGATCGCGGCGCCGCTCCCAATCCACTTCGCCGCGCAGGGTTTCGCCGATGGCGGGAAGCGGCCCCCCGATCCGGTGCACGATTTCGCCGCCCTCATCCTCGACCACGTCGGTCACAGGCACGCCATTCAGCCGTCCGAGATCGTTGGGCTGGCCGCCGCTGGCCGGATAGAACGCGGTGCGGTCCAGAACCACGCCGCCCGCTTCGGCGCGCACCACCCGCGCCTCGAAGCTGGTGAGAAAGGAATCCTGGTAGTAGAGCCGCTCGCTCACTTTGCGATTCTAACCCGGATCATTCGCGAACCGCGAATCCGTTCCGCCCGCCGGCAGTTGAGCTGTATGCCTTCTCGACCGGCCGGAGCACCGCCGGCTTGGACACGATTGCGAAGCCGGTGACGCACGCGCAATCGGCCGGCAGCCTGTTCAAGGAGCCGGCGGGCGGACGGCTTTCGAGCCTGGTTTCCCTGGATCGCGCAGGACCCGGCACGCCGTCGAACGCCAAGCCGATCATGATCAACCTGGATGGGCTGGCCACCACAGCGGTCCTGCGCCGCGAAGCCGCCCAGGCCATCGCGGACAAGCCGCGCGCCGCCCAGGCGGCGGCCATCTCCGCGACGGGAGCCAATGCCGGACGACGACAACCGTTGACCCTTCAGTTGAGCCCCGGCACGCTGACCAACTGAGCGGGGGTTTGGACGTGCCAGGGGCCAGCGCAGATCGTTGGCTCGGCGAGGTCGAATGGGTTCTTGGGATGCAACTAGGAAGCGGTAATGGGGCGGCACCAGTCTCCAAAGTTGCGTTCCTTCCTGGGGTCACTTGACTCGTGGCTTTCATCTGAGGTTTAATCGACCGGGCAGGATGGGATGTTCCGATCGTCGGCAGAGCAACCCTAGGAGCAGCACCTGCCGCGCTTGTGACTGGACGGACAGGAGCAGAATGAGCACCCCCCCAGTAGCGAAGGCTCACCCAAGCAAGGCATTCTTCATCCACATGATCACGAGGGACCTCAGCCTATCCGACTGCATCCTCGACCTGGTCGACAACTCGATCCACAGGCTCATCACGAAATCCGGCGTTGACGTGAGCGAGCACCTTTTCGGCGGCACAAAGGCACGGAGGATTGACGCCGTCATCGACATCGCCTTCACCCCCTCAAAATTGAGCGTGACGGACGACTGCGGCGGCATCTCCATCGAGGAGGCTAAAGAGCAGGTGTTCCTCCTCGGAAATCCCGTCCAGGACAAGAGCCAGACCGGCCTGGGCGTGTACGGCATCGGCATGAAGAGAGCCTTCTTCAAGATTGGGAACCAGATCTCCATTGTGTCGCACACCACCGATGAGGAATTCAAAATTGACATCGATGTAAAGGAGTGGGAGAAAGAAACGGACGAGTGGCATTTCCCGTTCACCTACGCGCGGCAGAAGGAGTCGACCACCGGCCGCACACAGATTCAGGTATCTGAGCTCCACGCGGCCGTGAGCGACCAATTCGTCTCCAAAGCATTCAAGAATATCCTGCTCGAGAAGATCTCCACAGCATACGCCCTCTTCCTGAAGGCGGGGTTGAACATAAAAGTAAGCGGGGACGATGCGAACGCAGACATTCCGGAGCTCGCCGAGTCCAAACACCTCCGGGCGGTCCGGCAAATGATCAAGAAGGATGGGGTAGACATCCTAATCATGGCAGGCCTCTCGCCAGCCGCCGACAAGAAGCCCAGGGGCTGGTACGTCTTTTGCAATGGCCGTATGGTACTCGACGCTGATAAGACCGAAAGGACCGGATGGGGCACCGATTCGCGCCCAATGTTTCACGCCAAATTCAATCACTTCCTGGGCTACCTATATCTCCGGAGCAACGACGTGCAGAAGCTTCCCTGGACGACCACGAAGGAGGGGGTCGACAGGGAGTCGCCCATTTATCAAACAGCGCTAACCGAGATGTGGCTGCTCAGCAGGCCGGTTTTGAACTTTCTTAATGAACTCTACAGCGACGTCAAGGAACAAAGCGAACCCGAGCACTCCCTTTTCCGAGAGGCCAAGCCGGTTCCACCACAGAGAATCGCCAGCCGTGAGAATACGGCTTTCAAGGCGACAGTAAAGAGGCAGAGCGACGACGACCTTGTGTCCATTCAGTATAGGCGCCCGAAGAAACAACTGAATCGCATCAGGGAGCTTTTGGGAAGACGCAGGTCAGGATCGAGCATCGGAGAATACACGTTTGACTGGTACTACGATAGGAACTGCAAGTGATGGCTGAGCCGAGCGACTCCTTTAAACAATTCGACTACGCTATTCGCCCCTCAAAGCAGGTCGAGCGGAAGATCATGATCGAGGTGCTTCTTGGCCTGCCCCGTGGCGGTTATGACCTGCGCCAGTACAGGTATCTTGGATTTGGCTCGCCCTTTTACGTGGATTTTGTGATGTTCCATAAGTACCTGTTTATTCGTGAGATGGTGTGCGTAGAATGGGCAGATGTTGAGAGGCGGATGAGGTTCAACAAGCCCTTCAAGTTTATTAAGCTCAGGCTTTGCCCCCTCTCAGCTTACATTCCGACCATGCGGCGAACGAAGAGGCACCTGGTCTGGCTAGACTACGACCGCTCGCTCGACCCCGACATACTGGAGGACATAGACGGGTGTCTAAACAGGGTCGCGGCGAAAAGTGTTCTCGTTATCACCGTCGACGCGCGACCGAAACCTCCGGATACCGGGGTGGAGGCCCAGGGGACAACGGCCGAGAACCGCGAACTGCTAACGGCGGAGGCCTACCGATCCTGGTTCGGCCGCTACATCGACAAAACCATTACCCGGGAAGCGATCGCTCGAGTTCACGTGGCGCCCCTCTTCTACGACGTGGTGATCGAACGAATCCGGCAGACGCTGACCACCCGGGGAGGCGGCCTTCGGTTTCTGCAGATTTTCAACTTTTTCTACCGTGATGGAGCTCCGATGTGGACTGTCGGCGGCGTCGTGGGCACAGCGGAAGACGAAGGCGTTCTCCGGGACGCAGGAGTTTTCAACCACCCATTCGTGCGGACCGGCAAAGACTATCTCACGATCTCGGTGCCGCCGCTGACAGTCCGGGAGAAGCACTGGCTCGACAGCCGGCTCGACCCGAACCTCACGGCGGCCAAGCTGGCGTTTGAGCTGGACGAAAAGCTCCTTGAGAACTATCGAAAGTTTTACAAACAGTATCCGACGTACATGGAGACACTACTGTAAAAAACACCGTGCGCGTTACCTGGGTGGGGCAGGCAGATTCGGGAGAGTCTTGTGGCCACTTGTAGGCGGCAGCCGAGGCGAACGTGGTAAGAGGATTTAAGTCTCAGATGACGGTCCCCTTTTCGGGAAATACGACTATCCGCCCGGTTTACAAGACCCATCTGGGCGCCCTTTTCAAGGGCGACTGCCTGAACATTCTGCCCGCAATACGGGCCGCATCTGTCGACACCGTGTTTGCAGACCCGCCGTTCAACATCGGGAAGGAATACGGCGAGGACGTTGACGACTGCAGGAGCGAGCAGGACTATTTAGAATGGTGCCGCGCGTGGATCGAAGAGTGCATTCGCGTGTTAAAGCCCGGCGGAGCCTTCTTCGTCTACAACATACCGAAGTGGAACGTGCGCCTGGCGAACCTCCTGCTGGATCGCGGCATGGATTTTCGGCACTGGATCGTCGTAGACCTTAAGCTGGGCCTGCCGATCCCCGGGCGTTTATACCCGAGTCACTACAGCTTGCTTTACTTTACCAAGGGGAAGCACAAAACGTTCCACAGTATCCGGACGCCCATTAAAACCTGCCGCCACTGCGGGGGCGAGGTGAAGGACTACGGCGGGCACCGGGGGGCGATGAACCCCGACGGGGTGAATCTCACGGATGTGTGGGACGACATTCCCCCTGTGCGGCACTGGAAATTTAAGTCAAGGAAGCGTAGGGCAAATGCGCTGTCCACGAAACTGCTCGAGCGGATTATCGAAATGAGTACCGGAGTGGGGGATGTCGTGCTCGACCCCTTCGGCGGAAGCGGCACGACTTTTGCCGTATGCGAGAAGAAGGGGCGTCGGTGGATCGGCATCGAAATCGAATCCACCGGAGTCATTATCGAGCGGTTGCAGGGAGACGGCCTTTTTCACTGCAAGAACGCCGACCTCGTAGAGCAGTAGTGGGCTTTCCCGAAAATCGCCGAGATGCGGATGCCGCGCATCGCCTTATCGGCTTTGCGACACGTCACGGCGCCCTTTTCCTGTCCAGGGGCGTCATTGCCTGACCATCTCGGCGTCCCTATTTCTCTAATCCAACCGTCCGTACAAATCCCTGGCTCCGCGCCAGAGGCTGCGCAGGCGATTGTGATGCCGGGCAGTCTCTGCGGCGCGTTTCTCCGCGAGCAGCAGGTGCCGGTTCTGGAGAACGAATATCCGGACCGCTCGTCACAGAGCAGGGCGCTGGCGGCCAACAGCCGGAAGCGGAGGCGGCTATCGAAGCGCGTGACGTCCGCGCAACTGGCGACGCTTCGGGATTTGTACGAGGCGCGCACTGCCTGCGCCTCGAAGCTGGTGAGAAAGGAATCCCGTTAGTAGAGCCGCTCGGTCACCCGGCGATTCTGGCATCAGAGGACTGAGGAGCGGGGTTTTAGCCACGGAGGCACAGAGGCACGGAGAAGCCCCGCGGGTCAAATATCCGCGGGTCACCCGGCTTTGCGCGGATTCATCAAATCCGCGTTGATCCGCGTAATCCGCGAATCTCCGTAAATAATTCCTGTTAGAAAACTTACGAGAAGCGAGCGCTCGCTACTCTATCACCTCTGTATCACCTCGCCGCCTTCGCGCGGCCAGAGCCTCGCCTTCGGTCGCTCCTGCCCCGCCCAGTGTTTCCTCTGCTCTCCCGAGCACGACTATCCTCTTCTTCTCTTGAACGGCTGATCGAATTCCTACTCTCGCAGCCCGCTGCCACCAGCGCTATACACGTGTACCCGATAGCCCACCTTTACCTCATCCCGAAGAAACGCCTCGCTCCCCTCTTTCCCCGATATCAAAGCCTTTAAACCGTCTGGTAACCTCTGCGCTTCGGCTTCCCCTCTCACAATTATATCCTCTGCTACAGATACATCATCCCGATAGACCTCGTGCAGTTTGTTTATCCAGCTTATTACATCCAGATCGATACTCTCGACACCCACCATCTGCACAGACTCCAGCTTCTGAATCTGGGTCTTCTCGCTCGTACCAGCGGGTAAAGGCAAAAACACGGGCGAGACGACAATTGCGCGCTCTCTATTGGAAAAGAAATAGAAACCGGGCATTTGGTCCATGCGAAGCCTCGCGGGCCTGATCTTCTGATCGCCCCTCTCTCTTGCCTCCCTCCGCAGGTCTTCCAACACGGCTTCCGCATTCGTGATAGAACTCTGAGCCTTTTTTCCGGTAATCTCCCCGACCACCGTCCGACGACCAACGAACAGATGGTACCACTGCACGAGATCAGGCGCATCAAGAGTTACTACCGAAATCCTGTATCTCATTCCCTTCACCAAAGCGTAGAACCTCCGCCACAGGTAATCAGGAACACCCCATTCTCCCGTCAGCGGCGTGTAGCAAAGATACCTTACGTAATCGTCCTCACTCGTAGACTCAATCAGTTCGCAAAGCCGCTTTATCAGGTCTGGAAATGTCGTGATTGTCTTGCGAAACTCCGATATCCCGTGAATGGTAAGATACAACCCTGCCAGCGTAGCGACCCCCATGAGCAAAGTGAACACACCTCCGGGGTTATGCCGAAAGGCTTTCACCAGAGTGCTCTCCGGCTCAGAAGCAATGGCCCTGCCGAGGACGACAAAGCCGAGGCAGAAAAGCAAGCCCAAAACAACAGCAATTCCAAGACGCTTGCGGGAACGCGGATCCAAAAACACCGCTGCATATCTGCCGACCCATCCGGAACTGAGTGCCCCCTGCATAACCAAGAACACGGCAAGTCCCAGCGCGGTACTAAGAGCGACAGCAGCCACCGTCCCCCACTCGACGGCAGCCCTCTTCGTCAGTATCCCGATCAACGTTACAACGAAAAACGATAACGATACCGCACTGACCAAAGAAGCCGCTATCACGGTCCTGTCTGGCCTAACAGGAACCTGAGCCCCCTGTGCGGCGCCCTCCACGCTGCGAGCAGCGACTATGAAGAGCCCGACCATGCCGCATATAATGCCGGCCGAGGAAGCAACCAACGGACCTACCGGAAACTGAAGATGAACAGGCCAGGCGGTTACGAATAGCGAGCCGAGAGCAACCGGAATAGACATCAATGCTAGGAATAAGAAACAACCTATAAACTCCCGTACCCTTTCAATGACGCGGCTGAACGTTTCGGTCGCGCGGCTGCTCATGTGCTCACCTTCCGTCTTCCTCTCGTGTATGACCCTAGCTAAGGCACCACGCTTGCATGCTCCAGTATCTGGTCAGTCAGTTCGACGAATCCCCTGTCCCTTCTTCGTCGAGGCCTCGGCAGCTCGATTTGAAAAGTCCTAGAAATCCTCATCGGCCTCGCCGAAACGCAATGCACAGTGTCACTCAGAAAAACAGCGTCCTCGACTCTATGAGAAATATGAAGTCCCGTGATCTGGTTCTTCTGCAGTACATCAACCAGGTAAGCCTCCAGCTTCGATTTTAACACGATATCCAAGTCCTTGAATGGTTCGTCCAGCAACAATAACCGTGGGGGTTGAACAAGTACTCGCGCTAGTGCTACACGACCCTCTTCTCCACCGGACAATGTCCTGGGCCATGAATCCCTCCGCCCCTGAAGACCAACCGCCTCAAGCGCCCGTTCCATCGACCCATCAGTCTGCGAAGCATTCTCCTCAGCTCCCGCAAACCACACGTTCCCCCCGACTGTCTTCCACGGGATTAGGCGGCTGTCTTGGAATACGACCTGTATTTGTCGACTCGGTCGCAACACTTCCCGGTCACCAAGTAACACCTGGCCCCTAAAGTGGGTTTCCAGCCCCGCGATTATTCTGAGGAGCGTCGTCTTACCGCACCCGCTCGGCCCCAGAAGGGAAGTAGTGGTGAATTCCGGGACACTAAACGAGAGGTCCTGGATAAGGTCGCCCTGATCCTGCTGATCAGGATATCTCATGGATTCGATGTTCACCTTGAGAAGTGCGTTCAACTCTAGCTCCTAGCAGCCAACGCTGACTCCATCGAGTCGCTCCAGAGCGAAATCCTTCGTTGCGCCCTTGAGACCAGGTAGTCTATGGAGAACCCAAGTACGCCCAGCAGGATGAGGCCAGCGAACTCGTCCTCTACCCGGCCGACCTGCCTGGCATCCGCCACGAACCAACCAATTCCGCCAGCGCCCTCTCGGGAAGCGGCGTATTCCACGAAAAAAATCACGATCCACCCAATCGCGATGGAGATACGCACTGCAGTCAAGATCGAGGCTATCGCAGCAGGCAGCACAATATGGAATATTTTTTGAAGGTAGGTCTTCTCGTAGATATCGGCTAGTTCAATGTAACGGACCGCCACCGTCCGGGAGGCAACAAAAGTATGAATGTGCACAAGGAAGTATGTGGCCGTAGTAGCAAGGCCAATTTTGAATCCCTCTCCAGTTCCAAGAAGGATAATCCACAACGGCATCCACACCACTAAAGGAACACCCGCTAGGAACTGTATTGTTCCGGAGAATAGACGGTCCGCCCCCCTGGAGCTTGACAGCACCACGCCAGAGGCTGTGCCGAGCAAGGCCCCTATAAGAACGCCCGACCCTAGACGGAGCAGGCTGAGCGCCAGATGCTTCAGTAAGTTTCCCGTAGCTAAAAGGATGACCAAGCGCTTGATCACGGCGGTAGGGGGAGCTGACTGGGATACCCCGAGACACCCTAGCCGCGTCGCTGCCTCCCAGGTAAGCAGCAGCAGAAGCGGGACTACCCAGGAGACGTTAATTCTGTGATATTGCACTGGTACACCTTCCGTTACAGTCTGCCGGGCAGGTAGTTCGGCGCGATCAGATCGCGCCGGATGTCAACGCGCCTGCTTTGGCGAGTTTTATCCAGCTCAGCGAGAAAATCTGCTTTCTGCTGTATGTCGTCAAGTACGTCGGCCGTCAGTTGGGAATTCCAGTTGAACTTCGGCCAACCCTGCTTAACCACTGCGAGGTCTAGATTAAGCGCGTCGGCCGCGATTCTCTGAGCCTGATCCGGATTGTGCGCTATCCAGTCCTTGGCCCTTTGGAGCACTGCGGCCGTCGCTTCAGCAATGTCAGCGTGATGCTCAAGAACAGATTCTGGCACAGCCAGTATGCTATGTATCCAAGCACCTTGACCGCCGATTTCCCTCCCGGTCCCACGCACCTCCTGCTGCTCACCAAAGGGTGCCCACACGGCCCAGCCATCGAGCTGTTTTGACTCGAAGGCCGCCCGAGCTTCGTTGGGGGTCATGTACGACAGCTTAGCGTCGGTTTCCTTCAAACCCGCTGTTTGCAGGATTTTGAGAAGGCAATAGTGAGAGCTGGTTCCTTGAAGCACAGCGACCCTCTTACCGCGAAGATCCGCAGGCGCGGTGATTTTAGAGTCCGATCGAACTAGTACGCGCTGCGTCGCGGTGCTTGAAACCTTAATAATTCGGATCCGTTCACCTTGTGCTGAAATCATGATGGCTGGTATTTCCGCGCAGAAGAGCAGGTGAAGATCACCAGCGGCGAGTCCAGCGCTTATTGCGGGGCGGTCGTTAAACTCGTTGAAGTCGAGTTGTAACCCCTTGAGCGCGGGCTGGCCCTGAAACCAGTTAAAATGTTTTGCAACATACAGGGGAGTATAGCTTAGCGCCTTGGAGAACGTTCCTATCTTGACCGTTTGGAGGCGTTTCCGAGTGGGACGGAGGAGCAAGACATAGGCGACAACCGTGACAACAATAGCGAGTACCAAGACCGTAAGAACAGCACGCCGGGATTTCATATCGACTCCTTTCTGGTTGCGCGGTCTGACTGGGGTTCAGCGCATGCCTGTTGGCCTTCGCGACCTTGCCTGTTGATGTCGGCTAGCAGCCTGAGATGCATGCCGCTGTCAAACGCGCGCATGCCGCTGGCGCAGGGGCGTCGGCTGCGTGGGAAACAGCCCCATCGAAGACCGACGCGCGACGACGAGGTTGTTCATTGCACCCCGGCTCCCTGAAACCCGTGCGCGGGCGGCAGGAACACCGTCGATTAGACCTCAGCTCAATCTGCAAGTCAAGCAATCCGGCGGCCTTGCGTGGCCCGACTCGGGTACTTGCGGGTGCCTTCGGCGATGTTTCCGCGCGCCGTATAACAAGCCATAAGCCTCGGCTGATTGGTAGCTACGCAGATGCAGCGCCTTGCAGGGCGGCTCGTTTACGGATATTTGTCACGTCCCCAGGAACGGGCCGAAGCGCGAACCAATGTACGGTGACGCTGGCTTGCCGGGCGGTTTCGATTCGGGCCGGAAGCTGGGGAGCAGGGGCGGCAGGGGCGGGATCCCCCTTCAGTGCGCGGTGCCAGAGACCATTAGCGACTTGCCAGTTGTCGTAGCGGTGGACCGCATCGGACCAGGCACGTCGTCGACTGCCGGGCCGATGGTTATCAAACTCCACGGGGCGGCCACCACAGCGCTCCTGTGCCGCGAAGCCTCCCAAGCTATCGCGGACGGCCCACGGGCGGCTCAATCCGCCACTTTAGCGGCTGCAAAGGGAAATGCGGGACGGCGCGAGACGCTGAGCCTTCAACTCAGCCCAGGTACGCCGACGAGTCAGGCGCGTTCTTCCCGCTCCAGCGCTTCGTGCAGGAGAGATTTCACGCGCGTCTGATAGCCGAAGCCCTTCCGGGCAGCGATCCGCTGCGGTCGGGCGATGTCTTCGACCGACAGGCGAATGTTGACGATTCGGGTCGGCGGGCGGCGCTTCGAGGGCACTTTGCCAGCAGCGTTCGAAATTAGCGGAGGCTTCAGGCCGCCGACCGGGGCAGGACCTCGCGCTCGACTCGCTCCCGAAACGCATCCTCGGCCAAGTCCAAGTCGTATTGGGCTTGCAGATTCATCCACATCTCCGCCGAAGTGCCAAAGTAACGCGCCAGGCGCATGGCCGTATCGGCAGTGATGCCGCGCTCGGCTTTCAGAATCTTGGTAATCCGATTTGCCGGAATGCGAAGCGCCAGGGCCAGAGCGTTGGCGGATAGGCCCGCTTCGTTGAGGATCTCCTGCAAGGCCTCCCCGGGGTGAATCGGAGACAGCTTTGTCTTATTGCCATGAGGCATATCCCTTCTCCTAGTGGTAGTCCACGACCTCGACATCGTAGGCGTCCCCGGCCCGCCAGATGAAGCAAATGAATTCGCTAGGCGGCCTCACGAATCTGGATCGCCAATTGCTTGCCGAGGACACGAAACGCCCGCTCCAACTGATCGAGCCGGGAGGCATGCCTGAGGTCGAGCAGCCGGTCAACCTGAGGCATGTGCCAGCCAAGCCTTCGAGCCACTTCGGCCTTGCCTATCCCCAGAGCACGCATTGCCCGATAGAGGAGGATCTTGGCTTCCGTCAATGCCGGCAGTTCCACGAAGTGTCGGCCCTTGGCCGCAGCGGGCAGAGGGATGTCTTCCCGGTCCGCAATCATACCCATGAACATGGTTTCCAGGGCATCCACAGCGCGCGCCAGCGCCTCGTCCCGATCAGCTCCAAACGTGTGGACGCCGGGAACATCAGGAAATGACACGAGAGTCCGACTGCCTTCCCGCTCCAGCCTCACCGTATACCGCAACATGGCCTGCTCCTTATTTCAACCCCAGTTGTTTCTTAATCGTTTGATTGTGCAACAGTTCTGTTGTTCGGTCAACACAAGTGTTGAGTTGACGCCTCCATCGCATGCCGGATTCCGCTCACAACCCGCGCGCCGGCGGGGTTGCGCCGCTGCTGCCGCCTTTTGACGCTGAAGTGTGCTAAAAGTATACTGAGTGTGTGGGAATCATCGTTGTCGATTCTTCCGCGCTGATAACCCTGGCAGGCGCGGGCGCACTCGACCTGCTGGCTTTGTCAGAGCACGCGGTGCGTACGGTAAAAGAGGTTTATCGCGAGACAGTTGAGGCCGGGCTGGTCCGCGGCTGGCCGGACGCCAAAGCGATCCAGCGGGTATTCGACGACGGGCTGGTAACGATCGGCGAGCCACGCCGTACCGAGCGGCTGACCGGCATCAGCCAGACCGACTCGCTGGTGCTTCGGCTGGCTCAGGAGGTTTCGGCCAGATACGTGTTGACCAACGATCAGCCGCTTTTTCGCAAAGCGCAGCGACTGAGTCTTCTGGCCTGTTTCACGGCTCAATTCGTCTGCCTGCTGCACGTCGCGGGCGCGACGACGGCAGCCCGCCGCGACCGGCTGCTCGACGCTTTTGTTGCCGCCGGAAGATACTCGGAGGAGTTCATGCGGGTTTTTCGGGAAGGGAGGTAACCATGGATGCAGTCCGGCGAGTGAATACGACCATGCCGGAGTCGCTGCTGAGGAGGGTCGACCTGTACAGCGAACTGAATCTGGAGGATCGCGCCACGGCCATCCGGCAGTTGGTCGCCGAAGGGCTGCGCATTAAGCTGCAGGATGCGGTGTTGGACCGCTACAGGAAGAGGAGCATGACGCTTCGACAGGCCGCGGAAATGTTGGGCGTAACCTATCTCGAGATGGACGAAATACTGCGCGAGAACGGCATTCCTCTCATGGACGACCCGAACATAGCACGCGGCGGCTCGGCGAAAAAGCGCCGCCGGCCGCACGCGGCACAAAAGCGCCTCGGGCGGCGGCAGGCGTTATAATCGCAGGTTCGCCATGTCACTTGAGAATGAACTGTTTCGACAACGGCGCGAGAAGCTGCGCGCCATCCAGGCCCTGGGCTTCGCCCCCTACCCGCACAAGTTCCAGGCCACGCACACCATCCCGGACATCGTCGCGCGATACGGCGCCTCGACGGCCGAGGAACTGGCCGCGGCCCGGCCCGCGGCGCGCGTGGCCGGCCGCATCATGGCCCTGCGGCTGCACGGCAAGACCGGCTTTGCCGACCTGGTGCAGGGAGGCCGCAAGCTCCAGATCTATGTGCGCCGGGACGCGGTCGGAGAAAAATGTTTCGAATTGATCGGCCTGCTGGACCTGGGCGATTTCCTGGGCGCCGCCGGGTACCTGTTCCGCACCAGGAAAGGCGAGCTGAGCCTGCACGCCGATGCCCTGGAATTCCTGTCCAAGGCGCTGCTGCCGCTGCCCGAGAAATGGCACGGGTTGCAGGACGTGGAGACGCGCTACCGGCAGCGTTACGTGGACCTGATCGTGAACCCCGAGGTGCGCGGAATCTTCGAGAAGCGCAGCCGCATTGTGGCCGCGCTACGGCGGGCGCTGGAGGCCCGCGGCTACCTGGAAGTGGAGACGCCGATGATGCAGCCCATCGCCGGCGGCGCCGTGGCCCGGCCCTTCACCACCCACCACAACGCGCTCGACCTGGACCTCTACCTGCGCATCGCCCCGGAGCTGTACCTGAAGCGGCTGACGCTGGGCGGCTTCGACCGCGTCTACGAGATCAACCGCAATTTCCGCAACGAAGGCATCTCCACGCAGCACAACCCCGAGTTCACCATGCTGGAGTTTTACCAGGCCTACAGCGACTACCGCGACCTGATGGACCTGACCGAGGAAGTGCTCACCGAGGTGGTGCGGGAGGTGACCGGGGGTTTGGCCGTCCAGTTCGGGGAGGACACCATCGACTTCGGCCGCTGGACGCGAATGTCGATGCCCGAGGCCGTCGTGCATTACTGGCCCGAAGAAGCGACGCGCCCGTCGCTCGAGGCCCTTCGCGATTTCTCGAGCGTTCCGGCGCTCGTGGCCGCCTACAACGCCTATGTGCAGCAGCTCAGCCAGCAGGAGCCGCCCACCATCTCACTGCCCGCGGGCACGCCGCCCGGCGTGGCCCTGGGCGCGCTGTTCGAGGCCGTGGCCGAGAAGCAACTCGTCCAACCCACGATCATCTACGATTACCCGAAGGCCCTCTCGCCGCTGTCGAAAACCAAGGATGACGAGCCGGAGTGGGTCGAGCGCTTCGAGATGTACGCCGGCCGGATGGAGATCGTCAACGCCTATTCGGAGCTGAACGATCCGGTCGAGCAGTACCGCCGCTTCCGGATGCAAACGGCGGCCCGCGCGGCAGGCGACGCCGAGGCCCACGCCATGGACGAGGACTACGTGCGGGCGCTGTCCTACGGCATGCCGCCCACGGCCGGCGAAGGCATCGGCATCGACCGCCTGGCCATGCTGCTGACCAATTCGCGCTCCATCCGCGAGGTGATCCTGTTCCCGCTGCTGCGCCCCGAGGGCCGCGTGGAGATCGCCGAAGAGGTGGCCGCGGCCGCCCGCGAATAACGTTGAACCTGGAACGAATCCCATGCACACCGAAACCATAGAAGCCCAGGGACACCTGATCGACTCGCACCTGCTGGAGGCCGTCTTCGACAAGGTGATCGAGCACGGGGCGAAGTTCGAGATCGTCAAGTTCCAGATCGGCCGCACCAACGAGGAGTTCTCGCACCTGGTCATGAAGGTGCACGCCCCGGAAGCGGCGGTGATGGGGGAGCTGCTGGAGGAGCTGCTGGCGCTGGGCTGCCACCGCCTGGAGCAGACCGATGCGCTCGTGCGGCCCTGCGACGCCGACGGCTGCGCTGCGGAAGACTTCTACTCCACGACCAACCACCGCACCGAGGTCCGCCACAATGGAAAATGGATCGCGGTCCAGCGGCAGCGCATGGATTCGGCGATTGTGGTGCGGGATGGCGAGGCGGCCTGCGTGAAACTGCGCGACCTGCGGGCCGGCGACAGCGTGGTCTGCGGCGCCGGCGGCCTGCGGGTGCTTCCGGATTTCAAGGAGCGCGAACGCAGCGGCTTCGCCTTCATGTCCAGCGAAGTCTCGTCGGAGCGGCGCGTGGAGCTGGCGGCCGGCCGGGTGGCCGAGCTGCTCCGCGGGGTGCGCGCCGAAGACAAGCGCGCGGTCGTGGTGGCCGGCCCGGTTGTGGTGCACACCGGGGCCGCCGACAAGCTGGCGGCCCTGATCCGCGAGGGCTATGTGGGGGCGCTGCTGGCCGGCAACGCCCTGGCCGTCCACGATGCCGAGCTGGCGCTGTTCGGCACCTCGCTGGGCATGCACCTGGAGCGCGGCGTGATGGCCGAGCACGGCCACCGCAACCACATGCGCGCCATCAACCTGGTGCGCCGCGCCGGCGGCATTCGCGCCGCGGTCGAAACAGGCCTGCTGAAGCAGGGCATCCTGTGCG
>Ga0315285_10001523_pt1 | contig 24362 bp, 20 predicted proteins | sample YL17G09_36_MG_FD_203698 | JGI IMG/M metagenome (GOLD analysis project Ga0315285, IMG submission 203698) | Sediment microbial communities from Yellowstone Lake, YNP, Wyoming, USA - YL17G09_36 | ecosystem: Environmental > Aquatic > Freshwater > Lake > Sediment | place: USA: Wyoming | collected... | reverse complement strand
CATTTTTTAATTGGAAGATCGACTTTGGGGAGCGATTGGATAGGCTCTTTTTTGGTTTGCTTTATTTTGGTTAAAAACTTTTGGTATTTTTCCTTCCGCCAATGATGTTTTAGAAATTTGAGGATTTCTTCTTCGGAGACGCCAAGATCGGCCGCAATTTTACTTAAGGATAGTTTTTTAATATTCCTCTTAAGATATTTCTTTTGCGTTTGGTCAAGGGTCATTGCCTAGGCTATAATTTTGAAATTATTGTATAATCTAAGAGATTATCGAGGCCGCCACAGGCGACCGCTGTATAATCAGGCTGAAGATTGATAGCCGTTATGGATAGTATACTAGAAGTCGATGAAAATTGCGATTGGTTATCCACCCCTTGAATCCAAGAAAGGCATTCCTCTTCTTGCTCAGAACCGCCAATTCCAGTGGGCACGTGATCCTTGGAACGCCTATCCTGTGGTGCCAGCCTCTGCCGCGACCCTCCTCAAGGAAGCGAACCATGATGTTGTTTGGCTTGACGGTATTGCTAGCGGCCAGAGTTTTAAAGAGTGGTTTAAAGATTTTAAAAGAGAAAAGCCGGACTTGGTGATGATAGAAACCAAAACGCCGGTGGTGAAAAAACATTGGCAGATTATTAATCAACTTAAAAGACAAGCTCCTAAGCTAATCACCGTTTTAGTCGGCGACCATGTAACGGCTCTACCTAAGGAATCTTTCGAAAACTCCAAAGTCGATTACGTCCTCACCGGCGGCGATTACGACTTTTTACTGCTTAATTTAACCAATCACTTAACCAGGAAAGAGAAATTAGAACCGGGAATCTGGTTGCGCCAAGGGGAGGGGGTTAAGAATACCGGCAAGTTTCTTCTTCGGCATGACTTGGACGTCCTCCCTTCTATTAATCGGGATTTAAGCCAATGGCAACTCTACGCCTACAAAAACAGCAACTATAGCCGGACGCCTGGGACCTACACGATGTTTGGCCGTGACTGTTGGTGGGGTCGGTGCACCTTTTGTTCCTGGACGACTCTCTACCCGGGCGCCAAATATCGTGCTATGTCGCCAAAACGCGCTCTTGATGAGATCGGCCACATTCTCGACCACTATCCGGTTAAAGAGATTATGGATGACAGCGGCACTTTTCCGACAGGCGATTGGTTGCGGGAGTTTTGCCAAGGCATGATTAAACGGGGCTACAACCAAAAAATCAAAATTGACTGCAACATGCGTTTTAACGCCGGCCTTTCTCAGAAAGATTACCATCTCATGGAGAGAGCTGGTTTCCGTTTTGTCCTTTATGGACTGGAATCAGCCAATCAAAAAACTTTAGACCGGATTAACAAGAATTTAAAAGTTGAGCAAATTACTTCGGTCGCCCTCATGGCAAAGAAAGCCGGTCTTTGGCCCCACGTGACGGCGATGGTGGGTTATCCTTGGGAGACGAAGAAGGATGCCATGAGGACTCTGCGGCTAGCCCGAGAACTTTTCCAGAAAGGTTATGTCGATACTCTTCAGGCTACCGTCGTCATTCCTTATCCGGGCACGCCCCTTTTTGAAGAATGTCGGAGAAACGAGTGGCTGAAGACGGAGGACTGGGAGCGGTATGATATGAAAGAGCCAGTGATGAAAACACCGATGGGCGACGAGGAGATTATGGGGTTGGTAAGGGGACTGTATGCTTCCATCTGGACACCTCAATTTGTTGCCAGGAAACTGAAAGAAGGCTTTACTAGTTATGATAGGTTTAGATATTATCTTCGCCTCGGGTTAAAATTTTTTAGTAAAAGGATGGACTTCGTGGGTCAAAGGAGCTCTTTATGAACGAGGTGTTGTTATTTTCAGAGCTTCAGCACCTATTCTTAACCCTCGCCATTGGTCTTTTACTTTTTTGGCGTTCTCGAGACTGGCGACTGATCCCTCTTAGTTTTTTATTTGGCTTTTTCATCGATATCGACCATTGGTTTGATCATTTTGCCTGCTTCGGCCTTAACCTCGACTTGGTAAGGTTTTTTAATTTCGATTTTGTTCATCAATGCCAGAGGGTGATTGTTCCTCTTCATGGGTGGGAGTTTGTTATTCCCTTTTGGTTTCTTGGCCGTTGGTTGGGCAAGAAATTTAACCTTAAGGGCCTAGAATGGGCTTTCTCGTTGCCTTACTTCAGTCATCTGGTTTTAGATCAAGCTTTCTTTGTTTGTTCACGCCACCCCTTGGCCTATTCTTTTATGCATCGTTTAATTAATGGATTCAGCCTAGAGGCTTTTAATGGTTTCTAAGAAATTACCATCAATTTCCGTTTTGCTTCCTACCCTTAATTCCGCTCGGGTTTTAGAAGGCTGCCTTAAGTCCATTGTTAATCAAGATTACCCGGAAAATAAGGTTGAAGTGATCATTGCCGATGGCGGCTCGACCGATCGAACCTTAGAGATTGCCAAGAGATATGGCGCCAAAATTTACAAAAACTCCTTAAAAACCGGCGAGGCGGGAAAAGCAGTCGCTCTTCGACAAGCCCAAGGCGAATTGATTGCCCTAATTGACTCAGATAATATTTTGCCCAGTAAAAAATGGCTCAAAAGAATGGTTGTGCCTTTTTCTGACCCAGAGATTGTGGGGAGTGAGCCTTGGGAATTCACTTACCGCCGTCAAGACTCTCTTGTTAATCGCTATTGCGCTTTAATTGGCGCCAATGACCCTTACTGTTATTTTGTCGGTAATTATGATAAACAGTCGATTCTCTCGGGAAAATGGACAGGACTTAATTTCTTTCAGGAGGACAAAAACCGCTATTTAAAAGTTAGAATCAAAGGAAACATCTTACCCACGATTGGTGCTAACGGGACAATTTGGCGAACGGAGGTTTTAAAAAAGGCAGTGGGTAAAAGTGACTATCTTTTTGATACGGACATTCCCTATATAGTTGCCAAGAAGGGCTCTTTCTGGTTGGCCAAAGTGAAGGTTGGCATTATTCACCTTTATTGTCGTACCGTAAAAGATTTTTACCGGAAACAAAAGAGAAGAGCGAGAGATTTTTTCTATCTGGAAAAGGAAAAAGAAAGAGGGGAAACCTATCAGCGCCAGGCGGGGCGGCAGTTTTATTTTATGCTCGCGACGATAACCATTCTACCTCTCATCTTTCAATCAATTAGAGGCTTTATAAGGAAACCGAATAATGTTTGGCTTTTTCATCCCTTTGCCTGCTTGTTGACGCTTTGGATTTACGGAAGTGAGACGATTTTAGCGCGATTGGGTAGGGTCCAGATGGACCGCAAGAGCTGGAGGCAGTAACAAGATGATGAAAAAACTTATCAACTTTCGGACGTTAGCGGTCCTCTTGATTTTTCTTTTGGGTTTTTTCTTGCGGCTTCATCATTATGATGTTTACCCCCAGCGAGGGGCGACCCATGATGAGTTTGCTTTTGCTTTTTTAGGCATCAATTTCTTAAAGACGGGTGCCCCTAGCTCTTGGTCAAACATCCCTCTTTATCAAGACAAATATTATCTGAAAGCCAACGACACGCGTTATTCGATTGTGACTCCTTACTTTGACCACCCACCGCTTTTCGGCCTCCTTACTGGTGGCCTCGCCCTCTTAAGGGGCGAGACTAGGTTAGAGGAAGTTAGCCTTTCGACAATTCGTCTGATCCCGGTTATCCTAGGCTCGCTTTCGATAGTTCTGTTATTTAAACTATGCCAAAACCTTTATGGTTTTCGGGTGGCGGCCATCAGTGCTTTAGTTTTTGCCACTGTGCCTACCTATGTGGTTGCTTCAAGGATGTCACTGGCGGAAAACTTACTCATTCCTGAACTCCTCCTTGCCTTAATCCTTTTTGAGAGGCTCATCAGGAAGAGAGAGAAAAAACTGGTTTATCTCTTAGGCCTGATTGCTGGCCTGGCCTTTTTGACTAAATTCATCGGCATTTTTATTTACCTCAGTCTTCTCTTGCTGTTTCTCCTCAAGCCAAAATTGAGAAAAGAAATCATTCCTTTTAGTTTGACTGCTTTTTTAATTGGCTCTTTTTATTTTCTCTATGGCCTGGTTATTAATCGCGAGCTTTTTTTGGAGATCCTTGCTTTTCAGGGTGCCAGGGAGGTTGGGCCTTTCAGTTTTTTCAATTTGTTTCTCGCCCCGGCAATTGTCAATAAAATTTTTGTCGACGGTTGGGTTTATTTTGGTTGGGCGGCCTTGGCCGTTTTGATTTCCCGAGGCAAGGGGTATGCCAAAGTGATTATTCCCACTCTGGCTTATATGTTAATTTTTATTCTTACGGTTGACCAACGAGATCTTCATGGTTGGTATAACTATCCCTTTTATCCTTTTTTAGCCATAGCCTCGGGTAAATTGATTAGCGAAATGGTTGAAAAACCCTCGTTTTTCAATGTCATTTTTCTTTTAACCGCTGGCCTGTCTGCTGTTAATCTGACCTACTTTACTTTCTTTGGCCTCTCGCCAGTCCTCTTCAGGGTTCTGGTGATTTTATTCCTCTTGCCATTTTTCTTGGAGTTCTTTAAAATAAGGAAGCTGAATAGGGCGATTAAGAGACTCTTTCTCTTTTACTTGGTGGCTATTTTTTTGTTAAATATTATTTCGGTGATTACCTATATTCATCCGGCTTAAAGAGGCGGAGAGATGAAATATAAAAATATTCTTGTCGCCGGTGGCGCTGGCTTTATCGGCACTAATATTGCCGAGGTCGCCCGGAGGAAAGGACACGGCGTGACCGTCTTTGACAACTTCGTTCGTCCTGGCGTAGAGGAAAACGCTCCCTACCTTGAAAAATTTGGGGCCAGGATTGTCCGGGGAGATGTTCGCTCTGTCGAAGATTTGGGTCGCTTGCCCAAGGTTGATGCCATCATTAACCTCGCGGCTAATCCAGGAATCATTTGGTCAATGAAATGGCCTCTTTATGATTTTAATGTTAATGCTTTGGGCGCTCTTAATCTCCTAGAGTTGGCCCGGAACCGTGGTGGTCTCCCAGTCATCTTTGCTTCGACAAACAAGGTTTATTCGGAAGAGGTTAATGAGATTCCTTTAATAGAGAGGAAAATAAGATATGTCTGGAAAGACAAAAAGTTTAAGGGCATTAATGAGGAATTTCCGATGGACAGTGCCGGTAAATACCCTCACTCTCCCTATGGTTGTTCTAAGGCCGCGGCCGATTTATACCATCAAGAATATTTCCATATTTATGGTGTGCCGACGGTGGTCGACAGGATGTCGTGCATCTACGGTCTTTACCAGAAGGGAGTGGAAGACCAAGGTTGGCTCTGGTGGTTTGTTGAAGCAAAGAGGAAGAATAAACCTCTTAATATTTATGGCAATGGTAAACAAGTCCGAGACGCCCTTTTTGGCACCGACCTTGCTGAACTGTATATTGAAGAGTTGGAAAATATCAAGAAACATCAAGGCCAGGTTTACAATGTCGGCGGGGGAATGAGGCATACGGTTTCCCTCTTGGAGGTAATTGATTACCTTAATAAAAAGGGAGGCAAACCGCTGAAGTTGAAGTTTTTCGATTGGCGATCGGCGGATCATAGGATTTATATCAGCGACATCACCAAAGTCACCTCACGTTCGAATTGGAAACCAACAACAACTGTTTGGCAAGGCATTGACAAAATGTGGGATTCATTGACATAAGGAGTTTATGAAGAAAACAAAAGTTTTACTTATCTTCCCTCCTTTTACGGTTTCTTCCTCTGACTATCCAACCCCTGATCCGCCCTTGGGCTTGGCCTATCTTGCTGCTTTCTTAGAAAAGAAAGGCTATCCGGTGAAGATTCTCGATGCGCTCGCCCTGGGCATTGAGCAGTCAAGGAGAAAGAAAGGTGGTCTGCTTAAAGTGGGCCTCTCGGACCAAGAGATAAAGAAAGCGATTGTCGATTATCAGCCCAATGTTGTCGGCATTTCCTGTGCTTACACAGCTCATGCTCCCGACGCTCACAGCGTGGCCGCCCTGGTTAAAGCAGTCAAGCCGAAGACTCTCGTGGTTTTTGGTGGGGCCCACGCGACCGTCTGTGCCCCATTAGTTTTGAAAGATAAAAATGTCGATATTGTTGTTCTGGGAGAGGGCGAGTTAGCCTTTTTTGAGATTGTCAGTCGAGTGGAGAAGAGACAGAGTTTAACTAAGGTCCCAAGTACAACCCAGAGGCAAGGAAGAAATGTAATCACTAATCCTCGGCAAGAATTTATTACTAACCTTGACGATCTTCCTAGTCCAGCCTGGCATCTTCTGCCGATGGAGATTTATCTTAAAAAACAAGAGATGACCCGAGAGTTCTCAATGCGCAAACCGCGGACCAACATCATTACCAGTCGCGGTTGCCCGGGGAACTGTGTTTTTTGCTCGATTCATGCCATTTGGGGACATCGTTGGCGGCCGCGGAGCCCAGAAAAAGTTGTTGAGGAAATGGCGCACTTAGTTAAGACCTACGGCGTGAGGGAGTTTTATGTTTTAGACGACAACATTTCCCTTAAAAAAGAGAGATTGATGAAAATCTGCGATTTAATTCGTAAAAGAGGTCTTGATATTAGGTGGGCCACGCCCAATGGCGTCGCCCTTTGGACGTTGGATAAAAAACTCTTAAAGAAAATGAGGGAAAGTGGTTATTATCGGATTACCTTCGGCATTGAATCGGGTTGTCCAAGAACCCTCAAGTTTATTCGGAAGCCAATGGAGCTCAAAAAGGCCAAGAAAATCATCGACCTCTCTAATAAGACTGGCCTTTGGACCCATTCGACTTTTATTATCGGTTTTCCGGACGAGACAAGGGAAGAGATCGAGGAGACAGTCAGATGGACGATTGATTCCGATCTGGATTTTGCCAGCTATTACATCGCCACCCCTTACCCTGGGACCGATTTACACAGGGAGTTTATTAAAGATAAGTTATTAAAGAAGGGGGAAGAGGAAAAGATGTATTATAGTTCGATCAGCGTTTCTGGTTACGACACCCTCCGCTTAACCAAAGAAGAGCTCAACCAAATTAGAGACGAGGCTTACAGTCGTTTTTTCACTAACCGGGCGAAGCGCTATTTGAATCCCTTCTACAGCTTTCCCCATATTGGCCGGAAAATAAAAGACCCTGAAGAACTCCTCTATTTCCTTAAATTGTTAAATAATGTTTTTGGGATGAAACTAAAATCGATGGTCACGGGGAAGTTTCAGTCACACTATAAATGAAGATTCTCTTCCTTAATCACAATTATATCGGTTATGGCACTTATTGGCGTTGCGTCAACCTCGGTCGTCACTTAGCCAGACGGGGACACCAAGTGACTTTGGTAACGGTCAGTAATAAAGATTTCGATCTCAAAATCAGTAAAAAAAGAATCGAGAAGGGGATGGAGTTGATCATTTTGCCCCGGATTAAATTCGCCCAATATCACACCGGTCACACTCTTCGGGCGCTGTTAAATACGGCTTTAGTCCTTACAAAACCCTATGACCTTCTCCATGTTTTTGTTTTCCCCGTCCACCCCATGGCTCTCCCCGCCGTAGTGGGTAAGATTATTAAGCGAAAGCCTTTAGTAATTGATGGCGATGATCTTTGGCGAGGCGGTTGGGCTAATTATCATCCCTGGCCAGTCAAGAAACAACTTGAGCTTTGCGAAGATAAGATAGGTTTTTTAGCGGACAGGATTACCGTTGTCAGCGAAAAGATGAAAGACCGCTTTTTAGAGGCAGGGATAAAAAAAGAAAAGATTGTCAAGATTCCCAATGGGGCCAGTGTTGAGGAGATTAAGCCAATGAAGCAAGAATTGGCAAGAAAGAAATTAAAACTGGACAATAAGGTCCCCCTTGTCTTAGTCATGGGCCATACCTATACTGAGGGCCTTTTTGTTTTTCTAAGGGCCTTTGCCGAGGTGGTGAAGAAAGAGCCAAAGGTGAAGCTATTATTTCTTGGTAAGATGGCCTTGTCTAAAACGGACGAGAAGAAACTAAAGCGGGTCTCCCAGAGAATAGGCAAGGAAAAGATTATTTTCACCGGCGAGAGGCCTTTTAAAGAAGTGCCATTATATCTGGCAGCGGCTGATGTTCTGGCTTTGCCCATGGATGATGATCCTATCGAGGAAGCGCGTTTTCCCATGCGTTTGGGCGATTATCTCTCTTCCGGAAGGCCGATTGTCGCCAATGCCGTGGGGGAGGTTAAAAAGATCCTTGAAGATTATGATTGTGGTTTAATTTCGCCTCCTCGGGACAGCGATAGGTTTGCCCAGAGTATAATTAGAGTCCTAGGGGATAAAAAGTTAGCCATCAAACTAGGAAGGCAAGCGAGGAAGACAGCCGAGGATGTTCTTGCCTGGTCGCATCTTGTCACTGATTTAGAGAGAGTTTATCAGGAAGCTTTAAAGAAATAAGAACCTGCGCTTCGCGCAGAACCTTGTTTTTCGCTAGCGCTCAAAATGAAAAATTATTACGACCAATATTGGCGGAAAAGAGGGAGAGCAAGAGGCGAGCCAATTCGCTCTATCATTCCCTCTTTTTTACGGCCGTTTTCTCAATACGGCGCGATTACCCATCAGATTCCTCCCGGCAGTAAAATTCTCGACTTAGGTTGTGGCGATGGTAATGTCAGCCAGCTCTTTCTGGAAATAGGAGAGGTCACCGGGGTTGATGTCAGTCAGGGGGCCTTAAAGGAAGCGGCTCGGAGAGGTGTTAAAACAAAACTTCACGATCTCAATAATTTACCCCTGCCTTTTAAAGATAAAAGTTTCGATGTGGTTGTCTTAACCGATACCCTTGAGCATTTGCTTGATCCCCTGGGGGGTTTGAAAGAATGTCGGCGGATCCTCACAGGTAAGGGCCGGGTAATTGTGACTGTCCCTAATTTTGCCCGTCTGGAAAATCGTCTTAAAATGCTTCGGGGTGATCCGGTCGATATTCTTCAATGGGAAAAGTACGGCGATGGTTTGGAGCATTTTCACTGGTTCACCAAAGGAAAAATTGAATATTTTCTAAGTAAAGCGAATTTTAAAAAAATTAAGTTTGTTCCTACAGGCCTACCCTTTGGTTTTATTTTTGACAAGTTAGGTTTTCCGGGACTAGCGAAAATGCTCACTGTAGTTGGCGAGAAACATTGAATTCTCCCCCAGCACAGAGGCTGGGGGATTCGTCATTCGTGGTTGTGCTACTCCCCCGAAACCTCGGGGGAGCGGCGGCTCAGGTCGAAATTTCGACCTTTGCCTTGCAACCGATGAATTAAAATATTAAAAGATGAAAATTTTAGTCACCGCCATCGGCCGCATCAATACTCAAAATAGGGATGGCAGTGAGATTCGTTTCAGCTCGGTGGCAAAAGTTTGGCAGAAAGAAGGAAACGAGATTCATATCGTCTTGCCGCCTCGAGAGAAGAAAATTTTAGAAGCCGAAGGTCTCAAGGTTAAATACCATCTTCTTCCCGAAAAAACTACTTACGAGGGAGAAAACCTTTTTCGTATCCTTCTAATCTACCTCGCCCGCCTGATGAAAGCGCTGTTGTTTATTCCACCCAAAGGAATGGATTTAATCTATATCCCTGGTGATTTCTTGATTGAGGTTATCCCGGGGTTTTGGTGGAAAAGAAAATGCCCCAAGGCAAGAATCGTTGTTTGCCTTTTTTTGGTTGCCCCCAATCCCTTCCGTGGCTATCGTTATGGGTATCAAAAAGGATGGAGATTGCCAACCACCAGAGGCCTTTTATTCTTCTTGAGCCAAGGCGTGGCCCTTCTTCTTTTAAGGAAATTTGCCGACAAAGTTTTTGTTCTTAACGTCCTCGATAAACGTCTCTTAGAGAAGCGCGGTTTAGCCGGTAAGGTAGGGGTTATCGACATGGGAGTTGACCTAAGCGAATACCTGGAAATAAAAACGCCGAGCAAAATCTACGACGCTTGTTTTTTGGGCCGACTTCATCCCCAAAAGGGTATCTTTGAGTTGATCGATATTTGGAGACTAGTCTGCCAGGAAAGGCCTAAGGCAAGATTGGCGATGGTCGGGGGCGGCAGTAAGGAATTTAAGGAAAGGCTGAAGAAAACCATCATTAAAGAAGGATTAAGCGAAAGCATCACCTTCCTGGGTTTCAAAATTGGCAAGGAAAAAATTAAAATTCTAAAACAAAGTAAGGTTTTTGTTCTCCCTAGTTTTTATGAAAGTTGGGGAATGGTAGCCGTCGAAGCGATGGCGGCTGGCTTACCCGTCGTCGCTTATAACCTGCCAATTTTTCCCAAGATTTTTCCCCAAGGAATAGTCAGTGTGCCTATTGGGGACAAAAAGTCTTTTGCCCAAGCAACTCTTCGCCTCTTGGCAGAAGAAAAGTTTTATCAGAAGATGAAAAAGCAGGCGGAAGAACAAGCAAGGAATTACGATTGGAAGAAAGTGGCAACGCGAGAGCTCAAAATACTCCGGGTCTGATAAAATAGGAGTTAGGGGAGGGCCTTATTACAACTGCATCAAGCCAAGGTCGAAATTTCGACCCGAGGCGCAGTCCCGAAGAAATCGGGACAGGGATGCGGCGTAAGAAGCCGACCACTCCGAAACTTCGGGGGGAGGCTTCATCGAACCTCCTTTTCTATGAAAATAAAGTTACTTTTTGTTAATCCAGCACCATATGAGGGACGGAAATATAATATTCCTAACTTCGGCCTAATTTATCTAATTTCTTACTATAAGAAATTTGGCAAATATCCTCGGCAGGTCCAATTTAAGATTTACGACGAAAACTGTCAGGACGAGGAAGACCTTGCCGCCATCCTGAGAGATTACGACCCCGATATCGTTGGTTTCAGCTGCACCTCGCTGGTAGTAGAGAGGGCCGAAGAGTTAATTAAAATTGTCCGTTTAAAGAAAAAAAAGACCCTGATTATCGGTGGTGGTGTTCATTTCCAAATCGATCCTTTGGGTTCAATAAAGAAACTAGACGTTGATCTTGCCTTTACTGGCGAAGGGGAGATTCCCTTCAGAGATTTTCTTGACTTATATATAAAACAAAAGGGTAGATTAAATGAGCGGTCTCTTTCAAAGTTAAGGGGTGTTAGTTACAAAATAAAATCTGACTTTGCTGCCACTCTTCCTGGAGAGATCGTGAAGAACCTTGACTTTATCTCTTATCGCGACTTTGCTTATTATGATGAGGAGTATTATTTCCAGAAGAAATATGAGCTCTATCCGGGCAAACACGGGCGAGTCTTAACTCTCCTTTCTTCAAGAGGTTGTCCTTTTAGCTGCAAGTTTTGTTTTAACAGCTTTCAGAAGAAACCCCTTCGCTTCCATTCTGCTGGTCATACCCTCAAGCTAGTAAGGTACTTTGTTAAGAAGTATGACATTAAGCTGGTGAACATCAACGATGATTTATTCATGGCTGATAAGGAGCGAGTAGCCGAGTTCTGTCGTCGATTGCTTACTGCGCGAGTAGAAATCCAATGGGTTTGTCAGGGCAGGCCCGATATCCTCTCCGAGGAGGATACGGCTTTATTAGAACTGATGAAAAAAGCGGGTTGTGAGCAGATATGTTTTGGTTTTGAGAGCGGCTCTAACAGAATTCTGAAGTTTATTAAAGGCGAAACCAGTTCGGTGGAGAAAAATCAAAGAGCCATCGATCTCGTCCATCAGAGTGGTATTAGGGTTTTCGGTTATTTTATGTTGGGAATTCCCCGAGAAACAAAAAAAGATCTGTTGATGACGAAACTCTTTATAGAGAAGAACCTAAACAGCCTTTCCTTCTATGAAGTTTTCGTTTTTACGCCTCTCCCCGGCACTTTCCTTTGGGATTGGTGTGAAAAAGAGGGCTTATTAAAGAAAGTGATCTTTGCTGACTTGGTGACCAACATGTTCTCCATGGAATACAAAAGTTTTAAAATCTTCACTAAGGGCCTGAAGAAAAAAGACGTTTATTCAATCAAGGAGCATCTGAAACAATTGATCATTAAACGCGAGCCATTAAAGAATAAGGTTAGTTATTTCTTGCTGAATATTTTTAGGGATCCGGAGATGACCCTTTCTAAATTGTTCTACTACTTTGGAAGCAAAACCCAATGAACCTTAAGTCGAGAAAAATCATTGTTGTCAGTAACATCACCGATCACAGTGGCCCTACCGAAGGTTTGGCTGGTTTTCTCCAAAAAAATTCAGCCGCTCTTTTGACGATTTATCACCCTTTTTTTTATTGTCGAGATAGAAAATCAAAAGCGAGATTTTTTATTAAAGGGAAACTAATGAAGGAAATGTTATCGCCGCCGCTGTCCTTGCCTGAATTTGTTAAATATTTCGTTGATTTCCTTTTCACCCTTTATTACACTATAAAGTTTCGAAATCGTTTTGATCTCTTTATTGGCGTTAACTGCCTCCATGCTTCGTTAGGAGTTGTTTATCGAGGGTTAGGTTTGGTCGACGAGGTTGTCTTCTATGGTATCGATTGGGTGCCACGTCGCTTTGAGAACCCTTTTTTCAATTGGCTTTATTTTCAGATAGATCGCCTGGCTCTTAAGAAGGCCGATTATGTTTGGAGCCTTTCGGAAGAGATGGTTAAGGTCCGAGAAAGGCAGGGCGTGCCGGTGAAGAAAAATATGTTGGTCCCCAATGGCGTTAATTTTAAGGAAATTAAAAAGGTGGCCAAGAGTAAGGTTAAACGGCAAACACTAGTTCTTTTGGGCGCTCTTCATGAGAGCAAAGGCGTCGATTTGGTCATTAAGACAATGCCTAAAATCTGGCAGGAGTTTCCCAGGCTAAGGCTAATAGTGATTGGCAGCACGCCTAATGTCGCCGGTATTCTTCCTTATGAGAAGATTTTTCGTTCTCTGGGCAAGCGCGTCTCGGTTTTAGGTGCAGTGCCTCACGAAAAGGTATTATCAATCTTACCGGAACTAGGTATTGGCTTGTCTCCCTATAGCCCCGAGGAGAGCAGCCTTTCTCATTACGCTTGGCCGGCGCGGGTGATTGATTATCTTGCCTGTGGCTTGCCAGTAATCATTACTCCGGTTCCCGCCGTGGCCCAGGAGATTAAAAAGAAGAAAGCGGGGATATTGGTCAATTATAACGAGAAAGAATTAATCGCCGCCGTCAGAAAACTCTTGACTGAGGATAAGTTTTATTTCCAGGCTCGAAAAAATGCCGTTGCCCTGGTTAAGCATTTAAGCTGGGACAATATTTTTAAAAAAGCTTTCGAGCAAATGAATCAATGAACGGAGATCAGGTCAAAAAACAACAAGCTATCTTTGGTGAAAAAATTCGGGGAACTCGCGGCTATCATTTAGAAAGCTTTCGCTGGAGTTATTTAAGAAGAGTATTTGCTGAGCTAGAAATTCCCGGAAAAGGGGAATATCTTGATGTTGGTTGTGGGGCTCTTGGTCATCTGGTAATTGAGGCCACGAGGCGGGGTCAAAAAGCAACCGGTCTTGATATTTCCCAAAAATTGGTCTCAAAAGCCAGAGGTTTTGCCCAGAAGGAACTGGGTGATAATCATCAGTATCGCTTTGTGATTGGCCGGGCAGAAAAACTACCTTTTCCTGACAAGAGCTTTACTAAAGTGAGTGCCATTGCTATTTTAGAGCACGTTGAAGATGACGAAAAGGCCATTACCGAGATGGCGAGGGTTTTAAGGCCAGGAGGGAGGGTTTTTCTCACCGTGCCCAATAGCTTCCAAAGGATTTGGCCACCCTTTCGTTGGTATTATCGCCGCGTTGATAAGGAAATGGGCCACCTCCGCCATTATGAGGCGAAGGATTTACAGCGGCGGATTGAGAGATACGGCTTTAAATTAATTGGCCTTCACTATACTGGCCATTTACCTAAAGTGATTCAATACTTTATCACTCTTCTTTTTCCCCCATTTGCTAAATCGAGATTATGGTGGAAGCTGGAAGAGATGGATTTTAAAATGGCCAAGAATTCATCAGGGCTACATTTTGATTTAGTAGCAGAGAGGAAACAATGACCAATCCAGTCGAGGAATATCGCCGACGGGTTTATCAAAAGATTAACTTGGAGATAAGGCCTGGAATGAAGGTTTTGGATTTAGGCTGTGGCGATGGATATGATAGTGTTTTTTTCGCTAAAAAAGGGGCTCAAGTAACGGGCGTTGATGAAATCACCAGCCCTCAATGGCAGGAATTTAAAAAAAGCTATCCTAAACTTTCTTTTTTAAAAGCCAATGCAGAGAAACTCTCTTTACCATCAAATTCATTTGATTTGGTTTTTACTAAAGACGTAGCTCACCACACCCAAAACCCTGAGAAATTCTTAAAAGAAGCTTTACGGTTAACAAAAAAAGGCGGAGAGCTTGTTATTATTGAAGCCAATCGTTATAATCTTTTGTTCTTTGTTCATCTCACTCTTATGCGGGGCCATCAACATTTCGAAAAAAAACGATTCAAGGAGATGGTCAAGAAAATTAAAGGCAAAAATAAGGTTCGTTTCTTAGAATTTGAAGCCCATGTTTGGCCTTTTCCTTATTGGCTTAGAAAAGGATGTAATCTTTGCCAAAATTGGCTTGAGAAACTCTTTTTCTGGAAGCCCTATTTGTCTTATAATGGAGCAATAATTAAAAAAGGAACTTAAAAAATGGCAAAAAAACAAAAGGTCTCAGTTATTTTTCCTACTTATAACGAGAAGGAATCGATTAAGGCTGCCATTATCGACTTTTTTGCCACCGGCTTGGTGGACGAGATTGTTGTTGTCAACAACAATGCCGCTCCGGGAACCGATGAAGAAGTAAGGAAAACCAAGGCAAGACTGGTTCATGAGAAAAAGCAAGGTTATGGTTTTGCGATTCAAAGGGGATTTAAGGAAGCTAAGGGAGATATTATTATTGTTTCTGAGCCAGACGGGACATTTGTTGGGAAAGATATTGAGAAAATGCTTATTTATCATGCTGATGGTTTTGAGGCCGTTTTTGGTAGTCGAACGGTTAAGTCGCTGATCTGGGAGGGAGCCAATATGGGTTTTCTTTTAAAATGGGGAAATGTTTTAGTCGCGAAAATGATTGAGTTTCTTTTTTTAAGCCCCGCCCAGTTGACCGACGCTGGTTGCACGATGAAATTATTCAGTCGAAAAGCATTAAGAAAAATCCAACCCCATTTTAGTATTAGGGAGTCCCACTTCGGGCCCGAAATGATTATTTTGACCCTTCTTAATGATGTTGACTTCATTGAAATTCCTATTAATTACTTGCCTCGCGTCGGGGAGTCTTCGGTAACCGGTAACTGGCAGAAGACGGTTATTTTGGCCACGAGAATGATTATTTTGGCTTTTAATTATCGGATAAAAAGCCTTTTCTCCAGAGAAAAACTAGGGAGGCATATTTCCAGAAGGCGAAAGCGGAGAAGATGATGGTCAAGGTAAAACGCTTCTGTCCCCTCTGTCTGTCAGAAAAATTTGAACCTTTTCTTAAGGCTCGTGACACCGAAGGCATTAGCCCCCGAGAGTATCGATATTATCGCTGTCGTCATTGTGGGTTGGTCTTTCTTTTTCCGCTTCCTGGAGAGAAAGAAATTTCTCACTTTTATCAGAAGGATTATTTTAGCGGCAGTCGCTTTCTAGAGTGGTTTCAGCAAGAGAGAAGACTGAAGATAAGGGGACTGAAGAGAGAGGGTAGGCTTCTCGATTTTGGCTGTGGCGAAGGTGTTTTTATGAGCTTAATGAAGAAAGACGGCTGGCAGGTGGCGGGTTTTGACGCTTTGACTCAGGCGATTTCATTTGCTCGCCAAAAGCAACTAGAAGTTGCTGCGCCTCCTTTGACCAGGAAATCCTTTCCTGCTGAGAGTTTTGAAATGATCACTCTTTGGCACACCCTCGAACATCTTCCTGATCCTCTGCCTCTTCTGAAGACTTTACGTTATTTCCTCACTGATGAAGGCTTCTTGGTTATCTCTGTTCCCAATATTGCTAGCCTTGAAGCACGGATTGGAAGAAGTAAATGGTTTCACCTTGATCCTCCCCGTCATTGTTTTCATTATGACCCCAGAAGCCTTGGCTTTTTACTCAAAAAAGCAGGTTTTAAGGTGGTGAAAATTGACCATTTTTCAATAGAATACAATTTTCCTGCCCTCTGGCAGACGATAATGAATCACTTAGGGAGCCGACCTAATTTTTTTTACCATTTGATAAAGAGACAGCCAGGGACCAAACTCCCTAAAGGAGAATATTTTACCTCTGCCTTTATTACTGTTTTCGGTGGTTTGGTCGTTTTCTTGCCCGCCCTTTGTCTTTCTTTGTTGTTATCTCTCTTAAAACAATCTGGCAGTATGACTGTTTTTGCCAATAAAAATGAAGACAAGAAGTAAGAGGATTATTTTAATTAACCCCTGTCAACGCCCTCTCTATGAGTCGGTTAAGATTAAAGAAGGCGCCATCTATTCTCCGGTTTTGAGTTTAGCCGTCCTCGGGGCGACTTGCCTTAAGGATGGCCATCAAGTCAAGATTTTTGATATGAATTTACCCCAGAACAATGAGAAAAAACTGCTTGTGCTCCTTAAGAAGTTTCACCCCGATTATGCCGGGATTACCTTCACTACCCCCCTTTTCCCGGAAATGGTTAGAATTGCCGGTCTCATTAAAGAAGAGTTCCCCCATTGCCTCCTTTTGGGTGGTGGTCCCCATGCTTCATCTTTCCCAGAAGAAACGCTTCAAGATTCGCCCCTCGACTTAGTCGTCATTGGCGAGGGAGATTTTACCTTGCCGGAGATTTTGTCGGGTAAACGTTGGGAAAACATCGCTGGTATTTGCTTTAAGAGGCAGAATCAGACCAAAAAAACCAGACGGAGAGATTTTATCGGCGATCTTGATTCCCTTCCCCTTCCGGCCTGGCAGCTGTATAATCTCTCCCAGTACCAGACTTCGGCTCTTTTGACTCGGGCTAATCCAGCAGGTTGGATTGAAACTAGTCGGGGTTGTATCTACGGTTGTGTTTATTGTAATAAAAGTGTTTTTGGGAGGACTTTTAGGGTTAAAAGTGCCCAGCGGGTGGCCGACGAGATAACCTATATGCTTAAGGCAGGCTTTAAAGAGATTCATATTGCCGATGATAACTTTACCAGCGACATAAAGAGGGCTGAGGTAATCTGTGATAGAATCCTAGAGAGGGAGTTGAGGTTTCCTTGGGCAACGGTAACTGGGATTAGGGTTGATAAGGTTAGTCTTAAACTGCTAAGGAAAATGAGAAAGGCAGGTTGTTACCGAGTCTATTTTGGTATCGAGTCAGGTAGTCAGAGGGTGTTGGATAGTATCAAAAAAGGGATTAACTTGGAACAAGTCCGCCAGGCAGTTAAATGGGCCAAGAAAGCCGGCTTGGAAACTTTTGGATTTTTTATGATTGCTCTTCCAGGAGAAAAAGTGAGTGACATTAAAAAGACAATCAAGTTCGCTACTAGCCTTGGTTTAGATATTGCCAAAATGTCAGTGACCATTCCTCTCCCGGCGACCCCGCTCTATGATGAGCTGGAAAGGCAGGGAAGGATTAAGGCGAAAGATTGGTCGGAGTTTAATCTCTATGTGCCTGTCTCTACCGTTTACAACCATCCTACCTTAGACTGGGAGACAGTTGACAGATACTTCTCCCTCTTTTATCGGCAATTCTATTTTAATCCTCGCTATTTAATAAGGCGCTTTGTTTGCGCCATTAAAAATAGGACGCTTTTAACGGATATTAAAACAGCCTTGAAAACAAAATGGTGAGACTGAGAAAATATTTTACCAGTAACTGGCCTCTTATTCTAAGCCTCATCTTCGCTATTTTGGTAATTTTTCCCCTCTTTAATACTGCCTATGTTTATCTTAAGGCGGCAATCGAAAATCTCTCCTATCCTTATGCCATTCTTGCCGGTCTGGAGGATGAAAATCTCGCTAAAGCCCTAATGGTTCTTCAAGGAAAGAGCCTCTATCCTCCTTTAACTGACTATCCCTTTGTGGTAACCCTTTATCCTCCTGTTTTCTTTTACTTGGCTGCCCTCTTTGTGAAGTTTTTAGGGCCGACTCTTTATGCTGGCAGGCTTCTGTCTTTCATCAGCTCGCTCCTTGTTTGCCTTTTATGCTTCCTAATTACCTGGCGCTTAACTAAGAATTTTCTCTGGGGGTTAGTGGCGGGTTTACTTTTTTTTACTTCGGGATACATCCAGTGGTGGGGGTTGATGGTTAAGAATGATATTCTGGCGGTCTTTTTTGGCCTAGCGGGGATTCTTCTCTTTTTAAGATTCGAAAAGACAAGAAAACAGCTTTTTTCTCTTCCTTTCCTTCTGCTGGCCGTTTTTACCAAGCAGACGGCGGTAGCGGCCCCCCTGGCAATTATGGCTTATTTGTTTTTCCAAGGGAAGAAAAGACGCAGAGAACTTAAACAGTTTAGCCTTTGGTTTCTAGGGACAAGTGGGTTGATTTTTCTTTTTTTGACAGTTGTCACCCGCGGTCAGTTTTTTATTGACATCATTTTGGTGCCAAAGAGCATTGCTTGGAATTTCTCCATCTTTGCCCAATATTGGGGTGGAACCTTCATGAATTATGGCTTTCTCTTTTTCCCTGCCATTGCCTTTCTTATTTTAGAGCGGCTGCTTTATCGAAGAACCTCCTTGATTTCCTGGTATTTCCTTTCCTCGGTCATGGCTCGCTACGATATTGGCATTGTTGGTAGTGGCAATAATTATCTTATGGAGACTATAGCTCTTGCCGGGATCTTAACGGTCTTATTTCTTCATCAACTCCTTTCGTTCCCTTCTTCATCTAAGATAGTCAGAAAAAATGAATACTGGCCTATCCTTTCGGTTCAGGCATTGCTGGTCTTAGTTCTTTTAGCGCTTTCACGCCAAACACCTCGTCTTCCCCAAAGCAGCTACGGATTTTTACTTCTTGCTTTCATCCTTTATTGGTTTGCTTTCGTGCTTTATCCATTAGTGCGAAGGGTGGAAGAGAGAAAGCAGCGGTACACTCTTAATGAAAAGAGTCTTAATCGGATATTAGGAATTCTTCTGGTATTAATGTTCTTATTTTTCCTCTGGCAGAGGTTCTTCGGGATGGCTTTTCCTTCTTTTTCTTTATCTGGCTTTTATTTTTCACCGCAGCCTCCTTCTAATTTATCCCCCTACCAGGAGAAAATCGACCAGCTGATTAGGGATAATCCAGGAAGGGTTCTAGTTGACAGTGAGAGCTATCTGGCGATCAAAAACGGTCGGGATTTTGAATACATTCCCATGGCTCTTAAATTGAGACAACAGGCAGGCTATTGGAATTTTAAAGATTCAGTTTTTTTCCGTGACATTGGTAAGCAAAAATTCAGATTTTTTATCAAATCTCAAGGTTGGACCGACGCCGAGATTATGTTAAAAATCTTTGAACATTATGAGTTGACAAAAGCGATTGACACTAAAGCCTTCTTTTACGAGATTTATGAACCAATAAAAGAGGATTCAGAGATGATGGTTAATATTGGGAAAATGAGGGCAGTTCTTGATGAGCTGGAAAAGAGGTTTCCCACGGAGACTTTGGTGGTTCCTTTGGAGGTAAAACCTAATATTTATTTAGTGGGTTTAACGTATGCGAATGATAATGTTTACGTAGAGACGTTTGGTCCAATGACAACGCACCCTCGGTTTCTAGCGCTTTATCGTCCCCTTCATTCTTTTCATATTGATCTAAGTGTCAAGCTCAAAGCAGATAGTCAACAAGAGATTGAGGAATTTATTCAAGAGATTTTTGGCTCCCGTGGCTTGAGCTATAGAATTTTTAAAGCGGGTTTTAGCAAGTGAAACAAGGGAAACTCTTATTGTTGGATTGAAGAGGTGAGTTTTGTTAATATTGTTCGGTTTTACTCTAGAAATCAATGAGCAGAAAGTTTGATTTTAACGAAGAGAGATATGGGAGGTTAAAGCTAGGGCCTGGTGAAAAAGAGAGAGTGAGGCAGGTCCTTGATTTAGTGGGAGAAAAGAAAGTCATTCTTGACGTTGGTTGTGGTATAGGGGAGATTGGTACCCTCCTGATCCAAAACAAAAATAAGGTTTATGGGGTAGATATTTCCCCTACTGCCGCCAAAAGAGCAGGAAAGCGGGGATTGATAGCAAAACACAGTGATATCGAAAAAGAGGGAATTTCCTTTAGGAACAATTATTTTGATGTTGTCGTGGCGGGCGAAGTGATTGAACACGTTTTTGACACCGGTCAGTTTTTAGAAGAGATCAGGAAAAAATTGAAAAAGAGAGGCGAGCTAGTCCTCACTACCCCTAATTTGGCTACCCTAGGAAGAAGGCTACTCCTCCTGATTGGGAGAAACCCCCTAATCGAGGTCAATTTAACTGAATATAGCTCGGGTCATATTCGCTATTTTGTTAAAGATGATTTATTTAGATTAATTGAATCACATGGTTTTAAAATCAATCACTTTTCTTCTGATTTAATAAATTTCACGGCCGATGGTAAGCTCAATAACAAGTGGCTAGCTCAACTTTTTCCTTCATTAGGAAGAACGCTTATCGTGAGGGCAGTTAAGCAATGAGTTATCGTAAAAAACCCAAAGTTATTCTTGTTTATCCCCACTTTCTTATTCAAGAAGGAACGGGTTATTTCCCAAAAATTCATGGAGACTAACCCTTTTGCCCCACCTTGGATTAAAAATCCGAAGTTTGTTAATATCGTTTGGTTCTATTCTTTCCTGTTTGTCTTGCCAATGAAGAAATTAATTGAATTATTTTGGGAATATTGTAAAATATACAAGAAGAAGCTGCTTTTTTCAGTTGCTGACAGCGTCGGTATGGTTTTATTTTCGCTACTGGGAAAATTGGGGTGTAAGTTAAATTTCTATAATTGCCCGCTCGAGGTAAAATTTTTCAAAAAGTTTCGCTCAGTTTTATCGGTTTGAGCCAATGAAGACAAAAAAGAAAATTTACCCTCTGTTAATAACAGGAGGATTTACCCTTGCCCTTATCTTTATTGCCGTTTTTGCCTTAAGGACGGTTCTTTTTGTCCCGGGAATTGTTGGTCACACCTGGGATTGGGGAATACCTAGTTTTCCAGAGCAATTTAGAATTCAGACGAAAGCCAGTTTTTCTATTTGGGATGATCGGCTCTATGGAGGCTTCTTTTTTCCAATCAGAATGGAATTGCCCTATTGGTTTTTCACCTTGGCTTTTTCTCCTTTAGGCGGCGATGTCCTTTCGAAGATAATCCCTCTCCTAATTTTTATCATTGCCGGAATTTCTGCCTTTTTGGCCATTAGAAAAATTTTCGCTTTGGATTATTTTTGGGCTTTAATGTCGGCAACGTTATATATGTTATCACCCTTCTCTTATTGTCGTCTCATTGCGGGTCACTTGCCGATTTTATTAGGCTATGCTTTCCTTCCTCTTATTTTATATTTTTCTGTCTCTCTTTTTGATTTGCCGGTTAAAGAAAAAACGCCTCTGGTCACCTGGGGGACGCCGATTCTTTTACTCCTTGTTCTTAGCTTAGGGATACTGCACCCTTTAGTTTTATTGATTGCCTGGGGATTAATTTTTCTAACCGCCTTTGTCTTTTTTATCCTTAGGAAAGGCAGAAGAAAGGAAATTCTTGTTAGGTTTCTTCTTATTTTAGCTTTTTGGATTTTACTCAATTCTTACTGGCTTTTGATGATTCTCTCTCAATCATTTGGTATCTTGGGCGAGTTGGCAGTCAGACCTTGGGAGACGGTGGCCGGAGAACTGGCTTCTCGCTTGCTTTACTTTAACAATGTCAGTCGGCCTTTATCCGAACTATTTACCTTTTCTTTTCCGTTTGGACTCCATACGGAGTTTGTTTATCCCATCGCTAGTTCTCTTAAGCCTTTATTTGCTTTTGCCAGTGTAATTTTATTTGCTATTGGGATTACCGCTTTTTATTTAGTGTCTAAGAAAGGCAAAAAATACCTGCCGGTGGTAGTGATACTGACGGTTGTCGAAATCATCGGCTTAACCATGGTCACGGGGAATAAAACGGTTCTTGGTCGCCTTCTTTTCTCTATAATTATTCAATTTACCCCTCTCATTTTTTCTGTCTTCTCTAACCCTATCCGCCTTTTGCCCTTGGTGATTTTACCATTTTCGATTCTCCCCTTTATTTCCCTAACAATAATCGAGGAGAGACTAAAGCATTTTAACGAAGTCAAAATTACCCTGAGAATCCTTATGGTTTTTGTTATTTTAGTTTTCCTTTATCCTTGGGTTTTCCACAATCTCACGACACCTATTTTCAAAGATCAATCACAACCGATGTCGCTGAAAGTAACCAAGATTAACCCCGAGGATAGAAGAGTTTTTGACTATTTAAGGCAACCGCAGGGGGATTTTAGAATTGTCCATTTACCTCCAGCTTTTGTTTCTTGGCCAGGAGAGACGGATTTAAGTTATGTTTGGAATACAATTTTTTCACCTAAACCACTCTTCTTAGAATATAGAGAGCCGCCTTTGTCGGGTGAGACCATCAAGAGTCTCTATTCCCAAAAAACATCGAAAGACTTAAGTAAGCTTCTTGGTTTAGGTGCCGTTAAAACCATCATCTATCCCCATTACCAGGGATTTCCCGAATCTTATCAGTTTTTTATTAAAAACACGGTGAATTATAAATCGATTGTTGATCGCAATTGGAGTGAACAAAAAGACATTAAAAGAAAAACGACAGACTTTACCACGGTTGATCTTTATGAAAATGAGAATTTTGTGCCTCACATTTTTATTCCTGAACAAATAACTTTTACCGGCGGAGACAAGTCCTTATTAGTGGATGTTGTCTCCTTTCCTGATTATCGTCTCAGAAATGCGATTTTCTCTTCCCTAAAAGAAGAAGCTAAGACTCAGTTCGTTCTTAGCAAAGCCAATAATATTTACATCAAACCAAACTATATTGGAGAAATCGTTCTGCCTCAGTCGGTTCAGGATGAACTTCGTCCTGCTGTTCGTTTGCTCCCTAATTCCCCTCTCTATGGTTTCATTGAATTTAAAGAGGAGCGGATGAGAAAGGCTGGGAATAGCCCGAGCCTGCTGGTAAACACAGACCTGATCCTTATGTCAAAACGAGTGGCTGAGATTAAAGAGATGGTTAGGCTAAAAGAGAATGGTCAGGAAGAGTGGCCGAGAACAGCCAGGCGCTATGATGAGCTTTTAGATGACTTCTCGGTTCAGCTCGACAGCCTTATAGGGAAACAAGAATTTGAGAATGAGCTATTAATCAAATCCTTGGTTTTCCTTACCAATCACCAAGGGACCCTCAATCAAATAAACCAAGAGGTTAGCGATAGCGAATTAAGCCAAGAGATTAGAAAGATCTCTAATAAATTAGATCAGGTTTTTGCCAGAATTAAAAAAGATATCTGGGTAACCGAAGAAGAGGAGGAGAAGAAATACCTGTTTACCATTCCGGAAGCGGGTGATTATCTCTTTTTCACCTCACCGGAAATCAAGGACGAATTTAATTTCGAGATAGACGGAAAGGCGTTTTCGTTAAGCGGGGAATCAATCAATGAACAATGGCTCTCTTATGGCGGGCTTCCCCTAGAGGCAGGTGGCCATCGTCTAAAATTAACCCTCCCAGAACAGCCTAATTTATTCTCGGGTTTAGCCACGTCTTCAGCCGTCCAAAAGCTCCCTCCATCAAATGGGTCAGGCCTCTCTTATCGATTCCTTGCCCAAAAAGAAAACTCAGTCATTAGCGCTCAATTAGTCGGGCTTGACGATCGGTCAGAATATGAAGTTTCTTTTAGATATAAAAATGATGGTAGCCTGGCCCGCTTTACGATTGAGCAGGTAAATGATGAAATCTTTATGGGATCTGTTCTTCGCAAAACTGATGAACCGCTTCCGGCAGAAAAAAGATGGCGGAGGATTAAAACCTCTTTTTCTCCCAACTTTGGTAATCGCGAAGCGACCCTTAAGTTTTATATTCCTGCCGTCATAACCCAAGGCGAAACTTATTATGTTGAGGATATTGAAATTAGGAAAATCCTCAAGCCCACCCTTTTGTTTAAAAAGGAAAGAGAGATAAATAATGGGCAGTTGCCTAAAATTACCTTTACTAAAATTAACCCCGCTCGATATAAAGTCGTAGTCGAAGAGGCCAGTGCTCCTTATTTTCTGGTTTTCTCTGAGACCTTTAACGCCACCTGGAAGGCTTATATCAGAGAGAGGCAAAACGAAAAAGAACAGCCATCAGAAATAATCGCCAGCCATTTTAACGGCCAGATTCAAGAGAGGGAACATAGAGATACTTTCCTTGGCAGAGAAGCCCTCGCCAATATTCTTAAAAAGCCAATTCCCGAAGAAAGACATTTCCTCGTGAACGCCTTTGCCAACGCCTGGTATCTTGATCAATCGGGGAGTTACGAGATTATTTTGGAATTTATTCCGCAAAGGATTTACTTTTTGGGATTATGGTTTTCTTTCGCCTGCTTACTGCTCCTTCTTGCCAGCCTAC
>Ga0315285_10001522_pt1 | contig 24370 bp, 21 predicted proteins | sample YL17G09_36_MG_FD_203698 | JGI IMG/M metagenome (GOLD analysis project Ga0315285, IMG submission 203698) | Sediment microbial communities from Yellowstone Lake, YNP, Wyoming, USA - YL17G09_36 | ecosystem: Environmental > Aquatic > Freshwater > Lake > Sediment | place: USA: Wyoming | collected... | reverse complement strand
CCTGTCCGCATTTCCACCCGACAGGGGGACGCCTCAGCGGTCGTCTAGCCGTCCGCACCCTCTGGTGGCACCCTATCGGGTTGTCTCGTCTCGAGACTCCGTCCTCACGGAGATCGTACTGGCCACCCAGTTCCCGGCGAAAACCGGCCACTTCGAGACCGCCAGTTCCACTTGTTCCCCCAGCCGCCCTCGGGGTGTCCTACTGTCTGAATCGCAAAAGGGGAGGGTGATTCTGCTTGACAAGAGGGAGGAATGTCCGTAGAGTGCGCCCTGCCGAAGGTTCAGACGGTTTCGCAATTCCGCACAACGCCGCGAGGACCCAAGCCTTGCGGCGTTTATTGTTTCCAGCGGCGCTCTCACGGAGCCCACGGAAGCTCACCGGGGAGGATGCATGACCTTCCGAAGTGGACAGGACGGAGACGGCATCTTCTCGGCGGGTGGAGGCGCCCCCCGCCACCGTCCGTTGGAAGTGACCGTGGGCGATCGCGGCGTGGAAGGCGCCATCCGGCTCTTTAAGAGGCTGGTCCTCCGAGACGGGATCCTGCGGGACCTGAAGCGGCGCTCCCGGTACGAGAAACCCGGGGACCGTCGCAGGCGGAAGGAACGCGAGGCGGCGCGGCGCCTCCGGAAGCGACTGGGCCGGGCACTGGCACGCGGAGAACACATCGAATAGCCGCTGGAACCGGGGCGTCCCGGACCGGTCGTGGCAGGAGCGGACCCACGACCTGCGGATGCGGCGCCGACTACCGCTCGCGACAGGATGAGGCCCCGCAACCGCGGGGCGAAAGGGGTTGAGAATCATGGGGACGAGGTTGTACGTTGGGAATCTGCCATTTGACACGGATGAGTCGCAGCTCCGCGCCCTGTTTCAGGAGGGAGGACGCCAGGTTTCTGAGGTCAAGATCATTACTGACCGCGACACGGGTCGCCCACGCGGATTCGCCTTCGTGGAGATGGGAAGCCAGGCGGACGCCGAGGCGGCCGTCAGTGCATTGAACGGCCGGGAATTCGGCGGCCGGGCATTGACTGTCAACGAGGCGCGCGAGCAGGCCCCACGCCGCAGCGGTGGGTTTGGTGGTGGTGGTGGCGGCGGCGGCGGCGGACGCGGCGGGCGGCGCGGGTACTAGGCAGACGCGATAGCCTTCGACCTACCTCCACCTTTCCTGCCGGCTGGCGCCCATCGCGGCTCTCTTTCGGACACGCTCTTGGGTGCAGGGCGGAAACCAGACCGGGCGTTCTTGACCCGACGTCGGAGAGTCCGACCCCGGCCTCAGGTGATTGCTCTGTCTGCACTCCTGGTGCGCACGAGCGGGCACGCCCTCGTTCATCTCGCCCTCTGGTGCTTCCCCGCGTTCGCGCCACACCACCTCCTGGATGGATGCCGACGCGGGAGCCCCCACGAGCAGAACGGGGAGGGGACGGATGGATTGTGTGTTCTGCAGAATCCGGGATGGAGAGCTTCCCTCCACGAAAGTGGCCGAGGATGAGCGGGCCCTCGCCATCATGGACATCAATCCGATCCACGATGGCCACGTCCTCGTCCTGACAAAGAACCATGCCGAAACCCTCTTCGAAATGACCGAGGAGGATCTGGTGGCAGCAGCTCGCCTGGCATGGCGGCTGGCGGCCGGCATCCACAGAGGGCTCGCCCCTGACGGGCTGAACGTGGTTCAGGCCAATGGGAGGCCGCCTTTCAGTCGGTGCCGCATTTCCACATCCACCTGATCCCCCGCTGGCTCGGCGATGGCAAGGGCTTCGACTGGACGCTCGTTCCGGGCGACCCGGAGCGCATCCGCGCGGCCGCCCAAAGGATTCGGGCCGCCCTGTGAGGGGAGCCGACCCGGGGACATCGCCGATCCTTGACAGGGTGAGGAGCGTGGGCTACCGTAGCGCCGCCGTGCGGGGTTGTGCGGGGAGGAGATGCGTGGCCTGGTTCAAGAAAGAGCCGCTGGTCAGCGCGAAGGAAACCAAGGTCCGGATGCCCGAGGGCCTCTGGATCAAGTGCGACCACTGCAAGGAAATCATCTACAAGCCGGAGCTGGAACGGAATGCCAACGTCTGCCCGCGCTGCCAGTTCCACTTCCGGATCAGTGCCCGGGCCCGCATCGACCTTCTCGTGGACCCCGGCAGCTTCGAAGAACGGAACGCCGCTCTCCGCTCCCAGGATCCGCTGCACTTCAAGGACCAGAAGACCTACCCGGACCGAATCAAGGCCGCCAAGAAAGCGACCGGGATGGAGGACGCCCTGCTCTCGGGCGTCGCGACCATCGGCGGCCGCCGGGTGAGTCTCTGCGCCCTGGAGTTCGGCTTCATGGGGGGGAGCATGGGTTCCGCGGTGGGCGAGAAAGTGACGCGCGCCATCGAGGACGCCATCCGGGAACGGATTCTGTTCATCGCCATCTCCTGTTCGGGTGGCGCGCGGATGCAGGAGAGCGTCCTGTCCCTCATGCAGATGGCCAAGACGTCCGCCGCGTTGGCCCGTCTGGGGCGGGCACGCCTCCCCTACATCTCGATCCTGACGGATCCCACGACCGGCGGGGTCACCGCGAGCTATGCCATGCTGGGCGACATCAATATCGCAGAGCCCAATGCGCTCATCGGCTTCGCCGGGCCCCGGGTCATCCAGGACACGATCCGCCAGGAGTTGCCTACGGGCTTCCAGCGGGCGGAGTTTCTCCTCAATCACGGCTTCGTGGACATGATCGTGGAACGGAAGAACCTGCGCCAGACCCTGATCCAGCTCCTCGACTTCTTCGCCGGTGCCTCCGGCGCGCCGGCGGGGGCGCCGCATCCCTAGGCGAGGGAATCCGCAGAGCATACCGCCCCCTCCCGTCCCACGCTCGTCCTTCTCGGGATCCGTCCCCGTGACCTACGCACAGGCGACCGAGTTCCTCTTCAGCCTGCGCCGCTTCGGCTGGCGCCTGGGTCTAGAGACCGTGGAGCGGCTCCTCTCCCTCCTGGACAATCCCCAGGCGAGGGTGCCGAGCATCCACATCGGCGGCACGAACGGCAAGGGCTCGACCGCGGCGATGCTGAGCGCCATTCTCCAGGCGGCTGGCTACCGCACGGGCCTGTACACGTCGCCGCACCTCCTCGACTTCACGGAGCGCATCCGGGTGAACGGCGTGCCCATAGGGGAGGCCGAGGTGACGCGGCTCACGGCCCAGTTGAAGGATCTCTGCTCGGTGCACTTCGCTCAGCAGCCGATCCCGAATCCCCCCTCAGACCGGCTGCCCCACCCCACGTTCTTCGAGCTGACAACGGCCATGGCATTCTTGCACTTCGCCCGGCAGGCGGTGGAGGCGGGGGTGATCGAGGTCGGCCTGGGCGGCCGGTTCGATGCGACCAACGTGATCACCCCGCAGGTGGCGGTGGTGACCAACGTCTCCCTCGAGCACCAGGAATACCTGGGCCGAACGCTCCCCGAGATCGCCATGGAGAAGGCCGGGATCATCAAGACGAACGTTCCCGTCGTCACCGCCACCCAAGGGGAAAGCTACGAGGTCATCCAGCGGACTGCGGCCGACCGGCGAGCCCCCCTGGTGAACATCCACGAGGCGTACACCTACACCATCCGGGAATCGGGATTGGCCGGCCAGACGCTGGACCTCACGGGACCCGTCCGCCGCTACGAGGATCTGTGGATTCCCCTGGCCGGACGGCACCAAGCGGAGAACGCCGTGACCGCCATCGCCGTGGCCGAGGTGCTGGAGAGCCTGGGATTTCACCTGGGCGAGGCGGCCATCCGGCGTGGGCTGACCCACGCGCGCTGGCCGGGGCGCCTCCAGGTCGTCTCAGACCGGCCCCGGATCGTCCTGGATGGGGCCCATAACCCGGCCGGGGCCCAGGTCCTTGCCGCCTTCCTGGCGGAGCACCGGTCCGCGCTCAATCGGCTCATCATGGTCTTCGGCGTCCTCAAGGACAAGGACTGGGAGGCGATGCTCGCCCCCCTGGGACCGCTGACAGATCAGACAATCCTCACCCACCCACCGGCGGATCGGGGAGCCGACCCGCACGAACTGGTCACGGCGGATCGCTACTGCTCGAAGGTGGAGATCGCGGCAGATCCGGGAGAAGGACTGGGACTGGCGCGGACCATGGCCAGACCCGAGGATACGATCCTGGTGACCGGGTCGCTCTACACGGTCGCCGCCGCCCTTCGCGCCCTGAACATCGCCGTCGGCTGATCGCCCGCCGATCCATGACAATGTTCAGGCGTTCATGAGCTCGGGTGTTTCTTTGGCGGATTCGGGAGTTCCCGCGCCCTGTGTACCCCAATCCGAAATTCTCAACCGCCAAGGCGCCAAGAACGCCAAGACCGAAATGGCTTAATGGGGGGGGAGGAACGGAACTTCTGAATGCCCCATAAACCGGTTTTCGCGTTCTTCGGTCGAGAGTTCGAAACATCGCACCCTTGGCGACCTTGGCGTCATGGCGGTTCAATGGTTTTTTCGGATTAGAGTGTACACCCGAACTATCGAACGCTCGAACGCTGTTGATCAAGTCCCCCATGTTGATCACGAATGGCGAGACGAACGACTCAGCCATCACGGAAATGCCCGCCGCCGCGTAAGCCTTTCCGCCGGGCGGATGAATGCCCTTGGCCTTCGGGTCTGGGGGCTTCTTCTTCGCGCCGAGACTTGTTGGCGCCGATCTCATACGCCAGCCTCGGGAAAGGGAACTGGGCAGAGGACAGGGCGATCGCCGTTGCCGTGGCAACCCCCGGTCCGAGAACGTGTGAGGGGACAAATGAGAGGGTCGCGCCGCTTGACACCGGCGCCCGCTGTTGATAGGCTTGCGATCATTGGAATCTCGCCCCGGGGACCGGCGCTACCCTTGTACTGACTGTCTTCTCTGGGCTCTGTGAGTTACACTCTCTTTCTGCCCTGTATCCGCCTGAGGTGTCGTCCGCCCCGGGTTGCCACCTGGGTTTTTCAAGCTCTTGTTGGCGAGCTGGCTAGCCTGCAGAACGTCACTTATCCGGCCGACATCTTCTCCTCGCGCTACTTCTATTCAGAAAGGAGCAAACATGAGGATCGAGGGCATCGACATCTACTGGGTGAAGCTGCCTCTCGCGTTCGTCTGGCGCACTTCCTATGCCGACCAGCACTACACCGAAACCATCCTGGTGCGGATGGAGGGCGAAGGGCACTACGCCTGGGGCGAGAGCTGCCCGGTATACATCCCCGCCTACTCGGCGGAGCACACCATCGCCACCTTCCACACCGTGCGCGAGCACATGGCACCGCGCATCATCGGCCAGGACATCGAGTCGGCTCAGGATCTCCTGGACCGCATCTCGTTCATCAAGGGCAACCAGTTCGCCCGGGCCGCCCTGGATATCACCTGGTGGGTGCTGGACGCCAAGCGGCGTGGAGTGCCACTGCATGTAGCACTCGGCGGCAAACGAGATCGTGTCTCGGTCGGGGCCGACTTCGGGGTGCAGGACTCCCTGGATATACTCCTGCAGAAGATCCAGGGAGCCATCGACCAGGGCTTCCCACGCATCAAGTTGAAGTTCCGGCCTGGCTGGGACCTGAACATGGTGGATGCCGTTCGGTCCACGTTCCCGAACCTCACCTTCCACGTGGACTGCAACGCCGCCTACACGCTGGAGGACGCCGACCTCTTCCGCAAGCTGGACCGCTACCACCTGGCCATGATCGAACAGCCACTGGTGGACGACGGCATGAGCCTGGTCAACCACGCCGATCTGCAGAAGATGATCGAGACGCCCGTCTGCCTGGACGAGAGCGTGCACAGCCTGGCCCACGTCCAGGCGGCCATACGACTGGGGAGTTGTAAGGTGGTCAACATCAAGATGGCCCGTGTGGGCGGCCTTACGGCATCGCGGGACATCCAGGCCCTGTGCGCCGAGCATGGCATCCCCTGCTGGATAGGGGGCATGCTAGAAAGCGCCATCGGCGGTGCCATCTGCGCCGAGTTGGCCACGCTGCCCAACTTCACCTATCCGGGCGATATCTTCCCCTCGTCGTACTTCTACAAGAACGACATCGGCAAGCCGGAGATCGTCCTCAGCGGACCAGGCGAGGTCACCACCTCGCGGGTGCCGGGCATCCCCCAGGAGCCCGAACCCGAGCTGCTGAAGCGGTGGACAGTCGAGCACGTTCCTCTCAGGGTATGAACGTAATGCGAGCGCCCCACAACCGACGTGACCGAACCAGGGCGTATGCTCATGTCGTTCCTCACAGAAGCCGATAGCTGAAGGCTGAGTGCAGGTAGATAGTCGCGCTGCGCTGCCCAGATGGCAGCCTTTAACAACCAAATCAGGAGAACGCCATGCGCTTTGATCTTCTCCTCCGCGGGGGCCACGTCATTGACCCCAAGAACGGCATCGACGCGCCGAAGGACGTGGCGGTTGCCGACGGCAAGATCGCCGCCGTTGACGACGCCATTCCTCCTGGCCAGGCGACCAGGGCCTTGGACGTGTCCGGCCTGTACGTGGTTCCAGGCCTCCTCGACATCCACGTCCACCTCTACGCCACGGCCGGCAACCGGGACGCCTGGGCTGGCGACTACAGCATCCTCCCCGACGGCTTCAGCTTCCGCAGCGGCGTGACCACCATGGTCGACGTCGGCAGTGCCGGCCGGCGCAACTTCGAGGACTTCCGGTTCCGCGTCCTCGACCGCTGCGCTACCCGGACGTACGCCCTCGTCAACATCGCCGGCCTCGGCATGGCCAATATCGAGGCCGAGCAGAACGTCTACGACATGGATCCCAAGCGGACGGCTGACCTGGCCAAACAGCACGCCGACAAGATCGTAGGCATCAAGACCGCCCATTACGAACTGCCCGATTGGGTGTCGGTGGAGCGTACCGTAGAAGCCGGGGTGCTGGCCGACATCCCGGTCATGGTCGACTTCGGCTACTTCCGACGCGAGCGGCCCTATTACCAGTTGCTCGGGCAGAAGCTGCGGCCGGGCGACATCAGCACCCACTGCTTCCGAGGACCGGTTCCCTGCATTGGCGCCAACGGCAGGGTTCTGCCGTATCTGCTGGAAGCCCGGAAGCGCGGTGTCCTCTTCGACGTCGGCCACGGCGCCGGCAGCTTCGTCTTCGGCAACGCCGTGCCCTGCATCCAGCAGGGCTTCTACCCGGACGTCATCTCCACGGACCTTCACTACCTCAGCATGAACCTCGGCATGCTGGACATGACCACGACCATGTCCAAGTTCTTGGTCATGGGCATGCCGCTGTACGACGTGATCCGCACGTCGACGATCGCAGCGGCCGAGGCCATCGGCCATCCCGAGCACGGCCATCTCAGCGTCGGCGCCGCTGCCGACATGGCCGTTCTCAACCTGCTCCGCGGGACCTTCGGGTTCATGGACTCCTTCGGTGGCACCGTCAAGGCAGACCAGCGCCTGTTCTGCGAGCTCACGCTGAAAGACGGGCGCGCGGTGTGGGACTGGAACGGCCGTTCGGGCGTTGACTATCGGCAGATGGGTGATGCGGTCGGCATCCGTCCCGGCGAAGAGCGCGTGATGCCGCCGGCGTGAGCGGTTCTTGCGCCAACGGGGTCTGCCCGCGCTTCTGCGCTCGAGGCTGCATGGACGCCGGGAAAAGCCGGAGGCTGTTCACCCGGCTCGACCTGGATCGGCTGGCGCAGCCCGATCCTCTGGGCCTTATCGCCGAGATGGCATCTCAGATCCCCGATCCCCACGGAAACGCTGCGCTCTACCGCAGTTGACAGTCGAACGGCGCTCAGGGATCTTGGCAGACCCGGGGGCTCCTCCTGTGGGAGGTTCGGGAGTTCGAGAGTCCGGGCGTTCCCGTGTTCTGTACAGCCGAACTGCCGAACCCTCGAACCGTCGAACGCCTTTCAAAAAAGCGCCCCTGTGGCCACCGCACCACGATCCTGTGTCTCCCTCTAGCCGGTCTTTCCCCGACGCCAACGGGCTCCGGAAGGCCAGGAATCCGCTTTTTCGGGGGATTCCCGTGTGTTATCATCCGAGCCTCCCGTAGGGCATTCGTTTTGCACGGATGACGCCGCTGGATCGGCGAGAGGGCTTCCCATGCGGCAGATGAAACCCACCGAGGCAGGCGTTCCCATGCAGGACCTCTGCGCCATCGTCATGGCCGCCGGTCAGGGTACACGGATGCGCTCCAAATTGGTCAAGGTCCTGCATCCCCTGAATGGTCTGCCGATGGTCTGCTACGTTCTGGAGTTGTGCCGCCGTCTCGGCGTCAAGCGCACCTTGGTGGTCATCGGACATCAGGCCGAGCGGATGCGGGAAGCCCTCGCCCCGCTGGCCAGCGGGGTCGAATTCGTTCTGCAGGCAGAGCAGCGAGGCACCGCCCATGCCGTCCTGCAGGCCGAGTCGGCCCTGCAGGGATTCGACGGGGATGTCCTGGTCTTCTCCGGTGACGTTCCCCTCTTGAGCGATGCCCTGGTGGAGCGACTGGTGGCCACACACCTCACGGAGCGGGCCGACGCCACGCTGGTCACGACGCGCCCCTCGAATCCCAGCGGGTACGGGCGGGTCCTGCGGGACCGGCGGGGCGCCTTCCGTGCCATCGTCGAGGAGGTGGAGGCCACGCCTGCAGAGCGGCGCGTGACGGAGATCAATGCAGGCATCTACTGCTTCCGGGCATCGCGCCTGTTTGCGGCGCTGCAGCGGGTGAAGCCATCCTCCGTGAAGAAGGAGCTGTATCTCCCGGAGGTGTTGCCCATCCTCCGGAAGGCAGGGAAGGCCGGGGGACGGATCGCCACGGTCCTGGCCGGCGACCCGCGGGAGGTCCTGGGGGTCAACACGCGGGCGGAGCTGGCGGAGGCGTATGCCGTCGTCCGGGGGCGCATCGTCAATCACCTGATGGCGGAGGGCGTCACCTGCGTGGACCCGGCGAGCGTCCACGTCTCGAGCCTGGCGTCGGTGGGACGGGACAGCACGCTTTACTCCAACGTGCAGCTCGAGGGCCGCACCAGCATCGGTGAGGGCTGCACGATCCATGCGGGCTGCCGGATCCGGGATTCGCACCTGGGCAACCGGGTGACGGTGCTGGATGGTTGCGTGATCCTGAACAGCGAGATCGCCGACGAATGCACCATCGGCCCGTATGCCCACCTGCGGCCGGGCTGCCGCCTGAAGCGGAAGGCCAAGGTCGGCAACTTCGTCGAGGTCAAGAAATCGGTCATCGGCGAGGGCTCCAAGGTCCCGCACCTGACCTACGTGGGGGATGCCACCCTCGGGGACCGGGTGAACATCGGGGCTGGGACGATTTGCTGTAACTACGACGGCTTCGCCAAGCACCAGACCATCATCGAGGACGAGGCCTTCATCGGCTCCAATACCAGTCTGGTAGCCCCGGTCCGGATCGGGCGAGGCGCCATCGTGGCCGCCGGCTCCGCCATCACCCAAGAGGTGCCGCCAGACGCCCTGGCGTTCGGGAGGGCCATGCAGGTGAACAAAGAAGGACGCGCGGCGGACATACGAAAAGCCAGGGGCAAGAAATGACTCTTCGGAACGCCAAGGGCGTCCCAATCGATGCCGCCTTGGCGCTCCATGAAGTGAAGCAGGGTCGCGCCGCCTCGATGCAAGGTGGAAGAGGCGGCTCGTGATCGGGAGAGCGCAGGAGGACGTGCCAAGGCTCGTAGTCCTGGGGGGGCGATCGGGCCCCTCGCTCATCATGCAGGGCTTCCGGGGATCCGGTTGGGCCGTCACGGCCATCGTGACCACCACGGATTCTGGAAGCAGTAGTGGGGTCATCCGGGATCAGTTCGGCCTGCCGGCGCCCGGCGACATCCGTAGTGTGCTCGGCGCCGCGGCGAGCCCCCGGCCAGGCCTCGAGGCCCTGGTTGACCTGTTCGAGTTCCGCTTCCGCCCCGCCCACGACTCGACGCTCCGCAACATGGCGCTGGGGAACTTGATCCTCACCGCCTTCGCCGAGGCACTGGGAGACTTCGACCGGGCGGTGGAGGCGGTCGCCCGCCTTTTCGACTGTTGGGCCGTGGTGCTGCCGGTCCCCTCCTCCCCCGCCACTCTCTGCGCGCGGCTGGCTGACGGCAGGGTCGTGCGGGGAGAGTTCAGCGTTCGCGCTCCAGGGAAGGCCCCGATCGCCGAGGTATTTCTGGATCCAGCAAATGCGCGGGTAGCGGAAGCGGCCATCCAGGCGATCCACGCGACGGACCTGATCGTCTTCGGCCCTGGTGGCCTCTATTGCAGCGTTATTGCTGCGCTTCTGCCCGATCCGATTCGCCAGGCGACCCAGGAGGCCCGGGCGAAAACAGCCTACGTCTGCAGCACCACGACGCAGCCCGGGCAGACGGATGGATACGACACCGTGGCCCACGTGCAAGAGGTGCTCCGGTACCTGGGCGAGGGTCACTTGGACTACGTCCTCCTGAATACCCAGGTGCCGGCGGATGAGGTGATCGCGGCCTACCGGCGGGACGACGTTCACTTCATGCCGGTGACGCCGGAGGAGATTCGGCGAGTCAAAGCCCTGGGCCCCACCCCAGTCGTGGGGAACTTCGTCGAGGAGGGCTGGCAGGAGAAGCGAGCGCTCCATAAGTTGGACACGATCCGCCACGATCCTCACAAGGTGGCCACTGCACTCCAAGCCTTGGTTGCAGAGGGCGAGGTCCGGAGCACTGCAGCGTAAGAGTCATCGCCGCTAATTCGGCCTTGACGCCGCCCGCGCGGGCACCCAGCCGACGCGGGCCCCCGGGCCCATCGGCTGGGTCCCCGCGAGCAGGCAGGTCGTGCGGTGGGCGGCGGTTCCGGTCGCCGTGGTCACCGGAGAGGCGGATTCAGTAAGCGGATCCTCCCACGGCGCGGCGCGGCCCGCCTGCGGGGCGGCGACGCCGGAGCAAGACCGCCCCACCCCGCTTCTGGCGGGGTACCCAGCCCGCAACTTGACCGTCGAGAATGGCGGGCTGGGTCCCCGTCGCGGCCCGGCGTCCGCCGGGGCGCCCCTGGGGGCGATATGACGCAAAATTCCTCAAGCAGGCACTAGACCCACCAGCAGAGGGGGCAACACCATGTGCGGCATCGTCGGCTACATCGGGGACAAGCGGGTCGTTCCGATCCTGATCGAAGGGCTCAAGCGCCTGGAGTATCGCGGCTATGACTCCGCCGGCCTGGCCGTGGTGGATCAGGGCCGGATGGTGATCCACCGATCCGTCGGCAAGATCAAGGAGCTGGAGAACGCCCTCTGGGGATCGAACCTGGGAGGGACCATCGGCCTGGGCCACACTCGCTGGGCGACCCACGGTCGACCGACCGAGGAGAACGCCCACCCGCATACCGACTGCACCGGGGACCTGGTGGTCGTCCACAACGGGATCATCGAGAATTACCTGGCCCTCAAAGAGAAGCTCCTGGCCGAGGGTCACTTCTTCCGCTCGGAGACGGACACCGAGGTCATCGCCCACCTCATCGAGAAGTACCTCAAGGAGGACCGGGATATCGAGGTGGCGACACGGCGCGCCTTGAACGATATCACTGGGGCCTACGCCATCGGTGTCCTGTGGAAGGGGGACCCCGGCCGGATGGTGGGGGCCAAGTGCGGCAGCCCGCTGGTGGTTGGGTTGGGCCAGGGGGATTTCTTCTTCGCCTCGGACATCCCGGCGATCCTGAACCACACTCGCAATGTACTCTTCCTCAACGACGAGGAGATGGTGGTCCTGACGAGGGACGGGGTCCACATCACGACCCTCACGGGAGAGCCGGTGCAACGCGCGGTGGAGAAAGTGCTCTGGAGCCCCATCCTGGCCGAGAAGGGGGGCTACAAGCACTTCATGCTGAAGGAGATCTACGAGCAGCCCCGGGCCGTGCGGGATACCATCCGCGGCCGCTTCTCGGAAGAGTCGGGACAGATCTTCTTCGAGGGCATGGAGGCGCTGGATGAGGTCCTGCCGGAAGTCCAGAAGGTGGTCCTGATCGCCTGCGGCACGGCGTGGCACGCCGCGCTGGTGGGCAAGTTCATGATCGAGGAGCTCTGCCGGGTCCCGGTGGAGGTGGACTACAGCTCCGAGTTCCGCTATCGCGACCCGGTGCTGGACCCGCAGACGATGGTCATGGCGGTGAGCCAGTCCGGGGAGACCCTGGACACCCTGGCCGGCATCAAGGAGGCCAGAGCCCGCGGCTGCCACACCTTTGCCATCTGCAACGTGGTGGGCAGTTCCATCACCCGGGAGGTGGACGGCGTCCTCTACACCCACGCCGGGCCCGAGATCGGCGTGGCCGCCAGCAAGACCTTCACGGCGCAGATCGCCGCTCTCTACCTCTTCGCTCTCCACTTCGGCCGAAAGCGCGGGACGCTGGACGCGGCCCGGGTGCGGGACCTGCTGGCAGACCTGGTCCGCATCCCGCAACAGATCGAGACGGTCCTGCACCTGGACACGGAGCTGGAGCGCCTGGCCCACCTCTTCCACGGCAAGTCGGACTTCCTGTACCTGGGGCGGGGCATCAATTACCCGATCGCCCTGGAGGGCGCCCTCAAGCTGAAGGAGATCTCCTACATCCATGCCGAGGGATATCCGGCCGGCGAGATGAAGCACGGGCCCATCGCCCTGATCACCGAGGAGATGCCTGTGGTGATCCTGGCCCCAAAGGACAAGGTGTACGAGAAGATCCTGGGGAACATCCAGGAGGTCAAGGCGCGCGATGGGATCGTCATCGCGGTGAGTTCCGAGGGCGACCAGGACCTACCGCGGAAGGTGGACCACTGTCTGGCCGTGCCCCATACGTCTCCCTTCCTCACCCCCATCCTCCTGGCCATCCCGATGCAGCTTCTGGCCTACCACGTGGCCGTGCGCAAGGGCTGCGACGTGGACCAGCCTCGCAACCTCGCCAAGAGCGTGACGGTGGAATAGCGCGCGACGCGGATTCGGTTCGGGGAACGGGGGCGGCGCAGCCGCCCCCGTTTTGTTTATCCCGGGCCGCCGGCCGTGTTCGCCTGGCCCCCGCTCACGCTGGCGAAAAGGTCCCCCACCATACGCTTGCTTCGGCCTGCGCAGCGTGAAGGGCTCAAGTCAATCGCTCAATCTCCATCTCGCCTCTCTCCTTGACACAGTCTGCGTCGTGGGTCACCCTACGCTGGTCCACAACAGGCTAATCTTCAATCGTCCGGCCTCGTCGCTGGCCAGAAGAGAAGAGGTTGACTCTGCCAAGCCCGAATCCAAGACGACGGCTATCCGCGTCATCCAAGTGGGGTGGCGACCCGGACGACATGGCCCTCCGCTCGCGGACACGTTCATGGCACACCCCTCGTTGGATCAGCTATTGACCCGCCTGGAGGCGATGAAGGGCCGCTTTGGGCCCGCCGAGGCCGAACACACGGAACGACTGCTCGCGGCGCTTGGGCGACGGCGGTCCCCGGACCCCGAGTCCTTGATCCGCTTCCATGAACTGCTCTTGTTCCTGCGGGCCTTCCCGCAGAGCGCGGCCGTCCTCGGGATGACTGAGGCGCTGCTCTCGTCCTTCAGGAATCGGGTGGAGGCGCTCCGGTGCGCGGGGGTGGACCTCTCGGCACTGGAGCCGATGGAAGTCTCGGGGATAGCCGGGACCGCCATCCAGGACCCGCTGAACTATGACGTGGCACGCTGGCTCCTCCGCCGCTTTCCGGCGGACGTGGATCTTGCCTGGGACGACAGCGCGGCGCCCACCCGTCTGGCCGAGACCCTGCCGCGTTTTCTCCCGCTTCTGGACGATGATGCCTACGTCGAGGCCGATGTTCCCTACCTCACCTGGCTGCGTGCCGCGCGGGGCCGCTCCGGGACCGACCTGGCGTGGCTCCTGTCCCGTTTCGAACGGCTGCCGCTCCCGGACCGAGAGCGGGCCGAGCTGTTCAATTCGCTGGACCTGGCCTTCCGCTGGGACCTTGACAACCTGCGGGCCTCCCGCACCTGCAACTGGCGACCGGTGCGACACGTCTTCTACCACCAGGGCCCGTTCATCCGTCGCAATGAGGTGGATCTGGCCAGGGAAATGACGACGCCGCTTCCCGTAAGGCGACTGAGCCGCCGCGAGGGTGAAAGAGTCCTCGACCTGATGCGGGAAGTGATGACGGTGCGCCGGCGGGAGCTCTGGGGCACGACTCACGGCGATCCCGCGCACGTGCTCAAGGCCGACGTGGGTCGGGGCCTGCAAATGTTCCTCTGGGGCCTTCCGCCGGAGCGCCGCCTGCCGCTCCGCGCCTACGTGACGGGCCTCAGCCTCAAGAACGGCGTCCCTATCAACTATGTCGAGGCCATCGGCCTGTTCGAATGGATGGAGGTCGGCTTCAACACGTTCTACACGTTCCGGGACGGTGAATCGGCATGGAACTACGCACAGGCCCTGCGCCTTCTCCATCAGGTCCTGGGCATGACCTGCGTCTCGGTGTATCCCTATCAAATCGGCCTGGGCAACGAGGAGGCCATCGAGTCGGGGGCCTTCTGGTTCTACCGCAAACTCGGCTTCCGCCCCGGTCGGCCGGAGCTCTTGCGGATCGTCGAACGCGAAGAGCGGAAGATTGCTGCCCGGCCGGGGTACCGGACGCCGGCGCGAACCCTCCGGAGGCTGGCGACGGGACACCTGTTCCTCGAGCTGCCTGGGACGACGCAGGGGGCCTGGCACCGGTTCCGGATCCGGACCATCGGGCTTGCGGTGCAGCGACGCATGGCAAGAGAGTGCGACGGGGACGCAGCCAGGGTTCGAGAGCGATCGGCCGCCACCTTGGCGCGGGCCTTGGGCGAGCGGCTGGAGGCCTGGAAAGGTTACGCCAGGCAAGCCTTCGAGGATTTCGCCCTGGTCCTGGCGTTGGTGCCTGATCTGACGCGCTGGACGACGGAGGAAAAGCGCGCGATCGTCCGGATCATCCGGGCCAAGGTGGGCCCGGAGGAATCCCGGTTCCTCCGGTTGCTACAGAGACACCCGAAGCTGCGGGAGGCGATCATAAGGCTGGGGTCGGGGCCCTCGGAACACTCTTGAGACAATTCCTCTCTTTCACGTTTTCATTCTTGACACCACCACCGCTCTGGGCGATGCTTTGGCGGCTTTCAGGGTCTGCGCAGTCCTGAGAGTGTGTGAAGAAATCGTCGCTGGGCCGAGAGCCTGCCTGCGCCGCCGCGGCAGGCAGGCGTGACTGTAACCTCCCTGCCTGTCGCCGGGCGACGGCAGACAGGTTGATTTTCCGTGGGTGAAGAATGCGCTTGGCTTCGTCGTGAGCTCAGCCGAACGGCGCTGATTCACGGATATTTTCACACACTCTGAGGCTTGTGACGTCATGCCCGTTCCGGGCCAAGTGAAAAGCGACCGTTCGACTGGCATCTTCGCGTCGGCGGGAAAACGACTGTTCTGGCAGAGGAGGATCGTCCAAATGAAAAAGATCCATGTGGTCGGGCTCGTGGTGCTCCTGTTGCTCGGCGTGCTGCCCGGGGCGAGCTGGGCGGCGCGCTCTGGCGGGACGTTCAATTTCGTCGTCCCCTACGGCGGCGACGTGTTCTCGCTGGATGCGCATCGCACGCCGAACACCAACGACATGATCGTCACCATGAACATCCACAGGAGCCTTTACAGCTGGGATGACGCGCACAACCGGCCGACGCTGGAGTTGGGAGAAAAGGTTGAGGTGTCCCCGGACGGCTTGATCTACAAGATCGCGCTGAGGAAGAACGTGAAGTTCCACAACGGGCGAGGGATGACCGCGGATGACATCATCTGGAGCTACGAGCGGATCATGAACCCCAAGGTCGCCTCGCCCTCGGCTCGCTTCGTGCGGGTGATCAAGGGGGCCAGGGAGTACGAGGAGGGCAAGACGAACCGGATATCCGGGTTGCGCAAGATCGATGATTACACGCTCGAGATCACGATGGATAAGCCCGTCGATCCATCCTACACCCTCTACGAGGGCGGGACGGCCATCCTCCCCCGCGAAGAAGTGGAGAAGAAGGGGGATGGCTTTGGGACGGATCCGATCGGGCTGGGCCCCTTCAAGTTCGTCAAGTGGGTGAAGGGAAGCGAGATCGTCCTGGCCAAGAACCCGGACTTCTATGAAAAAGGGAAGCCCTACCTTGACAAGGTGGTATACAAGGTCATGCCCGAAGGGGCGGCGCGCGATGTGGCCTTCCGCGCCAAGGAGCTGGATGCCACTGTGGTCGGGGCCGCGCAGTATCCGCCCTACAAGGCTGACCCGCAAATCGCCAAGAACATGGTCGAGGTGGCCGAGCTGTTCACCCGCCTGATCGGGTTCAATCCGAAATACGAGCCCTTCGGGAACAAGCTGGTCCGCCAGGCCATCAACCATGCCATCGACTCGCGCCTGATCATCAACAGGCTCCTAAAGGAGAAGGCGTACCCTGCGGTCGGGTATCTCCCCTCCACCTCGACGGCCTTCGACCCCAACGCCAAGGGGTATGACTACAACGTCGAAAAAGCCAAAGAGCTGATGAAGAAGGCCGGGTACGAGAAGGGGTTCACGTTCGAGTGCATCGGAACCAGCAACGAGTCCTGGGGCGTGGTGGTCGTCGAGGCCCTCATGCCGTTCCTCAAGCAGATCAACATCACGGTCAAGCCGCAGCAACTGGAAGGCGCCGCCCTGTCCGATCGCATCCGAAAGATGGATTACCAGGCGTTCATCTGGTCGCTGAGCAGTGGGGCGGGGGGTGATCCCTTGCAGGCCCTCAACCGATGGTATTCGAAGAACCCAGCCACCGCGGGGAATTTCGTGGCGTACAACAACCCCGAATTCGACAAGCTGCTTGATACGGCGGGGCAGGAGCGGGATCCGGCAAAGCGGATCGATATGCTGAGGAAGGCCGACGCCATCTTCCGCGACGATGCGCCCGTCTGGTTCTTCAATTACAACAAAGCGGTGATCGCCCATCAGCCCTGGGTCCACGGGATCAAGCCGGTGGCGATCGAGATGATGTACCAGGACCTCACGGACCTGTGGATCGATGAGACGTCTCCCCGGGCGAAGGAGAAGTAGGCCGCTCCCGCGAGCCCATCACCCTCGAGGAAGACACCTGCTTCGCTAGCAAGCTCGATCCCGTGGTCCCCTCCGGGGGCCCGGGATCGGGCTGTTTTTTCTGCAGAGATCCAGGGGAGAATCCGATCGTCCAATCCATCGCGCCAGGTTCCCCATGTTGATTTTTGCCCTCCGCCGACTGCTGCAGTTCGTTCCCACGATCCTGGTGATCTCGCTCATCATGTTCCTTTTGCTCAATGTGCTTCCCGGGAATGCCGCCTTGATGGCCGCCGGATCTCAGGAACAGGGAATCGACTCGAAATTCATTGAGCAGATGAAGAAGCAGTGGGACCTGGACAAGCCCGTGCTCACGCGTTACCTGATCTATCTGGGAAAACTGGCCCGGGGGGACCTCGGCCTGTCGTTCCTGCGCCGGGAAAGTGTGACCGCTCTGATTCTGGCCCGCTTCTGGCCGACGCTGAAATTGGCCATGGCGGCCATGCTGATTGCTGTAGCCTTGGGAATCCCCCTCGGCTTCCTCTCGGCCTTGCGCCAGGGGTCCTGGCTGGATGCGTGTTCCATGCTCGGTGCGGTCTCGGGGGTCTCCATGCCCCAGTTCTGGCTGGGGCTGCTGTTGATGTTCTTCCTGTCCGTCAAGGTGCGGCTCTTCCCGACGTCAGGGTATGGCGACGGAGGGCTCGCGCATTTGATTCTTCCCGCCATCACGCTTGGCCTGGGCTATATGGCCCTGCTTGCCCGCACGACCCGCGCCGCCGTCCTGGAGATCCTGAATGCGGACTACGTACGCACTGCGCAGGCGAAGGGCCTCCCGCAGTTGATGATTCATCGGAAACACGTGCTCCGGAATGCCCTGATCCTTGTCCTGACGACGGCCGGCCTGCAGTTTGGCTCGCTGATCGGCCAGACGGTGATCGTAGAAAAGCTCTTTTCCTGGCCCGGCATTGGTTCTCTCCTGGTTGACACGATCTTCCAGCGGGACATCCCGGTGGTCCAGGGATGCGTGCTGCTGATTATTCTGGTCTTCCTGCTGGTCAACCTGGCTGTGGACCTTCTGTATGCGGTGATCGATCCCAGGATCGAGTACCGATGAACGGAACGCTCCGGAAAATCAAGGCCAGAAAGAACCTGGTGATCGGCGGCAGCATCACCCTGCTCATCGCCACCATGGCCATCTTCGCTCCGCTCCTGGCTCCCTACCATCCCATTGATAATGCCGACCTGTTGCACTCGGAAGAACCCCCCAGTCGCGCTTATCTCTTCGGGACGGACAACCAGGGGAGAGACATCCTCTCCCGAGTCATTTACGGGGCCCGGATCTCCCTGAGCATCGGTTTAGGCACCCAGCTACTGAACAGCATCATTGGTATCCTCCTGGGCCTCACCGCCGGGTTTTTCGGGCGATGGTGGGACGATCTGGTCATGGGGCTCACCAACATCATGCTCTCCATCCCCGCCCTGGTCTTCGCGTTGGCGATCATGGCCGTCCTGGGGCCGGGGCTGTTCAATGTCTTCCTGGCGCTCGGCTTCACCAACTGGTCGTACAGCTGCCGGGTCACCCGCTCCCAGGTCCTGGCCACTCGCTCCCTGGACTATGTCACCGCGGCGCGGGCTCTCGGATATGGGCGCGTCCGGATCATGCTGACCCAGATCCTACCCAATATCGTGGGACCTATCCTGGTCATCGCAACCCTCGGCGTCGCGTTCGCGATTCTGACCGAAGCCTCGCTGTCCTTCCTCGGCCTGGGAGCACAGCCCCCCACCCCCAGTTGGGGAGGCATGCTGTCCACGGCGCGCGAGCAGCTTTTCACGGCCCCCTGGATTTCCATCTTCCCGGGGTTGGCCATCTTTGTCACGGTGCTGGGCTTGAATCTGCTCGGAGACGGACTACGGGATGTCCTTGACCCGCACATCACTCGACAGCGGAGATAGACATGGAGACAGCGATTCTTTCCACGCGAATCTTCACCGGGGATATCGCGCGGCCTTGGGCCGAAGCCTTGTGCGTCAAAGATGACCAGGTTGCCGCAGTTGGGAACAACGAAGAGATCAAGAGAGCATGCGGTCGAGAGGCTCGCGTCTTCGAGCTTCCTGGCCGACTAATCACCCCGGGGATTGTCGATGCCCATCTCCATTTTGTGAACTTTGGTCTGTATCTCCAGCGGCTGGACCTGCGGGATCTCCCCTCGATTGAAGAGTGCAGAACACGGGTGAAGCAGGCCGTGGCAGCCCGAAAGCCGGGCGAATGGATCATCGGCCGGGGATGGAGCGAGCACGTGTGGCGAGAACGGAGGGAGCCCACTGCCCGCGACCTCGATGACATCGCCCCCCATCATCCGGTGATGCTGGTCAGACACTGCGGGCACACGGTCTGGCTGAACTCACTGGCCATGAAGACGGCGCGCATCGAGAAAGGAACCCCGGATGCGCCGGGAGCACGGATCGAGCGGGAGGCGGACACCGGCGAGCCGACAGGCCTCCTCCGAGAATATCGGAAGATCATCGAGAAAGAGATTCCGGCGCCGACCCTCGAAGAGCGGAGGCAGGCGGCCCTCCTGGCCCAGCAAGAAGCGCTCCGCTTCGGGGTGACAGGGGTCCATTCCTGCGAGACCCTCCGGGAATGGGAGGCGCTGACCGCCCTGGAAGCAGAAGGGAAGCTCAAGGTGCGCGTCCACCACCTCCTGCCGCCTGAAGAAGTGGAGCCAGCCCGATCCTGCGGCGTCGAGCTGGGCAAGGGAGGCGAGCGGCTCTGGTTTGGTCAAGTGAAGCTCTACGCCGACGGAAGCCTGGGATCCGGCACGGCCCTGCTCCACGAGCCGTATGCCGACAACCCCTCGCAGCGGGGCCTTGCCTGCCTTACACCGAAGGAGCTTCAGGAAAGAGTGGAACTCGCCTACCGGTTCGGGGGCGATGTCGGGGTCCATGCCATCGGGGATCAGGCGGTGACCAACGTTCTGAAAGCCATTGAAGGCGCCAGGAAGCGCCACAACGGTCCTCGACGCGATCGCATCGAGCATGTCCAGCTCTTTCACCCAGATGCTCTCCCCCTGTTCCGCGAACTCGGGGTGGTAGCTTCGGTGCAACCCGTCCACCTCCTCACCGACAGGCCGGTCGCGGAGAAACGATGGGGGCTGGACCGTTGCCGGTACGCGTACGCGTGGAAATCGCTCCTCAAGGCAGGGGTTCGCCTTCAATTCGGCTCGGATGCCCCCGTGGAGGCGATCAATCCGCTCCTGAGTTTCCATGCGGCTGTGACTCGCCAGAGCCTCTCCGGTGAACCGAGGGATGGATGGTTCCCCGGCGAGAGACTGACGCTCGAAGACGTCATTCACGGATTCACCCGGGTCCCCGCCTGGGTCTCAAGAAAAGAAGATCAACTCGGAACCCTGGCCCCAGGGAAAAAGGCGGATCTCGTGGTGTTCAGCCAGGATCTATTCCGCACGGCGCCAAGCCAACTGGCCTCGGTGGACGTGGAGATGACCATGGTGAATGGAGAGGTGCTCTACCACAAGGCGGGTAGGAGTTCGACGTCTTGAGCGGGGCAGCGATCTTTCCTTGCGATCCACGATAGCAACTCCAGATATCAGGACACAACTGCCTGAACATCCTCCGGATGCATCCAGGGGATATCTTGCGTCTCCTCTTTGATCACAACCAGCAGGAGGTACATCCATGTCCGGAACATCCACGCAGTGCATCCTGCTCACCGCCGACCGGCTGCTCGACGGCAGCGGGCAGCCGCCACTCCAGGGAGCGGCCGTCCTTATCGAGGACGGAAGAATCGCCCGTCTCGGTCGCCGGGCCGACGTCCGGCCACCGGATGGCGCACGCGTCCATCGGGTTGACTACGGCGACGCCACCATCCTCCCCGGACTGGTTGACGCCCACACCCACCTGCTCTCGCCCGGCGACGGGACGGTCGGCGACGATACCGCCATGGAAGCGGACGACATCCTGCTCCTGCGCGCCACCAAGAACGCGCGCACGATCCTGCACTCCGGGGTGACGACGGTGCGCGAGAACGGCGCCAAGAACCGGGTTGCCTTCTCGTTGCGGGAGGGGATGCGGCGCGGTCTGGTAGCCGGGCCGCGCGTGGTGATCTGCGGCCGGCCGATCACCATGACCGGCGGCCACATGTGGTACTTCGGCTCCGAGGCCGACGGCCCGGCCGCCGCACGCGCCGAGGTCCGGAAGCTCCTCAAGGAGGGTGCCGACTATATCAAGATTGTTGCCAGTGGCGGCAGCACGCGCACGTCCAACCCGAGACGCCCGTCCTACACCGTCGAGGAACTCCGGGCCATCACCGACGAGGCGCACCGTCACGGCAAGCTCACTGCTGCCCACTGTGCCTGCCGGCAGTCCGTCGTCAACTGCCTCGACGCGGACGTGGACATGATCATCCACTGCGGCCTTTCCGAGGCCGACGGGAGCTACAGCCTCGCTCAAGACCTCGTCGAACGGTTGGCGGCGGCGGGAGCGTGGGTGAATCCGACGCTCTACAACCTGGAGGCCGCCACCAATTCCCTCACCGCAAAGCGCGAACAGCAAGGCTTCCTGGCCCCCCATGAGGAGACCCAGCTTGCCTATATCAAGAAGAGATTGGAAGTCCAACTGGAGGCCGTCGGTCGGATGATCCATGCAGGGGTCAAGCTCGTTGCCGGGTCGGATTCTCCCTGGTTTTGGTCCTCGCCGGGTGTCTTCGCGCACGAGATCCGCACGTTGGGACGGGCTGGCCTGACAAACGGCGCAGCTATCGTCGCCGGGACATCCGCGGCAGCCGAGTCGATCGGTGTCAGCGAGGCGGCCGGACGCCTGGAATCCGGCCGGCCGGCAGATGTACTGGTGGTGAAAGGCAACCCCCTCAGCAATTTGGGGGCGCTTCTGGATGTCCTGGATGTGTACCAGGCAGGGCACTGCGTGAAGCGAGGCGTGGAGTGACCCCAGTCAGAGAATGGACTGGATGAAGGTGCGCAGGTTCTCGTTCTGCGGCATGGTGAAGATCTGCTCGGTGGGGCCCTCCTCGGCGATCTGCCCCTCGTGAATGAATAGTACCCGGTCGGCGACGTGGCGGGCGAAGCCCATCTCGTGCGTCACGACGACCATCGTCATGCCTGCCTCGGCGAGGTCCTGCATCACCTTCAGCACCTCTCCCACCAGCTCGGGGTCGAGGGCGGAGGTCACTTCGTCGAACAGCATCAGCTTCGGGTTCATGGCCAGGGCACGAGCGATGGCCACCCGCTGCTGCTGGCCGCCGGAGAGCCGGTCGGGATAGGCATCCAGCTTGTCCGAGAGCCCGACGCGGGCGAGCATCTCCTCCGCGATGCTCCGGGCCTCCGCCGGCGGCATCTTCTTGACGATCTTCAGCGCCAGGCTGACGTTGTCCAGCGCCGTGTAATAGGGGAAGAGGTTGAAGGACTGGAACACGAAGCCGACTTCCTCGCGGATCTTCCGGACATGGCGCGAGTGCGCGTCCACGACCTCTCCATCCACCATGATCCGACCCTGCTGAATCGGCTCGAGCCCGTTGATGCACCGGAGGATCGTGGACTTCCCCGACCCGCTCCGACCGATGACCACCACGACCTCCCCCCGCGACACGGTCATGGAGATGCCCTTCAGCACGTGCAGGCTCCCGAACCACTTGTGAACGTCCTCGAGTTTAAGCATGGCGCTTCAGGCGGGCCTCCAGCCTCTGGGACGCGAGGGACAAGGGATAGTTGATGCCGAAGTAGATCACTCCCACCAGCGTGAAGACCAGCATGGTGGCGTAGGTGGACTGGGAGATGATGTACCCGGCCCGCGTCAACTCCACGTAGCCCACGACGTAGGCCAGGGACGTCCCCTTGACGAGCTGCACCAGGAATCCCACCGACGGCGGGATCATGATGCGCACCGCCACCGGCGCCACCACGTAGCCCATGAGCTGGCGGTAGCTCATCCCCAGCGACGACCCCGCCTCCCACTGGCCGCGGGGGACGGCCTCGACGCCTGCCCGCACGATCTCCCCCATGTAAGCACCGGTGTACAGGATCAGGGGAATGCTCACGGCCACGAACCGGGGCAACTCCAGGCCCAGGATCGAGAGGCCGAAGAACGCGATGAAGATCTGCATGAGGAGGGGGGTCCCCCGAAAGATCTCGACGTAGGTCCACCCGACCCAGCGGAGCGCCGGGAACCGCCGTGCCGTCCGGATGAGGCCGATGACCAACGCCACGGGCATTCCGCAGGAAAACGCCATGGCGCACATGGCGATAGTCACCAGGGCGGCCTGCAGCAGGAACAGGATGTCCTTGTACGAGAACGCGACGAAGAGCTCCGGCATCAGAGCTGCCCCCACGCCTCGCGGAACACCTTCTGCCCGGTCAGGGAGAAGAGGAACGAGAAGAGCCGCGCCATCAGGAAATAGAGAATCGTGATGGCGAAGAATATCTCGAAGGTTCGGAACGTGCGGGACTCCAGCATCATTCCGGCATAGGTGAGTTCCTCGGCCGAGATCTGCGACACGACACTGCTCCCCAGCATGGTGGCGATGAACTGGCTGGCCAGGGGCGGCCAGACGACCCGTAGCGTGGGCATCAGGATCACGTGGCGGAAGACCTGCCAATGCGTCATCCCCAACGAGCGGCCCGCCTCCGCCTGGCCGCGGTGGATGGATTGGATGCCGGCCCGGATGATCTCCGTGCAATAGGCGCCGCAGTTGAGAGTCAGCGTGACGATGGCCACCGTGAACGCCTCCAGGTTGATCCCGACGGTCACCAGGCCGAAGTACACGTAGAAGAGCTGGACGATGAACGGGGTGTTCCGGATGGCCTCGACGTAGGCCGTGGCCGCGCTCCGGAGGTACCGGTTCTTGGACAGGCGGGCCAGCGCGCCACAGACCGCCACCAGCAACCCGAGCAGGCAGGCGACCCCGGACATCTCGAGCGTGGCCAGGGCGCCCCAGAGAAATGCCGGCAGATTCTGGAGAGGGACCTCCCAGTGGAATGTGTAGGTCATGGTGTTCCCGCGCTGTCTCCTGGTGCTGCGAAGATTGTCAACATGGCACTACTCCACCCTCTCGGCCATTGCGGAGAGGGTTGTAGCGAGGGTCACATTGGCCGTGCGGTATGACCCTCGCCCCGTGTTCTGTCCAGGAAGGAAGGAGGGTGCAAACCTCCTACCAGCTTGGGAGGGCCGGCGGCATCTCGACGCCGGTCCACTTCTCGAATATTTCGGCGAACTTGCCCTGCCCGCCGTGCCAGTCCATGAAGGTGTTGAGCCACTGCAGCCAATCCGGATCGCCGCGCCGGACGCCGATGGCGGCCCAGGATCGACTGACGAGCCCCTTGATCTCCATGTCCCTGTTCTCTTTGGCCTTCTTCAATGCCAGGACTTCGGCTGTGGGCAACACGTCGGCCTTCTTCTGCTCGAAGGCGAGCATCGCCACCGGATCATCCT
>Ga0315285_10001520_pt1 | contig 24388 bp, 26 predicted proteins | sample YL17G09_36_MG_FD_203698 | JGI IMG/M metagenome (GOLD analysis project Ga0315285, IMG submission 203698) | Sediment microbial communities from Yellowstone Lake, YNP, Wyoming, USA - YL17G09_36 | ecosystem: Environmental > Aquatic > Freshwater > Lake > Sediment | place: USA: Wyoming | collected... | reverse complement strand
GATGACGATATCCTTTTGGCCAATGCCAAAGACGGCCCTCATATTCTTAAATTCCCTTTGGGGATTGAATCGATCCAGATCCAGAGCGGGAGGAATCCTTCCGATCCTCTCCATGGGCAGTCCAAAATGTTCTCCATCCTCCTTCCTTGCCCTTTCCGAATGGGTGATCATCCCATCGGTCAGTTTTGAAATCAGAAGGCGATTCCCCAGGTGGGGTTTTAAGGAATCCCGTTTATGGTCTGTGCGAATGACGATCACAGGATGGTTCGATCTTCGGGCAGCCATCCCTCCCAGAATATGGTCAAGGGATTGGTGGACATTTAAAATATCAAACCTCTCCAGATCCAGATATTGAGTGAGACGCAACACATCGCAAACGCTATCCCAGATGAAAGAAGGCCGGGAGAGTTTCAGGACAGGGTTCAGGTGGAACTGATCGGTCGCCTTCACCCCTTCTTCCAAAATCCTCCTCTCCAAACTTTCCTCCGCGGCTGAAGGTGGTTTACGGTAGGCCAATGTGACATCGTACCCCTTCTCCTCCAATGCATTGCAAAGATTGAGCACCGGCTCAGAGGGTCCTGTCCATTTCCAATCGCTGAAGAGATGAAGAATCTTCATATATTTTTTTGGTAATCGGGGTCTTTTTCGGTAGTTAAAAATAGTTTTTTCCCAAAGATAAGGTCAGCGGACAGGACATGGCGAAACGTCTCCCGATTCCTCTCCCTCTGCAACGGCCTCTTTTCCCTTCTGAAGGCTCGATCGGTCATCAGATAGATGACCGGATAGAGGGGGAATAAGAACACGGCCGTGTTGCTGAACATGTGAGTCGTCGCATCGATAATCCGGAATCCATTTCGATGGAGATTGATCCTCAGCTCATAATAATTCGTCAGATTGATATGGCCTCCCCCCGGATAGAGGTCGACCTCATTGCAGGGTCTCCCCTTGAAGAGGTTAAACCCTATGAGAAGGTTGGTCAACCTCGACTTCAGGTTGAGGGTATTAGGGGTGATGATCAAGAGTTTCCCTCTCCCCTTAAGAATTCGAAAGCATTCCCTGACAAAAAGGAAGGGGGTCTCCAGATGTTCAATGCCATTGGAACAGAGAATGAAGTCGAAGCTCTCATTCTCAAAGGGGAGGCTCTGGTTCAAATCGGCCTTTTCGCAAGAAATCCCTTTGATATGAAATCTTTGAGGATTGATATCCGCGGCAACCACATCAAAGCCTGCCTCTTTCAATCTTTGAGAAATAGCCCCATCTCCTGCAGGTGCATCCAACAACCTCCCTCGATGGCCAAAGTTGGTCAAGATTTCAACCACTTTATCATGGGGATGTTGCATTCCAAAAAGTTTTGTTACCAAAGTCCTGACGCCCATCGATTCTGGCTTCCCATGAAAATATTCTTAATTTGACCCGGAAGATCGCCACCTCGATCTCATCAGATCGGATCGAATTACCCATTAAGGGCTCCTCATTAGGAGCCATCTTCATTTTCCTTTTTGGTGATGGTCAATTCCCATAGTTTGGCGTACTTAATAAAGACATAGTAACTGGATAGGATAGCGATGATTAAACCCGGGAGGCCGTCCAAAAAGCCTGCTTTCCAGATATAGGTTTCCAGAAATTTAAAAGGGGGTCTGAAGAGGAAATAAAAGGGACTGAATCCCTTTTTTTTGGCTAAAAGTGTCCCTAAAGCGGCATCAGAAAATCGATCTATCGTTTTGAGCTGATGCGAGATATTTTTATAGGTGTAGTGGATAATTTCGCCTTCAAACCTTTTCAGCAAAGCAGGTTCATTGATGATCACGCGGTCATGGGGGTCACAGCCACCCCATTTACTTTTGGTCTTCCTGAACAGTCGTAGCTTGTAATCTGGATACCAACCCCCATGATTAATCCATCTACCGAGATAAAAGGTATGCCGCCTAAAATAGTAACCGTCATATTCTTCATAGCCACTATTCCTCCATTCCTGGATAATTTCACCTCGGGCCTGGTCAGAAATGACTTCGTCTGCATCCAGTGAAAGAACCCACTCATTGGAAGCAAGGTTAAGGGCGTAATTCTTTTGGTTCACATAGCCAGGCCACTTGTTCCGAAAAACTTTGCTCGTAAACTGCTGGCATATCTCTACGGTCCTGTCGGTGCTGAAGGAATCAACCACGATCATCTCGCCTCCAGAGTCGTTGACCCATTTAAGGCTTTCCAGACATCGTCGGATATTATCTTCTTCATTGAAACAGATAATACATACAGAGATCGGGTTTCGGGCAAAAACCGATAAGTCTTGGATGAACGGAGAGAGGGTCATAAATATTTTCCACACTCCTCTAATACTTCATCAACCGTAATCAATTCCATACATTGATGGTCAGTGGGACAAACCCTCTTCAAACAGGGACTGCAAGGGACATCCTTCCTTACGACGACATGGCCATCTCCCCAAGGCCCGGTGACGGAAGGATCGGTCGAACCAAAGAGGGCTACCACAGACGTCCCTACAGCAGTAGCGACATGCATCGTCCCCGTATCATTGGTCACGAGGAAACGACAACGCTCCAAAAGTGCAGCCAATTGAAGGAGACGGGTCTTGCCGGTCAGATCGATTCCCCCATTTTCAAAATTTTGTAGAATCTCTTTGGCAATGGGCGCCTCCTCCTCCTTTCCGAAGAGGAGCACGGTGGCTTTCCATTTCTCCCAGAGCCTTTTCCCTAATTCTCCAAACCGACGGGGTGACCAACATTTGGCCAAACCATAAGTGGCACCTGGGTTCATCCCGATCAAGGGCCCTCCATCTTGAATGCCCAAATCTTTGAGTCTCTCCTCAGCCCATCTTCGATCCTCCTCCCTGAGAACGATCCGGGGAGAGGGAGGACTTTCTACCTTCCCCAACGGCTCAGTTAGTTTTCGGAAATAATGGACTCGATGGGAACGAAGGATCTCTTTCGTACGATGAATTCCGTGGGTAAGGAAAAACGAACGCCCTTCATCTTGGTAACCGATCCGGATCGGGATTCGAGCTAAGTAGATCTGGAAGGCTGAACGAAAGGATCTTGGAAAGATGACAGCCAAATCAAAATTTCTCTCATTTAAAGATTGGCTGATGTTCAAATCTTCCCAAAAAGATCCAATACCCTTTTTCTTTTGGAAAGGGATGATCTCATCGACATAGGGAGATGTCTTCCATAGATCGACGAGAGGGCTCGAAACCAGGATAGCTAAATGGGAATGGGGAAAGAGCGTTTTCAATTGTTGAACTGCTGGATAAGTGAGAACGGTATCACCCACCCAGTTTACGCCTCTAACCAGTATGCGTTTCACTTGTCTAAATTCGGGTTTGATAGTATCCATAATCTATTAAAAGAACAATTTTATTATATCCACCCACCTAAGTCAAACATCATGCCTGAAATCACCGTGATTCAGACATTAGACCATAGACCTCAGACATTAGACTGAAGGGGAAATGGCTCGAGAATAGAAAAAGATAAAGGCATGGCAGTTAGCACATTTATAGGAAACCCCTAGGGACGTACTTTAGTTATTTAAGTAACTCTATCCCTCTCTGCGAGGGGATATGAGGTCTGGCGTTGAGACTGGACGAATTAGAAGAGGACTTCAGGATCAAGGCTGCAAAATCGCAATTTATGGGGTTTCGAGAGAATGGAGTTAAGGCAGTTAAGAACGGCCAAGAAAGGATAGGAACTACTCAACCATTGATGTCGATTCGGGGGGATAAGAAATGTCATCGAGACTAAGACAGGGATTGTTGGCAAGCATGGCCATTATCGCCTTAATACTTTCATCGGTCATTGCTTATGCCGGATCGGTCACTTATACCTACGACGGCTTAAACCGCTTAATCCGAGCAGATTACGAAGATGGAACGGTCATACAGTATATCTATGACGAGGCCGGAAATCGAACAACTGTATATGTCAATACAACCCCTCCAACGACCACTGCGGATCCGCCTGTGACTGAGAGGGAGGGCACGCTGTTCAAGGTTATCAAATCATTATTTACAAATTCTGAGCCTCTCCTGAAACGAATTATCAGTGGCAATTATTCTTCATTGTCCACCAGGTGAGGACCAAGACAGCCTATTGCTTGAATGGGGAGGTGTTGATTTCCGCGGCTGAGACTGCCCGGAATTCTGCTGTGGGTAGGTCAGCGATTGCAGGGAGGATAAAGAGAGAGGGGTCCTGTAGCAGGAATTGATAATTTCGAACAAGGCCCTGTCCTTTTAATAATTACTAATGAGTCCATAATTGAGAAGACATATTCTTCCGAAAATCTCCCCTAACCCCTCTTTGCCAAAGAGGGGAAGTGTCTATACAATTATGGACTGACTAATAATGCGTTTGCTTTATTTTGGGTTTTGACGGGCATACACATATCCGCCGTTATGCTCCGTCCTCACTTCAAAACCGAGTTCCTTCAGTCTGGCGGGAATATCGATGGGAAATTCTCGTGGAACACGATGTGCCTCCATGGCGATGGATCTAATTCGGGTGGCCGTGTCGAAACTCATCTTTTTAAAGATATCATGCTCCGCACCTTCGCAATCCAATTTTAAAAAATCAATTCGTGATAAATCCTCTCTCTTTATGATGTCCTCGAGCGAAATCGTTTGGACCCGCTTTTTGATCATATGATTTGAGTCATTCTTGTATAAGGAATGGCTCCCTGTCGAACCATCAACAAAAGCACAGATATCTTGATACCCGCTCGAACCAGAAACCGCCATCTCGAAAATAGTTAGGTTCTTCAAGTGGTTGAGTTCCACGTTCTTCTTCAGCATTTGGTAGTTCATTGGCTCCGGCTCATAGGCAAGCACCCGCTCGGCACTTCTTGCAGCGATCAGAGAAAAAGATCCGATATGCGCTCCAACATCCACAACGGTGGAGTCCCTTGTGATGGGAACAAAATCTCTGAAGTAGTGCATCGTAACAAAATTCGATTTCACAATCTTCAAATCATCGGTATTGGGGCGCAGCTTTATTTTGATCCCGCTTCGATGGATCATTTCAAACTCATTGCGCAAAAACCCATAACGCCCTGCGTATAACAGCGGCCAGTTCTTAAAGGCGGCGATGTTCTTTATGATCGACATACAACAAACCCTATCCATTTTTTAGTTCAGGCTTTAGTAAGTTGAACTAAAATCTCCCTGGTTGCTTTAAACACATCATCGACGGTGACCATCCTCAAACAGGTGAGTTCCTTGCACGATCGCTTTCGACATGGATTACAACCCACTTGCGTTCTCACTTTTCTGTGGTGCCCGAACGGTTCGTTCACGACCGGATCCGTTGGCCCATAAATGACGACCACAGGGGTCTCCATCAGCGAGGCAATGTGCATCGGACCCGTATCTCCACCGATGTAAAGATCGCACCGCCTGAAGACCTCCCCCAACTGCGTCAAAGATTTGGTCCGAGGTCCCAGAATAGACGGTTCTTTCATTTCCTTTCGAATCCCTTCTACCCACTCCAACTCTTCAGGACCCCAGGTGAAGACCACGGTTGCCTTGAGTTCGGAGATCAATCGGTCTGCCAGTTGAGCATATCGATCGGGCATCCACCTTTTATAAATGGTTTTTGGGCTTGTCCCAGGATGCATGGCGATGAATGGCCTCTTGAGGGAGGTCAATATCTCGTTAAAGAATGACCCCACGTATTCCCTGTCCTCGGAAGGAATATGAAGTGTAGGGTGAAAACTTATCACCTCCAACCCCATCCCCCTGAGGAGTGCAAAATTCCTTTGAAATCGATTCATCCTTTCTTCTGGAAGCCTCACCTTCACATTCGAAAAAATAAAATTGCCCTCCTTGCCCGACCTTCGATCAAATCCAACCCGTCTGGGAGAACGTGAAAGAAAGGAAAGGAGCCCGCTCTTAAGGAGTCCATGGAAATCGAGAACGACATCGAACCTTCGGCTCCTCAAATCGGAAATGAATTCCAGGATTTCCCTCATTGTCCCCCATATCCCTCTTGCCGATTTCATTCCATTTGTCCAGCTCTTTCTGGGAAACAGAATCACTTCATCGATCTCAGGCTGGCTTTCCAATAGGGCCCTGGAAGGTTCTTCGACAACCCAGGTGATAGAGGAGGAAGGATAATATTTTTTTAAGGCCTTTACGGCAGGCAGTGTTCGAATGACATCTCCCACTGCACTCAGCCTCACAACAAGAATCCTACGGTAACTCATGTCTTAGGGTTTCCTTCTTTATAATTTTCTTCAACAGGGGCTGGTAAGAGGGATCATTCGAGAATACGGCTTCGTTGGCGGCAATGCCATCCCTGATAATCATTGCCATTTCCACGACTCTTTTTCCTAAGCTCTGGGCTGAGCGAACCGCTATCTGAGCATCCAGCTTTCCGTCCTCCACAAGAGATTTTAAGGCACTCACTTTGGGGCTCACTTCTGTCCACCCTCCAGCACCGATATAAGATTCCCAAAGGTCGCCTGGCACTGGGATGCAGCGCATGAGGATAGCGTGGGTATTGATAAAGGCCTGAGCGTGTTCCTGCCCGGCAAAGATATGGCTTCCTTGTGTGATGCTACCAATGACCTTCATCAGGCGGGAGATATGGAAGACAGGTTCTCCAGGCAGATCCTCACTAAAATAATAACCCAGTGAGTTTCCCAATCGATCGATGAAACACTTTACTTGACCCGGAATGCTCATGTGGTAAACAGGGACCGAATAGATAATCGCATCAGCATCAAGCCATTTATCCCGAAGTCCCTGGAATCCGTCCTTGATGCGACATTCTCCTTTGAGCCTCCTGTGAGCTTGGCAGGCGTCACAAGGGGCGAAAGGAGTTTGGCCAAATATGTATGTCTCCGTCTCTACCCTGCCTGGATATGCCTTTGTTGCAGCATCCAATGCATGTTCAAGGAGAAAGAGGCTATTCCCTTTTCTCGGGCTTCCCGAAATTCCCAACAATCGGATTCTCGATTCTTGCTCTAAATTGGTCTCCATTCTTCTCTCCTTTATAAGTTTCAGCCACCTGCGACCATGGGAAGGAGCGAGACTTCATCTCCTTCTCGAAGAACGGTTTTCCAACCTGATAACGAGTAAATGCTCAAGCCGTTCAGGAGTACAATGAGAGTGCTCATATTGTTCAGGAAGGCAATCTTGCTGTTGCCCGATCCCGGGTTCTCCTGGATGACCTTCTCCTTGATTCGGCCAAGAAGGGTCTCAACAGAACTGCCATCCTCCAGTTCTATTTCAGACTTGTCAGGAATGGCTTGAGAGAAGATTCTCACCTTCACGTGAATCATTTTTTGATTTCCATCTGCGCCTTATCTATTGCGTAAGCTAAGTCTTCTTATCCGATTTGCGAGGGACTTTGCCTTTTGATTCCAATTCCGGAATCACTTCCCCCAGATCCAATTTCTCGAGGGTTTCCCGGTAAGGCCAGCTCGTTTTCTTGTCCCAATCATGAAGTTCATAATATTCGTCCAACATACGATTGAGCATATCAGGAGAGTTGATCGGGACAAAACCCTCCGGGCCGCCTTTCTCCTCCATTGCCTTCATCACATCTTGACCACGAGCAAGCGATTCGAGCGGTTCGTTCATCAAACGCCAGGGAAGGACATCATCTGCTCGGGTTGCTCCTTCCCGTACGTTAAAGCACTTCTCCAAGGTGAGGATCCTTCGACCGGCTTTCATCAATTCTTCTTCGGTCACCCGCCTACCAATCGCTGCAGAGAACATATCCGCCATCTGTTGAGGATCAACCCCAAATCGGGAAGTATTGATAAATGCGCAGAGTCCAAGAGAGTCCGTAGCTGCAAAACAGTCCTCGTGCCACCGAACAATCTCGGCTCGTTTCTCCATGAGCCTGGGATTGGCATATTTTTCATCGCCAGTGATCTTTTTGATCAGACGCCTCCCTCCAGGCCGGGTCCCAAATTCGGCGATCGTCTCAGAGTGGAGGTGGTCTGGACCGCGGGGATTAACAGCGAAAGCGAGGGCATAGCCAAAAGCAGCCCTTGTCTCCACCCGGGACTGTTCCAATCCCTTGGCTTGAATTGCCCATTTCTCTGACCCATGGCCGATCCTTTCGGAAGCCCTTTTGACGCCATCGGCCAGGAGATTGCCAAGGTCCTGGCGAAGTGCGATCCTTCTTACCATTTCTACAATCGCGTCACCGTTTCCCCATTCGAGGCGGAGTCCTCCAAGCTGCTCCTTGGTGAAGATATTTTTCTCATAACACTCCATTGCCCATTGAATGAGATTTCCGGTGGAAATCGTATCTAACCCATAGATATTGCATAGTTCATTCGCCTTAATCACAACCTCCAGATCGGTACTTCCACAGCCTGCGCCGAGGGCACTTATCGTTTCGTACTCAGGGCCACCCGTATAACACCCTGCATACTTTCCCTCCTTGATCTCGCAATAGCGGTGACAGCAGAAGATGCAGGCATTACAACCGAGCCTCCTCTTCAGGAAGCCCGATTGTTCCGCCAAGTAAGGCCCACCGATCTTTTCTGCCCCTTCGATATACCCTTGGCGGAAATTGAAGCTGGGGAAGGCTCGGGCTTCATTAACCATTGGAACACTTCCGGCAGTGCCGTAAAGGTGGGCAAATTTTGCGGTGGCATCTTCGTAAGAATTTTTGATGGCAATGTGGCAGCTACGGTAAAATTCCTTTGGATCAGCTACTCTCACAGAACCATGGCCCTGTAAGGCCACTGCCTTCAGTTTTTTAGAACCCATCACAGCCCCTGCCCCACCTCTGGCAGCTGCGTTATAAACAGAAAACATGATGGCAGCAAAGAACACTAAGTTTTCTCCACCCTGACCGATAACGGCCACCTGAACTGAAGGATCACCCACCTCCTCATGGAGAAGCCTTGTCGTTTCCCGAACGTCTTTGCCCCAGAGATGTCGTGCATGGCGAATTTCGACTTTGTCATCATGTATCCAAAGATAGACGGGTGTTGTCGCTGCTCCATGAACAACCAGGTAATCATATCCTGCAAATTTTAGCTCTGTCCCCCAGTGGCCACCTACATTCGTCTTCAGGTAGAGATGGGTCGTCGGGCTTTTGCAGGTTACGGTTGTCCTTCCGGAAGTAGGTGCAAACGTTCCTGTAAGTGTGCCTGTCCCAAAGATTAAAATATTTTCCGGTCCGAGGGGATCGATCCCTGGTTTCACCAAGTGCCATAGGATCTTTGCATTGACCCCCCGGCTGCCAATAAACTTATGGATCCATTCCTCAGGAACCGGCTCTGTCCAGATTTTATTACTTGACAGATCGACATGGAGTATCTTCCCTGCTATTGCAAAAGGCATCTTTTTTCTCCTTAACAGTTTGACTTAATCTGGTTGGCGGCCCCTTCTTTTCATCAGTTGTAAACCAATGCCTCCGGTAACTGGCAGACCTTCACACATTCTGGATCCCCTTGACACAAGTCACAGGTGAAGGCTTTTCCCGTTTCGTGATCAAAGAACATGGCTTCAAACGGGCAGGCGCCGATACAGGCCTCACAACCGTTACACAGGTTCCGATCCACCTGAATAGCACCTGTTCCCTGACCCTTCCATAGGGCATCCACCGGACAAGCACTGACGCATGGAGGATCTTCACAGAACAGACAGAGGACGGGTGTATGCATTCCGTGGGCTTCGTCTGAAACGATCTTGATCCGGGAACCATGATAGCTGCACACCTCTGTGTGCATAAAGGAACAGAGCAGCATACAGCTCCTGCAGCCTGTGCACTTGTTGGGATGGGCCACTAATCTTTTCATTCGCTTACCTTCCTTGCTATTTTTCTATAAGTTCGATGCGAAAAACGACAGGGTTTTTTGAATCGGAACAACATGCCACTGCGACATTCTTTTCAGTCTCCCAGGGAAAACTTCCGCCATATTTCAATGTGAGCAGGGCTGGATGAATCTCATGATATGCCCAGGCACAGAAGTTTGAGATGGTCCGGGGCGGGCTCTGGTCAGGATGCATAACCACATCTCCGACCTTGAAGCCAAAATTGCAGATACCTCCTCCCTGGATCTCCTTAACAGTGATTCTAAATATTCTCTGCTTCGTTTCTTCCTGTCCTTGAATGGGCTTAGAATCTAAGTAATCTCTGCGCTGAAAGATGAGCGGTTCCCCTCGGATCATGAAGTCTGTATCCTGGACTTCTCCGACGAAGATGGTGTGGTCACCTGATTCCGTGGCACTGATGACCCGGCAGTCCAAGTAAGCCAAGCAATCCGTGAGAATCGGAGAGCCTGTCTTTCCAATTCTATAAGGGACACGGGCGAATTTGTCCACCTCTCGGCCGGATTGCTTTCCAAAATGTCTCGCCAAATCCACCTGGTCACTTCTCAAGACATGGACAGCAAACACACCACTTTCCTTAATCAGATTGTGGGAAAAATTGTCCTTCCAGACGCTTGCCATGAGGAGGAAAGGCTGTTCCGCTGATCGATTGACCCAAGCAGCTGTCATGCCATTCAGCTTATCCCGAAGACGTGTGGTGATCACGACAACTCCTCGAACCATCTGGTCAAAGACGCGGTCGATCAAAGTGACTTCGCGTCCAGTGCTTGTATACTCTTTTTCTTCATTTGTGCCCATTTTTTCCTCATGTCGATCGTAACGACAACGTCTTTCCCGCGTTCCATTAAAAATACTATTTTGTCTCCAATTTTTCAACTTCTCAGGAGGCTTTGTCATCTAAAAATTAAAAGTGGACACCTTTTATCGAATTTAAAGTTTAAAGGTGGACAGCTAATCGTCGTAACGTTAGCTGTGATAGCTGATCATCTGGTTTAATAGACTCAAATCCTCAAAAGTCACAGGTCCCCCTCTCCCGCTGGCGGGAGAGGGATGGGGTGAGGGTGGACTCGAAATCTATTCCCCCTCACCTTTATCCTCTCCCCTTGGGGAGAGGAGATTAGAAGATGTCCAATTTTAAATTTTAGCTAACACTTCTTAGGGGACTTTTGAAAAACCCAGTCCCCCTGTTTTAAGATTTATTGTTCTTCCCTGTATCCTCTTACCAGACTTTTTGGACAGCCTGTCAAGTCAATTTTTCGAGAGCCTTTCTGATATTGATCACGGCCTTTTTCAGGTTTTCATATGAGTTGGCATAGGAGATGCGGATATGACCTTCGCCATATTTTCCAAAGACATTTCCAGGAACAACTGCAGCTTTCGCCTCTTCCAAGAGGTAACGAGCCATCTCCTCAGAGGTCATTTTGAAAGCACGGATATTAGGAAAAACATAAAATGCACCCTGGGGCTCGACAAAGGAGATGCCATGGGTTTCTCTAAGGACCTGTGAAACCAATTTCCTCCTCCTGTCAAACTCTGCCACCATCTCCTCTGCTTCCTTTTGGGATCCGTTCAATGCAGCCACACCTCCCCATTGGGCAAATGAACAGGGACACACCGTCGTATATTGATGGATTCGGATGAGGCCTTTCATGAGTGTTCGATCGGCCACAGCATAGCCCAACCTCCACCCTGTCATCGCATAGATCTTAGAGAAACCATTCACAGTGATGGTCCTCTCCTTCATCCCTGGAAAACTGGCAATGCTCTTATGCCTTGCGTTCCCATAGACCATTTTTTCATAGATCTCATCTGCCAGCACATAGAGATCGTGCCTCTTTGCAAACTGAGCAATGGCTTCTAAATCCTTCGTTCCTATGACCACCCCCGTAGGGTTATGAGGGGTGTTCAGGACCAACATTTTTGTTTTAGAGGTCACAAAGGATTCGAGGTCCTCGACTTTTAATCGGAAACCATAGTTTTCTTTTAAGGGAACCGAAACAGATCGGGCCCCTGCCATCTCTACACAATATAAGTAGTGGAACCAGCAAGGGTCAGGTACAAGGACCTCATCCATAGGATCGAGCAAGGCCATCATCGCCATAAAGACGGCCTCGTTTGTGCCGACCGTAACGATGATCTCATCGGAAGGATCTACAATGATCCCATTATCTATTCGAAGTTTTCGTGCAATGGCTTTTCGAAGTTCTAACTCACCCCAGTTCGAGGTATAATGGACAGCCCCTCGATCCAATGCCCTCTTTGCTTCTTCTTTGATATGCGCCGGGGTATCAAAATCGGGCCTTCCAATTTCAAGGTGAATGATCTCCTCTCCCCTTTTTTCTCTGGCATTCACCTCCTCAAAGACCTTCCGGATACCGGAAAATGGGATGAAATCCATCCTCCCAGAAAAAACTTTTTCAGGCAATATCCTTCTCCTTATTCACGATTGAATCTTCCCCCTTCGGCAAGTTTGCCAGGGCGAGGCCATCCACGTTAAGACCTTTCAATACTCCCTCCAGGACTTTATCCATCTTCTCCTCCACATCGGGCGGAAAAGGCCTGGGACGATGGGTTGCCAGGATCTCCTTTGCCTGGAGACGAGCGATCTCAAGGATCTGCAGCTCGCCCTCACCCCTCTCGTTAAAACCTCCTCGATCCAAAAATTTCGGCAGAAACAACATATGTGCATAAATGATCTTTACAAAAAGTTCACAAATGGTGAGATGCTTCCAGTGATGACAATGACGAATTCACAATTGACATGCCGGTGCCCTTTATCTATAATTAGTTGGGTTTAATACAATTATGTATACGTTTTTTAGCCTATTCTGTCAATATCCTTACCCCGCTGGAAGACGGAGATGTGTTGGCGGTTTTTCCGGTGATGGCGGGCGGGTAAGCGGGATTCGATCGATTCCGCGGAGGCAATTTCTTCGAGGGCTTTCGGTCCTTTGAATCGAGGAGGAAAAACATGTCTGACTGGAAGATTCGCTCGATGGAAGAGGCGCAAGATCTCGTCTACGGGTGCTGTTTCATGGGAACCGGCGGGGGCGGAGGTCCGGACCTGGGACTTGACTTGTTGCGCAAAGCCCTGGATAAAGGCCGGGAGCTGCGGCTTACGGAGCCCCACGATCTACCGGATGACGCCTGGATCTGCACGGGGGCGTATGTGGGTTCCATTGCTCCCCCTACGGAAGAGATGTTGGCTCTGAAAGATCGACTGGGTCTCGAAAGAAAGGTGGAATATGAAATCGTCCAGGCCGTTAAAGAACTTGAATCCTATGTCGGCATCCGGGTTTCAGCGATTGCGGCCTGTGAACTGGGAGGGCTCAATACGCCCGCTCCGATCAGCGCCGCGGCTGCCTTGGGAATACCGGCCGTGAACGGGGATTATGCCGGCAGAGCCATCCCGGCCAGTGTTCACCTGAAGATCTCCATCGCCGGGAAAGAAATTTGGCCGCGAGCATTCTGCGATTTTGCCGGCAATATCACCGTGATCAAGCAGGCCTCAAGCCATGCCATGATGGAGCGCATCCAGAAATACCTGAGCATGACCACCATCGGGCTGATCGGCGGGGCCGGGCACCTCCTCCGGGGAAGCGAAATGAAGCAACTGATCAACCGCGGCAGCATTTCCCGGTGTCTCCGGATCGGGCGGTTGCTCCGTGAGGCCAGGGCCCGGGGAAAGCAAATGGCCGCCTTCGTGGCCCGGGAGCTCGACGGTTGGGTGCTATTCCAGGGAGTGGTGGAAAAGAAGACCTGGGAAAGCAAACAAGGCTACATGATCGGGCATTACGAAATGACGGGGATCGAGGATTTTCGCGGCCAGTCTTTCAAGGTATGGTTCCAGAACGAGAATATGATTTCTTGGCTCAACGGCAAACCTTATGTCACCTGCCCGGATATCATCTCGGTGATCAACCTGGAGACGGGCCTGCCGCCCACCAACGACAAAATCGATTCGGGCGATCGACTGGCCGTCCTGGGGCTGCGCGCGGTGGAATTTTATCGCCAGCCGGCGGGCCTCAAGGTTCTGGGGCCTTCCTACTTCGGCTTCGACATTCCGTACCGGCCCATCGAGTCGATTCTGGCCGCCAAACCAGCTTAAAAAACCGAGCACGGAGAAGATCATGTCCAAATTCAAAGTGGAGATCGAAAAAATCCTTGAACGGGGCGTTTGCCCGTTTGGGTTCAAGGCCGGCGATACCTTTGTGTATGAAGACAAAGGCGTGCCACAGACTTTTCCCAACTTCTGCGCCTGGGCATTCCATGAGATGGTTCCCGCCCTGTTCATCTTAAAATACGGCGGACGGTTCCCCTGGGAATCCGAGCCGGGTGTGGCGCGCATCTCCTGCTCGGATTCAAAAAACCCGGTGGTCTTTAAAATCACCCTGATGGAATAAAGCCTTGGACAGAGGCAAGCAAGCCGTTTCCAGCAATGAAAACCAGTCCCATATTAGAAGTCCGTAACCTGAAAACCTACTTCCATACCTATGTGGGCGTGGTCAAGGCCGTGGACGGGGTATCGTTCAAGCTTCATCCCGGAGAGACCTTGAGCTTTGTGGGCGAGTCGGGATCCGGAAAATCGATCACCAACCTGTCGATCATCCGGCTCATTCCTTCCCCGCCCGGAAAAATCGTCGCGGGGGAGGTGTTCTTCAAGGGGGAGGATGTTTTTGCCAAATCGGAAAGAGAGATGTGCCGGCTGAGGGGTCGTCGGATCTCCATGATCTTTCAGGATCCCATGACCTGCCTGAATCCCCTGTTGCGGGTATCCTCCCAGATGACGGAAACCATCCATCTGCACCAGGGCCTGGATAAAAGAGAGGCCACGGAAAAATCGGTTGAAATGATAAAAATGGTAGGCATCGCCAACCCGGAAAGATGGATGAATGCCTTTCCTCACCAGCTCTCGGGGGGAATGCGACAGCGCATCATGATCGCCATGGCCTTGAGCTGCAAACCTGAAATATTGATCGCCGATGAACCGACCTCGGCCCTGGATGTAACCATTCAGGCCCAGATTTTGGATATTATCGGGAAGTTGTCCGTAAAGATGAACACGGCGGTGATCATGATCACCCACGATCTGGGAGTGGTGGCCCGGATGAGCGATCAGGTCTGCGTCATGTATGCCGGCCGCATCGTGGAGATGGCCCCGGTGCTGACGCTCTTTGAAGATCCGAAACATCCCTACACCTGGGGACTAATGAAATCTGTGCCCCGGCTGGATATGGACGACCAGGGGAGGCTGTTTTCCATTCAGGGATCTCCTCCCCATTTGATCGGCATGCCCGAGTGCTGTCGCTTTTATCCCCGATGTGCAAACGCGACGGATATTTGCAGGCACGAATATCCTCCCGAGACGGACCTGGGAAGCGGCCACAGGGTGAACTGCTGGCTTTACGGGAAGGAGGAACGGTAGATGGACGCCACTGGTGCCCTGTGCGAGGTTAGAGACCTGAGGGTCCATTTTACCGTCAAAAAGGGCCTGATGTTCAAGCGTGCCATCGCTGCCGTCCGCGCAGTGGATGGGGTCAGTTTTGCCATCCGCGAGGGGGAGACCCTGGGATTGGTGGGGGAGTCGGGATGCGGCAAAACGACCACGGCCCGGGCCCTGGCCCGACTGGAACGGCCGACCTCCGGAGAGATCTTCTTTGCCGGCAAGGATCTCTGCCAGGTTTCCAGGGAAGAGCTTCTGAGAATCCGCATGGACCTGCAGATGATTTTCCAGGATCCCTATGCTTCCCTGAATCCGAGGATGAAGGTGGGCGATATCATTGCCGAGCCCATGCAGATATACGTCCAACGGCGGTTGCTGGACATGTCCCAAAGAGATATCCGGAAAAGAGTCGGGGAACTCATGGATCGGGTCGGGCTTTCCAGAATTTTTATGGACCGCTACCCCCATGAGTTTTCGGGAGGCCAAAGGCAGAGAATCGGAATCGCCAGGGCCTTGGCCCTGAACCCCAGGATGATCATCGCCGATGAGCCGGTGAGCGCCCTGGACGTATCGATCCGGTCTCAGATCATCAATTTATTGGTGGACCTGCAAAAAAGCCTTGGATTAACCTATCTGTTTATATCCCATGATCTGGCGGTGGTGAAATACATCAGTTCAAGGATTGCCGTTATGTATCTGGGAACGATCGTCGAGATGGCGAAGGCCGCCGACTTGTGCACCGCCCCGCTGCACCCTTACACCCGGGCTTTGCTTTTGGCCAGCCCGGTCCCCGACCCCCGGATTGAACACGAAAGAAAACGGATCCTTTTAAAAGGCGACGTGCTCTCGTTGGATCAGGAGAAGCAGGGGTGTTACTTTTACGCAAGGTGTCCCACGCCCCAGGAACACTGCCGGGTGAACGTTCCGCCCCTGGTGAGTGTTCAAGGGGATCATCAGGCGGCCTGTTTTTTGTGTGCGAAATCTTAAGCTAAATAAACCGGAATTCCGAAGTAACAAGTGCTCCAAAGCGCCTAAAGCCTACCCTAGCGCAAATCGACAAAAAATTGTCGATACGATGTCGCTAAGCACCTACACAAGCAAGCAGTGCAGGCTGTCCAAAAAGTCTGGTAGGAGGATACAGGGAAGAACAATTGACTTTGATCGTGGCCGAGGTTTAAAATCAGTCCCAGAAGTGAACAAAAATAGATGAAAGGGGGTGGTAATCTTCAACGAATAATGGTTAAGGTGCCGGAGACAATCGATGGTCGGTGATTAGCCTCTGGCAGAGGAGGTTTTTAGACAGTCTGTTGAGACCGAAAGGAGGATGGAAAAATGTCAAAACGAACCATTTGTATTTTGTTTTTGGCTTTCACCTGGGTTGTGTTTTGCCCGGCGGGGAAGGGTCCAGATGGGAACGCAGCCCACGGTGCTGAATCTTCAGCCGCCAAAGCTTCCAGCCGCCCCATGGTTTGGGCGGTGAAGACGGAAACCCGGGGTCTGGATCCCCACCAGTTTGACTACGACTATGACCAGAAACCCCAGCGAGCCTCTCTGGAACCCATGATGGAGTATAAGGTCATGCCCGACCGCTCGGTGAAGATCGTGGGCGTGCTGGCCGAGTCCTGGAAGGGTTCCCCCGATGCCAAGGTCTGGACTTTTCATCTCCGAAAGGGGATCAAGTTTCATGACAATACGCCCTGGAACGCGCAGGCGGCCAAGTGGAACTTTGAGCGCCTCTTTGCCCTGAACAAAGTGCCGGCCACCCGGATTCCGCAGAATGCCTGGCCCGAGAAGGGGGGTATCGAGGCGGTCGACGATCTGACCCTGCGCATTACTCTCAAAAATCCTTTCGCCCCTTTTATTGAAACCCTGGTGAAGAAGTACATGATTAGCCCCGCAGCCGGCAAGGCCAACGAAAAGAACAACGACTGGGGCCAGGCCTGGTACAACGAGAACATGGTCGGTACGGGACCTTATCTGATGGAGAAGTGGGTCAAGGGGCAGTACGTCAGCTTCAAGAAACATCCCGCCTACTGGGGAGGCTGGGCAGGCAAGCATGCCCAGCGGATTATTTTACGGTATGTCCCGGAGGCAGCCACCCACCGGCTGCTTCTGACCAAGGGCGATGTGGATCTGTCCGAGAAGATCGAGCTTGATGATCTGGACCAGATAGCCAAGGTTCCCGGAGTGGTGGTCGAGCAGCACCGCGTCCCCCGTTTGATCCACCTGTACATGATCCAGCAGGGACCTTTCAAGGATGTGCGCGTGCGCAAGGCCATGGCCCATGCCTTTGACTACGGTGCTTTTATCAACGGGGTATGGAAAGGGCGGGCTTCTAAGCCGTTGAGCCCTCTGCCATCGGCCGTCTGGGCCTTTGCGCCGCAGCCAGAGGTCAAGCAGGATTTGAGTCTGGCCAAGAAACTCCTGGCGGAGGCCGGCTACCCGGAGGGCAGTTTTACAGTGACGATTTATATTCTTTCCTCTTATGGCTGGTTCACACCCCGGGAAGCCCAGATCCTGCAGGCCGACCTCAAGAAGCTGGGCATCGAATCGAATATCATGGACATACCGGATGCGGGGGCCTTCATCTCCGCCATAAAGAAGCCCGATGTCGGGCCGGCGTTCTATGCCTGGACCTTTGCCAACGCCTATGATGATCCGGAGGACAACCTCCGGCGCAGCTATTGCTCCGACGGTTCCCTGAATTTTTTTGGGTATAAAAACCCGCAACTCGATGAATTAATCGACAAGGGAGCGATCATCATCGATCAGAAGGAAAGACTAGGAATTTATAAGGAGATCCAGAAGCGAGTTTGGGAGGATTATCCCGCGATTTTTACCGCCGAGGAGCAATGGTTTATCACCCGGCGGGATACGCTCCATGGGTACGATTTCTACCCGTTTGTGATCAACATGTCCCCCAACTGGTATCTCATGTGGGTCTCCGATAAGACCCAATAAGCCAGTTGGCTGGAGTTGGTCACCGTCCGGGCTCTTTTGTAGCTTAAAACTGCGGCCAACTTTGCAGGGGTGGGTGCAAGTGGGCCCGGACGCAATCATTGCTTGCGGATCAATCGACCAAGAGTTGATCGGGCGCGAGAGCGTGGAAAACCCGGGCGAGGCCAAGGGCCCGGGGAAATAATAACCGGCCAATCAGCCGCCGGGGATGGTGCAGATGAATGGGAAAATATTTACTGCGGAGAATATTTGCCCTCATCTTCGTTCTGTGGGGCATGTCTCTGGTTACCTTCTCCATTTCCCATGTAATCCCCGTTGACCCGGCGGCGGCAGCCGCCGGCATGGAAGGAAGCCCCGATGTGATCGAGCGGATCCGCAAAGAGCTGGGACTCGATCGACCCCTTCATGAGCAGTACCTGCGCTACATTGGGAACATTGTGCTCAAGGGGGACCTGGGGTACTCCATCCTGAACAAACGGCCCGTGCTGCAGGACATTATCACCTTTCTCCCGGCGAGCATCGAGCTGGCGGTTTTCAGCCTGCTAGTCTGCACGGTCTTCGGGATCCTGCTCGGAATATTTACAGCCACCCGCGCGGGTGGGTATACGGATGCGCTGGTGCGGGTATTTGCCGTCGGAGGAGTGGCCATGCCGGTATTCTGGCTGGCTTTGCTCATGCAGTTGGTGTTTTACGGCATCCTGGGGTGGTTTCCGGACGGAGGACGCCTCGGATGGCAGTTTGAATCCCCTCCCAGCGTGACCCATCTGTATCTGACCGACAGTCTTCTGGCCGGCCAGGGGTCGGTTTTCCTGGATGCCATAAAGCATTTAATCCTACCGGGGTTCACCCTGGCTTTGGCCAACATCGCCATCGTCATGCGCATGACTCGGTCCAGTCTGCTGGAGGTGCTGCATCAAGACTATATCAAGGCTGCCAGGGCCAGGGGACTGTCCCACCTGCGGGTTTTGATCCGGCATGCCATGAAGAATGCCTTGATCCCGGTCGTCACGGTCATCGGGCTGCAGCTGGGGCATCTCATTGCCTGGGTTTTTCTGGTGGAGATCATATTCTCCTGGCCGGGGATCGGATCCTACATGGTACGTTCCATTGTTAACCTGGACTTTCCGGCGGTGATGGGCTGCACGATGTTCACCTCTTGTATTTATGTCTTGATCAACCTGTGCGTGGACATGGTCTATGTGATTCTGGATCCGCGCATTTCTTACTGACGCGGTGAAGAGGATATCCAATGAGGAAAGAAATCGGCCAAGAGCCGGCTGTGGCGCCCACCGGCGAAATTCTGGGAGAAATCAGCGAGGCGCCCCCCTTTTTGAAGCGCGCGTTCCATAACGTGGGAGCGGTCATTGGGATCGCGCTGCTGTTGCTGGTTACCCTGGTGGGTATTTTTTCGCCCCAGCTCAGCCCCTACGACCCCCTGGCCCTCGACCTTTCACAGAAATTTCAACCCCCATCCCGTCAGCATCTCTTCGGTACCGATGAATTGGGACGCGACGTGTTCAGCCGCATAGTCATGGGCACGCGGATCTCGTTTCAAGTGGCCGGTGAAGTGCTGCTGATCGCCGGCATTATCGGCATTTTTCTGGGCATCATAGCCGGATTCCGCGGCGGGATCGCCGACGAGATCATCATGCGCGCAGCGGATATCTTCCTGGCTTTCCCGTCCTTTCTTCTGGCCATGGCGATTGTGGCCGCCCTGGGCGCCAGCATCCAGAATGCGATTCTGGCGATTGCCATTGCCTGGTGGCCCCGCTACGCCCGCCTGCTGAGAGGACAGGTGCTGGTCGTCAAAAACATGCCCTTTGTGGATGCCGCCCGCAGCATCGGGGCCGGAGACTGGCGGATCATGCTGCGGCATGTGCTCCCCAACTGTCTGGCGCCCCTTATCGTCCAGTTCACCACCGATGCGGGCGCTGCCATTCTTAACACCTCGGCGCTCAGTTTCGTTCAACTGGGGGCCAGGCCGCCCATGCCCGAGTGGGGGCTGATGATCTCCCAGGGGCGTAATTTTATCGTCAACTACTGGTGGATTCCCACCTTTCCCGGACTGGCGATTGCCATTGCGGTGGGGGGGTTTATGTTTTTGGGCGATGGCTTGCGGGATCTTTGGGATCCGCAACTGAGGGGGCGTGGCCGATTCTGATTTTCTCTCCAATGCCTACCAAAACAGTAAGCTTTCCCATGTAATCGAGGCAATTGGAGAATTCACTTTAAAGCCAATGGATTGGCGTTGCCAGGGTGGACAATTGTTAGAGCAACGAGTTTCGCATTAGAGAATAAAATAGGGAGATTGAAGATGGAACGAAGAATGATCAAAACAGAAGAAGATGTAAGAGATCTGATCAGAGGGCTTACCCTTATGGGAACCGGCGGAGGAGGGAGACCCGACATGGGGATGGATTATCTCCTTCCTCACATTCAGGAAGGAAAGACCATTGAATTGAGCCCGCCTGATGTCATTCCGGATGATGCCTGGACCTGCTCTGTTTTTGGCATGGGGTCGATTGCGCCTCAGAAAACACTCTCCCCTGCTGAACGGAAGGCGCTCGGCTATGGAGACTGGGTGATACCCAGGCCTATGGTGGAAGCCGTCAGGGAGTTGGAGAAGTATACAGGCTATCGGATTGAAGCGATTGTCCCCTTTGAGTTGGGAGCGGGGAATTCCACAGCGCCTACCGATGTTGCAATTCGCCTTGGTGTGAAGATTATTGATGGCGATTATGCAGGGCGTGCTATCCCTGAGTTAGCCCAGACGACCCCTGCCATAAACGGCTATACCTTTGAACCGGGGACAATTTGCGATCCCTGGGGAAATGTTCTGATCATGAAAAAGGCGGTCAGTTTACAGGTGGCAGAGCGCATCGGAAAAATGATCAGTATCGCCACCAAACTGCCTGATATCAAGGCTCCTTGCGCTCATGCCGGTTTTTTGCTGAAAGGTCGCGACATGAAGAGACTGATCGTACCGGATGGAGTGAGTCGCTCTCTTGAGATTGGAAGACAGATCAGAAAAGCCCTCGAGGCCGGTGAAGATCCCGCGAAGGCAGCTTCGGAAGCCATGGGAGGGTGGGTTCTCTTCAGGGGGCGGGTCAGCCGAAAAGAGTGGGAGAGCCGCGATGGGTATATGTATGGGACGACGATCATTCAGGGAAGTGAGGCCAATAGCGGACATACTTTGAAGGTCTGGTTCAAGAATGAGAACCACATCACGTATCTGGACGAGAAACCTTTCGTGACAAGTCCGGATCTCATTGCCATCATCGATGCTACAAGTGGCGAGCCTTATACCAATACTGTCGTGGAAGAAGGAATGAATGTGGCCGTGTTGGGCGCGCGAGCCGACGTGAAATACCGGAAACCCGAAGGATTAGCCCTTCTTGGTCCCCGGTATTTCGGATTTGATCTGGATTATGTTCCCATCGAGAAGCACTTGGCCAAGAAATAGTAGCGCATAAGATCTCCATGATCGGGAGGTATGTTCATTCCCCCCCATCGCACTTTTTAACGCCTTGAACTCGAAGGGGGCCTGAATGATAATGAACCTTAACCTTTTAATGGGTGCATAAACTTTTGACGATACGGACATGGGCAAGCCGTTCGGAAAGGCTTCGAGGCGAACCTTTGGCCGAATCGGCACTCTCGTCCCCTTCCCTTGCTGGAATTCACTTGGAGTGATGTCCTCCGATACCCTTAAATTCTCAAAACAACCGCCTTCCGAAGCCTTGAAGGGCGGTTTGCCCGTGTCCGTTTTGCAACTGTCAGGTGAATTCATATCCTATCCGGCGGAAACGTGCCTCTTTGTTGTTCTGTCTTCTTTCCGCTTTCTATTATATCCTATTGCTAAGCTCTCTACCCAACGAGACGAATTGCAAATTCTTCCGGAAGGCTCTTGAGTTTACCATTTGAATCGAGACAGAGGTGGCGTGTCTCCCCCTCCGCAATCACCTCCTCCTTCCCTTGGCGTAAAATCTTGTATCCGAATGTAATCATTCGTCGATTCATTCCCTTCAGCCAAGTTCGCACGGTGATGGCTTCATCATATCGGGCCGCATTTCGATACCGACAATGAACGTCGGTCACAACGAGTTTATACCCTAATCTCTCCAATTCGGCGTAGCTAAAGTCCCTTCTTCGGCAGAACTCAGACCGCCCCACTTCGAACCAAACCAGGTAGTTTGCATAATAAGCCACTCCCATCTGGTCTGTTTCTGCATACCTCACACGAATTTCACAATCCACTGCATCCTTCATCCAATCCCCCAACGAATTGCCCTAATGATAGCGAATTTAACGAATAAGAACACGTAGGTATTCAACTTTGCTTTTTGAGAAATTTACCAGGATGCCTAATTTATAGCCACTTGATCTCAAATACGATATTATTAGTCAGTCCATAATTGTATAGACACCGGAAACTAAATCCCTCCCCACCTCCCTTTGCCAAAGGGAGGAGAAATACTTCCCCCTTTGAAAAAGGGGGATTGAGGGGGATTTGAGATACTATGATATCTTGATTAGACCTCTTTCAAAAAAAACTAAAGTGTTACGCTTTTTCATAAATTGACTCAAGAAATCCAGGACCCAGTTCCTTGTAAACCTCAAATATTGCTCCTATAATCTCATAAGACAGGTCTGGGTATATAATATTCGTCTTATTCGCTGTCATTCGGTCAATTCGAGTTTCATAACGCTCTCAAATATTCTGGTCTTAACAAGGCTGGGTCTTTTCTCCGGAGGACTTCTCGAATTCGCTTAAGTGCTTCCTCTTTTTCCTCCGGCATTTGAATTCGGAGAGGGAGATAGTTGGAGGCGTGGTTTGAAGCAAAAAAGCATCGGGTGAACTGACCATGTTGAATCATCATCTCCAGCTCTTGGATCAGGCCAAAAGGGGTGGGCAGGATTAACTTCCCTGTCTCGATCTCTTTCTCGATGGGAGTCCCTGGAACGACCATCAGCGAAAGGGCACCCACGTAATCAGGATCCATTTGTGCAAGGACCTTCCCGGTGTCCTCTGCATGAATCTGGCTGTTTTCAACACCGCCGATGCCTAAAATGACGGTCACAGAGAGAAGGATCCCGGATTCCTTTACCCTCTTCGCGGCCCGGACCATTTGATCGATGGTGGCATTCTTCTTTATCCGTTTCAGTACTTCTAAATTTCCAGACTCTAATCCGAGGTAGATGATGCCCACGCCCAAGTCTTTAAGCTCTTTTAACTCATCTACACCCTTTCTAAGAATATCCTTTGCATTGGCATAAATCCCCACTCTTTCGAGGCCTCTTAATTTCACTTTCAGATAGTCTAAAATCCGAAGGAGCTCTTTCTGAGAGATGATTAAGGCGTCTCCATCGGCCAGAAAGACTCTCCGAATCCATGGCCCTTGGGCACTTACCTCATCGATATCCTCTTTCACCTCTTCAAAACTTTTTACCCGAAAGGACTTCCCTTGATAGGCACCGCAAAAGGTGCATCGATTATAAGAACAACCTACCGTCACTTGGAGGATCAGGCTATCTGCCTCGCTGGGTGGTCGAAAAATCATCCCCTCATATTTCATTTCGAACCCTCCTTTTCTTTTGTGGGGATATCAAATTGATAAATGATCTCTCCTTCTTTCACCATTCCCAACTCCTTTCGAGCGATCTCTTCGATATAACGTTTGTCATTCTGAAGACGCCTCACCTCTTCCTTCAACTTCCGATTCTCCTCCTCTATCTTGGCATTCACCTCCTTGATCCGGTTGAGTTCCTTCTGAAGTCGAACAAGGTGAAGTATCCCCCTGTCTCCGAAGAACGTGAGGAATCCCAGAAACAAAAAAAGGAGAAGGATCAAAAGAAGAAAACGTTTTTTCCTCATTTTGTCAACAACTCTTCCCTGCCTCCAACATTATTATAAGATCAACCGAATATATACATGACGACATAAATTTTAGCCGGTTTGTCATTCCGGGCTTGACTAAGCCTGCCCCGTACTTGATACGGGGGAATCCAGTGTTTTCCTGGATTCCCGCCTTCGCAGAGATTTTATTGCGGGTGATCATTTTACAATTGGTCCGTTTCCATTCAATCAATCGAGATGAAGTCCTCAGAAATAAGGGCAACCCTTCATGACGGAGCGTCACCTGCGAACAATGAAAATTGATTCCCATCTATCCCCT
>Ga0315285_10001519_pt1 | contig 24401 bp, 18 predicted proteins | sample YL17G09_36_MG_FD_203698 | JGI IMG/M metagenome (GOLD analysis project Ga0315285, IMG submission 203698) | Sediment microbial communities from Yellowstone Lake, YNP, Wyoming, USA - YL17G09_36 | ecosystem: Environmental > Aquatic > Freshwater > Lake > Sediment | place: USA: Wyoming | collected... | reverse complement strand
CACGACGAGGACACCTACGTGCGCACGTGCTACCTGGGTCTGGTTGAGCGCAAGGACGCGGGGCAGGTGGCTGCGGCGCTCCAGGGTACGGGGGAGTGGCTGGCGCGCCACGACGAGGACACCTACGTGCGCACGCGCCACCTCACGTCGTTGAAGCGGTGGGGTTCACAAGAGGACAAGGACCGCTGGGTTCTGTCAACTCTCAAATGGTGGCAAAGCCATGATGTCCTCAGTGTTGCTAACGTACTGCTCTTGCTGGCGCTTGACTGCTCCGATAAAGCCACTCGACGCGACATCGTGCGCTTGGGAGAGGAACGCGCCCACAGTTACGGCGTGGAGGAAGGCTATGTCCTCGGCATATGCGCCAGCCTATGTGAGTCTTTCTTATCGGCGGAGGAGGTCCGTCAGAAGTACACCCGCGCGCTGGCTAGGGTGGGGCAGGGCAAGCGTGCCACGCCCTTTCATGCGCAGACCCGCTTAGCCTTCGGGAAGTTCTTGCTCGGCCAGGAAGATTATCAAGCGGCGGAGTATGAGTTGCGCCGGGCATGCGAGATTCTTCCAACGCACACCGTGGCGCTTGACCTCTGGGCACAGGCGCTGGCCAAGCTAGGATATGATAGTGAGGCGGAGCGTACATGGCGCCGCGCTATCGCAAATGCCAAGCCGAGGGCCAAGTACTGCAACAACCTCGGCCGGTTCTACGTGGAGCACGGACGTTACCCGGAGGCGCGCAAGGCGTTTGAAGATGCGCTGGCCGCTTGGCCGCAGTTCTTTTGGGCCCTAAAGGAACTGGGCGAGGTGGAGTTCCTAGAGGGTAACGTCCAGGCCGCGAAGCGGCGGTTTGCCCAAGCCCTGACGCTCGTTCCGCCGGGCGAGAGATACGCGCAGGCGAGGGAGAGAATTGAGGGGCGGGCCCGCGAGTTGTTCGGGACGGTGCCAGCGGCGGACGAGGAGGGTCCGGCGACCTAGGCCCGCCAGCCCGTTGCCGTGTGTGGCCGCCATTCACCGCCTGCTTGCTCAGCTAGAGCCGCTGGCGGTACCTTGCCGCCAGGGCCTGCGACACATCATCCCGTCCCCAGCCTGCGCACATGCGCGCGCAGGTACTCCAGCGCCTTGCGGTCGACCTCAGGGCCGCGGCGCAGCCGCTCTTCGAGGTTCTCCACCCCGGCGTAGGCCGCGAAGGCCTGCTCCAGCGCCGCCGACCACTTGCCGTCGCGGGGCCCCGGCCAGTAGCCGAGGCACGCCAGGGCGTCCTGGATCTCGCGCGCGAGCGCGGCGTCGACGGCGAGGATGTCCGCGGGGGTGGGGGGCAGGAAGTAGAGCTCGTGCAGGTCGAGCAGGTGCCCGAGCTCGGTGACGGGGTCGCGGTGGTCGTCAACGCGCAGGTCGAGGTAGCGGTCGTCGAGGCCGCCGTAGCCGCCGCCGGCGCGCACCACCAGAAGCGCGGCGGATTGCCGGCCGCGGCGGTCGCCGCCCGCCAGGTCGCCCGCCCGCAGCGCGGCCAGGAGCCGGCGCGATAGCGGCCCCGTTGCGACCGCGAACGCCTCGGCCATCGCCGGCACCACGCCCGCCCCGGCCAGGATGTTCCCCTGGCAGGCGAAGCCCGCGGCGGCAATGCCGCCCGCCCAGGGCGTGCAGTCCCCGCCCGTGAACGTGGCGCCGCGACCGCGCGCGTCCACGGCGCCCACCTGGCGGTGGCCGGCGTGGTCGCCCGCGGCGGTGAGGATGCGCAGCGCGTCGTCGGCTGACGCCCCGGCGGCCATGAGGTCGAGGCCACGCGGGCCGTAGCTGGTGTTGGCGTGCGCCTGGGTCGCGACGGCGCCTACTCTCGCCCGCGCGTGCAGGACCACCGCCCCCACGGCCAGGAACTTCGAGGCCACCGCGCCGCCCCACTCGCCCGCGTCGAGGTCACAGGCGACGATGGAGAAGGTGCCGAACCTGCCAGCGCTCACCGCGAGAACCCCCCGGCTGGCCGCGCCTGGCAGCCCCAGGCGCAGGGCCCGTATTGGTGCCAGGGGAACCCTTTCGTTCTGACGTCCGCCTTCTCCTGCCCGGGCGCCCTGCGCCGTGTGCCAGCTCACGGCGGTCGCCCTCCCGGCTCTACTGGGGCCATTGCGGCTATTCATCCGTGGTCGCCGCATACCCATATAGCGCCACGCCGGTGGCGAAGGGGTGGTCGGCCGCCGATGCCGGGCTGGGGCGCACCGCGGATGCAAGCGCGGACTGGACGCGTCGGGTTCATCGCGCTGGCCCTGCTGCTGATACTGGCGCTGGGGGGCGTGCTGTGGCTCTTGTACCCGCCCGCGGGCGGGCTCATGCCGGCGTGGCGCCAGGTCGTCGTGGCCGTGGCTGCGTTCGGCGGCGCCCCCGCCCGGCTGCAGGTTGTGCACGGCCTGGCTTCTCCAGGGACACCCCGCCCAAGCCCGTACCGCGGCCCTGACCCCGTGGACCGCGGCCCCGCCAACCGCCCCGTGGCGGCGCTGATGTTCAACGTCGACTGGGGCGAGGAGTACCTGCCGGGGATCCTCGACGTGCTGGTGCGGGAGCGGGCGCGGGCGACCTTCTTCGTGACCGGCTGGTGGGCGGGGGAGCACCCCGACCTGGTACGGCGCATGGCCCAGGAGGGCCACGAGGTGGGCAACCACGGCGCCGAGCACGTGCACCCCGCCGCGCTCAGCCGTGACGCCCTCCTGGCGCACCTGGCCGGCGGTGAGCAGGTGCTGACGCGGATACTGGGCCGCCGCCCGGCCCCGGTCTACGCCCCGGCCTACGGCGAGTTCAGCGCCACAATTGTCGAGGTGGCGGCGGCGGCGGGCTACGTCACCGTGCGCTGGACCAGCAACACCGGCGACTACACCAAGCCCCCGCCGGCGGTCATCGTCAGCCGCGCGACCGGCGGGGCGGTGAATGGCGGCCTGGTGCTGATGCATCCCACGACGCCGACGCTTGAGGCCCTGCCTGGGGTTATCCGCGCGTTCCGCGAGCGGGGGCTCATCCTCACGACCGTCAGCGACGTGCTGGGGCTGGCGCCGCCCCGCTGACCACATGCCCGCCGCCGCTGACCATAGCGCTGCCGTCGCCCCGTTCATAAGCCCGGCCACGACCCCGCCCATGTCATCCCTCCGTCCCTGTCGGTTTCTGGCCGATCCTGTCGTAGCCTTGGGGCCACACTTCAGCACATCCCGTCTGCCATTTTATGGTATTGTAGTGGCGGCCACGGGGTGATGCCGGGCATGCGGCTGCGCCCGCGCCCGCGCCCGCGCCCGCGCGTCACGGGATCACCCGTGCCACAAGGGAACGTCGAGGAGGGATCGCATGTATTCCAGCGCCACACGCAAGGTCCTGTCCGTCCTGGCCGCCGCCCTGCTCCTGGTCATGGTCATCGCCCCGGCGGTGACCGCGGCGGATGAACGTCCCGAGCCGACCGGCGTCAGCCCGGTCCTCATCCACTACGATGAAAGCGTCGACCAGGAGGGCCTCACAGAGCGTCTCGGCGTCGCGATCGCCGAGGACTACGGCTCCTTCGCCCTGGCGGACGTGACCCCGGAGGTGCGGGAGTGGCTTGAGTTTACGGGCATCACCGTCACCCCGCTCGACGACATCTCGCGCATCTCCCTGAGCACCGTCGAGTTCGACACCACGGAGGGCGAGCCCGCGCTGCCGCCGGGCCTTACCAACCCCAGCACCGGGGCCGGGTGGTACCTGGTCCAGTTCAAGGGCCCGGTCAAGGCCGAGTGGCTGGCTCAACTGCAGGCGAACGGCGACGTAGTCGGCTACGTGCCGAACTTCGCCTACCTGGCCTTCCTGGGCGCCAGCGCGCGCGAGAGCGTGCCCACGTGGCCCAACGTGCGCTGGGTCGGCGCATTCCACCCAGCGTACCGGCTGGCGCCGGACCTCGTTGACGGCCAGTTCATGGTCGAGTTCTTCCCCGGCTACGGCACCCCTGATGCCCTGGCCCAGCTTCAGCAGGCGGGCCTCGCGGTCCTAGGGGCGGAGGGCGACCGGGCCGCCGTCCAGGGCACGGTGGCCCAGACCCAGGCCGCGGCGACGATGGCCGAGGTCCTGTACATTGAGCAGTCTTTGACCCCCGAGACCCAGAACAGCACCGCGCGCACGGTGATCAGGTCCGACGTCCCGCACGGCAAGGGCATCAACGGCCGGCCGTCAAGCCAGATCGTCGCCATCACTGACACTGGCATGTGGACCGCCCACGAGGCGTTCAGCGAGCCGGGCAAGATCGCGGCGTTCATCGACATCGCCGGCGATGGCGGCAGCTCGGGCGGCGACGGCCACGGCCACGGCACGCACGTGGCGTGCAGCGCCCTGGGCGACGCCCCCGCCTCCGGCGCCTACTTGACGTACAACAAGTGGGACGGCCAGTCGTTCGGGAGCCGCGCCGTTGCGGTCAAGGTGTTCAACAACGCCGGCTTCTGGGCCGGCGGCTCGAACTACTATGACATCTGGCACCGGGCCTACAATGTGGGCGCGCGCGTCAACAGCAACTCGTGGGGTTCAGCGTCCAACGGCGCCTACGGGGCATCCGACCGTGACGCCGACCGCGTGACCTGGGATCACCGCGACTATGTCCTCTCCATGGCCGCCGGCAACTACGGCGCCAGCGGCGCGCGCACGGTGATATCGCCGTCCAACGCCAAGAACGTCATCGCCGTCGGCGCGACCGAGACGCCGCTGCCGCAGAACGTCGCCAGCTTCTCGTCGCGCGGCGCGACGGTCGACAACCGCATCAAGCCCGATGTGATGGCGCCGGGCCAGAACATCCACTCCGCCCAGCGTGGCGTGGTGACCGGCTACATCGACATGGCCGGCACGTCGATGGCCACGCCGCAGGTCTCCGGCAGCGCCGCCCTGGTGCGCGAGTACTTCATGCGCGGCTTCTACCCCAGCGGCGTCGCCAACCCCACCAACGCCCTCACCCCGAAGGCGGCGCTGGTCAAGGCGATGCTCATCAACGGCGCCCAGGAGATGACGGGCACGCGGTCGGACTGGAACAGCGAGGGCAAGTGGCCCAACTGCGCCCAGGGCTGGGGCCGCATCAACCTCGACCGCAGCCTGTACTTCGCCAACGATACGCGGCACCTGGTCGCGTGGGACAACCCGGCCAGCCTCGCCACCGGCGGCAGGTGGACTGACACGTTCGCCGTCGGCGACGGCGCCCAGGACGTCAAGGTCACCCTGACCTGGACCGACTACCCGGCCACCGCCGGCGCCGCCGTGACCATCATCAACAACCTCGACCTCAAGGTCACCGCCCCTGACGGCAGGGTGTTCTACGGCAACAACTTCGTGCACCTCAACCCCGGCCACTCGGTGACCGGCGGCGGCTACAACAACCGCGACACGGTCGAGGGCGTGCACCTCGTTCCCAACCACAGCTTCCCCGGCAACCTGCCCACCGGCACGTACACCATCACCGTTACGGCGGCGAACATGCCCCAGCCGACGTCGAACTTCGCCGTCGTGGTGAGCGGCGGCGTGTTCGAGCCGCCGCCCGAGCCCAATAAGCAGGTCGCCATCATGGGCGACTACAACTACATGCTGCGCGACTTCCTGGAGGGCGTCGGCTACCCCGTCAAGTGCTACTCAAGCTCGGACTACGCGACGGTCATCGCCAACCTGGACGCGCACGACGTCGTCATCCTGAACCGCGTCGCCAATGCCACTGGCTTCGACCAGTTGTACAACGCGGCCAACACGAAGCAGAAGGGCCTCATCTTCTGCGGCAGCTGGCCGGTGACCAGCCATGGCATGGGCGTGCTGCAATTGCGCAAGGCCGACCCCACCACGACCAGCAACTACTGGGGGGCGGGGCCGGTCGTCACCAGGGTGCTGGCCGTGCATCCCGTGTTCAACGGCTACAGCGTCAACCAGCTGGTCACGCTGATTAACGGCGGCGACAATGACTACCAGACGTACAATGGCTACGGTGGCAGTGACATCGGCGCCAACAACATGGGCGCGGGCAATCCGTACATGATCGGCGCCAAGGACCGCGCGCTGACGGGCGGGGCGCGGCACGTCGTGCTCGGCTCCCTCGGCGCCTGCGCTTACACCAACACGCGGCACTGGACGGTTGACGGTCAGCAGGTGTTCGTCAACGCCGTCGAGTGGGCGTCGGGGAACCCGCCACCGCCGCCGCTGACCAGGGCGCGCGTGGCGATCATGGGCGACTACAATAACCAGCTGCGCGATTACCTCACCGGCGTGGGCTACCGCGTGACGTCATACGCGCAGGGCGACTACGCCGGCGTCATCGGCAACATGCCCAACCTCGACGCCGTCCTGCTGCACCGGGTGGACAACGCCCCCGGCTTCAACAACCTCCTGGCACAGGCGGCGGCGATGGGCCGGGGTCTCGTGTTCCTGAGCGCGTTCCCGGTGCTGAACCATGGCATGGGCGTGCTGTCCCTGCGTCAGGCTGACCCGGCGACGGTGGCCCACCACTGGCGGTACGGGCCGGTCCGCTTCCAGGTGGCGCAGGCGCACCCCGTGCTGCTTGGCTACACCGTCGGCGCGCCGGTGACGATCATCAACGGCGGCGACAGTGACTACCAGACTTACAACGGCTACACCGGGACGACCCTCGGCACCGCGCTCATGCCGGTCGGGCTGCCCGGGATGATCGGCGTCAAGGACCGCGTCGCCACCGGCGGCGCGCGCCACGTGGTGCTGGGCTCCTTCGGCGCCACGGTGTTCACGAACGTGGGCCACTGGACGCCTGACGCCAAGCAGATCCTGAAAAACGCCATCGAGTGGGCGAAGTTCGGGGCGCCGTGAGGCGGGCCCGTTTCAGGTAGTGGGAGGCGAAGGCCGGGCTCGACCCGGCCTTCGCCGTTGTGGCCCCCGATGTTGCCGCAGATGGAGCCGGCTATCCCGGTCTGTCCGGGTCGCCCAGGCACAACTGAGACGCCTCATCCCAACCCACCAGCCCGGCAAGGGCGACATTCAAGTCCGCGTCGCTAATGAGGTACCGGTAATTGCGCGGTGGGTGGAATCCCGGGCAGCGCTCCCTGATGTGGGGGAGGGGCAGCGGCCGGGGAAGGCGCCACGCGTCGGCAATCACAATCCCAAAGGCCATGTCGACACCGGAGAAGTACTGTTCAAACTCTCCCCACGTGATGCCGGTCTGGGCACCCGTCTGTCGCCACAAGTCCCTTGGCGGCTGCCCGATCACCTGCCCGACCTTGAAGGCTCCCGTCAGGGCCTTCACCGGTGACGAAGCATATACAAGCACCAGGTCGCCTTCGTCGACTTGCGGGCAAACGCGGCGCAGTTCCACGGTCTTGGACCCATCGAGGATCTTCTCCGCGTGTTGGGGGCGGATTGACAACAACAGTGCCTTACCCGCCACTTGCGCTACCTCCCACTGCGACGCATGTTGTTCCCATGCAGTAGAGTTCCTCAAAAGCGGCGTTCGGTATCTGAAGTGGCGCCTGAATCGTTGAACCGTGGCCCGTGTGCCGCCGTAGAGTGTCCTGTAGCATATCCCATGCGATGGGTTTCCTGAACAGTTCAGTCTTGCTGAAGCGAACAGCCATGATCTCTCTGTTCTCGTCGTTTCCCGCAGTTCCCAGAACATCGGACCACTCGTAGACTCCCAACCGGCGGAAGCGCCGGTAAAGATCCAGTGGTTGGCCCGTCACTACCTGATCCAGCTGCGAACAGGCCCTAAGCTGCTTGGAGCCATAGTAACGTTGATCCTGGCTAACATACCACAAGATCCGTCCTGGCGCACCCAGCACAGTGGGCTGTTTGGCACGGTAGTAGACGTTTTCGAGATTCAGCACCAGTTCCGGGTTGGCCCCTAGGAGCATCTGTGCCGCCATCTCTTCATCGAACAGATCTTTCGCCCATTGCGGGCGTATGGGTACAATGAAGCATGGAAGAGGCGTGTCAACGATTTTGGCCGGCCACAATGCGTCTTCGATCCATTCCAGCACCCCCGTGTTTCCTGTTGAATGGGCGTCCCTGAGCATGGTCCCCAATTGCCCCAGGTAACCGCCTTCCTGCTTGAAGCGTTTCGCTGCTGCTGCGATGGCGCCCGCAACGTCGAGGGTACTGCCTGCCACGGCTAGGCTGACTTTCGTCCAAGCCCCGTGGACAGGCACGAACCCGACGCCCTGCATCGCCTGTACGATTGCATCCTCGATGTGTGGGTCCGTGACTCTGGTCACCACGCGTGCTTCCCCGACTGCGATGCCGACGGACCGGAAGAGCAAGTACCTAGCTATGGTCGGAGACAGCAAGCTACGGGCCATTCGGAACAGTGGGATCTCGAGCTGGTCAGGCACCTGTCTCTTGTATGCCAGCAATGCCAGGAGGCCGCCATTAACGTCCCTGACTTGCCTCGTCTCGTTAATGCGGGGTTCCGCCAACAGCCCGCGCAAGCATAGGAGGAACTGATCTTCGGTCTCTGCGGGCTGCACACGAAAAGCAGCGCACAACAACGCTTCCTGGCCACCCTGGGTGAGACTTGTGGAAACGGGGGATCCCCCGAGTCTGGCTGGCTGGTAGTCGACCCCCTTTAGGAGTTCGTCTAGTTCCAGGATGAGGTCGCAAGGCCGGACTACGCGTAGATCAAAGCCAGGGTACACGCGATCCGCGATCCTCAGCAGGGAATCGTTGCGGGTGACAAGGAACTTGGCCTCCCCGGCAACAGCTTGAATAACGTGCTGCAAAGCGCCATCGTCGGCTGCCGGCTCCGTGGCAAGCATCTGACGGATTTCCGCGCCCAGCTGCCCCACGACCTCTGAAGGGGCGGGCAGAACTGAGAAGCTGCCAGCAAGAGCAAAGAGACGCTTACGCTCTTGAGCCTGCGGATTGCGGTCTATCTCGTGGAATGTCTCGCGGGTCATGCACAACTCAATATGATCCTGAAGCCAATCCGCCAGCAGCGCCTTGGACTCGTCCCCCTCAGGGCGTCCGGTTTCTGCGTGGAGATCAAAGAAGACCGTCGAATCGATGGCGGCTTTGACCCTCTGAGCGCCTTGGTTCTCAGCGTAGTTGAACAGACTTGGGTGTCCGTGATCGAGCCACCAGAAGGTCAGCCGTTTGCCGTCGTGGCTTCGCCCCACCTTGTCGTTCTTGGGGACAAAGCCGAGTTTGCCCCACATCTTGCTGGCAGGAAAGTCGCGGCGGCACCAGAGGCCGAGCCCCGGGTAGGAAGCAGTCTCCCGGCGCAGGTAGTCGACGAGCGTACGGGCGATTCCCTGGTCCCGGCGGGAGGAATCGACGCACAGGTGGATTACTCTCACCTTCATGTGCGATGTGCTCCAGAGCAGATAGCCGGCGCACTCTCCCTCATCGTCTTGGGCCACCAGTATCTGGCCATCATCAGCGTAACGATCAAGGGCCCTATCAGGGAAAAAGCCCAGCGTCGCACTGTTGGCCCGCCATAGGCGTTTGACAGCGTCCAAGTGAAGTGATGGACTGCTGATTCTTACTATGTCTACTTCGGGTCCCTCCCCAAGGCACTGGTCGTGATTCGGCGCGACCAAGTGACGCCGGCCTTGGCACCTGCTTCCATACTTCTCTCCTCTGCCATACGTTCCTTCCCCGTTGTCGTGGGTGCTGAAAATTACGCGTGCCGGTACTGGCGCTAGACCCCTGACTTGTCACGTGCTGCACAGGCATCGCCCTTGACCCCCGTCCCTCCCCGCCGTACAATAGCCCTGTGGATACACAAAGCCGCCAGCCAAGAACATCTGAAGTGCCAGCGGGGGCAACCGCGCCCGCCGGAGCAACCTCCCCCGCTGACGCCGCTGCGCTCCTGTTCGTCATCACGCTGTGGGGCGGGTCGTTTGTGGCCTCGAAGGTGGCGTTGCGCGAGCTGACGCCGATGGCCGCCGCCCTGGCCCGGTACATCCTGGCGGCCGTGGCGTTCGTCCCCATCGCCATCGGCTACCGGCGGCGCGGGTTCATCGTCGGCCGCCGTGAGCTGGCGACGTTCATCCCGTTGGCCCTGCTCGCCGTCACCACCTACTTCTGGGTCCAGTACACGGCGCTTGAGTACACGTCCGCGGTCAACGTGTGCCTGGTCGTCGCCACCGCCCCGGTGTTCGCGGCCATTCTGGGGCGGGTGGTCCTGGCGGAGCCCGTCGGCGGCAGGGCGGCCGCGGGCATCGCCACCGCGCTGGTTGGCACGGCGCTCGTCGCCACCGGCGGGCGCCTGGTGCCGGATCTTGCCGGTGGTTGGCGCGACCTCGTCGGGATCGGCCTCGGCCTCGTCAACGCCCTCGCCTGGGGTACGAACACGGTGCTGGGTCGCAAGGCGATGGGCCGGTACCCGCCGCTGTTCGCCACCGCCTGGATAACGATCCTCGGGACGGCAATGATGCTGCCCATTGTGGTCGCCACGGGCGATCTGCGCGTCCTGCCGCGGCTTTTGGGCTCGCCGCCTGCTCTGTTGGCCGTGGGCTACCTCGGGCTCCTGTGCTCGGCCCTGGGATACGGCCTGTGGTGCCGCGCCCTGAGCCGGACGCGGGCGGCGGTGGTGGCCAGCTTCCAGTACGTGCAGCCGCTCGTCACGGCGATCCTGGCGTGGCTCATCCTCGGCGAGGCGGTCGGGATCCACACCGTCATCGGCGGCGTGGTGATCATCGGCGGCCTGTACCTCGTCAACCGGCCCGCTACACCACTTGGCCGTCCCGCAGGCGCACGACGCGGTCAACGCGCTCGACGACGATCGGGTCGTGGGTCGCAAACAGGAACGTGGCGCCGTACTCCCGGTTGAGCTGGCGCATGACCTCGATGATCGCCACCCCCGTCGCCGAGTCCAGGCTGGCGGTTGGCTCGTCGGCGAGCACGACCGCCGGCCGCGTCACCAGCGACCGGGCCACGGCCACCCGCTGCTGCTCGCCGCCGGAGAGCTCGGACGGCCGGCGCCGGGTCTTGCCGGCCAGCCCGACCGCGGCCACGAGCCCGGTGGCCCGGCGGCGGCGCTCCGCGGCCGGCACGCCGTGCAGGAGGAGCGGCAGCTCCACGTTCTCCAGGACGGTCAGGACCGGGATGAGGTTGAGGCTCTGGAACACAAAGCCGATGGACTGCGCCCGGAAGTCGGCCCGGCGGTTCGCCGAGAGGCCGGTGGTGACCTGGCCGCCGACCTTGATCTGGCCGCCCGTGGGGCGGTCCAGGCAACCGATCAGGTTGAGCAGGGTGGTCTTGCCCGACCCCGAGGGGCCGGCCAGGGCCACAAAGCCCCCGACCTCGACGGTGAGGTCAACGCCCCGCAGGGCGGCGGTCTCCACGCCCCCCGAGCGGTACACCTTCGTCACGCCCATGACTTCGACCGCCAGCTGGCTCATGTGCTCTCCCCCCATCCCTACTGCGCGAACATGTGGACCGGCTCGCCGGCAGTCGCCCGCCAGGCGCCGGCCAGGGTGGCCACCAGGGCCAGGGCGTTCAGCACGACCACTGGCCATGCGGCGTCGGCCAGCTTGAGGTACGGGTAAAGGCGCGGGCCGGCGAACATCTGGACGAGCTGCGGGCTTGACGCCGGGATGCCCACCCGCCCCAGCCACCACACGACGGCCAGGGTCAGGATCACGCCGGCCACCGTGGCCGCGACCTGCAGCAGCACGGCCTCGGCCAGCAGCAGCCCGAAAAGCCCCCGCCGCTTCAACCCGAGGGCGGCGCAGATGGCCATCTCGCGCCGGCGCTCGAGCACGGCCATGACCACCGTGGTCGTGAGCACGACGCCGGTCATTAGAAACAGGACGACGGCCATGACCGCCGTGAGGGCGGCCACCGTGCTCGTCGACATCTGCACGATCTTGAACCGGCCCTCCTTCCAGGTCGTGACCGCGACCCCGGCGGCGCCCGCGACCCCGGCGGCCCCTGCGAGCTGCCGCTGCACCTCCTGCTTGACCGCCTCCAGGTGGGCGGGGTCGTCGACGAAGACGAGGACGGACGACGCCTCGCCGGCGGCAAGCCCGCCCAGCGCGGCCGCCTCGTCCAGGGCCAGGAAGGCCGTCCGCTCCAGCCAGCCCGGGTCGGTGCGGGCGGCGAATATGGTGGCCACGTCGAGCGCCCGGCGCTCCATCGTGCCGTCGGGCCGTCCCACCGCCACGAACGCCTGGTCGCCGGCTGAAAGGCCGAGCCGCTTGGCGACGACGGCGCTGACGGCCACCTGGCCCGGGCGCAGGTCGCGCAGTGACGCCCCGCTCGCCGGGGCGAGGTTCGCCACGAGGCGTTCCTCGACCGCCGCATCGACGCCGGTGATGCTGACCAGGGTGTTGGCCGTGGCCGAGGCCACGACCCCCGTCAGGGATATGCGCGGCGCCGCGTAGACCACGCCGCGGATGGCCCGCAGTCGTGCGGGCGACGCCGTCGCCAGGGACAGGACGCCACCGCCCCCCGTCCCGCCGCCCCCTGACACATTGCCGGCGGCGCGGGCGACCTCGATGTCGCCGCAGATGGAGCCGGTCATGCTGAAGGTCATCTGGCGGTCGATGCCGTTGCGCACAGAAGACGCCGCCAGTATGGCGACGAGGCCGAGCACGGTCACAAAGCCGGTGATGACCGTCCGCCACGGGTGGCGGGCGAGGTTGCGGCCCGGGATCTTCACGTACGCCGCGTACTTACTGAAAGGCATTGCCACCGCCTCCATCTCAGGGTCACGGCCCCAGGATCACGGCACTCGGGGTCACTGCCGCAGGCACGCCGCCGGGTCAAGGCGCGAGGCGGCGAACGCCGGGTAGGCCGCGCCGATCAGGGCCACCAGCGCCAGCCGCAGCGGGACCTGGAACAGGAGCCTGGCGTCCAGCACCGGGTACAGGCGCTCGGCGCCGATCAGGGGCACCGCGTCGCCGACGGTGATGCCGGTCCGCGCCAGGACCGCGGTCGCGCCGGCAGCCACCGCCACGCCCACCAGCGCAAACCCCAGGGCCAGGATCCCCGCCTCGGTGAGGAACAGGGCCAGGATGCGCCCCGGCCGGGCTCCGATGGCCGAGAGCACCCCGATCTCCCGCCGGCGCTCGGAGACGGCCATCAGCATCGTGTTGAGCACCCCGGCGATGGCGATGACCGACAGGATGACGAAGACCAGCTCGAACATCATGTCGCTCACGGCGGCGATGCCCAGGACCACGCCGCCGAGGTCCTTGTACGTGCGCACCACCTGGCCCGCGGGCAGGGTGGCGGCGAGGGCGCGCGCGGCGGCGCCGACGTCCTGGCCATCGGCGAGCAGGAGCTTGAACTCGCTCACCCCGTCGATCCCTAAAAGCCCCTGCAGGCGGGGGAGGTCGACGTACGATATGTGGTCGACGAACAGACCGGCGGCCCCGGTGTCGACGATGCCCGTGACGCGCAGGGTCGCGGCCACCGGCAGCCCGTCCGGCCGGGCGGCGAACAGCGTCACCGCGTCACCGACTCCCACCGCCAGGTCCCCCGCCGCCTTGGCCGATATGACGATGCCCTCGCCGTCGCCGCCGGCCAGGAACCGCCCCTGGCCCACCCGCAGCCGCGGCGTGGCGGCGCGCTCGGCGTCGCTTCTAACCCCGACGACGAGCGCCTCGAACTGCCGGTCGCCCACGACCAGGGCGCCGCCGTAGCGCAGCCGGGGGGCGACGGCGGCGACGCCCGGCACCGCCTCGAGGCGGGCGATGTCCGCCGCGCCGGCGGGCAGGGTGGGCACCTGCCCCACCTCGGGCCGCAGCGGGTCGGCCGCGGCGTCGCGGTGCCGCACCTGGAGGTGCCCGGCGATGGTGAAGATGGTCGTATCGGTGAGGTTCTGGCGCACCGCCGCCCCGATGGCGTCGGTCGCCACCAGCACCAGGGCGGCCACGAGGAGCAGGCTCCCCGTCAGCAGGGTCCTCTTCGCGTGGCGGCGCAGGTTGAGCAACGCCGTCCTCAGGATCATCAGCATCGCGGCTCACTCCCATCGCGGCCCGGATGGCGCCAGCATCTCTTTCTCGGCTCCAGCCGGTCCCAGGCAGGACCGGATTGGTGGTCATTCCCGAATGTTCTCTTCCCCGGTAACCCTTTCCTTCAGGCACTCTCGGGCTCGCGCCAGCGATTCACCTTCCCTTGCCGGCCGCCAGCATGGTATAATAGCGCTGACCTGCAAGGTCGCACCCGGCGGCGAAGCCCGACGGACGTGGCGCAGGCGATTCCGTTCGACACAACCACCCTCTACACCACCAGTCGAAGCGGAGGTGCGCCATGTCCACGCTTTCACGATGCGTCATCTGCGGTGAACTGATCGAGGGCGATTGCGGTTCCGTCCGATCCGCCGCCGCCATCCCCTGCCCGGCGGACGTCAGCGCCGCGCCGGTGGGCGGGAAGGAATGGACCGGGCTGTTCCATCCATACTGCCTGGAACCGGCCCGCGCCTGGCTCAGCCATCATGCCCCTCGCCAGGGACGCATCACCATCACTGAGCCGTCGGGGAGGATCGAGTCGTTCGCTGCCTCAATACTGGGCACGCCGGGTGAACCTACCTGGGCGGCGGCGCTGCGGCGCGCGACCGTGGTCGGCTGGCGCCCCAAGTGGTGGGCGACCCGGTTCCGCACCATCCTCCTGTGCCTGATACCCGCCGCGGTGGTGCTGAACTCCTGGATCCAGCTGGGCGAAGTCGGCGGCGCCCCCGGGGCGCTCGCCGCCGGGTTCCTCTTGCTGATCATCGCCCAGCCGATGGTGGACAGGTCACGCGACAACCGCTCGGCGAAGCTCCTGAACTACACGTTCAGCGGTGACATCAAGCTCAAGCAGCAGGCCGAGGCCATCCTGGTGAAGATGCGCGGCGGCGCCGCCCCGACCCTGTTGAAGGCCCTGGCCAGTGACGACAAGTCCCGCGGTGAGAAGGCGACCTCCCTCCTCTTCCAGATCGGCACCCCGGTCATCCCGCCCATCGTGCGCCAGGTGCTGGCTTCAGACGACCTGAAGCTGGCGCGGCGCGCCGCGGCCGCCCTGACGGGGGCCGACCGCGAGCCGCTCGCCGCCGTCCTGCGCAGCGGCGAGCGCGACGCCGAGCCACACGTGCGGGCGCGGGCGTTTCGTCTCCACGCGCTGGTGGAGGCGCATCGGGCCGCGCATCCCGCCAAGAGCGCCGATGCGCGTGCCGTTAAAGGTGACGAATAGGGGTCGTCGCCGGGGCGGGGGCCCCCGGGCGCCCACGGCAGGTGAACGCCGCAACGTGCGGAATGGGAAACAGGGGAACTGGGTGGGACCGCCACAGGACGATCCCCGCACGAGAGGGGGTGCATCATGGCGAATTACGAGAAGCCGGAGGCGGGCTGCTGCAAAGCGGCCGCCAAGGTCAGGGACGTGCAGGTCTGCTGGCACTGCAACCCCGACGCGGCGTTCGAGGCGGACTTCCCGCAGACCATCAAGGGCCTGGTCCTGCATTGGGACGGGGGCGAGGATCTGCGGGTCAGCGACGCCTCCCCCAAGCCGAAGGCCAAGAAGAAGTAGACGTTCCCCCAGCCCTCCGGGTACATACGGAGGCACCGGTCCCGCCCGGTTCCCCGCGTGCGCGGCGCCGATGTCGAAGCGTGCTGACGGAGGGGAGCAGATGGCGGTTCCCGGCGGCAAGACGGCGATCTTCGGCAAACCCAAACCCATCCGCGAACTCGCCGCGTGGTACCCGCGGGTGCCGCCCCCGCCGCTGGTGCGGTTCAGGCGTGATTACGCGCCCGGCGGCGGCACCGGCCTGTACCTGCTCAACCAGGTCACGGCGCGGTTTCTTGAGCTGTCTTCGCGCCTGCGGTCTGTCGTTGAGCTTTGCGACGGCAGCAGGACGGCGGATGAGGTGGCGGAGAAGGCGGCGGGGGCGGAGGCAGCGGTCGCGGCCGCGGTGACGGAGAAGGCGGGGGCGGCGGGGGCGGCGGGGGCGACCACGGAGCCTGCGGCGCCCATCACCGCCCGCGATGCGGTCTTTGCCGACCTGGACGCGCTGCAGCGCGACGGCCACATCTTCTGGACGGACGGGCCGGGCGACGGTGGGGCGGCCGGCGAAATGGTGCGCCGGCTGGGCGAGGGAATGGACCGCTTCGGCCGCGCCGGCGACCTGCTCTGGCTTTCGGCCGGCAAGCGCACGGGCATGTCGTATCTTTACGCCCCGGTGGCGCTGACCCTCATCCTGACTTTGCGCTGCAATGCGCGCTGCTCCATCTGTTTTGTCAGGCCCACCGGCGAACGGCGTCACCCAGCGCATGCTGCCAGCGACACGGACGCCACGAGCGCCACGAGCGCCACGGATGCCACGGACGCCACGAGGGCCACAGACGCCGCGGGTGCCACGGACGTCGCGAAGGCCGCGGGCCCCGGGGTCTCCGAGATCGAAACCGCCGAGGTGTTGCGTCTTTTGCGGCAGGCCGCCGAGCTCGGCGTCGACCGCGTGCGCCTGTTCGGCGGCGAGGCGCTCCTCCGCGACGACCTGCCCGACATCCTGCGCCGCGGACGCGACCTGAACCTGGGGCTCGCCCTGTACAGCAACGGCATCGCCCTCGCCGCCGAGGAGAAGGTCGCTGAGCTGGCGGCGATCATGGACGGCTACCCGTACTTCTATGTGCAGGTGAGCATCGACGGGCTCGGGGCCGCCCACGACCGCCAGCGGCCGGGCGCGCGTGCCGCCGCCGTCAAGCGCGCGGTGGAGAACCTCGCTCGCCACGGCATCACCTTCGCCACCAACACCGTCCTCAACCGCGAGAACGTCGCCGAGATCGAGGACATCACGGCGTTCGCCCACGAGCACGGCGCCAGGAACATCATCTTCAATAGCATCAAGCTGTGCGGCGGCGGCTCGGAGCTTGAGGCGTCACGGCTCTCGCCGGCCGAGGTGCGCGACCTTTGGGGGCGCTTTGCGCGCCTCCGGGCGCGCTACCCGGACCAGGAGATATACCCCAACCTGCAGGATACCATTGAGCGTGCGAGGCAACTGGCGGCGGGCGGCGTCTACCCCAAGAAGGTCGAGCTTGAGGCGGACGGCGCGGGGGAAGGCGGCGACGGGCGGGACGGTTTGCAGAAGAGGCTGGCCCACAATTGTCTTGCCTTCACGTACTCGATGGCCATCGCCCCCGACGGCGCCGTCCTGCCGTGCGAGTTCTTCGCGCCGTTCCCCAAGTTCTGGCGCGAGCGCATCCAGGGCCGCGACCTGAAGTGGGCGTGGGATGAGTCGGAGATAGCGCACTTCATGCGCAAGCTGCCCATCGCGGGCAAGTGCCAGGTCTGCGAGTATCGCGACGCCTGCGACATGGGCTGCCCGGTCGAAAACCGCATGGTCGCGGGGTCGTTCGTGACCGAGAACCCCTTCTGCTGGTACGAGCCGGGGCGGCCGGCAAGCGCCGACGAGCTGCCGCGCGACCACGCCTTCATCCACCGGGCGCCCGTGGGGCGTCCGCCCGCCCAGCGCCCGTCTGCGCGGCGCCGCGCCGGCGAAGGGGCCAAGGAGCGCCAGCCATGACGCCGGCACGGCCGCGACCGGTGGGGCTCGACGCCGCATGGCCCCGCCTCGCCCCCGGCGTGATATTCTGGGACGAGGGCGTGAGCGGGCGCGTCCAGCGGCTGGACGGTTCGGCGTCGCATACGCTCAATAGCAGCGCCGTCGAGGTATTGCGCCATTGTCACGGGCGGTCATCGCTTGAGGACATTGCGGGGGCCGTCGCGCGGCGTTTTGGCGGCGCGCCGGCCGCGACCGTGGCGGCGGATGTGCTGGAGTTCGTGCGCTGGGCCGCCGGCGCCGGGCTCATACAATTGAGTGATGGCGGCGCCGCCCCAGCCCATGCCCCGGTCGCTACCCCGTCCCCCGCCCCGGCGCGCCCGACCACGGCCTACCTGTCCCTGACCGGGCGCTGCAACCTGCGCTGCGCCTTCTGCTACGCTCGGCCGCCGGCTGCGACCGCGGACGACCTCGCGCTGCCACAGTGGCGCGCAATCCTGGACCGGCTGGCGGATTTCATGCTGCCGGGCGCGACGCTGGTGTTCACAGGCGGCGAGCCGACCCTGCACCCGGCCTTTGCCAGCATCGCCGCGGCCGCCGCACGGCTGTCGTTTCGCCTGCAGATGTACACCAACGGCACCCTCATCGACGACGAATGCGCCAGGGTGTGCGCGCGCCTGGGCTTTGAGGTGGTGGGCGCGAGCATCCACGGCGCGTCGCCGGCGATTGCGGACGCGATAAGCGGCGTGCCCGGCAGCTTCGACCGCGCCACGCGGGCGGTGGCGGCGCTGGCGGCGGCGGGCGTGCCGGTGGCGTGGCAGGCGACCATTACCCGCCAGAACCGCGGCGAGGTCCGCGCCATGGCCCGGCTGGCGCGGGACCTCGGCGCAGCCCACTTCCGCGCGGGCACGGTGGATTTCGCTGAGGTGGTTGGCGGCGCATCCGGCGGCGCGCGCTGCGGCGAATCGCTGTCAGCGGCGGAGGAGGCCGGCTTGTGGGACGTGATGTCTGAACTCGCCCGCGAACTGGCGGGGCAGATGCGCGTGGGCCTGGCCACTGATCCTTGCCCTGATGTGCCGGACCGGCCGGCGCTGCCCCGGGCCACCTTGTTGCCCACCAGCACCTGCGGCATCGGCCGCACCGTCTGCCACGTGCGTCCTGACGGGCACCTCACCCCGTGCCCCGTCCTCGCCAGGGCTGCCTGGGACCTCGGCGACGTGCTTGCGAGCGACATCGCCCGGCTCTGGGAAGGCACCGCTGGAACTGGGCCACCGCGGCCGCTGCGCCCACTGCGGGTGGGTGGCCTGGAGGACCTGGGGCGGTGCGGTGCCTGTGGTCTGCGTGCATACTGCCGCGGCGGCTGCCGCGCCGGGGCCTTCTTCACTACCGGCGACATCGCCGGCTGTGACGTGAAGAGGGCGCGGGCAATCCGGGCGCTGCTGGCCGGGGAAGGGGGCGACGCCGGTGTCTGACGCGGACGCGGAGGCGGGCGCGGAGGCGGGCGCGGGCGCGGAGGCGGGCGCGGGCGTGGACGGAGGGGGCATGGGCATCGCCCCCGGCGACGTGCCCCGCCGCGTCTACACCGTGTGGCGCCGCACGTCGTCCGGGGCCGAGGTGCTCGGGCCATCGGGCCCCGTCCCCCTGAACCACGCGGCGACCCGCATCTGGGAACTCATCGACGACGCACGCCCGGTGGCGGCGATCGTGGGCGCAATGGCGCGCGAGCACCCGGATATCGACCCGGCCGTGCTGCGCGCCGACGTGCTCGAGTTCCTGCGCTTCCTTGCCGCCTCCGACCTGGCCGTGACGCGCTGGCCGCCCGCTGCCTGGCTTCCCGCGGCGCGGGGTCCGGGAGGCGGTGCGCGGCGCGGGCCGCCGGAAGGGGGCGTGAGACCTGACTGACGTCCTGCTGCTCCTGCCCCCGGCCGGCCGCCCCTACCCGCGCGACTTTGCGGCCTTCGCCCCGCCGCTGGGCTCGGCGTACCTCGCGGCCGCGCTGCGCGCGGCCGGCTACTCGGCCCTGATCCACGATTACTACGCGACCCCCTTTCGCGCCGCCGACCTCGACCAGGTGCTGACGGCCGAGCGTCCGCGCGTGGTCGGCTTGTCGACCTACACCGAGAACATGCCCGCCGCCCTGCTCATCGCCGCGCAGGTGAAGCAGCACGATTCAGGCATCAAGGTCGTCCTGGGCGGCTCCCACGTCTCGTACACCGACCCCCGCCGGCTGCCCGCCGATGCCGTCGACGCCGTCGTGCGCGGCGAGGCGGAGGTCAGCCTCGTCCACCTCGTGCGGCGGTGGCTGGAGGGCGTGGGCCCCGGCGCGGGCAGCGGGGGCGGCGGCAGCGGGGGCGGCGGCAGCGGCAGCGGGGGCAGCGGCACTGGCGTCAGCGGCACCCGGCCCATTCCGGGCGTCACCTACCGCGGCGACGATGGGCGCTTGCTGGTGGGCGCGCGCGTCGCTGACCCGGTCGACCCGGCATCGCTGCCCGTGCCGGCGCGCGACCTTCTGCCCATGGCCGCGTACCGCGCCGGCGGATGCCTGCTGACGGCGCGGGGCTGCGGCCGGTCGTGCATCTTCTGCGTCTCGTGGCGCGGCGGCGGCTCACCGCTGCGCGCCCGCCCGCTCGACCACGTCATGGCTGAGCTGCGCCTGCTCGTGACCGGCGCCGGGTTCGCGCGCCTGCACTTTTGGGATGAATCCTTCACCGCCGACCGCGCGCGCACGCTCTGCCTCTGCCGGCGGCTGCGCGACGAGAGGCCCGCTTGTTCGTGGTCGGCGGGCACCCGCGTCGACCTCGTCGACGCCGGGCTTCTGGCCGAGATGGCCGCTGCCGGCTGCGTCGCCCTGAACTTCGGCGTCGAGTCAGGCGACCCCGGGGTCCTGCGGCGCATCGGCAAGCACATCGCCCTCGACCAGGTCGGGCGCAGCGTGGCCATGGCCGCCCAGTGCGGCATCTACACGACTTACAACTTCATGATGCCGTTCCCCGACGATACCCCCGCCACCATCCGCCGCACGCTGGATTTCGCCCTGCGCCTCTTGGACATGGGCGCCGGCGGGGTCTCGTTCAACATCAGCACGCCGTTCCCGGGCACGGCCCTTTACGAGCGGGCCGCCCGCTTCGGGCTCACCCTCCACGACGCCGGCTGGGAGGACTACCACTACTGGAACCCGGTCTTCAGCACCCGCCACCTGGGCCGCGACGCCATCCGCGAGCTGTTCTTCGAGGCCACCCTGGCGGTCGCTGGGCGCCGCGCCAGCAACGCCCCGGGCCCCCGCTGCGGCAGTCACGCGGGACAGGGCAGCGGGGATCATGCGGCAGGATGCCCCAGCCTCGGGGTAGAATAACCAAATGGAATTGGAGCCGCATGCCCAGCGGGGCCCCGGCCGTGGCGGGCCCACCGTCACGGTCCGGCGGTCTGAGAGCGGTGCAAGAGAGGATGATCGGACCACATGACCGACAACGTGATCCGCACCAGCGGCCTCACGCGGGATTTCAAGGCTGGCCGCGGCGAGGCCGTCCGCGCCGTCGACGACCTCTCGCTCGAAGTCCCGGCGGGCGTTGTGTTCGGCTTCCTCGGGCCGAACGCCGCCGGCAAGACGACCACGATCCACCTCCTGCTCGGCCTGCTTGAGCCCACGGCCGGGGGCGCGGAGGTCCTGGGCTTCGACGTGCGAACGCGCGCCGACGCGGTGCGCGAACGCAGCGGGGCGCTGCTCGAGCACTCCGGCCTTTACGAGCGCCTGAGCGCCGAGGACAACCTCGAGTTCTACGGGCGCGTCTGGCGCTTGGTGCCCGGCGAGCGGCGGGCGCGGGTGCAGGAGCTGCTCAGCCACTTCGGCCTCTGGGACCGGCGCAAGGAGTCCGTCGCCACGTGGAGCCGGGGGATGAAGCAGAAGCTCGCCGTGGCGCGGGCGCTCCTGCACCGGCCGTCCCTCATCTTCCTCGATGAACCGACGGCGGGCCTTGACCCGGTGGCGGCCGCCGCCCTGCGCGACGACCTGGCCACGCTCGTTGCCCGCGAGGGCGTCACGGTGTTCCTGACGACGCACAACCTGGTCGAGGCCGAGAAGCTGTGCGGCCTGGTGGGCGTGATCCGCAAAGGGCGGCTCCAGGCGCTTGGCCATCCCGACCAGTTGCGGGCCGGCACCGGCGGGACGCAGGTGGAGGTCGTGGGCCGCAATTTCAACGGCGACCTGGTGGCGCTCTTGCGGGCGCGCCCCGAAGTGGCCAGCGCCGAGATACGAAACGGCCGGCTGGTCATGGAACTGCGCGAGGGGGCCGGGGTGGCGGAACTGACGAGCCTGCTCGTCCGCGCGGGCGCGGAGGTCGAGGAGGTGCGCAAGGGCAAGGCGAGCCTGGAGGAAGTCTTCCTGGCCATGATGGAGGAGGAAAAGAAGTGATGCCCGGCGCCTTGGCTGATGTATCGACCGTGGCCTGGAAGGAGTTCAAGGAGTTCTTCGCCCACGGGAGCGGCATGCGCGGCGGCACCCTGGGCGTCTTGCTGCTCATGGCCGTGATTTCCATCTTCTTGCCGCTCCAGGCGGGGAAGGCGTGGGTGCAATCCCCGATGCTGCTGGTGTACTGGGCGTGGGTGCCGCTGCTCCTGGTGACGAGCGTGATCGCCGACTCGTTCGCCGGCGAGCGCGAGCGTCACACGCTGGGGACGCTCCTGGCCAGCCGCACGTCCGACACAGCCATCCTGTTCGGCAAGATCGGCGCCGGCGTGGGCTACGGCTGGGGTTTCTCGCTGGCGAGCCTGCTGCTGGCCCTGGTGACAGTGAACATCGCATTCGGTCACGGCCGGCTCCTCGTGTACTCGCCGCCCGTCGCCGTCGGGATCGTCGGCCTGAGCCTCCTGGGCGCTACGCTGGCGGCCTCGGCGGGCGTGCTCGTGTCGCTTCGCGCCGCGACGGTGAAGCAGGCGCAGCAGATCTTGAGCATGGCCATGATGCTGGTGGCCATCGTGCCCCTCCTGGGGCTGCAGGCGCTGTCCAAGCAGTGGCAGGATCGCCTGGCCCGGTGGATCGCCAGCGCCGGGCTGATGCGCGTCGTGCTCACGGCCATGGCCGTCCTGGCGGTCCTCGACGCCCTCCTCCTGGCGGCGGCGAAGGCCCGCTTCAAGCGGGCGCGGCTGATACTGGATTGAATCGACGACAGGGAGCAAGGGGCGCCCTGGGGAGGCATGCAACAGTGCTCACCGACCTGTGGACCGTGGTGTGGAAGGAGTGGAAGGAGTTCTTCATCATGCGGGGCGGCATGCGCGGCGGCACGCTCGGCCTGCTGGTCTTCATCGCCGTATTCAGTATCTACCTGCCGCTGCAGACTGGGCCGACGTGGGTCCAGTCGCCGATGCTCCTGGTGTACTGGGCGTGGGTGCCCCTGTTCCTGGTCACGAGCGTCATCGCCGACTCCTTCGCCGGGGAGCGCGAGCGCCGTACCCTTGCGACGCTCCTGGCCAGCCGCATCTCGGATCGCGCCATACTGTTCGGCAAGGTCGCCGCCGGCGTGGCCTACGGGTGGGGGTTCACGCTCATCAACCTGTTCCTGGGCCTAGTGATGGTCAACCTGGTTTACGGGCACGGCAGGCTGCTGCTGTACGCGCCGGCGGTCGCGCTGGGGGTCCTGGGCCTGAGCCTCCTGGGGGCGACCCTGGCGGCCAGCGCCGGCGTCCTGGTCTCGCTGCGGGCGGCGACAGTCAAGCACGCCCAGCAGACACTGAGCTTCGCCATCATACTCGTCCTGTTCGTCCCCATCCTCGGGCTGCAGGCGTTGCCTGATGCCTGGCAGGGGCGTGTGATACTGGCGGTCACCAACGCCGGGGCGATGCGCCTCGTGCTGTACGTGATGGGCGTCCTGGCGCTCGTGGACGCCGCCCTGCTGGCGGCGGCGCGGGCCCGCTTCAAGCGCGCGCGGCTGATATTGGACTAAGCAGAAGCGCTCGGGAGACGGGGCGCATCATGCGTAGGCCCGTTTGAGGGCAGGGGGACGCGGCCCGTCTCGTAGCGGGCGGCGACGCACTGGAAGAACACCGTGCCGCCGAAGGGTCGAGCGGCAAATGGTCGACCTCATTGATGGCCAGGGCCCGGGGTGCGAGACAGATGCGCGAGCGCCGCTCCACGCGGGGCTCCTCTCAGCATCCCGCTGATCCTCGACAACGGCGTAGGCGGTGGTGCGGAGTAGGCGCCGAAGCCACAGGCTACCGCCGGCACGCCTCGCTGACGTTGTTCAACGCCTCCGCCAGCTCCATCGGCGACAGCCGCTGCCGTGCCACCTTCTCCTTCGCGTCCACTCCCTCACCCCCAGGCCATTCTACCGTCGAGCCTCCCTGAAGTCCAACACAAGAAGCTACCTATCCCCCAGATGAATGCCTAGGCTTCTCGCCTTGCGGTCCTGCTCGTATCGGGTTCCAGCTTTGCCAGATACTCCTTGATGGTGTCGATGGGCCGCCTGCCCATGTTGCGGTACCCGCGGTGCGGCCGTTCGTTGTTGTAGTGCTGAAGCCACGCGTCGAGGTCGGCCTGCAGGTCGGCGACGCGGTCGTAGAACTTCTGGCGGAAAGCGGTGCGGAAGAACTCGTCCAGCGCGGTGCGGTTGAAGCGTTCCACGAAGCCGTTGGTCTGCGGCCGGCGCACCTTCGTCTTGCGGTGCGCGATGTCGCTCAGGGCCAGGTAGAGCTCGTAGGGGTGGGTCTCGGTGCCGCAGTACTCGCGGCCGTTGTCCGTCAGCACCGCGTTCACCGCGATGCCCTTCTTGCGGTAGAAGGGCAGGGCGTCGTTGTGCAGCACGGCCACGGAGCACGCCGGCAGCTTGCTCGTGTGCAGGAAGCCGAAGGCCAAGCTGCCGTAGGTATCCACGACCGCCTGCAGGTACACCTTGCCCACGCCCTTCAACTGGCCGACGTAGAACGTGTCCTGGGCCAGAAGCTCCCCCGGCCGGCTCGACTCGACGTGCCGCTCGCGGTAGCACGGGTTGGCCTTCTCGATCAGCCTGACCTGGTC
>Ga0315285_10001518_pt1 | contig 24405 bp, 17 predicted proteins | sample YL17G09_36_MG_FD_203698 | JGI IMG/M metagenome (GOLD analysis project Ga0315285, IMG submission 203698) | Sediment microbial communities from Yellowstone Lake, YNP, Wyoming, USA - YL17G09_36 | ecosystem: Environmental > Aquatic > Freshwater > Lake > Sediment | place: USA: Wyoming | collected... | reverse complement strand
AACTGCCGCCGCTCCGGCCCCGGGCTAAACCGTGAGATTAAGACCGAGCATTAGAAGCAATCTCTGGTATGAATATTTCTCGATATTGGAAAAATTCTCGGTCAGATTCAGCCCGAGTTCCACGCCCCATATTTTGGCAGCCCATCCCAGCGAACCCCGCAAGCTGATCTCGTCATCCCGCCTTTTGACCCACTCCCCATTATTTTTCTGCACGGTATTCTCGTTGCGGAAACCCCGGTATTCATAAGCGCCCGCGAGGGAAAACCTCGCCCCGAGATACCGGTAATCGAAGCTGGACCCCGCCCGGTGCCCGAGATACTCATAATCCGATCCTTCGGTCAGATTCGCCTTGAAACGATACTCCGGGGCGATCGTCCCCCGGTTTTCCGGACCGAAAAAGACAAACTGGCGGAGATTCAGGGTGTGGCTCATTCCATCCTGGCTTAACTCCGGACTGCTGTAAGAAGTGTGAAAGATATCCCGGCGAAATTCGTATCCCAGGTAGCTGACCAGATTGGACTTAATCAGGTAATTCAGGGAAGGAGCCACCCCATGGCTCTGGGAATATAAATCCAACGAAGACCCGGCCAGGAGCACGTCATAAGAATAATTCAGCCGGGCCAGGTATTTTTTTCTTTCGTAAGAAGTGAAAAAACCAAAGGTGTTGTCCAGAATATCATATTCTCTAGGATTAAAATCTTCCTGGCCCCGATCAAAATTAAAGGCTTGGTAATATGTGTAGTTCAATCCGCTTTTCGTCTTTTCGGAGAACGAATGGGAAGCCTCCCCGAAAGCCAGGAGGATCTGGCGTATCCCCCACTTGTCGGAAATCGCTCCGGTCAGGTCGGAGTCGCGGGGGGACAGGACCAGGTTGGAATCATACTGGGTTCCCGTCGAAAGCTTGATCCGCCAGAACCGAGGTTTTTCCTGTTTCTCCGGAGCGGCTTCCGCCAGGTCAAACTCCTTCTGGGCATCCTCCTTCTTCCCGAGCTTGAGCAGGGCCAGACCGAGAGAAAGGTGGAATTCCGCTTTGGTGGGAGACTTGCCCAGGAGCTGGCGGAAGATCTGGGCGGATTTCTCGTAGTCTCCGACCTGATAACAGGCCTGTCCGAGGTAGGTCAGCGCCTGTTCCGAATCGGGCGCCAGTTTCACCGCTTTTTCAAACTCGGTTTTGGCCTGGGCCCAATCCCCTTTTTCCGAGCTTAAAACCCCCCGGGTGATAACAATCTCCACCGTCTCCCGCGCCTCGGCCGCAAACGCGGAAAAGGGAAGCAACCAGTTCCACCAGACGAGGGAAAACACCAGGATTGAGTATCTCCAGAACTTGCCCCCCGGTAACTTGCTTGAACCAAATTTCATGTCTGCCATCCTTTTCCAGATTTAAAATATCCACCCGCCCGTGTTAAGTCACCTATCCTAAATACGGTGAAAACATGCCTTACATTATAACAAATATCAAATAGACAATCGGAAAGTCAACCCTTCGACTTCCCTGGTCCAAAGTCCGGGGGATGTTTCAGAAGGGCGTTTTTTTCATTCCCGAAATATTAACCCTTGCCAGATACGTAAAACCTTGTTTAATTTTTAGGGAATGTCCAAGAGCTCGAATGTCATCGCCATCGTAGGCAAGGGTGGAGTCGGGAAAACCGCCCTTTCCGCTTCCTTGGCCCGGGTCCTCATTTCCTCCGAGCAAAATCCCCTCCTGGTCGATGCCGACCCCGCCCAAGGGCTCACCTATCTGATGGGCTTCGGACCGGATCACAAAACCATCGGATTGGTCCGCGATGAAATCATCGAGAAAGCCCGGGCCAAAGGTAAAGACGCCAAGGAAGAAATCGCGGCGACGTTTGATTATCTGATCGCCGAAACCCTGATGGAAAAAGAAAGTTTCAGCCTCCTGGCCATGGGCCGGGGCCAGTCCAAGGGTTGTTTTTGCCCCTTGAATAACCTGCTCCGCCAAGCGATCGAATCGCTTTCCCGGAATTTCCCATATGTCCTGATCGATGCCGAAGCCGGGATTGAACAGATTAACCGGGAGGTGGTCCGGAGCGTAACCCACCTGATCATTCTGATCGATCTCTCCTTCCGGAGCATCGCGGTCGCGGAAAAAATCCAGGAAACCCTGAAACGGCTCTGGATTGAATGCCTTCTGGGCGTGGTGGCTAACCGATCCTCAGGCGATTCCAGCCAGATCCAGGAAGCCCTCCGGGCTCAGGAGATCGAAATCTGGGGCATCATCCCGGAAGACCCCGTCCTCCGGGAAAATGATTTAAAAGGAAAAACCATTTTTGAACTTCCGGAAAATTCGGCTATGCTAATTGCGGCTCAAAAAATCGTCGAGAAAATCATTTAATGAATTGCCGGTTTTTCAATTCCATCCCTGAAACGTAAAATTATTGGTAATTTTTGTTTTATGCTGGTGATCTGGTCATTGGTCAATGAACCTCCCCGCGACAAGACCGCGGGGTATCTAAGTAATGTTGTTAAGACGTTCGTCATCCCCCGGATCAAGTCCGGGGCAGGCTCTGCGAAACCTGTCCCCGAGTGCCTAAATCGGGGAGCAGGGATCCAGAGACTTTCGAAAAAAACTGGATTCCCGCTTCCGCGGGAATGACAGCAACAAGGAAACCCCGTGGCCAGACCACGGGGAATTACAAGTTCAATAATCGAGGGAGGCCATGAAAGACAAACAGGAAATCTTGGAGATATTCGGCCAGGTCATATCCGGTCCGATGAACCGGTATGTCTCCCGCTGGAAGGACTCGGGGAACAAGATCGTGGGATATTACTGTTCCTATATCCCGGAGGAGTTGTTCACCGCCCTGGGGGTTTTTCCCTACCGGATCCGCGGCGCCGGCAGCAAGGATTCCTCCGTGGCGGATGCCTATCTCTCCGCCCGCCTCTGCACCTTTGTCCGTCATAGCCTCGCCCTGGCGCTTTCCGGGGAACTCGATTTCCTGGATGGCGTGGTTTCGTTGAATTCCTGTGATCATATCCGCCGGGGTTTCGACCTCTGGAAAATCAAGGTCAAACCAAAATTTTCATACTTTATCTCGGTCCCGAGAGTTCAGGATGACCGCGTTCTCTTCTGGTTCGAGGAGGAGATGGAAGGCCTGAAAAAAGCGTTGGAGGATCATTTTGGGAAAAAGGTCACCCCGGAAGGGCTAAGTTCCGCCATTACCCTCCACAATCGGGCCCGGATTCTACTCAAGGAACTGCTGGACCTCCAAAAAATGGATCCTGCCCCTCTTTCCGGCGCCGAAGCCCTGACCGTCTCGGTGGCTTCCCAGCTCATCCCGGAACGGGACCTGATCCCCCTCCTGGAGGACCTTCTAGCCGGCCTGAAAAAATCCGGCGGCGGCCAGCCCGCCCGCGCCCGGCTGGTGGTGGCCGGGGGTGAGCTGGACGAACCGCAATTCATCCGGAACATCGAGGAACAGGGCGGCCAGGTGGTGGCGGACGATGTCTGCTTTGCCATCCGCTCTTACTGGGACCTGGTTTCCGAAAACGGCGATCCCTGGAAGAATATTCTCCGCCGGTATCTCTTCCATGTTCCCTGCGCGCGCATGGTCGGGGCCATCTCGGAAAGGGCGGCTTTTCTCACCCGGCTGGTTCAGGACTTCAAGGCGGACGGGATCATTTTCCAGCGCATGAAGTTCTGCGATATCTGGGCCGGCGAATCCCACAATATGTTCTGGCGGATGAAAAAAGCCGGGATCCCCATTTTGGTCCTCGACAGGGAATACCTGGTTCCCGCCTCAGGCCAGGTCCAAACCCGGGTCCAGGCGTTTTTGGAAAGTATGGGCAAATAAAATGCAAATCCAAAATTCCAAGCACCAAATCCCAAACAATTTCCAATGACCAAATCCCAATAACCAAATAATGACAAATTACCGAACTCCAAATTCCAAACCCGAAACTCGAAACGGTTTTTCTCTTTGGATTTTGGATTTGCCTGTCCTGAGCGAAGTCGAAGGGTTTGGGATTTGGGATTTTGAAATTGGGATTTCCTCCGAAGGAGGCTAATGGCGATATTAGGCAAAGAGCGCTTCCACGATCTCGAGATGATTTACGAGGGGATCAGCGGCATCCGCGATCTTTACGAAAACGACCCGGCTTCCCGGGGACTCCTCGCTTACATGAAAGCCTTCACCACCTATGCGGAAAATATCAGCCGGATGTTTGACGATGACAAACCGGTGGTCTGGCACAACTGCGGTTTGAGCCCGGAGCTGATCCTGGGCCTGGAAAACGCCTACGACCTTCCGATCGAATCCTACCCGGTTCTCGAGGATATTGTCGGCGATCCCAATATCACCTGCGAGCACATTGACCTGGCCGAGGCCCACGGCCTCCCCTGGGAGGTCTGCTCGGTGGACAAGGCCGCCCTGGGATCGGCCCTGAAAGGCCTGCTGCCCCCGCCCGCCTGTCTCCTGGGGGTAAACACCCCCTGCGATTCCCAGGTAGCGGCGGTCCAGACCATGGCCGAGATTGCCGGCACGCCAATTTACCTGATTGATATCCCTTATCTTTACGGGAAAAGAGAAGTCCAATATGTCGCCCGGCAGCTCCGGGATGCCATTCCCTTCCTGGAGAAGCACACCGGCCGCAAGTGGAACCCGGACCTTTTTAAAACCGCCTGCCAGAGAAGCAACCGGATGAGCGAATCACTCCTCGAGTGGAATGAACTCCGGAAGCATGTGCCCTGCCCCCAGGTATCCAAGGTGGTCGGTCTGATGATCCCTTTATTTATCGCCTTTGCCGGCACTGAAACCGGGGTTTATGTGGCGGAACAGCTCGCGCTGGAAGCCCGGGAAAGAATCGCCCGGGGAGAAGCCGCGGTGGAGGGCGAACGCATCCGGGTGGTCTGGTTCCAGGATCCCATCTGGTTCGACCTCCAGTTTTACGACTGGCTGGAAAGCGAATTCAAGCTGGTGGTGGCCATGGATCTCTTCGGATACCACGCCCCGGAGGGTAAAGTCGACCTGGCCTCGGTAGATACCATGCTCGAAGGCCTGGCCAGCCGGATCATCCGCCTGACCCCGATGACCCGCCAGTTTAAAGGGCCGATCGACATCTATCTCAACGACTTTGCTCATCTCTGCTCGGAATATAAGGCCAATATGGCCGTCTATGCCGGCCATGTCGCCTGCAAACACGGCTGGGGCGGGATCGGCTTCCTGAAAGAAAAAGCGAAGGAAATCGGGGTGCCGCTCCTGGTCTTTGAGTTCGACATGTTCGATCCCCGGGTGACCACGGTTGAATCACTTCAGGAGGAATTCACCCGGTTTGTGAATAACGTGGTGCTGCCAAGATTAAAATAGCAATGAGTCGAAAGACCAACAGACCAACAGTCTAATATTTTTGAACCTTGAACTTTGAACCTTGAACCCATGAACATTGAACCTTCTTTGTTTATTGTGGCTGGGGTGGACATCGGCTCCACCACCAGCAAGGCGGTGATCCTCCAAGGCCACCGGATCGCGGGAACCTTTATCGGCCCGAGCTCGACCAATCCCACCAAAACCGCCGAGGAGGTGTTCCGGAAAGCCTTGGAGGAAGCCCGGATCGAGCGAAACGAGGTCAGGCATATTGTCGGGACCGGTTACGGCCGGGCCCGGGTGGCTTTTGCCAACGAAAACATTTCCGAGATCTCCTGCCATGGCAAGGGAGCCCATTTCCTGGTTCCCACCGTGCGCACCGTCATCGACATCGGTGGCCAGGATACCAAGGTTATTTCCGTGGACGCCCAGGGCAGGCTTCAGGATTTCGGGGTGAACGACAAATGCGCGGCCGGGACCGGCCGTTTCCTGGATTTCATCGCCGGAAGCCTGGGCCTGAAGGTGTCCGATCTGGGCCGGCATCATTTCGAAACGGGCGAACCGGTCACCATCAGCCACATGTGCAGCGTTTTCGCCGAGTCCGAAGTCATCAACCTGATCAACGAGGGCGCCCCTCTCGCCAGCGTGGTGAAAGGCCTGCATTTTTCGGTGGCCAGCCGGATCAACTCCATCGCCCGCCGGGTCGGCCTCGTCCCGGAAGTGGTGGTCACCGGGGGCGTGGCGAAAAATCCCGGGGTGATAAAATGCCTGGAGGAAAAACTGGAGGTCGAGTTGAAATCCCTGCCCGGGGATTTTGACCCCCAGCTGATCGGCGCTTTAGGGGCGGCGGTGATCGCCGCGGAAAAGGTAAACAAATGATTCATACGGATTAAAACTGATGCAAACGGATGAATAATCCGTCTGAATCTATTTAAGAAAGGAGGATAAAACATGAGCATCTTCAAGGATTCCCCGGAACTGGAAAAGATCCTGGGAGGATATTTCCGGGAAGCGGTCATGATCCCCAAGGGAGAGCGCGGTTTGATCGACGCCTACATCGGGGTCCTGACCGATCCGCAAAACCACTCCCTGGCGGAGGAATTTTTCGAGATCATGACCGACGGGGACAAGAAACTCATCCAGCAATACCTGGGGTATATCGCCGGCGGCAATCCCGAGCAGATCAAACAGGCGGAGGCCGAAATCCTGAAACAGGGCAAGTTCGTCGAGGAGACTCTCCAGTCCGCCCAGATGATCCTCCGTTTCAACCTCCGGGAACCTGACCTTTCGATTATCATCGACGCCACCGAAAACCCGATCGGGGTATATATTAATGACCAGACCCGAAAACCCTCGGCGGATTTCAGTCTCAAAGCGGATTTCGCCAATAAATTCTGGAACGGCAAGGTCAACCTGGCTATCGCCCTGACCAAAAAAGACATTGTAGCCCGCGGCTCCATTCCCAAGATTCTCAAGCTGGTGAAAATCCTGGGGCCGATGTACGGGTTCTATAAACTTTATTTGAAAAAGCTGGGCCGTCAGGATTTAATAATTTCATAACCAAATCCCAATGACCAAATTCCAATGACCAAACAATGACCAATTACCAAATTCCAAACCAGAAACTCTAAACCCGAAACCTAGATTTGATATTTGAATTTGCAATTCCCCGTGGTCTTGCCACGGGGTTACCTTATTTCCGTCATTCCGCACTTGATGCGGAATCCAGTTGTTTTGTTTTTCTGGATTCCTGCTGGAGTTTATCCCGCACTCTGATGCGGGACAGGAATGACAATGGACAACTTACGAGTCTTTTTGACTTAGATACCCCGCGGTCTTGCCGCGGGGAGCTTCATCCTTGAACTTCATTTGGATTTTGGATTTGTTTGGGATTTGGGATTTGTTAATTGGGATTTCCCCGGAGGGTGCTAATGGCCATTCTCGGCAAAGAACGCTTTGAGGACCTGGAAGCAATCCACGAAGGAATCACGGGGATGCTCGAGATTTACAAAGAAGACCCCGCCTCGCGGGGCCTGAACGCCTACTTCAAGGCTTTCTCCCAGCTGGTCGAGAATCTCTGCCGGCCCTTCGACGATAAGCAGCCGGTGGTCTGGTACAACCTCGGAATGAGTCCGGAGCTGATCCTCGCCCTGGAAGACGTTCACAATATCCCGATCGAGGCCTATCCCGCCCTCCAGAACATTGTCGGCGACGTCAACTTCACCCTGGATTACATCGACCGGGCCGAGGCCCACGGTCTCCCCCCCGAGGTGTGCTCGGTGGACAAGGCCGGGGTGGGAGCGGTCTTGAAAGGCATCATGCCGAAGCCTTCCTGTATCCTGGGGGTCAATACCCCCTGTGATTCCCAGCTGGCCGCCCTGCCCTCGGTGGCCGAGATTGCGGAAGCCCCCATGTTTCTGATCGACATCCCTTACCTTTATGGAGAAAGGGAAGTTGAATATGTGGCCCGGCAGATCCGGGACGCCATTCCCTTCCTGGAAAAACATACCGGTAGGAAATTCAGCTGGGAGCGCTTCCGGGAAATCTGCCTGCGGGCGAACCGGATGAGTGAAAACCTCCTGGCCTGGAATGAATTCCGGAAGGCGGTCCCCTGCCCGCAGATATCCAAGATCATCTGCCTGATGGTGCCCCTTTTCATCACCTTTGCCGGGACCGAAACCGGCGTGGTCACCGCCGCGGAGCTGGCCGCGGAAGCCCGGGAAAGGAGCGAGCGGGGCGAAGCCGCGGTGGAAGGCGAAAAAATCCGGGCGGTCTGGTACCAGGACCCGGTCTGGTTTGACCTGCAATTCTACGACTGGATGGAAAGCGAGTTGAAAATGGTTATCCCGATGGACCTTTTCGGCTATCACGCCCCGGAAGGCATGATTGATGTCAGCTCCCGGGAAAGCATGATTCGGGGCCTGGCCCACCGCTTCATCCGGGTCATGCCGATGTCCCGGCAATTCAAGGGACCGATTGAATGGTACCTGAACGACTACCTCACCCTCTGCCGGGAATATAAAGCCGACTTCGGTATTTTCGCCGGCCATGTCGCCTGCAAGCACGCCTGGGGCGGGCTCGGCCTGCTTAAGGAAAAGTCCCGGGAGATCGGGATACCCCTGCTCGTATTCGAGTTCGACATGTTCGACCCCCGGGTCACCCCGGTGGAATCCATCCAGGACCAGATCACGCAGTTCGTCAATAACGTGGTTCTTCCGCGGATGGAAAACAAAAAGCCCTGAAATCGCCGGGTACCGATCGATGATTGCGGAAGGAAAGCCGACTCATCCCAAATTTATTAAGCGAATTCCGGGCCGGGAAAAAACCTTAAACCTATTGAATTACCGCGCCCTTTCAGGGAGAAAAGTATTCCGCCCGGATTTTATCACAGGCATTAAGCTCCGAAACGTCATTCCCGCACAAGCGGGAATCCAGTTCTAATATTCTGGATCCCTGCTGGATTTTACCCCGCACTCTGATGCGGGGCAGGGATGACAAGCAATTACCAAAAAAATTCAAGGCAGGGACGTGTAACAAAAAAAGGGCCCCGGAAACGGGGCCCTGATAATCAATTCGGAAAATATTGCTTGCGCGGATTGTATTATTTGCCAGCGGGCTTCGCCGGAGCGGCCGGGGCAACAGTTGGGGCCGGAGCCGCAGGGGCGCCAGTCGGAGCGGTGGCGCCAGCCGGCGCGGTGGCACCTTCCGGAGCCGGAGGAACGATCTTGGTAAGATTGATATCCTGTCCGCTGAGGGTTTTCCCCGCTTCGACAACGATACCCACCAACGGCTTGGAATCGTATCCTTCCTTCTTCGCTTCCAGGGTGTACTGGCTGGCGACTACCCCTTCAATTTTGTAAGCACCCGCGTCATCAGTGGTAGCAGTCAGGGTTGTTCCCGCCACGGAAATTGCGATCCCGGCATTACCGGCCGCGGCGCCATCCAGGGTGGCTTTTCCTTCGATTGTGCCGGGTTTCTTCGCGCATGCAAAAGCCAGAGCTAATCCCAAAGCCAGAGAAACATACATAACCTTTTTCATTTCTGAATCCCTCCTACAAATTGGTTAATAAAACGTTAAAGCTCCTAAAAAACTTCCCGCGGAAAAAAATACGATTTCCGATCCCTAAGGCGGCCAGGCATTGCTGTGATTTCCCGAAATCTTCTTCATCTAATTTTCACCTCCCATTCCAAATTATCAAACCTAAAAATATTCTTGGATTTTTTCGGAGAAGCTAAAATAAAATTTAACCTTTGTCAAGTCACCATATTGCAGTACTTGATCCATTAAATCGATTTTAGGATAAGAATACAAGGAAGAAGTGAAAAATGTACAAAAAATCCCGGGTTTCGGAAACCGAATTATAATTTCGGGATGTGGCTTTCCCAGTAATTACCGGGAGATAAAACGGTCAACCCTTCGACTTCACCGGTCCCAAGCTCGGGGTATGCTCAGGATTATTAATAATTAATTCCCCGGCTAAAGAGCGGACTGTTTTCGTATTCTTTAATCGCCGCGCGGATGGCCTTCCGGAGCCGGTTATCTATATCGGGCTTGGCCACCACGGCGAATGGCTTGCAAGCCTTGATCTTTTCCCAGTAAAGTGTCTCCCGGGGCCACCCGGTAAATATTATTCTCTGGGTACACGGATGCTTCGACATCAAGGCTTCCAGAACCGGAGAACCCTCGTCGCTGGTTAAGATCTCATCGGAAATAACCACCGAAACCGGTTTCTCTTGGAGAATCCTGATTGCTCCCTCTCCATCCGAAACGGTCAGGAGCTCATAATCCCCATCATTAAGCAGGCGGGAAAAGGCCCGGAGAATCAGTTGGTCGTCATCAATCATTAGAACGCGGTGTTTTTGAACCATTTTTCCTCCCCTCCACCTCCCGGCAGATAAGGCTGACCGGAATCAATTCCTGCAAACGGCGCTCGGACTGAGATGCCGAACGACCATCCACCACAATCCGGTCCCCCGGGCTTAACTCCGCCTCTGAGCTGAAAAAAGATTCCCTATTAGCCAGCTGGTGGTAATAAGTTCGGACCTCAAGCCCTGAAAGTTCAGGCCCCAGCCGGATTGTTCTGGATAATATACGTGCCATATAAAGCCCCTTTCTTAAAAAATGGTTGCCCTCTGTATTTACCAAGCAAAATCCGTGCCAGGAGTGGAATTATGAAGCGGTTTTAAGTTTCGGGTTTCAGGTTTCAAGTTAAAATCAAAGAAACCCGAAATAAAGGACAATAAAGAGCCTGTTGCACAAATCAGAAAAGTGTCACTCCTGCGGAAGCAGGAGTCCAGGAACTTATTGATATTACTGGATTCCGGCTTTCGCCGGAATGACGGTTTGCCCGGTTTTCACCGTTTGTGCAACAGGCTCTAAAGGACTTGGAAAACCAGAATGAAAGACGAGGATTTTCGATTATATCCCGAGGCTTTGCTTTACTTAATTCCCAACCTGAAACTTGAAACTTTAAACTTGAAACTGATTAATCGGCGGGAAAAATGAATTTTACGGTAGTGCCTTGCCCTGGCTGACTATCTATCCCGATCCGTCCGCCAATTTCCTCGGTCAGCTTTTTGGCCGTGGCCAATCCGAGACCTAATCCTCTCCGTTTCGTGGTGGAGAAATCCTCAAAAATGTTCTTTAGTCTTTCAGGAGAAATACCCGGGCCGCTATCTAAAAATTCTATAAAAACCAAATGGTTGTCCACCCTGGTGGTTATCTTTATTTTCCCTTGCCCACCGACCGCTTCAATCGCGTTGGTGAGGATATTTTTACAGGCCCGTTCCAAAACAAAACGGTCGGCCCGGACCGTGGGATCCCCCCGATCGAGTTCCACGATCCATTCCAAGCCCTGCGGCGATGAATCCTCCCGGTACAATTTCAAGATTCCGGATAAAAACTCATTAACCTTGATTGCAATGATTTGAACCTGGGAAGGCCCGGTAAGATTCCTCAAGCGATCTAAAAATTCATTGATATTATTAAACTCCCTTTCCACCGTGTTCCTAAACGCTTTCTGGATTTTCGGGTCGTCAGGCTTTTGATTCAGGAAATTTGAAGCGTTTTGAATGTTCTGAATCGGGTGGCGGAGATCGTGCACCAGGCCGGCGGCAATCCGCCCGAAGGTCGCCACTCTCTCCTTTCTCCGAATCTCTTCGGTAAGATCGCCGAGCATTTCCGCCATTTTATTGAATGAATCACCCAGATCGGCCAGTTCGTCCCGACTTTTTATCCGGACGCGGACATTCAAATCTCCCCGGGCGATCATTCCCGTGGCGAAAACAAGTTCGCCCAGAGGCTTGGCAATACCCTTTCCCCCGAAATATCCGACCAGGCTCATCAACACCAGGAACACTATAACCAGTCCAGCCAATTCAAAGGCTAGGAGGTAAGCGGCCCGGAAGGCTTCCCGGGTGGATTGCTCAATCACCACCCCCCATCTCCGACCGTCCGGGAGAATAACCGGAGACGCCACCGACAACGACTTTGTCCCCCCTTTTTCTCGGTATATAACCGGCCGGGAATCCCCCTGGAGAACCGATTTGACCGGCGGCAGGCCGGCAATGTTAATCCCTCGAAGAACATCCGCTTTGCGGTTATCGTTTCCATGGGCGATCAACCGCCCGGAATCGGTAACCACATAGGCGAAACCGGTGTTCCCGATCTTGATCGAATCAACCAGACTCCACATATCAATGAGATTGAAATTCCCGATTAACGCGCCCCGCACTTTACCGAGATGGAAAATCGGAACCAAGATCTTCATTGTCGGGGCCAGGGAAGACGAGATGATTATGTCGGAGAGGGATATCTTCCCTCCCGCCGAGATCTTGAATTCATCCGAATCTAAAATCGTTTTAAAATCCGTTTCCGGACGGGTGGATATCCTTTCATTCGTTTCTTGATCGATCAACAAAACTTCTTCCAACCTCCCGTAATCTATAACATAATTTTTAATAATCCTTTCTTTTTGCGCGGAATTTAGATTTACGTTGCTCAGGTTATCAGCCAGGGTTCTCATCGTATCAATCGAGTTTTTCAGATAGGTTTCTATCTCACTGGCGGCCCGTCTGGTCACGTTTTGATTCCCCTGCATGACCCTTTGGTAAGTCACCCTTAAGGAGGAGTAAATCGAAATGGCCCCGAATAAAATAATAGGAATCAAAGCAACCACCAAAAGGAGTAAAATAAATTTTAAAGAAAGGCGTTTCATTTTTATATTTATGTCGTTTTATTTGTCATTCCTGCGGAAGCAGGAATCCAGAAAAACAAAATAACTGGATTCCGCATCAAGTGCGGAATGACGGAAATAAGGTAACCCCGTGGCAAGACCACGGGAAATTACAAGTTCAATTTGGACCGATTTTATATTTTTGTTCATTCTTCGGAACCCACCATTCCGGAATGGATACAAACAATTTCTCGGGTCCGGCTTTAATTCCTCGAAATCTTTTATGAATCGGAACCATTTCTTCTTTCCAGAAAAGGAAAACCCCGGGCGGATCGTCGAATATTTCTCTTTGAAATTTATAATAATATTTCTTTTCTTCGATCCTATCTCCGACCCGCAGAACATGTTCCAAATCTTCGTCCACTTCCGCATTTTGATAGGAAAAAACATTCAAACCTTTTTGTATCTGAGAGGAATGCCATATCCGGTAATTTAAATATCCCGGATGAATCCCGGAATCAAAACTTAATAGAGCCGCTTCAAACTTTTTAGAAAACAAATACTTACGATTCAGTTCACCCATGGTCACCGGCTGGATCTTAATTTTAATTCCTATTTCGGCAAGATATTTTTCAATTGACAATACTAAATTCTCTGACTGATTTTCTCCCGAGATAATCAAAACCGTAAATTCAAATGGCTTGCCATTCTTCTTAAGAATACCGTTCTTATCCCTTATCCAACCCTCTTCCATAATCATTTTTAAGGCGGTCGCCGGGTCATATGAATAAGGTTTAAGTTCCGGATCAAACGCCCATGAATAAGGGTAAACCGTGCCTGAGCATAATCTCCCGTGATTATTCAGGATTTTTTCGATGATCTCATCGCGATCTATTGCCTGATTTAAAGCAACCCTCACCTTTCTACTTTGAAATAATGGATTTTTCCCGTTGAAAGCCAAAAGATAATAATAAGGGGAAAGATATGAATAAATTTTGATATTTGTATTGTTTTTCATGAAATCAACCTGGCCCGGGGATAAGGGAAAACAAAAATCGACCTCCTCCGTTAAAAGTCTCGCCCAAACCTCGTCCTGGTTTTTATAGGATTTTACGACTATCCCGTCTAAAAAAGGCCTTCCCTTAAAGTAATCTCGATTTGCTTCCAAAACAGCCTCCGATCCGGACAAACGTACCACTTTAAATGGGCCCGTGCCGATTGGGTTCCATAAAAATCTCTCCCTGCCGCCAATATCATTCTCAAAAATATGACGAGGGAGAATCTGAATTATCGAGTTAAAAAGAAAGAGATTTGATATCCCCTTAAGACCGAAAGAAATGGTTTGATTATCCAATACCTTAACATTCTCAACCATGGTCAAATCATAGTTACCGCTTCCAGAATATGACGGGGCTAGGATTTGCCGGAAGGTAAAATCTACATCACTTGCATCAGAAACAAACCCATCGTGAAATTTTATTCCTTCTTTCAAATAAAAATTAATACTTTTCTTATCCTCCGACCATTCCCAACCTTTAGCCAGATCTGGAACAATCTCCCCATTTTCATCAATCCCCACCAACCCGTTAAAAATAACATCGGAAAGTATGGAAGATAGAGTGGAAACATCCTTGAGCGGATCTATTCCGGTCAATTTGTCATAAACGCCGAAATATACCCAATCTCCATAATCCTTTTTTTCATGATCACTTTTCCGATGGCAGGATGAAATTAAAAGCAGTGATAAAATTATCGATGCTATTATCTTTCTGGGGGAAATATTCATCAGATAAAAATAAGGCGAACTACAATTCGCCTATCAAATTTATCATTTTTCTTCCGGTTTGAAAACCAGATTTGAAATTCAAACCGAATCTTTCAATCCCTGCTTTTTCCTATCATTATCACTGCATAATTACCCACACGCAACGATTGGTGCCCCGGTTACTCCGCCGGTTTCCTTTTCGGATAATCTTCATTCGTCTTCACCTCCTTTCTTAATGATTTTTATGGTGTAGGAGCGGCCCTCGGCGTCCGCCCATGATAAGGAGCCTTCAACCTGCCCGAGGCCCGGGCAAATCCGGCCAGGAAGGGGCTCCTTTACCCCAAAAAAAGAGCCGCTGAAGCGGCTCCCGATGGTTTGGAAAAAACCGTCCCAATTCGGCCCGATCCCTCGTTTTTCGGGATAAATAAATCGGACAACTACGCGGTTATTAATCCCCAATCCCCGGGGAATTATGTAGTCCGCCGATTTATCGGCAATCGTTATGTGCCCGTCAAATCGGGCAACTGCGTTCTGGTATCCGTTGTATACCCTCATTAAGCCATCGCCCTTCCCGGGATGATTTCCTTTGACATGAAATCGAAGTATTTCTTTTCGCAGGCCGTCCCGAAAAAATCCCCGGTTTTTACATAAGCCCAATACCGGCAGCCGCCGCCGCAGATCGGAAGGTATCCGCACTCGCCGCAATTCCCGAATAAGTCGAACCTGGCGATAAAGCTCTCGGATTTTTCCTCAATGTCGCCGGTATAAAGATCCCCCAACTCGGCCCCTTCCATCCCGATCAAGCCCTCGCATTTGTAAACCTTCCCCTCGGGATCAATCGTATACGCGTCGCGTTTATGAAATCCGCAAGGTCCTAACGACAGTAAATCCATCGTTTCCAACCCTCTTTTCCGGGCCTCTTCATAAAGCCAGAGTTGGGTGGATGGGTCCGACTCCGAAAACGAACAGACATCGCAGTTGTAGCGGGTGCCACCTTGGAAAATGGGCCTGAAATTCACCCGCGAAATCGATTTCCGCAAACCTATACCGATTAAATGATCGTATAATTTTGGAATGCTGTTGAAATTTTCGAGGTTATAATTCGAGCCAATGATGAATTTTAATTTATCTTTTGTTTTCAATAAATTACCAATGATAATATCAAACGTTCCTTTACTATTTTTCCCGATCCTGAGCTGATTATGCTTATCTTTAGTACCGTCAATTGTTATCTTTACGCATTCCAGCCCCAACGGAACCATTGTATTTATAAAACCGACTTGGAGAAGGGTCCCATTGGTGATCATCTGGATAGAAAGGCCGATTGACCTTTTCTTGGCTTCGTTGGAAACCAGGGTGGAAATAGCCAGGACGTCCCGCTCCCGGCAAAGCGGTTCCCCTCCATAAAATAAAAGTTGAAGCTTTCTGGGATGGATCGAATCCATCCTCTCCCCGGCCCATTTGACCAGGCGTAGGATGGTTTTTTTGCTGATATTTTTATTTTTTTCGGATGTGTCTATATGAGATTGGAAACAATATACACAGGCCAGATTGCATCTATAGGTCGGCAAAACCGTTATTTGCAATTCCTCTTGATTGATTTGTTTTTGATAAAACCAATCCTTAACCGCCTTATCTTCATTCTTCCTGTTCTCGACCAGGAATCCCAGCTCTTTTAAACTCCCGGCGTATTTTACCAGGAGTTTTTCCCTCTTTTTCGCCGCGATTTTATGTCCGGGTTCGAGAAGCGCCAGGACATCCGATCCAATCTGGACCTGGCTGTCGCTGAAGGTGTTGTAAAGGGTATATTTAAAATCTCCAGCCTCGCTCGGAATAATGATATTGAATTTAGACGGAACCATAAATGTTGAACCCTGTAAGAATACATAAGCAATATCAATACCAAGAGGTGGAAGACCACGTTCCCACTACGGATTGTTTCGAATATCAATCTTTTTTATACCCCGATCTTTTTTCCTGCTTCACGTAAGATATTAAAAAATCACAACTATTTAATGTTTGCGAGCAAATACGCAATAAGAAAAAAACTCATGATTGCTTTGGATAAAATCGGCAGAATGGAAAAAAGATATGATCCTAAATAAACTTAAAATATTTTTAACTAAACAAATTACCGATATTTTTTCATGGATATTAACTGAATACTTGCGTAACTAATCGAAATCAAAGGAAAAATATAATTAGCCAGAAAAATGCGGTTAATTAGGCAAAAAAAAATCCCGGGTCTGATCCCGGGATTCACAAGGAGGTAAAAAGGATGGGCGATGATTTCTAATTACCCATTCTCTATCTATTTTGACCCGAGGAATTCAAATAAGTTCTCGGTCATTAAATTAAATTTTTAAATTCACTCCGCCGTAAAAAGAAATCCCGGGAAGAGGGAAACCTTTAACCTCGGAATACTTCTTGTTAAGAAGGTTTTCTCCCCGGAAAAACACCGACAGGCTTTCCATCGGTTGGAGCGAATACGGAACCGTATATTCGGAGAAAAGGTTGAGCCGGTTGAACCCCGGATTATTCCCCTTCAGCAATGTCCCTCCGGGATTGAGAATATCATAAGGTTCGTCAAACCTCCCCCGATTTTCCCAGGAAAGTCCGACATACAATTTTTCCATCGGCAAAACGCTCAGCGTCCCGCTGAAGCTATGCTCGGGTCTCCAGAAAAAGTTCACCCACTTCTCCATCGGTTGTCCGCTAACTTCATCAAATTCATAAGTTCTTTTTCGCATCTGGTTAAAGGTGTAGCCGAATCTTATTTTAATACGCTTGTCCGGCTGAAAAACCAAACTGGTCTCCAAACCATCGGACTTGGCCAGGTCGGAATTCTGCAGCTGGAAAGAATCCGGAACCAATCCGATCAAATTCTCATATCTGATCCAGAATCCGGTCAGGTCAAATTTTATTCCGTATTCTTTAAACTCCTGCTCCAAACCGGCGTCGTAGCTCCAGGCTTCTTCCGGCTTGAGTTCCGGATTCCCCTTTATGGGGAAGAATCTTTCATCAATTGAGGGGTTGCGGTAACCCCTCCCAAAACCTCCCCGGATCTTAGTCCCTAACCTATCCAGTTTGAAAGCCGCCGAACCGCGGGGGGAGATAAAAGGTTCGGAATCGGGTCGATCCGAGCTGAAATCCATCCGAAGTCCCGCGTTCAGATAGAAGAAACCCATCATCTTCAACCGATCCTCAAGAAAAAACGTCCTTTCGATCCGTTTACCGTCTATTTTCAACCATAGCGGATCACCCTGCCCAGCCAGAGGCAGGTTGGTTTCCATAGTCTGTATGGCGTTTTCTTCGGAGTACTCCGTACCCAAAAGGACGGAATTCATTTCGACCGGGGTCAAATACATCTGGATTCCCGCGCCTCTTCTCATCGCGTTCGTCCAGGAGGCGTGGTAATCCGTCCATCCGGGATCGGAAGGATTCATCAAATCATTTTCACCGCGCAGGACCGAACCATGGATTTGTAATTCTCCGTTCAGAAAAAGCGACTTCCGGAGAGAAACCGCCGTCAGCAGGGTTTCTCTCTCTTCCGAGTAATTGGAATCTTTCACCTGGGTCAACACCTCGTTCTGAATATACAAAGAAATAGGGGTATCCAGATAAAGCTCCTTTTTCGACTGGGAGAAAAGGGCGGAGATTCCCACCTCCACCCCTCCGGGGATCAGGACCTGAAACTTGCCCGTGGCCAGGTTACCGGCAAAACCGTCCCGGGCATTCCGGCCCCCGCTGTCCACCCGGGCCAATGCCAGCGAAAAAGCGCTTTCTTCCCCCGCGGCGGTGAATTCCGCCCGTTCCTTAGAAGTGGAAAAACTACCGCCCTCGGCCCAGGCGGAAATTCCCTTTTCCTTCCTGATTCCATGCAGGAGGGAGCGGCCGGGATAAGGAATCAGATTGATCACCCCGCCGATGGCGTCGCTCCCGTAAAGCGAACTATAAGCCCCCCGGACGATCTCGATCCGATCCAAACCGGCCACGAAGAAATCCCCCAGGTCGGCGGCCCGGGTATAGGGCGAATTCAATCTCACCCCGTCGAAAAGGATCAGGCTTTGATTATTTTCGCTCCCGCGAATCCGGATCTCCGTCTGCTCGCCCACGGACCCGGAGGTTTGTACCCCCACCCCCGAAACCATCCGGAGCTGTTCCGAAATTAAAGGAGCGGAATCGGCTCGGACCTCCCTCGTATTAATGATAGTTATCGAATCGGTGGCTTCGTCCACCGGACCGGGAATCCGGGTGGAAGTAATCTCGACCGGCGTGAGTTGGACCGGCTGATCGGAACCATCCTGGCCGAAAATCCGAACCGGGAATATTAAAACCAGTAAAAACAATATTGGGAAAAAGTAGCCGGCGAATATCCTCTCTGCCTTCATAGGGATTGTTTCCTACTCTTTTTTTTCCTCTTCGGCGGGCAGGACCAATGATTTTCGTCTCTTTCTCGCGTGTAAAACCCGGTGGACGGTTACCGGGTGGCGATAATACTTCAGGGGCCGACCCCGAGTGGTGTGAGGCTTGGACGCTTTTTCCAACCCCAGGCGACGCATGCGGTATTTCAGGCTGCTGAGGTTAATGTTCAATTCCCGGGCGGTTTCCGTCTGGTTCCAGCGGCATCTCTCCAAAACCCGGAGAAGATACTGGCTTTCAAAAGCCTCCTTGGCTTTTCGGAGGGTATTGAAGCGATGCCGGCGGGGGGCGGTTCCGGCCTCGGCGGAATAATCCTGAAAACTCTCAAAGCAGAATTCCATCGGCAGATCCTCGATGGTAATAACCTCCCGGGGTACTATCGCCACCATCCGCTCGATTACATTCTCAAGCTCCCGGATATTCCCGGGCCAGTTATAACGGGAGAAGAGTCTGATTACTTCCGCAGCCACCCCCCGCACCGATTTGCGAAAACGACGGTTGTACCTTTCGATAAAAAGATTTACGAGTTCCGGAATGTCCTCCAATCGTTCCCGCAAGGGGGGTAGCGTGATGGGAATGACGTTGAGCCGGTAATAAAGATCCTCGCGGAACTTACCCGCCTCCACCGCCTTCTTCAAATCCAGATTGGTGGCCGCGATGATCCGGGTGTCTATCCGGATGGTTTTACTCCCCCCTACTCTTTCGATCTCGCCGGATTGGATCACCCGGAGCAGTTTAGCCTGGAGATCGAAGGGCAGATCGCCGATTTCATCCAGAAAAATCGTGCCCCCGTTGGCCAGCTCGAATTTGCCGAAATGCATCTTGTGCGCGCCGGTGAAAGCGCCCTTTTCATGACCGAAAAGCGTGCTCTCCAGCAGGTCCTTGGGAATGGAAGCCAGGTTGACCGTTACGAAAGGGGCCTCGGACCGGTCGCTGTTTTTATGGATCATGCGCGCGATCAGATCCTTGCCGGTGCCGCTTTCCCCCATTAAAAGGACGGTCGCCGGCAGGGAAGAGACCCGTTTAACCACATCATAAATCGCCTGCATCTTCGGGTTCTCTCCAATGATAATATCCTGAGGGATCACCGATTCGATTTCACAGGTGAGATAACGAATCTGGCGGGCTTGCTCCTGTTTTTCATAAATGCGGTTAACCAGGTTCAGAACCTCATCGTAATTGATTTCCTTGGTGATATAGTCGTAGGCTCCCAGTTTCATCGCGGCGACGGCTTTTTCCACCTCCCGCACCATGGTCACCATCACCACATCCACATCATCGAATCTCGCTTTTATCCTCCGTAAAACCTCAATCCCATCAATCCCGGGCATAAGAATATCCAGAAGGACAATCCGAACGTCTTCATCTTCAACCAGGGATAAAGCGGTCTCCCCGTCTGGGGCGGTGAGAACGGGATAATGGCCGGCCAGCACTGCTTCCAGGGTTTCCCGGATGCTTGGGTCGTCATCAACAACCAGGATTTTGCCTAATTGCGTTGACAAATCGGCGGTCTCCTTCGCCCGTGCGAAAAAAATATAAGGTCAAGAAAAACAAACCCCTCCGGCAAATTAGCTTAAAATATGATCATAAATAATAATATTATTGTCAAATATGAGCTTGTTGCACAAACGGTGAAAACCGGACAAACCGTCATTCCGGCGAAAGCCGGAATCCAGTAATATCAATAAGTTCCTGGACTCCTGCTTCCGCAGGAGTGACACTTTTCTGATTTGTGCAACAGGCTCATATTAAGATGTTAAAGAAGCGCCGTAAAATATTCGTGGGGGAGGAGGCTGCGCCTCCAAAGGCCATTTGTAATACTTCGATAACGCCAGAATCCCGCCCTCTCAACTTTGAGCGGACCCCGGGAATTGAACGGGTAAAGTTGAAGGGCTGGTTATTTTTGCGGGTTGACAAACTCCTGGTAGAGTTTTTCCCGCAGGGAAGGCCCATCCAGATTGGTGATGATAGCTCCCTCGATCGCCAGAGAAATCCGGCCGGACTCCTCGGAGACCACGATCACCAGGGCATCGGTCTCTTCGCTCAAACCGATGGCCGCCCGGTGCCGGGTCCCCATTTCCTTGCTGACGTTGGGATTAACCGTGAGGGGGAGAAAACAACCGGCGGCCACGATCCGGCCCTCCTGAATAATGACCGCCCCGTCATGAATCGGTGAATAGGGCAGGAAAATGCTGATGATCAGCTCCTTGACCACCTGGGCATCTATCTGCACCCCGCTCTCCAGATAATCATTCAGGCCCGTTTTCCGACCCAGGACAATCAAGGCCCCGATGCGTTTGTTGGCCAGGGAAACACCGGCTTTTACCAGTTCCTCCACCAGGGCGGCCTCCAGGGAACCGGCCTTCCTCCCCCAGAACGGGTTTCGCCCGAATTGGGAGAGGGCGCGCCGGATGTCATGCTGGAAAATCACGATGATGATCAGGACAATCGAGCTGAGCAGGTTATCCAGGATCCAGCTCAGAGTAATGAGTTCCAAACGCTGGGAGATGATAAAAGCGCCGACGACCACCGCGAGGCCGATCAGCATCTGCGCGGCCCGGGTGCCCCGGATGAGGAGGATCATCCGGTAGATCACATAGGCCACGATCAGGATGTCAATGACATCCCGGAGCCAATTAAAACCGTGAAAGAAATCCGGCATAACCAGTTAAAAGTGAAAGGTAAAAAGTGAAAAATATTAAATAATCCCCTCAAAAGCTGTTATTATTTTAAACCCCGATTAAAATATTTCCAAGCTTTTTTATTTCCTTTTCACTTCTTGTTTTTCACGTTTAATAAATATCTTTTTCTTTTTACCCTTCGACTTCGCTCAGGGCAAGCTTTTCCCTTTTCACATTTTTTATCGCGGTTACGATCCGGACCACTTTCCGGGCCGCCCGGACATCGTGCACCCGGATAATTTCCGCCCCATTCCAGGCGGCAATCGCCACCGCCGCCAGGGTGCCCTCCAGCCGCTCGTCAACCGGCTCGTCCAGGATCTTGCCGACAAAAGACTTCCGGGAAGGACCCACCATCACCGGCTTGCCCAGGGCCTGAAAATCCGCCAGGCGGTTAATGATCTCCAGATTATGTTCCACCGTTTTTCCGAAACCGATACCGGGATCGATAATAATATTTTCCGGCCTGACCCCGCTCCTCTCGGCTTTTTGAATCGCCCCAGCCAGAAACTCCTTGATTTCCGCAATTAAATCCCGATAAACCGGGTTTTCCTGCATCACCTGGGGCCGCCCGAGGGTATGCATCAGAACCACCGGTACACCCGACTCCGCCACCACCGAGACCAGGTCCGGGTCAAAGGTCAACCCGCTGATGTCGTTGATCATCTCCGCCCCGGCCTGCAGGGAAACCCGGGCGACCTCGGCCTTGTAAGTATCAATGGAAATCGGGATGGGTATCCTCCCGGCCAGAAATTCAATCAGCGGAACCACCCGGCGGATTTCTTCCTCCGGAGTGACTGAATCCGAACCGGGACGGGTTGATTCTCCCCCGATATCCAGAAGGTCCGCGCCCTCCTCCACCAGCCGGAAGGCCCTCTCCTCCGCCCGGGACCGGTCGAAATAACGGCCCCCGTCGTAAAAAGAATCCGGGGTGACATTCAGAATCCCCATTATCAGGGGAACCCCGTCCAGTTCCAGGATCCGATTTTTAAAACAAATCCGCTTCATAAAAAAATAGGGGCACATTCGGCCGTGCCCCCAAAATATTTGCTTTTTTATTTTTTGCGATCAATAACTGGCAATACCTTCTCGCCTGTCGGATAGAAACCGCTTCAAACTGGCGGGGCCGATTCGTTTTTTTGGTCGCCGCCGGAATCGGGGACGCTATTTTTCCCCTGGATGATCTCCTCGATCTCCGGCCCGTCCAACACCTCTTTTTTCAGGAGGGCGGTGGCCAGGCGCTCCAGGGTCTCCCGGTTGGCCTGGATAATCGATCGGGCCCGTTCATGGCATTCCGAAACGATGCGCTTGACTTCCTGGTCAATCAGCCGGGCGGTAGTGTCGCTGTAGTCCTTGGACTGGACGAAATCCCGCCCTAAAAAGATCAGTTCGTCCTTTCTCCCGTAGGTCAGGGGCCCGAGTTTTTCGCTCATCCCCCATTCGCAGACCATTTTGCGGGCGATTTCGGTGGCGCGCTCCAGGTCGTTGCCGGCCCCGGTGGTGATCGAACCGAGCACGATTTCCTCCGCCGCCCTGCCCCCGAGCAGGACCGTGACCATCGCGAGCAGATAATCCCGGGTGTAATTATGGCGGTCGTCGATGGGGAGTTGCTGGGTCACCCCCAGGGACATCCCCCGGGGGACGATGGTCACCTTATGAATCGGATCCGCCCCCGGGGTGAGCTTGGCCACCAGGGTATGCCCCGACTCGTGATAAGCGGTCAGGCGCTTCTCCTCTTCGTTGATGATCATGGATTTTCGTTCCACACCCATCAAGACCTTGTCCTTGGCTTCTTCAAAATCGGGCATCTTCAGGTTATCCTGGTTTTTCCGGGCCGCCAGGAGGGCCGCCTCGTTGACCAAGTTCTCCAGATCCGCCCCGGAAAAACCGGGGGTTCCCCGGCCAATGGTTTCCAGGTTGACATCATCGGCAAGAGGGGTTTTGCGCGTGTGCACTTTCAAGATTCCCACCCGCCCATTCAGATCCGGACGGTGCACCACCACCCGGCGGTCAAACCGGCCCGGGCGCAGCAGGGCCGGGTCCAGCACATCCGGACGGTTGGTGGCCGAAATCAGGATCACCCCTTCATTGGACTCAAACCCGTCCATCTCCACCAGGAGCTGGTTCAGGGTCTGTTCCCGCTCGTCGTGGCCTCCTCCCAGCCCGGCGCCCCTTTGCCTCCCCACCGCGTCAATCTCATCGATGAAAATGATGCAGGGGGCGTGCTTTTTCCCCTGGTTGAAAAGATCCCGCACCCGGGAGGCCCCGACCCCGACAAACATCTCGACGAAATCGGAGCCGGAAATGGAAAAGAAAGGCACCTCGGCCTCTCCGGCAATCGCCCGGGCCAGGAGGGTTTTCCCCGTTCCGGGGGGGCCGACCAGCAAAACCCCCTTGGGAATTCTTCCCCCCAGGCGGGTGAATTTCTGGGGATCGCGCAGGAACTCGATAATCTCTTCCAGTTCGTTTTTGGCCTCGTCAATCCCGGCCACGTCCTTGAAGGTCACCTTGTGCTGGCTCTCGGTCAGGAGCCGGGCCCGGCTCTTTCCGAAGGAAAGGGCCTTGCCTCCCCCGGTCTGGATCTGCCGGTAAATTACTACCCAGAGAACAATGATCAAAAGGAAAGGTATCCAGGTGATCAGGAACCCCTTCCAGGTCCAGTTCTCGTCCGTAATCTTGGCGCTGATCTGGACCTTTTTCTCCTTCAGGAAGCGAATCAAATCCTGGTCTCCCGGGTCGATCACGGTGAAAGCCTCGTCCCCGAGGGTACCCTTGATCCGGCGGCCGTCGATGGTCACCTCGGTGATCTTCCCCAGCTCGACCGAACTGATAAACTCGGAATATTTCAGCTCCGTTACTTTTTTCTTTTCCTGGCGGAAGAGATTGAACAGCACGATCATGGTCAGGATGATAATCGCCCAGAGCATTAAATTTTTCGAGATATTTTTCATACTTGAATAATAGGAAATGTTTTCCCAAACTTCAATCTTCCGTCTGTCATCATCTGTCTCTGGTCTCTGGTCTCGGGTCTCTGGTCTCTGGTC
>Ga0315285_10001517_pt1 | contig 24408 bp, 21 predicted proteins | sample YL17G09_36_MG_FD_203698 | JGI IMG/M metagenome (GOLD analysis project Ga0315285, IMG submission 203698) | Sediment microbial communities from Yellowstone Lake, YNP, Wyoming, USA - YL17G09_36 | ecosystem: Environmental > Aquatic > Freshwater > Lake > Sediment | place: USA: Wyoming | collected... | reverse complement strand
TCACCTCCAAACCGGCGTCATAGTACACGTCCTGACCCACCGTGACTGCACCCGCCAGCGCGCCGATCTGTATCGTCGCGGACGAAATGTCTCCGCCCGGCCCACCCGGCGCCAGCCCGAGGCTGCCATGGATCTCGACTGTGCCCTCTTCCGCCAAGGTGCTGTCGGCCATCTGCACCTCGCCGGCCGCGTCGCCGTCGATGAGCACCTGGCCGGCCACGGTCCGCTCCCCGGCGATCTTGAGCGTATGGTCTGGCGCCACGCTGCCGGTGATGTGCAGCGCGCCGCCTTGCGCGATATCGCCATCGAGCTCCAGGTACCCCGCGCTGGTGATGTCACCGTCGACCTTCACGTCGCCCCCATCCGCGATGGTCCCGACAACCACTTGCAGGGGCCGGTTGAGATTACCAGAGACGAGGATCTCTCCCGCTACTTCGTTATCGACACGCACGGTGTCGCTCATCGTACACGGTCAGGTTCCACCCCAAATGACGATGTCGCCCGTCATCGAGCCGTGAACGTGGATCGTGCGCGCCGCGACTTCATCGAACGCCTGGATGGTAATGCTGCCGTCCATGCCGCCCACGTCGATGTCCGCGCTGAGCATCGCGACCTCAATGGAGCCGCTGCCGTTAACGCTCCCGTCAACATTAAGGTCGGCGCTGAGCGTCCCGACCTCGATGCTGCCGTTGACGCTGCCGTCGACGTCCATGTCGGCGCTGAGCGTCGTCACGGTCACGCTGCCCTCCAGGCTCCCGCCCACATGGATGCTGGTGTTTGCCAGCGGCAGGTCCAGGCTTCCCGACTGGCTGATCGTCAGCACGTCCAGGCTGCTCCCAAGCCGGTTCGCCGAGAGCGCGCCGGCGATGGCACGAAAGTGGGTCGGGTAGGTCGTGTTCGGATCGTTGGGGTCCGTGTAGCCGACCTGGCCGGAGACCGTAAACTCCAGCAGGCGCCCGTCCACGTTGTTCGGGTCAAGCTGGAGCCGCCACACATCCAAGGCCCCGAATGCGCGCTCCCCATGCCCTCGCACCATCAGCTCGACCAATCCGTCCAGGTCATCGTCTCCCACAATCGCCCCGATGGGTGCCTCGCGGCCCGTGCCGGTGTCCCGGCATTCGAAATCGAACGGCAGTTCACCCGACTGTTTCAGAATGGTGATGCGAGGTATGTCGACGTCCCACACGACCCAGTACGTATTGTTCGGGTCATTGGGGTTGTTCGGATTGTAGTAATGGCCATTGTACTCCTGCAACACTACTGCGCCCCAAGCGGGCGCACACATCACCATGATCCCGCATGCTGCAATCACCATGCGGCCACACCATCTCCTGTTCATCTTCGGTACCTCCGCGATCTTGGGATCCCCAACCCAATGGCCACCGCGCCTGCGGACCCCAGCAGCAGGCCGGCGGTCGGCTCGGGAACGTTCCCGAACCGAACATCATTCGAACCGCGGCACACATGTCCAGCCCACGCCGGGACACACCCGCTGACGACCCCGAACCGCACGTAGTCCCAAACCGAGAGGCTGCTGGCCGCCTCGGCGCCATCGCCCCACCCGACTCCCGATGTTGGGCTTGGCCCGACGAAGTGGCCGCTGTATACCAATTGCCCATCGATGCGCAGGTCGTAGGTCAGCAGGTCCCCCGATGTCAACGAGTACTTGTGGAACACCCCTGGCGCGAAATTGATCCAGACGTACTCGTACATGCTGTAGATTGCCGCCTCCTGATATAGCAGGAAAACCTCGCCCCGGCCACCCGCGGTGATCGCCAGCAGCGGGTCCGCAATGCCCGCCACTTGGTCGACGCGCATGCGCCAGTCGACACGAAAGTACTGCCCGGGGGCGGGTACCAGCGGCGCCTCCCAGTGATATTCGTCAACGATGCTCCCGCTAGCCATTCCGTCCAGGGTCAGCATCCCATTGGCCAGCGTGCGCTCCGCGCCGCCGCCCCTCACCGTGCGGTACCAGCCCTCTTGCTCGGGGTATTTGTTGCCCTCCCAGCACCGCCAGAACATCGCGCTCCGCGCCGGGGAGCCCGTGGCCAGTACGCACACCACGACCGGTAGAAGACGCTTTACGAGCATTGCCTGTTCCTCCGTGTCATGGCCGCCAAGCCTGCGGACCCCAGCAGCAGGCCGGCGGTGGGCTCGGGAACGTTCCCGAGCTGAATGTTGTTCGAGTCGCGACTCACATGTCCGCCCCACGCCGGCGCGCAGGCGCTCACGACGCCGAAGCGCACGTAATCCCAAACCGACAAACTGCTCGCTCCTTCCGTGCTGTCGCCCCAGCCGACCCCCGATGTTGGGCTCGGCCCGACGAAGCAGCCGCTGTAGGCGAGTTGCCCGTCGATGCGCAGATCGTAAGTCAGCATGTCCTTCGAGGTGAACGAGTACTTGTGGAACAGGCCTGGCGTAAAACTGATCCAAACGCCTTCAAACATGCTGTAGATCGCGTCGTCCTCATACAGCAGGAAGACGCCGCCGCGGTCGCCTGCGGTGACAGCCAATAGGGGGTCGCAAGGCCCTTGGACGTCCTCGACGCGGACGCGCCAATCGGCGCGAAAGTACTGCCCCGGGCCAAGCACCAGCGGTGTCTCCCAATGGTACTCGTCGACGATGGCCCCGCTCGCCGTCCCGTCGAGGGTCAGCATCCCGTCGAACAGCGTTCGCTCCGCGCCGCCGCCCTTCACCGTGCGATACCAGCCCTCTTGTTCTGGGTACTTAAGGCCCTCCCACGCCCGCCACAACGTCGCGCCGCGCGCAGCGGAGCCTGCGGCCAGCATGCACAAAACGACCGGTAGAAGACGCTTCACGAGCATTGCCTCTTCCTCCGTGTCATGCCCGCCAGACCTGCGGACCCCAGCAGCAGGCCGGCGCTCGGCTCGGGAACACTCCCGAGCTGAATCCCATTCGAAATGCTACAGACGTGTGCGCCGCTTACCGGGGCGCACCCGCTCACTACCCCGAACCGCACGTAATCCCAAACCGAGAGGCTGCTGGCACCTTCCGTGGCATCCCCCCAACATAGGCCCGAACTCGGACTTGGGCCGACGAAGCAGCCACTGTAGACCAGTTGCCCGTCGATGCGCAGGTCGTACGTCACCATGTCCTTCGACGTGAACGAGTACTTGTGAAACACACCCGGCGTGAAGTCGATCCAGACGCCTTCGAACATGCTGTAGATCGCGTCCTCCTGATACTGCAGGAAAACCTCGCCGCGGTCGCCCGCGGTGACAGCCATCAGAGGGTCGAAGGGACCCGCCACCTCGTCCACGCGCATGCGCCAATCCACCCGAAAGTACTGTCCCGGCCCAAGGAGCAGCGGTGTGTCGCAGCCGTATTCATCGACGATGGCCCCGCTCGCCATGCCATCTAGGGTCAGCAGCCCGTTGGACAGCGTGCGCTCCGCGCCACCCCCACGCGTGTACCGCTGCCACAGCTCTTGTTCGGGGTACTTATTTCCCTCCCACGTCCGCCAAAATAGCGCGCCTCGCGCGCCCGAACCCAGCGCGAGCGCACACGAAACGACCACGAGAAGCCGCTTCATCGTCATCGAACCGTCCTCCGTCTTCGCAGATTGCTCAGTGCAATGGCCGGTAGGCCCGCGGACCCCACGAGCAGGCCGGTGCTTGGCTCGGGAACGTTCCCGAGCTGAATCCCATTCGAAAGGCGCCAGACGTGTGCCTCGCTCCCTGGCGAGTACCCCGCGACAACGCCGAAGCGCACGTAATCCCAGACTGACAGGCTGCTCGATCCCTCGCCGGTATCCCCCCACGCAACCAGTGATTGGGAAGATGGCGGAGAAAAGTAGCCCGTGCGTACGAGCTGACCATCGATGCGCAGATCGTAGGCCACCAGGTCCTTGGACGTCAGCGAGTACTTGTGGAACACCCCCGGTGCGAAGTTGATCCAAACGCCTTCGGACAGGCTCAGGAGCCGGTTCTCCTGGTATACCAGGAACACGTCACCATAGTCACCGGCCGCGACGGCTACGCCCGGATCGGCATAGCCCGCTACCTCGTCGACGCGCAGACGCCAGTCCAGGCGGAGGTACTGTGCTGGACCCAGGATGAACTGTGTGTTCCAATAGTACTCGTCTACGATGGCTCCACTGGCCATTCCGTCGAGGGTCAGCATGCCGTCGGACAACGTGCGCTCCGCGCCGCCCCCGCGCGTATAGCGCTGCCACAACTCCTGTTCCGGGTACTTGGCCCCCTCCCACGTTCGCCAGAAGAGCGCGCCGCGCGCGACGGAACCTGCGGCGAACATGCACACCAAGGCCGGCAGAAGACGCTTCACGAGCATTGCCTGTTCCTCCGTGTCATGGCCGCCAGGCCTGCGGACCCCAGCAGCAGGCCGGCGCTCGGCTCGGGAACCGTCCCGGGCTTGACCTCGTTCGAACCACGCCAAACGTGTCCGCCCCACGGCGGGGCGCACCCGCTGACTACGCCGAAGCGTACGTAATCCCAAACTGACAGGCTGCTGGCGCCCTCGCCGCCATCGCCCCACCCAACGCCCGAGGTTGGGCTCGGCCCTAGGAAGCAGCCGCTGTAGGCCAGTTGGCCATCGATGCGCAAATCGTACGTCAGGAGATCGTTGGACCTAAACGAATACTTGTGGAACACACCCGGCGTGAAATCGATCCAAACCCCCTCAAACATGCTGTAGATCGCGTCGTCGTCATACAGCAGGAAGACGCCGCCGTGGTCGCCCGCGGTGACAACCAGCCCGGGGTCGCCGGAGGGCCCTTGGACGTCCTGGACCCGAACGCGCCAATCGGCGCGAAAGTACTGCCCTGGCCCAGGCACCAGCGGTGTCTCCCAGCCGTATTCATCCACGATGGCCCCGCTCGCCGTGCCATCGAGGGTCAGCAGCCCATTGGCCAGCGTGCGCTCGGCGCCGCCCCCGCGCGTGTACCACTGCCATAACTCCTGTTCGGGGTACTTGTTTCCCTCCCAGGTCCGCCAGAACATAGCGCCGCGCGCGACGGAACCTGCGGCAAGTACGCACAAAACGACCGGCAGAAGACGCTTCACGAGCATTGCCTGCTCCGATGTGTCATCGGGTGTGCCCCTGCCCGTACCGCGCAAAGGCAGACCTGCGTGTCATGGCACCGTCCTCCAGCGCCGACCAGGGGTGGCGGCCGGACGGGTTGGGACGTGTACACACCAAACTGCCCGCCCGAAGCCGTTCCCGCGAAGTCCCTGGGCGACCCCGACGCCTCGCACAAGAAACGGACGTTGCCGTCAGCGCCGCCCGATAAGTGCAGAATAACCGCGATTCTCCCTGTTGTCAAGAAAAAAGCGGCTTCATGACGGGTACGATGCGTTTGGGACGCAGTCCGCTTGAAATCCTTGAAGTGCGCTGGCGAGATGCGCTCGCTTGCGCTTCGCGTTCTGATCGCCGGCCACGCGCTTGCGCTTCAGGCTCGGATTGGGCAGCGCCCCTGCCGGCGGAGTTCTGCGAGGTGCTTGAATCGCCGAGGCTATGCCCGGCGAAGCGTGCGCCGGCTAAGCAGGCCGAGCCCGACCAGTAGGGAGAGCATGGTCGTCGGCTCCGGTATCCTGCGTCGTTCGATCTTGACGGAGGTGGGCGTGACGGTCATCTCGCCCTCGCCGCAGCCCCGCAAGGCGAACCCCTCGGTGGCGTCCCCCGCAGTCATCTCCAGGCTGATATCCGCGGTCCCCACGTCGCGCCCCGTGAAGCGGGCCGTGGCCAGCAGCACCTGATCGCCCTCGGCCGGAGTGGGGTAGGCCAACGCCGCTATCCCGTCGGGGTACTGCGAGTCCAAGGCGCGAAACGCCGGGGCGACTTGAAGTCCGTCCAGAAACAGCCGCGTGGTGTCGTAGTCCAGGTGGAAACCGAAGGACACGATCGGTTCGCTGAGGTCGGCGTAGATGCTCACCGTCAGCGCGTCGCCCGGGTTGATCTTGGTCTTGTCCGGCTCAAGCCACACCGACATTGACACGGCCTCGGTCAGGCACAGCGGCCGCGTCTCGGCCGCTGAATCGTCGGTCGGGGTCAGCGCTGCACGGCTTTGGCTGGCGATCGTTTCCTGGGTGACGGTGCCGAGCGCAAACAGCCAGCCCAGCGCGCAGAATACTGGCGGCAGACAAATCCAGGCAGCATTGGCCTGCTGTCCTCCCAGGACCGCAAAGCCGACGAGAATAATGAAGATACGGCCAAGTCGCGACGAACGGTGGAGCATGGTTCACCTTCCGCGTATGTGCGGGCCTCCTCGAGCGAAATACTCGACCGGCTTAACTGCCGCCGGCGCTGCCCTGAGCGTCCAGAATCTGGACCAGGGCCTGCAAATCCTCCAAACCGATGACACCGTCCCCATCCAGGTCCGCCTCGGGCACGAAAAGCGGGTCGCCCTGGCGGCTACCAAAGGCAGCCGTCATCAAGTCCAAATCCGCTTGATCGACGACCACATCGCCATTCACATCCCCGCGCACCGGGGTGGACAATGCCTCCGCCGCGGTCAGTTCCTGGCCTGTTGGGGCTGGCAGGATCCCACAACCTGCAGTTGGCAGGAAAGCGGCGACACCGACCAGCACAATCCCAAGGACAATAGGTCCGGCGGACCTGCGCATGACAGGGTTCATATACTCGCTCCCATCCAATGAATGCTTAGGCACCGTCGATCCATAAAGTCAACTTGATGGCAGCTTTATCCGCAATAGCGGACGTGAGGCCGCCCGGCGCGGTTAGATGATTATCGGACGCTTAGCGAAGTCAAGTAGTCGTGTGGGCTTTGCTCGAACCCAGCCGTGTCAGGCAACGCGGACCAAGAATCAACCCAACCCGCAGCTCGCGCCGCGGGTTCGCGGCAGCCCGGCAGCTCTACCAGGAGCCGCTGGGACAGGATACTAGAGAAGCTGGAAAGCTGCGGTCGGCGGTTCGCTTCCGGGAGCGGTTACGATCTCGGCCGTCCACGTCCCGCCGGCCTCGTCGGTGTCCAACCAGTGCAAGATCACGGTGTCACCACATTGGAACTGAACCCCGATTTGCCCCCCGAAGCGTTGCTCGGAGGTCGTCAGGTCATCCCTCCCAGGGCCGAACTGCCAAGTGCACAGTCCGATCATGAAGTTGGTGCTGAAAGTCTGGCAGTTGCCGTCGGTCCCGGCGAGCTCCTCCGTCGTGTACGTAATGGACTCACCCGGGCCGAGCACGGGAGGCACTTCAACAAAATGGTGGGGAGGGTCCGTGATGCCGTTGGGGCATACCGCCACGTTGGGGCTGACGAACTGGCGCTCGCTGTCATTGACCAGCTTGATCCGCACCATCGGCCCGGCGCTCAACAGCGTGCCGAACAGATCGGTGCAGCCACTCGCCATCAGAACCCCCAGCACTGCGAACACCACGACGGCTGTCCGCGTCGACATGTCGGCGTCCTCCAAAAACGTGTACCCTGATTTTCCGGCGCACCCCAGTGCCGCCGGCTACAACCTGCTCTACCGGTTGTGTAGCCTAGCGATCTTATAGGACGTGTCAAGCCGGGTCCCAGCCGCGCAACGCTGATTGCGGGAGTGCGATAGGCCGGCTAACATGCGGTGTCGAAGGGAGGCGCGGCATCTTCGAACAAGCCTCGCCTGTCGGCCGCTAACACCAACCAGAGAGAGGACGGCCATGAACCCGATCGGGAAACTCACCGCCGTGGATCCGGCCAAGAAGGCGTTGACGCTCCTTGACGAGTTCAAGCGATTTGCGTTCAAGGGGAACGTGATCGACCTCGCGATCGGCGTGATCATTGGCGCCGCATTCGGCAAGATCGTGGACTCGCTCGTCAAGAACGTCCTCATGCCGGTAATCGGCCTGATCGTGCCCGGCCAGCAGAGCTACCAGAGTTGGGCCATAGTCATCCACGGACAGACCATCGCCTACGGGCAGTTCCTCGGGGAAGTGGTGAATTTTCTGATTGTCGCCGCCGCGCTGTTCATCTTCGTCGCCAAGTTCCTCGGCTGGATGATGAAGAGCAAAAAGCACGAGCTGCAAGCGGCCGGCCCACCCCCGCTCACCAAGGACCAGGAGCTGCTGACGGAAATACGCGACTCGCTCAGGAAGAGCCCGGCGTGAATGGTGGGTCCGTCACGCGCTGCGGCCGGCAGGCTGGAGAAGAGCGCATGTCTGAGCAACCCGCCAATGAGCAGACTCCGAATCAAGTGCCGGGACAGCGACTGCCGTCCGGCGGGGCCCTGGAGAAGTCGCCGACCCGCCCGCGCCGCCGCTGGGGACGCAGGATCGGCCTTGCGCTGGTCGTGGTGTTCGCGCTCCTGGCGGCGCTAATCGCGGTGGCCCCGTACTTGATTTCCACGACGGCGGGGAGCCATTTTGCGCTCTCGCTCGTGAACCGCCGAATCCACGGGGTGCTCCAGCTACAATCCCTCTCGCTCTCCTGGTCCGGACCGACCACCCTGCAGGGCCTGCGCGTCCTTGACCCCGCCCAGCGCGAGGTATTGAAGGTCGACCGGGTCACCGCGGCGCCGGGCGTCTGGGGGCTGATTACCGGCCCGTTGGACTTTAACGAAATCGGCATTAGCGCCGCGCGGGCCGTCCTGTACGTCAACCGCGACAACGAGGTCTCGCTGGTGGCCGCGTTTCAACCGCGACAGCCGTCGCCGCCGCAGGCTCGGCCAGGCCCGCTGCCCGAGCCGCGCGGCCGCATCGTCGTCCAGGGCGGAAGCGTACGCATAGTCCGCGAAAGCGGGCCGTCGTACGAGGTGGCCGATGTTGGCGGCGAGATTCAACTGCAAACCCTCAGCAATCTGTCCGGCAAGCTGCATGCGACGCTTCCTGAAGGTGCGAAGCTGGCCGCTGAGGCCGACATGCGGAACCTGGTCGCCGAGGGCACGCTGACCCCGCTGCAAGCCGCCGGCCAACTCACGGTGAAGACCGACGGCGCGATCCAGCTCGGCCCTCTCACACGGCTGCTGGTCCCAGAGCAGGCGGTGGACGGAGCCCTCACCGTAAGCGTGCAGGCCTCCGGCACGGCCAGCGATCTCCAGGCAGATTTCGCGATCGCGGCCGCGCGGCTACAGACCGCCGAACGGCGTGAAGCCAACGCCGCGCCCGTCGATTTGCAGGTGAAGGGCCAGGCCAGCCGCAAGGGCGATATGATCGCGGCGCAGGCCGATCTGGCCGGTGAGGCGGGCACCGCCCGCACGAAGTTGACCTACCGCGTCGCGCAGCAGCCCGTGTCGGTTTCGGCGGATCAGGTGCTCTCCGCCGTCCTGGCCGGCAAGCGCGTTGACCTGCCGGACTTCAGCGTCGATGTGCAGGGTCAGCTCGATCTCGCCAGGCTCCAGAAGGTGGTGCCGAACCTGCTGAAGGTCCGCGCGGGCCAGGAGATCACCGCCGGCACGCTGGAAGTCTCGCAGGTATCGATCCAGGGCGGTGCAGAACCGTCCGCCAGCGGCGGCATCGAGCTGAAAGACATCACGGCGGTCAGCGATGGACGCACGGCGCGGCTCGCGCCGATTTCGCTCGGCTTTGACGTGGCATTGCGCAGCGGCAGCGGCCTGCAGATCGACCGGGCCGAGCTGAAATCCAGCTTCGCCGCGGTCCAGGCCAAGGGCAGCGTTTCCGATCTTCAGGCCACTTGCCACAGCAACCTCGGCAAGCTCCAGGAGGAGCTCGGGCAAGTATTCGATTTGAGCGGGTTCGATCTCAACGGCGAGCTCGCGAGCGAGCTGCGCTTGAGCCGTGCCAGCGACGAGCGCGTGGATATCTCGCTGGACGCTACCGTCAACAGCCTGCGATTGGGGAGCCACGACAAGCGCTTCGACCTTGCCCGCCTGACGCTGCGGCAAGCTGGGTTTCTCACACTCGCCGACCGCGCGGTCACCCGGTTTGACGTCTCGGCCGCTGACGCCGATCTCGATGGCCAGGTTCTCTTGGCGGCCACGGGTTGGTATGACCTCCAGAAACACGCCTTCCGGGGCGACGCAAACGTGAAGCATGCCGACCTGGGCTTCGTCGCCAGCCGCGCGGACGCGCTCGGACTCAGCGAGTTGAGCCGTTATGGTGGTACCCTGGCGCTTCAGACCACGGCGGAGCGTACGGCGGGCGACCAACCGATCACGGCGAATGGAAACCTCACGGCGCAGAACCTTGCCGTGGATGGCCAGCCGCTCGTCGAGGGCGACGCAAAGCTCGCCTGGACCCACGTGCAGGTGGTCCCCGAAACGTCGCGCGTCGAAGCTGACGCGGTGCGCCTCGAAAGTGCCCCAGTCAACGTGGATGTCCAGCACGTGCGCTGGCAGGGCAGTCAGACGCTCGACCTGAGTGCGGACGTGAAGGCCTCGGCCGATTTGGCCCGCCTGATGCGCGTGATCGGCGCCGTGGCCAAGATGGAGAAGCCGCCCGCCATCGCCGGCACGCTGACGCTCGATTCGCGATTGGCAACCGCCAAGCAGGTCGTGACGGTGGCGGCCCGCGGCGGTGTGGATGAGTTGGCCGTTGGCGCCGGCGAGCAGACGATCCGCGAAAAGCGGCTGGATTTCGACGCCAGCGGCAAGCTCGAGCAACAGCGCGACAAGCTCACGCTCACCCGCCTCAAGCTGACCGCGGCGCCGCTCTCGGCGGAGATCAGCGGCAGTGTCGCTCGGTACAGTACGGACCGTGTGCTCACGCTCCAGGGCCATTACGACGCCTCGTGGGAACAGCTCACGGCCCTCTTGCACGAGCTGGTGCCCGCCATCGCCCAGACTGTCATCGTCAAGGGCAAGAGCACCAGCGAGTTCAAGATCACCGGCCCGCTCCACGAGCCGGATGCGCAGCCCCCATTCCGCGGCCTGAAGACCGGCTTGGACATCGGCTGGGCGTCCGCCGAGCTGTACGGCGTAGACCTCGGCGCCGCGAAACTGTCGCCCACGCTCGCGAAGGGCAAGGTCACGCTGCCGCGGACCGCAATCCCCGCCGCGGGCGGCAAGGTAAACGTTGCCGGCGTGATCGACTTTGCCCCGCCGGAGCCCACCCTGAACATCGCCGGCAAACTGCGCGTGCTCGACAACGTCCCGCTTACGCCGCAGGTTGCCACCTCGCTGCTGAGCTGGATCAGCCCCGTGTTTCTGAACGTCGCCCGCATCGAAGGCCGGGTGAACCTCCAGGCGGCGGACGTCCGGCTGCCGTTGAGCGCGGCGATCAAGACCAGCGGCGAGGCGCAGGGCGTTCTCGACCTGCAAAAAGTCAAGCTGGAGCCGGCGGGCCTGCTCGGCGAGCTGGCTGGGCTGGCCGGCCACACCCGCCAGGAGCCAGCGCCCGTCACTTTCGGCAAGCTGGACTTTGTGATCAAGGACGGGCGGGTGCGCTACGACGACCTCACGCTCACGTTTCCGGGCTCGTTCGACCTGAAGTTCCACGGCTCGGTTGGCTTTGATAGCACACTCGACCTGGTGGTTTCGATCCCGGTGCGCGGCCCGCTCCTGGAGAGGCTCGGCATGAAAGGTCCGGCCCTGGAGGCGGTCGAGCAGTTCTCCGACCTGCGTGTCGACGTGCCGCTGGTGGGCACCCGCGAGCATCCGCAGCTCGACCTGTCCAAGGTGGACAAGGAGAAGCTGCTGAAACAACTCTTGGCGCCCGCCAAGCCCGAGAAGGCGATTGAGGACCTGCTCAAAAAAGCTCCGGCCGGCGGCAAGGAAGGCAAAGGCGGTCGGCGCGGCAAGTAAGCACGGCAACGAGAATCGAGGGCCCGACGTGCAGACCCAGACGCAGGGCATAACCGGCGGCCCCGGTGAACAGCTCGGCCGCCTGGCGCGCTTTATCGCCTTCCAGGCCCGTCTGTGGCGCTTCTGCGCGCGGCGGCTATACGATAACAACCTGGCGGCGATGAGTGCGGCCCTCTCCTTCCGCACCATCTTCGCCCTGATTCCGGCCCTCGTGCTCGCACTTCTGGCGGCCAGCGCCTTCGGTTTTCTCGACGATGGCCAGCGCAGCCTGCGGACGTTCCTGCAAGCCTCGGGCTTTGCCCAGATTGTCGCGGTGCAGGATAGCGCGGCGTCGCAACCGGCTCCGCCGACGCAGCCGGTCGCCGCGGTCGAGGACGGTGCGCTGCCGGGCGACCGCAGGGTCATCAACGTGGCCGATGAGATGCAGCGGATTGTGGAGCAGGTCCAAAGCCAGCTCACCTTCCGACGGATCGGCCCGGTCGGCGCCGCGCTCTTCATCTGGACGGCCTTGAGCCTGCTCAGCACGGTCGAAAGCTCGCTCAACCGCGTGTTCGGCGCCGCGCGGAGCCGGTCGGTCCCGCGCCGCGTCCTGCTCTACTGGTCGACCATGACGCTCGGCCCCATCGTGCTGGCCATCGCGGTCTACCTGGGCGGTCGCGCGATTCAGCTCTGCCAGGGCGTTCCCGTGCTCAGCCGGCTCGTCGTCCTGCTCGGCTCGCTCGGCCCGGTGCTGGTCGGCGTGGCCGTGCTCGCCGCCGTCTACATCTTGGTGCCCAACGCGACAGTCCGCCGCCGGGCGGCTTTCGGCGGAGCGCTGGTGGCGGTGTTGCTGTGGCTCGTGGCGAAGTGGGCCTTCGCGCTCTACGTGAAGCGCCTGGTCCTGAATGGCAACCTGTACGGCATCCTCGGCGCCTTCCCGCTGTTCATGATGTGGCTGAACCTCTCGTGGACGATCTTCCTGTTCGGGGCCGAGTTGACCCACACCGCCGCCAACCTCGGCCGCGTGTATCGGCCCCAACCAGCCGAGAGCACGTTTGTCACCCCGTTCCATGCGCTCAGCGCCACGCTGGCGGTCGCGCGGGCCTACCAGGATGGGCGGGGCCCGGTTCCCGCGGATCAGATCGCGTCGCAAGTCCCGCTCGCGCCCGAAGCGAGCCGCTGGCTGCTCGATCAACTCGTGGCCAGCAACCTCATCTGCGCCGTGCAGGGCAGCGCGGACGAGCGCTATGTCCTCGCGCGCCCCCCGACGCTGGTCCTGGTCGCCGACATCCTGGGGGTTGGCGAATCGGGCCCGGTATCATCGGCACCGCCGGCGACGCCCGCCGAAACAGCCACCCTCGTGGCGCAGATCAAGCAGGATTTGCTCTCCGGCGTGGCCCACCTAACGCTGGCCGACGTCCTGCAGCGCTGGGACTCTCCCGCCGGTGCGCCTGGGCCAACTCGATTGACAGGCGAGCCGGCCCCGACTGCCGCCCGGCAACCCCGCCCATGAAGATGCCCGGCGCGGGGCTCGGACTGGGAGCGTACCTCCTACGGCTACGGCCCCGGCCGCGCGGAACGCGATCGGGCGCAAGAGAAGGGCGGCTGGGCAGGTGGTCAAGGTTCTGTCCGCAGACCCACTCCGCCGAAGCAGCCGCCCGATCCGGGCGGGTGCCCGCGCACCCACGCTCGTTGAGCAAAAGTGCCGGACCGGCCTGCGTGTGAACCAAATATGCCGACGGGCCAGGCAGCCCATCATTCCCCGCGGGAACCTTCATCCCGCTGCGACGCGCCGCCCGTCAACCTTTTGAAGCTGCAGACCGGTCCGGCAAAAACATCCTCCATTCAGACCCGGGGCGCCCGCATCGCCCGCGCGGGCACCCAACCATATCGTCTCCCCTCGATAGCGCTCACATGACCGCCGAACTGCGGCCGGGAATCAACTGCCCAACGCCCGCTCGCACAAGCATGCGGGCAGCCTCAATCTTCTATAGTACAGTATCCATCGCGTTCGCAGCAGAGTCAAATTAACGCGTAGAATTCTGGTCTTGCGTGTCTGCAGGCGGCACCGCGGGAGCCCGCTCCGGCGTCGGGGTCTGCCCTCCTTCGGGCGGGGCGGGGTGCTGTTGCAGGCCCATCCGGGCCATCCAATCAATGAGTAGCCCTTCAAGTTCGGGCGGCATTCCGCTGCCCGATAGTGGCACGAGCAAGGCGGACTTGCGTTCGCTCCCATAGAGCAGGTGGGCAAGCAGCCAGGTTTGTTCCATGCGCACGGTGGACGGCGGCTCCGGGGCAGGCTCGGCAAGCTGCGCGCGGAGCCAGGCCACGGCGCCCGATTCGACTTGCCGGGCCGCGAGGACTGGACCTTCGCGCACGTCTCCGCGGCGAAAGTGGAACAGCTTGCAGGCTCGCCGGCGAGTCGCGGGAAACGCAAGCAAGCAGTGCATCCGTTCGGCTGGCTGCACGTGCGGCGCCCACTGTACGCGCCACGCCTCGGCCAACTGGATCTGTTGCCTGAGCTGCGCGGCCAACTCGTACTTCTGCACGGCGGCTGCCCGCTTCATGCGCTCGGTAGCCAGGTCGGTCCATTCGCCGCAGCCGCCGGTGACGAAACGCCACGCAGCCCGGCAACGCGCGACGTACGCGGCCAGCGGAACGGAGCCGTCGCAGGGGGCGTCGCAGCGGCCCATCTCGGCGTAGGCGCACCGGGCACCCTGCGGGGTCTTCCGCACCTGCTCCGGATAGCGGCACAAATCGAAGAGGTCCCACAGGCCTTCGAGCGTCTCACGCGCGGCGCGCTGGGTGGGCCAGGGGCCGACGAACTGCCCGGGCGGGCCCCAAACCTGCTCGGTGACGCGCAGCTCCGGCACCGGGCAGTCCCAGTCCACGTGCAGGAACCATGCTGGCCCGAACGAGATCAGGCGCCGATATTCCTGCGGATACAGCGCGCGGGCGACGCGGTAGTACCACCAGCGGCCTTCGAATGGGGTGCTCAGTCGGCGCCACCGCACGCCCCGCGCGACTTCCGTCAGGTCGGCCCGGCGCGGCCGATGCAGGGGGTCCGTGAGCCGCGCGACGAGCACGCGCTTCAGCGACTGCGTCGTGGCAAGCTGGACCGGCGCCGCGTGAGCATCGCTGAGCAAGTAGAGGGCCGGGCATCCGGGCAGGGCGGCCAGGTCACTCGCGCCCGGGCGCGCGGGCCAGGTCCGCACCTCGGGTAAGGCCGTAACGAGAAACTCGGCAGTCGTACGCGGGACGTCGACCACGTGAAGAATCGTAGCGTGGAACGCCCACCCTGGACGAGCGGGTCAATCATTCTGGAGCGGCCGGGCGCTCGGTGACCCCGCGCCGGCTATACGGGCATCCCGGTAATCACCCCCTCGAAGATCATCATTGAGCCGACAAAGCCCTGGGAAGCGCAGACCATGCGGCGGGGCTTCATTTGCAGGCCGCGTCCAACGACGACCAGGCGGCAAGGCGGAGCGACAGTGCCGCGGAACTTCACGTCGTCCACGCCCGTGAAACCGAGGAACCCCATGTCCGGGAACAAGCGGTGGTAGAGGTAGCTGGCGAGCTGGGCGGCGACCTCGATCATCAGCACGCCGGGGAACAGCGGCCGCCCGGGGATATGCCCCCGCACCCAGAACGCGTCCTCACGCAAGTCGTGGAAGCCGGCGTAGGTTCCCTGCTGGATGTCGAGGAACACCACGCCATCCAGCAGCGCGAACTCGTGCCGATGCGGGTTGACGCACTCAATCGCAGCGCGGTCCGCGATCAGGCTGGAAAAGTCCAGTGTCAGTGGGTTCAGGATCGAGGGCGGCGGCATCGGCTCTTGCTGGCTCCAACGGCCATAAGTGGGGCGGGTCGGCCGACCTTACTGCGCGGGCGGTGTTTCGTCCGGGCCGCGCAGCTCGAGGATCTTCTTGCGGACCGCCTGGGCAGTGTTCTTGATGTCCTGCATGGATTTCCGCACGCGTGTGCCCGCCGCCTTGTTGCCGCCGACGGCTTTGAAGATGTCGTCGGCGACTTCGTCGACGAGTTGCTTGAGCTTGAGATACTCGTCCATGGTTGCTTGTTCTCCGTGCTCGGACCGCTAGGTGGCCTGACCCAGCGGGCATAGCCGAGTCCCACTTAGGATTTTATCGGTTGCTTCGCGGCGAAACCATGACTCCAGTGGCCGCAACAGCCTCGGGAAGGAGGTTTTCTAGCACCGGAAGCGGTTCTTGGCAAGGGCATTGGCCCAACGGGGTTTCCGTGACGGCTCGTCGCCGTCGGAACCGGTCCCGGCGTCGCCCCAGTGGTGTCGCACCATCGTAGTGCAAAGCTCTGCTTTGCAGGCCGGCAAAACAGGGCCTTGCACGCCGGCAAAGCAGAGCTTCGCACGCCGGCAAAGCAGAGCTTCGCACGCTGGCAAAGCGGAGCTTTGCCCTACTTGGCGGAGCTTTGCCCTTTAGCCAGTCAGCAGCGCGATGAATGGATTGATGTCTTCGAAACCCACGCTTCCGTTGCCATCGATGTCCCCGTTCAGCAGGTGGCACTCCGGATACAGGGCCTGCCAGCCTTCCGGATCCGCCAGGGTCATGACGAACGGGTTAATGTCACCGAAGTCCACCACGCCATCGCAGTTTACGTCGCCGGCCAGTGACTGCGTGATCCGCGAAACCGTGACCGACAGGTAGTCGTGGAACGTCGGCTTCGGGGAGCCCGAAGCGCTGCCGCGATCCGCGTACACCAGGAACGTCATCTGGCCGCCCGTGCCGATGTAGCGCGCGAAGTCCGCGCGGATGTCGGCGATGAGCAGGCCATCGCGGTTCCCGGCCCAGCTATCCGCATAGCGGTTCTGGCCGTAGTGCTCGGTCGTCGTGCCCGCGGCGTCGCTCCACTGCACCTGCACGTAGTCCCACACGTACAGCTCGGCCTGCGTGCATTGATCGGCGTAGCCCTCCCACAGGACCTGAATGTTGTCGATGGTGTCCAGGGCTTCCGTAACCGTGAACTCGAACACGTGCGTCGATTCATAGCCGTTGGTGGGCGTGGTCGCGATATAGCGGTTGGTGTCGGTGTCGCCGCCGGTGGCGTCGGAGGCCGCCAGCTTGGGATAGGCGCTGCTGGAAATCGCCGTGGAGACGGGCCGGCGAACGCCGTTGATATTGCTCCAGCTCGCGGTCTGGTATCCCCAGCCGAACTTGTCCACGCCGCCGCCCGTCGCGAAGGTGTAGACGGTGCGGTCCGCTTTGGCGATCTGGAAGTAATCGGCGCTGACCGCTTCGGCCTGGTCGCTGTCCGCCGCGGTCACCACGACCTTGATCTTGGCCTGGGGTGCCGCAATATCCGGGACCGTCCATGGATAGGACCCGGTGTTCGTGGTGGTCCCGATGAACTGCCAGGTGTCGCCGTCGTCCACGGTGTAGTACAGATCGACCTGCGGGATCGTGGTATTGTCCGTATCGGTGGCCACCCAGGTGACTGTCTGCGTGGTCCCGGCGACGAGCAGCTCACCGCCGTCCGGCCAAATCACGTGCGCGGCCGGTATCGGGTCCGTGTAGCGCGGCACCTGCATGACGATGCAGTGGAACGCGCCGGCCGCGTAGATGATCGGGTAGCTGTTGAGTGGGATGATCTCCACGTCCGGCCCCGCCGCGGTGATCCAGGTGGCCAGGGCCTGCGCGTCATACGTCCGGTACGCCGCGTTCCCGTCCCCGTAGGTCGAGATAAAGATCCGGTTGTTCACGCGGAAGGCGTTGGTGTACGTGTAGTTGGTCATGTAGCCTGACTGGATCGCGTTCCAGGCCGGCGTGCGGAAGACGGTGAAGCCCAGGTTCTGCATGTACGGCACCGCGTCGTTGGTGATCTGGATCGCGGTCGCGTTGGAGCCGGGGATGAACTGGGAGATGATGCACGTGTGGTCATCCACCAGGTACATCCACATGTCGATGTGGCCGGTGCCGTCCACGGTCCCCGGCAACATCGGGAAAATGTGCAGCGTGTCAATCCCCTGGTACTTGTTGAACAGCTCGGCGATCAGTTCCGCGGTGAAGCCCTGCGACGCCGGGTTGTCCAGGTTGACGAGCGAGGACATGACCGCCATGCGGTTCGGGCCCGGCTGGAAATTGCCGCCCGAGTAGTACACGCCCATGTCGTAAGTTGGCATGAGGAAGACGTCATCGCCGAGCAGCGTGGGAGTGAAATTGTCTAGCGGCCGTTCGGGGTAATAGTGGCTATCCACGATGCCCAGCGCTCCGTCCTGCCACATGAAGTGCGGACCATAGTCGCGGATCCACAGCGCGTTCAGCGGCTGAATGATGAACTGGACCTTGCTCATGTCCGCCCCGCCGTTTTGGAACAGGGTCGCGGCCTGTTGCTGCTGCGAGCTGCTGGTCACCACCACGTACGCGATCTCATCGCAGGTGGGGCAGTTCGGATCGTTCGTCAGGTTCACCACCAGGTCGCGCACCACCGTGGGCCACTGGCTGGAGATATAGGCGAAAACAACGCCGCGCGTCGGGGAGTACTCCGGCGGCGACGCGATCAGCCCCGCCGTCGGAATGTCGCGGCCCGCCCGAATCGCATACGGATACAGCGGCTGGTTCTCGTCGTAGGGCGTGCCGCCTTCGCGCCAGCGCGGCAGCGGCGGCGGCACCCGTTGCTGGTCCTGGCCCACGGCTGCGACGGCATCCGGGCTTGCAGGTTGTTCCTGCGCTGACACGGTGCCGACCACCAGTCCCGCCATGCAAACAAGCCGAATTCCATACATGAGACGCACCTCGCACCTCCTGATAACGCTTTGGAATGGACGCGGCTACGCCACCGCGGGCTGCTTCCGTCTCCATAATAACCGGAACCGTGCACGCGACCAAGCCGGTTTCCGCCCGCCAGGCGTCGCTCGTCGGACCGCCGGGTGGCGTGCGGGACGCGGACGGCTTTCAAGCGGGACGGCAAGGGCCAGTCGCGTCGTCTGGCGAGGGCCTTGACCCGCGGCGAGAATACCCTTGCGGCCGGTAGCGCTGCCGTTCGAGGAAATGCAATGGAACCTGTGCGCAGGCGGGGCTACAACCTGTTACACGCGATCGCTTTCAAGGCTCGTGGCCTCGCGATGGTGCCGCCCCTGGTGCTGCTCGTCCTCTGCCGCCGATGGGAGATCGAGAGCGAATGGGCGATCTGGGGCGCCGGACTGCCGGTCTTTTTGGCGGGTACGGCGTTGCGCGTGTGGGCGCAGCGTCATTTGTCCTACCGCCTGCGGACCGATCCGCGGCTGGCCGTCACCGGCCCCTATGCCTACGTCCGCAATCCCGTCTACATCGGGAACGCGTTGATCGTCGCGGGATTGGCAGTGATGTGCGAATTGCCGTGGGCCGTACCGCTGCTAGTGCTGTGGGCATCCATCGTGTACTCGCTGGCGGTGCGTTTCGAGGAAGCGCGTCTCCTGAAGCGATATGGCGAACAGTACGAGCGCTATCTGCACCGCGTGCCGCGCTGGGTGCCCGCGATCCCCGCCCTGCTGGAGTCGTGGCCGGATGGTGCCCGGGCAACAAGCTGGGCGACCGCTGGTCGCGCGGAGTGGCATTGCAGCCTGTTGCTGCTGCTGCCCGCAGCCAAGGAACTCATCAGCCACGGTTGCGGTTCATGACCGAGTGGCGCTGCCCGGCGCGCCACGCCCCGACGCGCGCGCCCGAGAGTCGGGGCCCATGCGGCGATCCTCGCCATGCCGGACTTACCCGGCCGCTCAGCGCGTCAGTAGCGCGATGAACGGGTTGATGTCGCCGAAGTCGACCACGCCGTCGCCGTTGATGTCGCCGTTCATGATGTCGCAATCCGGATACGTCGTCACGTACGCCGCCGGACTGGACAGGGCCAGCACGAATGGGTTGATGTCGCGGAAATCGAACGCAAAGTCGCAGTTCATGTCGCCGAGCTGGTAAGGCGGCTGGATGCCGGCCGCGTCGACCAGCCAGCCCAGCGCGCCCTTCGTCAACTGGACCGCGTACGAGTAGTCGAGGTAATTGGCCGTGTCGCACGAGTCGGTCGACGTGTGGTAGTGTGGGTTGCCCTCGTAGTTGTACTCGATCAGACAACACGCCGGCTTGCCGACCGCCTCGAACGAAGCATGGTCGCTCGCGTCGAGCTGCCCGCCGATGGTGGCGGTAATGCCCGCGTAGTCGCTGAGCGCCTGGGCCAGCGGCAGCTTGACCGGGTTCGAGGTCGTCCGGCCGTAGATGCGGGCCGTGTTCCCGGAGCCGTCGCGATAGGCGATCATGTCCAGCGCGATCATGCCGGCGATGTCCTGGTCGGCCACGTCGTCCGCGTACGCCGCACTGCCCAGCAGCCCCAGCTCCTCCTTGTCGAACGCGCACAGGCGAATCGTGCACGCGGAATCCCAGTCGGCGATGATGCCGGCGATCTCCAGCAGTGCGGCCACGCCGCTCGCGTCGTCGTCCGCGCCGGGGTTGTCGGCCGAATCGTAGTGGGCGCCCAGGATGTAGATCTTGCTCGGCTGCGACGTGCCCACCTTCTCGGCGATCACGTTCTGCCCGTTGAAGATCAGCCAGAACGTGAACTCGTGGAGGCTGGCGTTCCAGCCGTACGCCTGGAACTTGTTCAGGATGCTGTTACGACAGGGGTCGTGCTGCGCGCCGCCCCACCCCTTGTTGTGCCCGTTGTGCGTGTACAGTGGATCGCTCACGGTGTTGCTGTGGATGTACTGGTAGCCCGCCTGGTCAACATAGCTGACCGCGTACTGGCCCTCCGGCGTGCCGCCGGCCAGTGCGAACGTCGCGCTCAGCACCAGCCCCGCACACGCCGCGTACAACCCACGCGTTGCCCTCATACGGCTTCTGCTCGCAGCCAACATGACGATTCTCCTTCCTCCGCGATGATCTGCACACAAGCCATCATAACGAGTTCGCGTCGGTTTCAGAACCCCCCGGATCGTCGCACGATCTATAATGGGGCGCCATGCCCGGCAGCGACGACGAGCGTATCACCCGCCTGCGCCAGAAGATAGCGCAGTTCCCCAAGACCCCCGGCGTGTACCTGATGAAGGACCGCGACGGGGTCGTGCTCTACATCGGGAAGGCCGCCGACCTCCGCTCGCGCGTGGGCAGCTACTTCCAGGAATCGGCAAACCTGTTCAACACGCGCGGCCCGCGGATCGCCCACATGATCACGCTGGTCGAGGACATCGACTTCCTCGAGTGCGAGAGCGACGTCGACGCGTTCCTCAAGGAAAACCGCCTCATCAAGGACATCCAGCCGCCGTACAACGAGCGGCAGAAGGATGACAAGAGCTTCCCCTATATCGAGATCACGACCTCCGACGACTTTCCCGGCGTCTATGTCACCCGCCAGCCCCGGCCACGCGGCAGCAAGCTCTACGGCCCGTTCCTCAACCCCGCCGGCGTACGCGAAGCGGTCAACGCGCTGCAGAAGGCCTTCAAGTTCCGCACGTGCGCGCTGGACATCCAGGCCGACGACGACAAGCGGCGGTTCTTCCGGCCGTGCCTGCTGCACGCGATCAACCAGTGCACCGCCCCCTGCGCCGACCGGATCAGCCGCGAAGCGTACCTGGCCGACATCAAGCGGCTGCGCAAGGTGCTCGACTCGAAACGCAGCGCGCTCCTGCGGCAGTTGCGGCGGGAGATGGAGCAGGCCGCGACGGAGAAGCGTTATGAGGATGCCGCCGTGCTCCGCGACCGCCTTCAGGCCATCGAATCGCTGTCGCTCAGCGGCAACGTCGAGGAGGACGTGCAGCCGGAGGTCTTCTTCATTGACCCGACCGCCGGGCTCGAGAAACTCCAGGCCCTGCTGGAGCTGCCCCTGCGCCCGCGGATCATCGAGGGGCTCGACATCGCGACCCTGCACGGCGAGGCGTCCGCGGGCTCGCTGGTCTGCTTCATCGACGGCAAGCCGTTCAAGAACAGCTATCGGCGTTACCGGATCAAGACCGTCGCGGGCATGGATGATTACGCGATGATCCGCGAGGTGATCGCCCGGCGGTACAAGTATGCGGCGATCGCCGAGGAGCTGTACCCGGACATCATCCTGATTGACGGCGGCCTGGGGCAGTTGCACGCCGCGCTGGAGGCGTTCGAGCACATGCGGCGGGTGATCGAGGCGGAAGGCAGCCGGGCGATCAAGCCGCCGATGGTCCTCTCGCTGGCCAAGCGCGAAGAGGTTGTGTACGTGCAGGCCCGCGCGAAGCCGATCAAGCTGGCGCGGAACAACGAAGCCCTGCGGTTGTTGCAGCAAATCCGCGACGAGGCCCACCGCTTTGGGCAGCACTATCACCACATCTTGCGGCGCAAGCAGGCGTTTGATGAGGATGTCGCGGCCGGCCGGCGGCCGCCGGCGAAGAAGGCCCGCAAGCCGAAGAAGGGGGAGGTCGTGGTCGAAGAGGACGACTCGCAGTGCGCACCGTAGCGTCGGCCCTCCCGGCGCTACAACCGTCTCCGCGCCAGCATCAGCCCGTCGCCGATAGGGACCAGGCTGGCGGTGACGCGCTCGTCGCGCTGGATTTTGCGGTTGAGGGCGTCCATGCCGCGGGCGTCGGCGTCGTCCGGGGCCGGCTGGACCACGCGGCCGGCTTTGAGGGCGTTGTCCAGCGTGACCAGTCCGCCGGGACGCAAGAGCCGCAGGACGCGCTCGTAGTAGTTGTCGTAGTTTTCCTTGTCGGCGTCGATGAACGCGAAGTCGAACGACGACGACGCACCCTGGGCAAGCAGGTCGTCCAATGTGGCTAAAGCCGGGCCCAGCCGCAGGTCGATCTTGTCCGCGACGCCGGCCTCGGCCCAGTAACGTCGGGCGATGTCTGTCCATTCCTTGCTGATGTCGCAGCAGATCAGTCTCCCGTCCGACGGCAGCGCGGACGCAACACACAAGGCGCTGTAACCCGTGAAGGTGCCGATCTCGAGCGCGCGGCGGGCATTGACCAACTCAACGAGGAGCTGCATGAACTGGCCCTGTTCGGGCGCGATCTGCATCTCGGCGTTTTCCATTTTCGCCGTCTCGGCGCGCAGGCGGGCAGACAGCGGCGACTCGCGCAGCGTGTGCTGGATGAGGTAGGCGCGAATCTCATCGGTCAGGGCAAGCGTGCGTGTGGACATGAGAAGTCCTCATGCAGAGATCGCAGCGGGGGGCGAAAACGCGGTTTCCACGCAATGGCTCGAAGGGTATCAAGGTGATCATGTTTTGTGACCCCCCTGATGAGCGCCTTCGGCGGGTTGCGTCTTGGGGGGCTTTTTATCTGACATTGTCCGATAAGGTTGGCCATGTTGGCTATCCGGACGCGCCGAAGCTCTCAGCTTTCAGCTCTCAGCTATCAGCCATACGCAGTGTACGCGACGACGGGATCGGGTGCGGGGGACGACATGGGAATTGTTGGCGTGCGGGGGAGCTTGGCGCGGATTGATGGGTGGTGGCTGAGGGCTCCGGAATGATCCACAGATTGCGCCGATGAACGCAGGTTAGTTATGCCGGCTGGCAGCGCGCCCGAGGCGCGACCCGCTGTGGCTGACGCTGGCGGGCGCCGGAGCGGGAGAGGATTCCCGCGACCCGGGGTGCGAGAAGGGATTCTCGCACCAGCCGACTTCGGCGTCTCGCACCAGCCGAGAAGTCTGTGGTATACTGCGTATGACGTCGCTGAACGGCGGTCCTCGACAAAGCCCGCTCTGGGTACGAACTGCGGGGTCTACATGGCTGTGCCGCGGTACCAGGGTGAGGCTTCACGGATTGCCGTGCGACGGTATCACGACGCGGGTCCTCGAAAAGGAGTGAGCCGATGAGTGGGCGGAAGCGGATTGGGGCGCTGACGTGGGCGGTTTTTCTGTCGGCTGGGGTCACTCTCGCGTCGAGCGCGCGGGCGGAGGATCATGACTGGGGGCCGCTGGGGTCGGGGATGAACAACGGCGTGCGCGCTCTGACGATCTACAACGGCGAGCTGATCGCCGGGGGCTATTTCACGACCGGCGGGGGCGCAGCATGCAATCGTATCGCGAGTTGGAACGGCAGCGCCTGGCAGCCGCTGGGGTCGGGGACGAGCAGCACTGTGTACGCCCTGACGGTCCACAACGGCGAACTGATCGCGGGAGGCTCTTTCGGGTTCGCTGGCGGCGTCATGTGCAACAAAATCGCCCGTTGGGATGGTAGCGCCTGGCACCCGTTGGGGTCGGGCATGAACGACGATGTGCACGCGCTGACCGTCTACAATGGTGAGCTCATCGCGGGCGGCGATTTCGGAAACCACATTGCGCGCTGGGACGGCACTACCTGGCAGGGGCTCGGGTCCGGATTGAACAACCCTGTATACGTCTTGACGGTTTACAACGGTGAGTTGGTTGCGGGGGGCAATTTCACGACCGCCGGCGGCGTGGCGTGCAACCACATCGCCCGCTGGTCCGCCACGGGCGGATGGCAGCCGCTGGGGTCAGGAATGGACTACGCGGTGTCCAGCCTGACGGTCTACGATGGGGAGCTGATTGCGGGGGGCAGTTTCACAACTGCCGGGGGCGTACCGTGCAATCGCATCGCCCGCTGGGACGGCGGTGCGTGGCAGCCGCTGGGTTCGGGGATGAGCGGCGGCAGGAATCCAAGCCCATACGTGGGGGCCCTCACAACCCATGGCAACGAACTAGTCCGAAGTTCCGGGACCTGATAGAGGGTAAGTAACCTTGCTGCAACGAGTTGGGGGTGGTTTTGCGCGGCAGTATGTAGGCATGTAATTGTGATATATGCGTTTGACATTGTGGTTTGTTGTGATATT